>Ga0208019_1000092_pt1 | contig 43636 bp, 70 predicted proteins | sample CB_VirMetaG_5_FD_184540 | JGI IMG/M metagenome (GOLD analysis project Ga0208019, IMG submission 184540) | Freshwater to marine saline gradient viral communities from Chesapeake Bay - CB_1508_1D Viral MetaG (SPAdes) (version 4) | ecosystem: Environmental > Aquatic > Marine > Coastal | place: USA... | reverse complement strand
GGCATCAATTAGCAACCTTCTTGCAGGGTCAATACCAACACTTCTTAACCTGTTACTTGCTTCTGTAAAATTCGCTGGTATTTGAACGGTTCCACCCATCCCCAACTCTCTAGCAACATTTCTACCCACCCCGGCTGCTAATGTTTTTCTTATTAGTTCGGTTGCAAGCCCTTCAATATCATTTAATACCCCCGCTTGGGCCGGATCTGCCTTTTGTCCTGCCTCACTACGAACAGCAGTGTTCATTATTCGCTTTATTCTGATTATTTCTTGCTCTGAGAACACCTCTTTTAAAACCAGACTAACCGCACGATCATCTAAAGCAGACTTCATTTTTGAACCTAGCACCATGCCGTTAGATTCGGACTGAGTGAGAAGCCAATCCATTGAAGCCTTTTTCAGTGAAGGCATTGCCTGCCCTGTTGCATCTTGTTTCGCTAAGGCAACAATCTCTTTAATGGCTTTCCCTGGTTGCGGGTTTTTAATAATACGCGTTAGGGTGCTATTAACATCTCCGCCTATGACTAAAGCAGCAACAGATTGAGAGGGGTTCTTTAATTGCTCTGCTAGTTTTTTAGCGTTTCCAGCGTTTATAGCCGCTTCCATCTGCGCACTCAATTCAGGAAACTCGCTTAACACCTCTTTGCGACTAACCATATATCTTGCGGCGGAAGTGGGTGAAAAATCAGACCCCAATTTTGAATTAGATAGAAATTCATCTATTAAAAAGTCAGACATAGCAGACTTCATTTCAGGAGACTTATTTGTTGCCTCAAGGAGACTATTAACAGCAACCTTCGCTCTAGCCCCACTCGCACCCTTCAAGCCAAGTGTTGACTCTAAAGTTAATAATTCGGGTACGGTTCCTTCGCCAGTGCGCTCGAAACCAAGTATTCGGCCTACATCACCTTGTCTGTACTTAAGGTTTAAGTCTTTTGAAAAGTTTATTGCCGCTCTAAGTTGATCTCCACCCGGCAAATCCATGTCCCCCAAAAGAGATTCTTGAATATCACCTAATAAACTGATTTTTGCGCGGTCAGGTGCGTCTTTTGCCCGTTCTGCGCGGATCTCTCTCAGCACCTCACTACGCAGCGTTTGAAGTTCCCCCAACTTAGCACCTTTTGCAAACTCTCCATCTTTGAATCCGTCTTTTGTTGGCCTGCCTAAAAAAGTTTTAATAGATGGCGGTAGGTCTTGAAGGAAGTTAGCAACTCGATTGCCTTCCATTTGGGCAATCCTTGTACGTAAAGTTTGTATTGCTTTAGTCGGAACTGTTGTTAAATCGTCATTCACTAAATCCCAATTTTGTTTCTCTTGTAGCAAAGAGTCACTATACGCATCGTCAATTATCTTCTTAGCAGTGCGGTTTACCACTTCTCTTGAAGCACCAGGCATTTCAAACAAAACTTCTTCAAGTTTTGTTTGCGCTATAGATAAACGTTCATCCAACAAATTAGCCAAGTAAACTCTTATTTGTTGAGGGTCTGCGTCACCTCCAACAACATTAGCCTCGTTCTTTATAACTTCGTTTATCTCGTCATACCGACCTTTATTGGCAAACTGTAAGTCTTCGGTACTTCTAATGATCGCTTGCTGCAAAGAAAGAAGTTCCGGTTCATCTAGTTTTTCAGCCGCTGTTAAAGGCGCGTTTTCTAAAACATCTGGTTTTGGCGTTGTAATAACACTATCTACATCTTCTACCACTTCACGCAACCGTTTTGCGGCTCTTGGGCCACCCTCATCTGTTGCCAGTGGTGTTTTACCTTTGCCTTTGATTGCCTTTATAGACCTTCGCACAACAGCACCCACCAAACTTAAATCGGCTAGTTGTCTCGCGCTAGGCGCAACCGCAGTTAAACCACCCGTAACCAAACCTGCCGCTAATTCTGCCGCCGCTCTTTGGGTTGGCGAACCACCCTCATTTTCAACCGCCTGTCCAGCAGCACCAGCAGCACCAGCAGAAGCAACTTCAATAGCCGTATATGACTTGGGGTTTTTTAGAAACGCTTGGGAGGTTTCGCTTAAAAATCTTTTCACACTTTCAGTAACACCGCTTTTTTCTATAAGCGGGACTGAGGCTTTCATTCCGACACCCAAAAGACCAGCGCCCAATGCACCAGCAGTACCTATCATCCTGGTTGCACCCTGAGTGATAGTGGCGTTTCCATCGTCGCCCCTGTTTATTTCCTTACCTATGCCTAAATACCTAGAAGTAAAATAATTTAAGCCTGGGATGCTGGAAGTAATGCCGTAGTTAATATCGTTGGCTACGTTTGCGGCTGATTGAAGTATTGAGGTTTCTTTTTCAACCGGCGCATCAAACTGGTCAAACGGATTACCACTAGATGTTTCGTCAAACTGGTCAAACGGATTCATTCAACACCTTTAGGTAGGTAGCCATATTTATCCATGAAGGCATCTTTCAGATCTGGATTTTTCATTAAATGCTTTATCGCCGCTTGTGGAGCGTCACCTTCTGGAACACCCAGGACAGCAAGGAAGTTCTCAATATCAGAGGCGGCCTGCAATCGCGCTTCACGCAAGTCAGATGGCAACTTAGGGTCGTCTGCATCCCTTTTGTATTGTTCGACTCGCTTGCTTAAGTTTTCATCAATAACTCTCATGCGGTCACGCATCAAATCGGCGGTATCCAGCATAGCGGGGTCCAAACTTACTTCATCCCGAACACGCTCCATTTCTGCGACAGGGAATCGGGGGTTGATAGACAACGCTCGTATTAACGCTCCGGTTTCGGTTTTTAATGCCTGCCTCGCTTTTACGGCGGCCTGGTTATAATCAAGACCCATCATTGATTTTGGAACAGCAAGACCGGCAGAAACAGCAGAACTAATGCCAGTACCAGCCTCGGCATAATCCCACAAAGTTTTCCCCACCTCCGGCTCAGGAATAATCACATCTTCCCCGCCAATAGGTATTTCAGTGACCGTACCTGTCACATCATTTATATGTCTTACAGCACCAGTTTCAGTAACCTCAATTCTCTCTCGTCCGTCAACTAAGTTTGCTGCTCTTGATTGAGAAACGCCTTGAGCCACCAAACTTTCTATTTTTTGATCCCTTGATACAGTTCCAGATTTTTTGGGGGTTACCGGGTTTCGATCCACGATTTCATTTGTAACAGGATCTCTAAAAATATCACCAGGCTTAGAAACCGTAGGTTTTGGTTTAGGCATTTTGCTACGAGCATCTAGTATTATCGCCTTTGCCTCTTTTGCTTCTTCTGGTGTTATCTCATCTATAACACCGTCACCGTCTTGGTCTAACTTTGCGCGCATACTTGGGTATTTGCGCGTATTGGCTTCATTCCAGGCCGCACCAGATTCTTTGCCCTCAATGATGGCGTCGAGAATACCAATGTTTTCATCATCCATAATAAACGCATCACGCTCGGCGCGGGCAACTTCAGCAATTTTAGACTCATCAAGTTTCTGTTGTGTCTCAAACTGCTTTTCGAGCATCTGCATCTTCCGCGCTTCGTTCTCTTCAGCAATACGCATGGCCTTTCCGCGCATGAAACTTCCAGCAATGTCTATCGGTTGCTGTTGTGCTGCAATATCTAGTGCTGGCATTAACTTACTCCCGGTTGGTTGCGATTATAGTATCCGTACAATTGAGCCGCGCTATTCAGACCACTAGCAATGGCATTCCCACCAGCGATATACGCAGAACCACGTGTGTATGCTGCGTTGCCAGCAGCACCAGAAGCAATTTGTCCGTACTGCATGGCACCTTGGTTGGATTGCGACGTCCCCACTGTTCCTAATCCAGCAATGTTGGATAAACGATCATAAATCTTGCCGTATTCAGTAGAGGCGTAGTCTTGTGCATATCGAGTCTGCGCCCGTAAAGCGCCACCTGATAATGAGCCACCCCTTGCTGCCGCACCACGCTCTACAGCACGCTGCCCCTCATCCATTCTGAATTGGTAACTAGGGTCTTGCTTAACTATCTGTTCAGGCGTCATCTGTGGGGTTGCAGCGGCACCAGTTTGTGTGCCTTGTGTAGGTATACCTTCCCACGCCTTTAAAGCACCAGAAGCCACACGCTCGTTGTATTCTTTACTGCCAAGCGTCTTTTCTAAAAACTCATTGAACGTAAATGCTCCACGCTTACCTTTCTTTCCACCAATACCTAATAAACCAGCAGCAGCCCCACCACCGATAATAGGCAACCCATCTGTGGCCCCCCTTCGTGGACTTCTAGTAAGATAGTGTTGTAACCCACCCGCATCTGCATCGCGTCCAAGAACGTCCTGGTAAGCCTGTCTGAGCCCCGCTTCTGTCAGCGGGGTATTGCCATCACCGTACAAAGGATGCCCTGTAGACGAACTGTAGGCGTCTGGTTGGGCTACAGGAGGCAGACCTACAAGTTGGTTCAACATATTCAAAGCGTTGTAACCAGAAGCACGATAGGGTGCCGTGTCAGAACGGATTAAATCTCTACTTTCACGCGCAAACCCTATTTGCTGCTCAGCGCCTTTCTCTGCCGCTTTAGCTGCCTTATTAGCACCGTATATATTAGCTGCAGCACCCACGGCAGAAGAACCGACACCAACCCAAAGCATACTCATTCTAAGTTCTCCAACATCGCAATATCCTCTTTGATTGAAATGTACTCTTCAATCTTATCCAAATCGTCAATACCCCATTCTTTAGGTATAGGGTGTGTAGTAATCCAAATGGCATCTTCAATAGTCGCAACCGCTCGCTTAGTCCCAGGAGGGGATTGCCATACTGAAGGCGCTTCTCTAACTTCATCCGGTACGCCTGGATTGATTGTGCCAATCTTTCCAGTGACCAAAATATTATTTGTTTCGTATCTGTGTTTCTTACCGACTACTACAGAGCCAGCCGGTAAATGTGTTTCTCTACAGTAAACACCGTTGGCAAAGTGATGGAATACAGGAAATTCCTCATTACCTTCAAAGTCGCCAATAACAACACCAGGAAGTTCCAGCATGGATTTAGCCAAAGCCTTAATCGAACGCTCTGACTCATACTTCTGAATTTGCTTTTCCGCCTCGGCTAACAACGCTTCCGTCGAGCGCGGTGACTCTTCCTCTTTTCCCGTACTTATCTCGGATAGGACCGGGTAATGTGTCAAATTCTGCAACTAAAACCCCTGATTCGAATAATAATTCGGTTAAATAGGCAATCATTTGGTTGGCGTGACCTTTCTGCCTATGGTCTGGATGAACAACAATGTTGTCTACTACCGCTACAAAAGCATTCTGACGCCATGAAATAAGCCCAATTCCAGGTTCTACAAGGCATAACTCATCATCCCTATGTATCCACCTACGGACCCAATTTTCCACCTTTTCAAACGTTGGATAACCCTTTTGTGGGGTAGGCGGCCAATCTTTATACGCCTCATATATCCAAGGTACGTCTTCAATAACCGGCTTTCTCACTTGCCACCACCTGAAGCCGGGGTGCCACCAGCAACAGATAAATCTATGGCGTTCCAGGCTACAGAATGCTCCATCTCTGAACTATCGGGTAACGTCAAAGTCATGGTCGCCAATACACTTGCTGTACCATCATTAGTCAAAGCATAGGCTGTGGCGTAACCAGTTGACGCTGACGCCGAGACATTTGTTATGGCTATAGTTCCACTAGCACTGGTTAAAGTGCCCCGTAACACCCTCTGAGCGACCTGTGTGCCTTCTTGATCGTAGAATGTTGTGGTTATGTCAAAAGTAGGATTGCCAGCGGGAAACGTCCCTGAAGGATCAGAGTTCCAAGCATATCCACTAGGTATAGAAGTTGCGTAAGCAGACGTTCTGGCCGCAGAAATAATATCCGTTTGAGCCGTAGCAATATTTGTCTGTGCGGTAGCCAACTCAAGCGCATCAGCAATATGCTTGGCCGCTTCATTCATCCAATGAACCCACTCCTGTTGATTAGTGGGCATTCTCTGTAAGCGGGGATTCTCCCGAAAGTTATAAAGGCTCACCGTACTGCCTTCCGATTAGTCCTTTTAAAACGTGCTTCTGTGGTGTCCAGGTACGAATCTTAAACACCCAATTTCTACCTCGGCCTAAACGCCGCCATATAACCCTGTGGTCGTACTCGCCTGTATCGCCAATAGACCGCTCAACTTCACTTGAATAAGTATGCCCACCATCTTTTGAGTAAGACAGCCAAATAGACGTATCAGAAACGTTTGGATCACCTACGCCTTCCTGCATGTCTAACTGAACAGACGTAAATCGGATAGGTCTTTCATCGTTTGTGATATTTGGAGACACCCTGATTCGGGGGATTCTTTCACCATCAATCGTGCCGATAGTGGAATCTAATTCATAAATCTTTCCATTGGAAAGATCACCCATCAAATGTTTCCCAAAGACGAACACATGGCAGTTGTATCTTTCTCTGGAAAGTTGACCGTCTATATTATGGCCGCGTTCGTGCCACTCTTTCGTAGAAGCATCGTAAACCCAAGTTTTCTTTGCGGTAGGAAATGTCAGTACATAAAACTCATGCCCTTCATCCTGATAGACATAAGCAAACGCATCAGAAACCGTAGAATAAGTAGAGAACTGGTAGTTAATCTCGGGCGTTGAAACCACTATAGGCTGGAATCCTTCACCCAACCGAACTACTTGAGCGTCACCACGCTCATTAGACGATAACCATATGATCGAATTATCGAATCTTTGAGCAGTAAAAGCAGCCGCGCAGCCAGTTTGCGTGTAACCACCCTGGAATCTTTGAAATAAGTTGTCTGCATCGCCTGAGTTGTACCAGGCAGATGTAGTAATCTCGCCTAAAGCAAACAATTGTCGTTGTTCAGCAACCAAAGCCAATAGTTTGTCTGGGTCACCTTCTGCTGTATAAAAGTCCAGTCCATCTATAGATGTACCGTCATACTGAGCAGTATTCCAAAACCTGTCTGTATTGGTCTGGTTGAAAACAAAGTAACCATCAAAAAACACAACCGTATCAGCCGATACCATGTCAGCATCAGCGATTTCAGTTAGAGTCGATGTGGTGTTGTCGTAGATATACCCCGTAGAGCCATCAACAATCATTATCTGCTGATTGGCACCTGCTCTAACTCCGTTGTGAGCCATTGAGACTCTACCCGTAGAACTACTTAGTGTTCCACGTGAAGTCGCTGTACCAACAGAGTTTATCTCTACCAGTCGGCTACCGATAACAAAATACGCCAGGTTGTTATAAGCAATCCCACCCCTTACCTCACCCGTATACGTAGAGTTGAACACGGTTGAACCAGGCGTAGAAACTAACGCCTCGCCATCAACGCCTTTCTCATAAAAGTAATTTACGCATTGCTGAGAGGATACGTTAGTAGAACGCCCTGTATATGCGCCGCCAAGGAAAGGTAACTTCATCTACGATCCAGCGTGAATATTACTGACGCATTCTCAACATCATAATCAAGAACTTCATCCAGCATCATTTCAGCCTCGCGCTTTAAGTCTAGTCGCTCCTGTAAGGGCAAACCATAATCCCTCGACAAACGGGAGGCTAGATTATAAACCAGCGCCTCACCCCACTCTATTGGGAACTGAGGGTTATCCGCTTGGTCGTCAAAATCATCCGGCAGGACTTGAGCAATCATTATTAACTTGTCGGTGTTCTTGCCACCGTCTACAGGCCAAACATGAAGCGTTCCTGCATCCAATGTAGGGCGATACCAAACCATTATCGGCTCACCTTCGGAAAGTTTATTGCTTAAATTCTGGTATTCATTCTCACCAACAATAGAAACCTGGGTGTCTATGTTAGAAGTGTCCCTCCTGAACGCGTACAAGAGTTTCTGAGGGCGATTTACCTTGGTGGTGTACGCATAGACCTTGTTGCCAGAAGAAGCCGCAGAGGGCAGCGCATCGGCCACAGTAAGCGTTGCGAGGGACGCAACAGTAGTCCAATGAATTGAATCGTCGTCTAACTTAATCCCTATGAAGTCCGATACCGATATACCAGTTTCCGATGTAACTGATAATTCCGTTTGTCCAAGGGCCTCATCCGCCGATAACGTGGTTTCAACGTATGAGGTTGTAGCATGTGCGGTACTTCCTAAAAGATATGTCTTTGACTGTGGTTGTAGGAATAATGTTACTTCCCTACGCAAAAACAAATCAATGCCTCGGCCTACCCATGCTTTGACCATCATATTCAAAGAACGCGCAGCCTGTGTAATCTCATCACCAGGGATAGACTCACCCTGGTCGTATTCGCCTATTTTAAGTAAGGCGCTTTCTATAATTTGCGCTCTAGTCAGAGCAAAGTTTTTTGAACCTGATACAGCCACGCTAAATCCTCAAAAAAAGGGGGCCGAAGCCCCCATTCATTTACTCGGTCACTACTTCGGTGTAGTCGATAATAATATCGAAGACCGCAGTATCTGAACCCGCAGAACAGGTATAAGAGATAGGATCACCTCCTGCTGTCGTGTCAGGTTTGCGAGCCGCAGCCGTAACCGCCTCTGTAGTTTCATACAGTAGTGCGCCACGTGTCACTGCACCATCAGCCAGTGAGCCAAATACCAGACCAGCCGTAGCCAGCGAAGCCGCAGCCAAGTAACCGTTAGGGTCATTAGACGTGCCTTGCGTACCTACGTCTACCGTTTCTGTAGCGTCAACAGTGATAACGTTTAGAAAAACGTCATGCACGATTGCACTAGCAGGAAGGGTAAAGCCGGTTTGGGTTTCGGCAGTTTGCGCATCACAACGGATAACCGCAGTTTTACGCACGAACTTGGTTTGAGCATTCAGGTAGGATTTATCCGTTGCTGAAGTCGAACCGCTATATTGTTTACGGGTAGCAATACCCGAACCAAAGTTAGTACCACTCATTTTTTTCTCCTGAGCAACCCCGGAGGGTTAGTACGTTAATTTCTCGCTGCCATTATCTGGACGGACCCAGCAAGACCTAATTTTTCAAAAATGCTGCCGTCCAAGCACCATTCTCCGTCCACCTTCGCCAGTGTTACCTTGTGAATATCACTATGGCACTGCGAGCAAAGTGTAGCCAAATTATCCAATGTGTTGTTACACGTCTCACTGCGACCAGAATTATCCCAATGATGGACATGTAAACGATCTGTTGATTCACAAACAACGCATCTCTCGTCCCTGTCGAGGATTAGAGGTTTTATTTTATTGAACTCGTACAACGCTGCGCCTGGGCGCTTCCATTTTTTATTATGGCGTTTATTTGAACTATTTACTTGGCACCGAATAGAGCAATACACCTGAACATTAGGGCTGTACTTATGCGGCGTAAAATCAGCATCGCAATAAGGACAGGTTAATATCGTCTTGTTGCACTTCCAATCTTTCGCACGCTCATATTTTTTCTGGCTTAAGTAGCATTTTCGGGAGCAATACTTCTGCTTTGCACCCTGAGTTGGACTCGGCGTGTAAGTCTTTTTACAGAACAAACACGCCTTGTCCTCAATCAGCCTTGGTTTATAGATTTCTCTTTTCTTTTGCGCCGCGTACGCCTTTCGGCATTTGTCAGAACAAAACTTGATGTGCCGCCAATTACGCTTTGACTCGTCTCGGTTAAAAGACTTTTCGCAGTATCGGCATTCGTGAGTAGACATACTAGTAACTCCTTGCAAGGTGAAACCATTATATCCGAATCCATATTTACATCAAATCAAAGAAACCTTTATAAATCAATGACTTAGGCGCCAGACGACCCCCATAGAGAACGCCAGTCGCCCCACATGGGAACGAATCGCATGTACGCCTTCGCCTTCGCATTATCGGTATCGAAGTCTGTATCCTGGGTAAATTCAACAGGACTACGATCAAACCACTTCAGGCCAGCTTGTACGCCGTTGGTTCGGATGAACCACGCGTCAGTATCGGTGAGGTAGTTGTTTACCACGGCTTCAGGAATCACACCCATAGAGCGGATTGCGTTAATGTCATTCTCTGCTGTGCCGGAGCGCAGGTTAGAAGACAGTACGCGTTCAAACTCATATACGAGTGCAGTCGGACCTACTAAGCACTTAGGCGTAATAGAGATCTTCAACCCGCGTGAGTCAGTAGCATTCATAATCTGAATGGTCAAATCTTCCAGTGAGGCTTCAGAGAAGTCAGCAGCGGTAGACAGTTCATTAGATTGATTACCAGCCAAAGTAGGATGAGCAGTAGACAGAAGTTCTACGCCATCGCCACCAACATAACTGGAATTGAACGCACGGTTGTAGACGTTTGCACCAACGTTCTCACGCGTTTGAGCCATAGAGAAAGCCAGTGAAGCGGCACGCTGCATGGAGACTTCCGAATAAAGATTATCCGCAAGTTCTTCTTTGGTCACAATGTAACCCAAAGAGTATGCAACGTTCTTACCACGCGCCGTGTAACCCTGAGTATGAGAGTCATACACAGTAGAACCACCTTCAGGCTTGACCGGAGCCATACCGAAACCAGTTTGCTGTACCAACTCTTCATACGCCTGACGGGAGGTTTCCACATCAAACAACTTGGTGTATTGGGGAGCATGTTCATCGTATTTCGCACCAAACCAGGCTTTTATACCCGTTATGTTCAGATAAGTTCGCTACGCTTATCCCGCCTTTCGGCTGCTGCATATTTCTATCCAGACCAGACTATATCTTGATCCCTGAGATTGGGACCCTCACCGTTTCGAGCCGCTTGGCCCTACGTCCACAATGGACTAGTCGTTGAACCTTTTTAAAAGTATGTAACCTTTGTGGTGACTTTGTTCACCACTCAATGTAGAGAGCAATAAATTATGCGATAGCCCGTTATCCCGACAGAACTGGCGTAACCCATCAAAGACAACTATGTCGCCTTTAGGGGTTCGCGCTTGATACTTTTTTGACGCCTTATGGTCTGCACCAAAACCACCAAACCCCTTTTTAGGGTAATTCCCATTTAATTTTCTTGAGGTCACAATTTTATGTGACCAGGTTATCTTTCGACCCTTCATTTTTTCTGAAATGATGAGTTTCGTGGCGTCTGACAAAGTGTCTCCACCAGGAGTTGAGTTATAACCTCTATTAAATGAGTTATATTCTGCAATGGACTCCATTTCAAGGTCGTCCAAATAACTATCGTTAAGAACTGTGATGAACTCCTCCCAAAAGAAGTTTTCCAGTCCATGCTTTCTTATTGCTCTGTACAGTTTATGCTGTCTCTCATTGGCTTTAAGCCGGTGTATATGCTCAGATCGCCGCCTTGATAAAGACTGTCTAGTCTGACCAATATATACCTTGTCATTCACTTGGTTGGTTATCTTGTAAATGATGCTTGCCATACTTTTAAACTTGGCTGCTGATTGCCCTCGCCATTATACGTTAGGGGTTCCCAGCAATTAAATGAGTTATCCCTATTTGTTACCAAATAGGGGCCCTTCATTGATTACCCTAAGGAAAATTCCTTATAAATCAATGAGTTAAGGCCAAAGTGCCTTGGGGTGATTTCCTGTAGAAATAGCCATATTTAATTCTCCTTATACAGCCGTGCCGTCACCGCGCAAGATAGATTCGTTTATACGAACAATCACGTTTGCGTTGGTGTCAACTGAGTTATCGGGTTCACGGGACAGACCAAGAATCTGCAAGCCCGCACCAGTGCCAATGTCGGAACTATCCAGTTCCATGCCGCTCATTCCAGTAACAGTGCTACCAGAACCAACCACGTAGTCAGCAGTATTGCCAACATCAGTGATTGCAAAAGCGCCATCACACTGGATAACAAACAAGTTATCGAGTGCTGGAACAACATAGACTCGGCGCAAGGTTGAAGCCTTACGGTATTGGTCTTCCAAAGAGGTTTCAGGGGAAGGGGCAAAACCCACAACAACACCAAAAACCGCATCGCCAGCAGCACACTGTGCTACAGATGGTGCGTGACCATCCGCAGAAGCGGTGCCAGAAAGTTTTACTGCGTCACCTACAAAGGTTGCAGTGCCATCGGCAGCAAGCAACACGGCTTCGATAACTGCACCGTTGTACGGTGAACTATCCATGCCGCCTACTGGACGAAAGCCAAAGGGTGTATCAGCGTTAGCCATTACTTTTTCCTTTTATATGAATTGTCATTTTGGACAATCATCTAGGGGTATAACCCCCTTCAATAGTTTGTCCACCTTGTTCTGTGGGACGTAACGCTCTATCTACCGCCATGTTCACCTCTTCTTTTGCCGCCTGGTCTTCGTCGTACCACTCTTTACTTATTTTCATAAGATAGGCTCGAATCGGTGTATTTGACTTACTGCTTTTACTCACCACTTTGCTAACTTTTGAGTTGAGGTCAGTATTCTCCTGGTGTAACCCTGAAACACCCAAACTAGGCACTTCATCAGGTTCTACAAACGTATATCCACCACGTACAGCGGCCTCTACACGTCCGTCCTGATCGTTAAACCAGCGCACTACATATCCGGCTTCCTTAAAGTGCTTTTGGTCCTCTTCGGACAATTGCAACTTGGTGCGGTGTGCACCAAAGGATATACGTGATTTTTTGTCTACTGCTCGTCGTCTTGTCTTTAATTCATCGCTCATGGCTTTAATCCCATTCGTAGTCGGCTACATATTGTTCTTTGGTATAGTTCGGCATCAGTTCTTTAAATCGCTCAAACTGTTGCTTCGCATCCGCAGGTAACGCTTCGTAACTTTTCGGTTTGGGTGTGCTATCTCCTTCTGTCTTACTTGAATCCACGCCAGGTGGTTTCTGGGTTTCAAACGCCTCTGGAAACGCCTCTTTTGTGCGGCGAGTCAGTTCGTTGAAATACGCTTTACCTGTGTACCCTTCACTTACAATTCGTTCCGCTATGCCATCGGCAAATGCAGACATTCTTGTGTCGGTCTTGTACCAGGAATTTTTCTCTAACCAAGCATCCGCCATACTGGTGTCCTGCTTGGGTTGTTCCAAACGCATATCGTTGAGTTCTTTGTCAACTTGAGTGAACGTTTGACCGTCACCTTCGTTGATAGCGTCTTCACGCTTTTTTTCCAACTCTTGAATACGCACTTCGTACTCTTTCTGCTGTCGTTTTAATGACTGCTGGTGAAACTGCTGCAACTCCTGAGTTGTGCGCCGCAAGTCCTCGACCTGCTCACGTAACTCATCGCGTTGATTACGCAATTTCCCTGTAATCTTGTCGCCATTTTCAACAAACGTTTTAGCGTCTACAAACCCGTTCTTAGGTGGTTCATCGCCCTTAAATTCGGACTCAGGCACCCACCCTTGCTCTCTTGCTTCTGCCTCATAATTTCTGTCTTCGCTCATGATCCTACTCGCTTACGTGACTCGATTCCGGTGTACTTGACGTTATGCTCCGCTCCCGCAGTAATGTCGCGGTCATTGAGCAATCTGTATTCCACACCATCTATACCTTGGGTTGTCAGTCCACCATATTTGGCAAACATCACCCTATCCCCGACTTTAGGTGTTCCTGTCCAACGCTCTATCCGTATTTCTCGGATAGAATTGTCGGCATTAAGAACTTCAACTCTCGAAGTCACAAAAGCATCCTGTCCCATTGCTACCAATGTTCCTGTTGCCTGCGCCATCTGGTGATGTTCTTTAACCTTGTCAGGTATCACGATTCCACTTTCCGTCTTTTCTTCTATCTCGTCGGGTCTTACTAACACCCGGTCCAGCAGGGGTTTAATCCCCGATAGATTTTCCATCCTCTTCCTCGGCTTCTATAAAGTAATCCCACTCTCCCGAAAGCAGAGAGCCTATGATTTCCCAGGTATCCCTAGCGCCATTAAGGTTCGCTAGTATTTCCTGAGTTTTTTGCGGCTCGAAAGGGTGATAAGCATCAGCCTGTCCAGCCTGCAAACTTTTAAGTTCGTTGACGATGTAAGATTTTAGTTCAATCGTTATCGGGTTCTGCGCCCATTCCTGTATCTCTTCCTTCTTCAATCTTCGCTATCTCCAATAATGTCTTACTTTGTTCAGCCAATCTCTGTTGGATTAACTTCAGTCGCTCAAGTTCTGGCTTGTCCGCCGCTACTTCAGCCTCGGCCATGATCTTTAAGACCTGGGCTTCAGTTAAAGAAGTGTCGTTAGCCGCCTTAATACGATTATTCTCAGCGCGGTCTTGCGCTTCCATTGTTCTGCGCTGTTCTTCAGCACGTTTAATCTCGAACTCAGGGTCAGGACCAGGCGCGAACACAAGTTCAAGTGCGCCGGTTTCTTCATTCTGCCTTACGGGGAATATGTCAGAAGAATCTGGAATATCCATTGCTTCTAACAGTCTCATTTCGACCTTTATAGGGTCGTAACCAGGCACAACCATTGCCCGTTCAGCAATCATCTGTGCCTTCGCTTGCTTTTCTTTCGCTGCAAACGCATTCGGGTCAGCAGCAGGGATAATATCTCTTGAATCGCCCTGGTAGTCAGACTGATAAACCTCGCCTTCAGCATCGTGGTACTCAAAGTATTCAACTTCATCCATATACAAGGCATTCAGTTCATACCACTTTCTAATCTCAGACCTGAACGACCTATATACTCTTTTGAATATACCGTTAAAGACCTGCATCCCTTGTTCCAACATGGCACTCATGTTGTACGCAGGGGTGTTTTGACCTGGATTTTCACCACTCATCAAGTCTGTTACCGAAGAAACTCGCTCAGTGTAGTTAATCAACAACCCTAACAACTGGAATAAGACGTTAGAAGGCTGATTTACAGGCAATGGTACAAGCGAATCACGCAAAACCGAGCCAGCAACATCAACACGCTTCCACTCGTTCGGTGAAAACGACAATTTCCCGCCTTTTATACGCGCACCACGTCCAATAAAGCCACTTGAGCCGTTTTGCAGCGTTCCTGAGTCAATTAACTGGTTAATTAGCGTACTAACAGCGTTATTCAGCGGGGATAACAAGGCACCAAACCCAATATCGTATATTCCACCGTCAGGAGAGGGTATCATTCCGTATTTGGTGATGTGCTGCATAGGTTCAATAGACAGAACCTTCGGTTTTTCGTTAGTAAGGTCTTCAATTTGCTGCATTAACTGCTGGACAGTCATTTCAGCCCGCTTGATTAACGCTACTTCCTGCTCGGTTTCTGCCTGTTGAGGTAGAGAAGTGACAATATCTTTGATACGTTTCTGTATAGATTCGATTTCAAGCGATTGTTCAGTGGTTACTTTCTTGAATCGAGAGACAATGCGAAAAACCTTTTTGGTTTCTTTGTCTACAGTGACTACGTATGGCTCTTTGTATCCATCTTCATCCAAATCTAAGTAGCAGTATTGGTCTAATAGCAGTCTAGGCACGTCACTATCACCTACCGGCTGAGTAATACCTTGCCGCTCTTCGGCCTGGTCCGGCTCTTGGGGTGATGCTGGCGCTAACTTATGCTTAGAGTAAATACCACGAAGTTGTTTTTCTTTGATCTTCCGCTCTGACATGCGGAATCTATGTGTGATTCTTTCTGCGTCCTCAACAGACTTGGCGTAGTAGTGAATCACTAAATCATTCGCCAGGACCATTTCTGAACAGTTGATGCCTTTTACTTTATCGTAGTAGGTCTTTTTAAAGACTGAACCGATAATCGGGAGCGCAAAGAACGCTTTGTCTTGCTGTTCCTCCCACGCCTCATCCAGTTCAAGCATCTGGTAGGACATATGCCTAGATACGCGATGGGCTTTAGATGCCTTTATTCCACCTGGGTCATTACCTTGAGGGCGGAACTTAACTAAATCAGGCGCTTTAACCAGTGCTGGGTAAACGCGTGATGCAAACTGTAGAGAAGCAATCGTTAATAAGGGAAATTTGATATTCGCGGCATTTGCCCAAGGCCAAGACTTCTCTTTGGTAATCTGAAGCGCAAGTTCAAGTGCTTCTTTGTTGTTCTTCTCCCATGTACCCCTGGTGCTTAGGTCAGATTCATAGTCTCGAACAATATCCGCACCAATCTCGTCTAAGCGTTCGTCTGAGAGTCTGTCGGCAATGTTCTCTAGGCTTTGTAAGTCTTTAAGTTTCATTAGTATCCCGTTGCGGCGCAGCGTCCCATGTCGTGATATTGTTCAAACGCATCGTCATATTCCCAATCTTCCTCTTCCTGCACCGTATGGGCTTCGTAGTATTTGTCCACGGTTAAACCGATATAAGAAAACGCATCAAAGTAGTCATCGTGCTTACCTCTTGGGCCTGAGTTAGAAATGGTCAGTAACTGACCTTCTAAGTCTGGATACCATGAGGCTTGCTTGTCGAACCTGACTGAACGTGACTTCACCATACCCTGTATAGATCTACCCCGTTGAGTCTTTGATTTTGTCGGGGTTACTTTGTCTATGTTCAAAAAGACATTGGCATCGCGCATTCGTTTTTCTAAGAAAGGCCCAATGGCTTTATCAATCTTCTCAGTCTCAAACGTGAATACTTGAGGGTCATAGGCTTTCTGTACGGAGATTAACTCTTCGATGATCTGTTCTGAGTCCCATCGTCCGTACCTTAAGTCAACCACCCACAAAAACCCTTCAGGGTCCATACCAGCAACCATGATTGCGGTGTAATCCGCTTTTTCCTTTTCAGAGATAGCAAAGTCAGCCGCCGCATAATAAACCAGCGGGGGTATCATTGGCCCACTATCGTCGCGCTCGAAGTCTAAAAAGTCCTCTTTCCTAAAGTACGTGTTACCTTCAGCAATCGGCTTGTTGAGATATTCTTGCGCGTAACCATCTAAGTCACCTTGCGCCTCATACCTGCCTCGAATAGCCAACAGACGCTCTTTAGAGAACTGATCTCTCCATAGAATCTCTGAAAAGTCTGGATTGTGAGCCTCAAACCTACGGGTGAACCAGTTAGGGTCGTTCAGTAACCGTTCTAGCATCGAATCCAAATGAAGGACCGTGCCTACAATCCTATACAGACAATCTTCGGCTCCACAAGGGATTAAAGCGTTCATAAACCATTTGCGGAATTTCTCTCTCCGCTCTGGGTTCATTACGATTTCATCGTTTTCAAGATCATCGCCAATAATTAAATTGGGACGCTTGTTTCTCCACTTCAAACCACGAAGTTTCTGTTCAGAGCCTTTAGCCATAATCCTGAACATATGCCCATCAGTACACAGGACAATCAAGTTTGTATCAGTAGATTTTATAATTCGTTTAATACTAAAGGTCTGTCGAAGCGCGTCATTCTCTTCCATCTCTGCGCGAATATCGCCCAGGAACTCCACCGCTTGCCCTTCAGTGTCAGATACCAGTAAGACAAAGTCTCTGATTCTGAATAAAACCATCGCGAGTAAGTAAGCAAATGTAATTGATGTCGATTTTGCGTGGCCACGAGGCGCCGCTTCAGCAACAAAGACTTTCTCAAGATCACACGCATCATCCCACATGATTCTGTGGAACTGAGGGATAGGTTTGGGTTTGTCGTACTTCGCCGCCAGAAGCGCTGTAGAAAACCCTTCAATGGCCTGTGCATCCAGCAAAAGTTGTTGCTCCATCTAATGAGTGTGGGGGTAAGTGACGAGATTGTATTGATCGCGCAGCGCCGATTAATTGCTATGAAAGCGAACTCAATAATGTTTATAAGTCTGTCCCTGAATAAGAGCAGGAAAAAGATATAAAAAATCCAGCACCCAGATCAACGGGAGTTCCTGGTGTTGCCGGGTTTACCGTCCTTATAGTAAAACTATCCGCAGCCCGGCTTTGCACATAAGCATACCCCGAACCACTTCCTTGTATCATTGTCAGACTGATATGGTAGTTTTCATCTACTTGGTCGTGTCCAAACGTAATTGTATATGCGCCAGCACCCGTCCTAGTTAATGATGCGTTAGAGTATTCTGCTCTAATTTTAACTCCATATGTGGGGGCAGTAACAAAAGTCAGTGTTGTTCCTGCTACAGTGTAGTGTGTTGTGTATGTTTGTAAGACCCCATTTACATAAACCCTAACAAGAGGGTTTGTTGAGTTATTTGTTGGCGCGGTACAGGTATGCGACAAGGTAAATGCCGTTGTGCTGCCATCACCCTCAAAATCGTCATAAATTGTTTGGCCGCGCAGCATTCTAATATCTGTAAGTCCACTATCCCCCAAAAATGTACCAGAACAGAAAACGCCCTTACCCTTGGGCGCCTTATCTATAAACTTAACCCCTGTGCTGTCTCGAACATCATATTTATAAGTATTTGAGTCAATGTAAATGGAGGTGTTTCCACTCTTGCCGCCTATGTTTTCAAAAATAGGCCACTCGCCCTCATCTATAGGCCCTTCATTTGTAGTGGCTGCACCTGATGAGTTTCGACCGACTAAGTATATGGTTTCCTTAGTAATCGTCGCTGAACCTGGGTGAAGGAAGCCGCATTTAAATCGCAGTCCTGTGAATCCTGGCCGCAAATCCACCCTTGGGCCAGCACCATTCCCCTCCAGGTAGTGCCAGTGTATCGTGGCCGGACCGCCACTAGAGGTGCCCCCAATAATAGCAGACCTTCCATCATTACCTTCAGATGTGATGTGCAATTCGGAACCTCGACCTACGTCAGCCAACACGCCACAACCGTCCTCATCTGTGGTTTCCGCAACAAACGTCCCATCTGTACCGTTGTTTGACGCAATCAAATCTGCTCTAAGGTCAAAGCAATTAAATTCTGCACCACCCCAACCAAAAATGTCTCTGCCTATACTGAAGCCCTTATCACTGGCTTCAAAAGAACCTATCCGCCCAAAATTGGCCGCAAAGCAACCTAGCATAACAACATTAATCGTCCCTCTCTCAACGGTTACATCATTAATTCCATACTTTTGATTTCCCGCCCTGTAAATGTACAGTGGATATTGAGCCAGATTATTTCCGTCAATGTGGATGTGTTCTAAACGGTAATCCACCAAATCATCCGTGCTGGGGGCGGTAAAATCAGAACCCACCACTCCGACAGACGTTGCTGACACACGAACAGCGCAACTATTAGTGCCCCCAGAACCGATATATTTAATAACTGCATGCTTGTTCGCGGAATACGTGTAACCCGTCCTGCGCTTATAAAACGCAGAAGCCCCAATAAACCTAGTGTAGTCTGAAAAGTTCACAGAATCAGATACGGCATAAATTCCTGGCGGGAAATAAACAAGTTCCCCAGAGTCGGCTGCTGCCTGTAGCGCGGTTAAATCGTCCGTAATCCCGTCACCAACAGCACCAAAGTCGGTCACAGATACAGTCTCATCCAACTTACTCGCCAACGTCCGCGACACACCACCAGAAGGCGTATAAGAACCCGTATCAATCCTCTCAGGTGAACGTACATCATCTACAGTCCAAACCGTGTCACCATTCACATTCTTTAATATGACCTTGTACGTCACATCGTCTTCGAGAAAGATCACCGCCTGACCATTAGCATCCAAAGTCAACGGGTTGTCATTCGCGTTCGTCTGAGCATCCGCGTCATCAGCAGTCGGAAACGTGTCAATCAATGCATTCGTAGACGGACTACGGAACTCTATCGTCCCAGCAGCAGCAATAACTCCACCGTCAAAAAACGTCTGCTTCGGTACTGTAAAGGGATAGGACATTTAATTACTCATTTATTGTGCAGCGCACATTTCATTACTCAAAACAGGGGATATAACCCCGTGATTTCCAGCACTTTCGGGGCTGGAGGCCGCATTATACCGTTTTTGTGCAGTGCACTTTCCCTTTGTTTTTATCAAAATTTTACAAGGGGGGTTGCCCTTTGTTTTTATGTAAATTCGACAAGGGGGGTTATGGCGACATTCGGGGATGGATTTTTTGCCTCCGCACCGGCCCGAGCATGGGACCCATTCCGAACCAATCACAAACACCGTGCTAGGAGCGCGTACAAGCCACATACAGCACGATTCACGCCTACCCTATGCCATCGCATTACTCGAGGTGTAAATGGCTTATATCGCATCCTATTGGATATTGCGCATAACCTTCATTATGTTAAGTACGCTACTGCTCATCCACTACCCGCTCGTCCCTGCTATTCTGCGCTGCTAAGTCTTTGAACTGCTTGAGTAAATCCGCCATTCCGCCTGCCGCATCACCTCGAATGCTGGTCGGTTGGTTCAGTAGTATCTGGCGCTTGTCGATCATAATCGCCGCAATTGTGGCAGCATCCTTGCCTTTCACTGGTGCTCGAATGGCTTTTTCTTCGCCAGTGTCGCGATCCCAGTCAACTTTGACCACATCACCCAGTTCCAGGGCTTCATCGGTCTTGTCGAACGCTTTTTCGATAGCTTTTTCTATGCGCGATAGCGTGTAATCACGAGTTTGTGCGCGAATTGACACTATATGATGCTCCCACCAATCGCTGTGATTCTTCCAATGCGTGATTGTGTTCTCTGGAATACCCGTCAGTTCGGACACTCTCTTGGCTTTACCATGAATAGCGTATAGGGCACAGGCTTCTAGCTTCTGGTCTGTGGTGTATTGGCTAGTGTTAGGTGGCATAGGTGTATTGAGTAGGGGTGATTCACTCATTTATCTTGCTTCCATAAAAAAAGGCCGGTTAAGGCCTTCTTGGTTGATTGTGTGTTTACTGCTTTAAACAATGCTTGAGTGCCGTGTCTATGTGGCTGTCATTGAGATAAGCGTACAAGTTTAAATCTCCATGCGTCCCTCTACCATCCCCGAACACGTTTAACTTTGTGGCGCGTAATACGTCCCATCTAAACCGCTTCTCGCTTAAACCGTTGTCTTTGTAGTCTTGGGCTGCGTTAGGATTGTCCGCGATAACCTTATCTATAGCGTTTTGCAGAATTTCTAAGTCTGATTTTTTGATTTTCATGTCTTGTATCCTTTCGGTTAATTATTGATTTGCAGAACTTGCGCGGACTGATACCCGCTTAATGTAAAACCCAACTCTCTAAGGATTGAATAAACCTTAGTAAGCCCGTAACAAGCCTCATTCCCCCAGGTTGAACACCAGCGTTCTACTCTATTCCCGTCATTATATGTAACATAAATGCACCAATCCTCGCCATCTGGTGCCACACGGCAATCAAAATGGCCTAAATTGGGCTCACTTCCTGAAAATCTCTTTTCCATCTTTATCATCCTTTCGGTTTGTTAGTGCAGCAATCCTATCGAATTAAACCCATCCTGCATAATGAATTATATTCATGTGAACATGAAAACGTTTCACTATACATGCACACATTTTATCCCTAATCTTACCCCATCGAAACAAACCGCAAGGATTTAAACAATGAACTTCAATTACATAATAAGACAATTACAAAGCCTTATAAATGAAGGCAAGCATGGCACGCCGGAATATCTTGATTTGTTAAAGATTGCCCAAAAAGCAAACCCCAATAAATACACTCCTGTAGGCTTTTACCTTGACGGTCCTAGACCGTACACAATGCCTAATGGCAGCCCTGTTCGAGATTAATTAAACAAACCGAAAGGATCTAAACAATGCAAATCAAAGACGCTCTAAACATTCTAAAGCCGGACTCGCTAGACCATGACGGGATCAAGTCAGCATGGCGTAAGGCTTGCTCTAAGTACCATCCCGACAAAGGCGGATCTACTCACATGATGCAAGCAGTCAATGAGGCTTATGAGACACTGTTAAACGCCAAAGACTTAGAACAGCCCGAAAGTTTTACAGACTATGGCGACGAATTGAACGCAGCCTTGAACGCTATTATCGACCTACCAGGGCTAGACATAGAACTGTGCGGATCTTGGTTGTGGGTATCTGGAGACACTCGAACACATAAAGACGTCTTGAAGTCTTCCGGCTTTAAATGGGCACCTAAAAAGAAGCAATGGTCTTTTCATCCTCAAGGCTTCAAGTCTTATGGACGCGGCAAAGCCTCGATGGATGAAATACGGGCAAAATACGGCTCTGCCAGGCCGAACTATACCCCTAACAATAGGCTTGCTAGAGCATAACTAGAGCGCCCTACGGGGCGTTCTATGGTGTGTTTTACACCGGCAAACCAAAAGGATCTAAAAAATGCGAATTACCGAAAAAATGTTACAAGCCCGCGTTGACTGGCTAAATGAATTAACAAACCAGCCCGCTACTCCTTGGACTAAAAACGCCGAAGGCAAGATGAAAGCCAACATAGGCAATTACCACATTTCAGGCGCTTATGGTGGCGTATGTCTCCACCGTATGTGCACAGAAGGTGGTGGCGTTCAGGATGTTTTCAGTTGCGGACACATCCCTAAAAGAGAGTTATTCGAGCGTATATGCGCGTTTATGTCTGGTATTTAGGCCGAACGTAATGCGTAAACTCAAACCCGTTATTTTCTCAATCCTATTATGGGTAGTCTTACTGCTGCCCACTATCGTAAAACTCGGAGCCTAAAATGTACGACCACGAAAGAAACTCGCTTATCCGGCTTGGCCTAGTCTTGACTCTAAGCCTGCTGGCAATTCTTTTTGACATTGCTTTCTTAAATGGATTGGAGAAATTCCAATGATTTACCGAATCTATCCCGATACCCGCGTCGGTGACGTTGTTCAAGTAGAACTAAACGACACCATCCATCAATGCCTAATTGTTGCGCGTGTTGGCACTCAATACCGCGCCTTGTTTCCTAATGGGGCTGCGCTGCTAGTGCGCCCCTATGACATTCTCACTAATTTAACCCAAGGAGCAGCATAATGATTAACAATCTAATGACCGCAATCAATCAGTCAATAAAGGATTACAAAGAAAGCGGTGGCGAAAATAAAAACGCTTTTTCCATCTTAGTGCAAAATAAAGACGGCAACCTTACCGCTAAATGCAATTTTTCCGAGAACTTAAATTTTGCCATTCTATATTGGGAAAATACGGACAATAAATCCGTGGCTAAACTTTTTGATTGCGATGAAGATGCAATTTTTAACCTGGCTTGCGTCATTGAAGAACACAAACTTTTCACCGAAAAAGGAGCAGCATAATGGTCAACATAGAAAGCCAATACCACCTAATGAGCCTTGGTGGATCAATCGACACCATCGAGAACTGGCGCGCCGATATGGAAGAATGGGAAACATCTTCCGATGGGTTAACACCAGAACAACAATTTAATTTACTTATACCTGTAAACCTAGATGGGTTAACACCAGATGAAGCCCAAGAAAACTAATCTATCCTACCTAACAGGCTGGTTTTTAGTCGAAACCAAGAATCACAAACAAGCCAGAGAGAAAGCACAAAAATGGATAAATACCCACCTGAAGCCCAAGACTTAAAGGACTATATTCAGTCCCGCGCCCTTAGTTCGAGAGATATTAGCGATATGCTAAAAGTCTCAAGCTCTACTGTCCGACACTGGATGAGCGGAAAACAAGTCATACCTTATACCGCTTGGCATACCTTGCGAGTTAAGACAATTGACTTGCCAGAAGTCGCATGGACCCATGACGAATTTATAAATCGGAACTTGTAACTCCATTCGGGTATTCGTCGGTTATAAAGCGGTCTGTTTGTTCAGGCCGCATACTTCCGCTAGATGATTCTGGAACCGATCTTACAAAGTCCTGTGGGTGTCTAGGTTCCCAATCCTGGCGTCTTACCTTCAACCCGTCCCAGGTATCTACTAAACCTTCAGAAACGCGTACACGAAAGCCAGAGCGGTCACAGATAAGGTAATTGCTCCCTTCCTCTACCGCGTCAGTGTTAGTCGGCGCTTCCGCCGCTGTTACTGTGTTACTAGGTACACTGTCACCCGTCCAGGCTGCACCATTCCAGGTATTGTCCGCCATCAATACAAGGCAACCATGTCCGTTGCAGTCGTGCTTGTGCTGTTAACTCTCTTGATCCTTAGCGGGATAATCGACCCCGCAGGAACACCAACAAAAACAGCCGTGTCGCCTGTAATTGTCACAACAGAAACATTGCCAGTCACGCCAACATATAAACCGCGAGCATTGTTCGTTAAGTTTGTTGCGTCACTCGGTGTAACCGCCTCAACACCTTCTGCCGGTCTTGTTATATCAAAAGCCATTTATAATCCTATTGCTATTTTAAGTGCTATTTTTTGCTGCGCGACTAAAGAGGTATTAAAGACTGTTGTACCGCTAAAGGTCACTAGATCATTACCCGCCGCGTCTTCAACCCCATTAGTAGGTTGTGTATAGGCTAGAGTTCCCGTTTCATCTGCGGCAATTGTCCTAGCAAACCCGTAGATCAATGTAGCAGTGCCATCGCCGCTTGAGTAAGTTAAAGCCGAAGCCCCGCCGCTCATTGTGGCAACAAATCCACCGTTACCACCAGCGCCAAACGTGACCGCTTCACTAAATGCTAGTGTTAAAGTCGTTCCTGCCCCGCTGACAGTCGCGCTAGATAATGTTGGCGCGGTTACGTCTTGGGTTGAATCATTAGTAACCTCCACACTAGAAAATGTCGCCAGATCATTACCAGCATCATCTTCTATACCATTCCCAGGCTGCGTGTAGTCTAGTGTAAGAGTTTCACCCGCCTCGATAGTCCTGCTGACTGTATAGACTAGCGAACTTGATCCAGCACCGCTTGCATATGAAACAGTCGCCGCGCCACCCGAAGGGGTCACAGCAAAGCCACCGTTGCCGCCAACGCCCACATTGACAGTCTCAGTAAAAGCCAGTGTGAGACTTGTGCCATTTGTCGCTAGTGTTGCTGTGAGAAGAACAGGTAGCGTAGCGTCCTGAGTCGAATTGTTTGTTACATTCTGTCCGCTGAATGAAGGTAAATCCTCACCACCTACAGTTGCCTCAATCCCGTTCCCAGGTTGCGTGTAACCTAAAACACCACTTGTCTCTGTGCCTTCAACAGTCCGGCTAATCGTGTAAACAAGTGAAGTGCCAGGAGAGCCGCTTGAATACGCAAGCGTAGTCACACCGCCGGTCAAACCTGTAAGGGTAAACCCTGTGTTAATCGTCGCCGTAACAGACTGATTAAAATTGATCGTGAGGTCAGTGCCGTTTGTGCCTATTGCCACAGAAACAATAGACGGAGCACCAACAGACATACCGGCCACGTTTTTGCTGATACGCGCAAACCGATTGGTGTAGTCTGTTAAACCACCTCGCGGTATTTGAAAAGCCAACATCTATGCCCTGGTTGAAATACTTAGCAGATAAGGATCAGCACCCGTCGCGGTGAACTTAAATATAATCACATTTCCGTTCATGTCCGCTTGGCTTGCGTCATACTGGTATAAACCGTTGCCTATTTCTGCCGCCGTACCTGTACCTGAAGCAAACGCCCCACCGTCAATAGATCTTTCTACGGTAAGCGTTAAACCCGTTTCAGGCGTGGCGTGGTCAGTAGAATCAACCATGTATACAGGAATATCAGCGAGCGCCACGTTCTTTTGAGGTTCTGGCGCTATTGCCGCTATATCAGCCGCAATGCTGGTTGTAGGCGTACCAAGCAAAGCAGGAATAGTCGTTCCTGTATCTACCAGAATCGCATCTACATTTGTGTCCACCGTATTCACGCTGGCTTGAGTAGCCAACGCAGTCAGACCAGCGCCAGCCGCGCCTATACGAGCAAAACTGTCACCCGTTTGCGCTGTGTGTCCGGTTAAAGTCGTAACCGTACCAATCGTGTAATTCGCGGGGGCAAACAACTCAATTTCTTTTGTCACTGGAGCCATACCCGCATGGGTTATGTGATATGTAATGGCTTCAGTCAGATTGCCGGAACCAATCGTCATATCCTCATCCAGCAACAATTCATATACACCAGGCATATTAGTCGCGTCTGTTTCATTGATAGTTGGAGTGGTCATTGCCGCCGCCGCACCACCATCACGCGAGCGATAAACGGTAAACGAAGATAAACCCGTTTCCCTTGTTGTGAAATCCGTGGCATCAACCGCCACAAAGTAAACGTACTGGTCTGTAACGCCTGACGCTATTCTCATTGTAAAATACCATTAAGTTGTTGCGATTTGTGGGGTCCAAAACCACCACTTAAGTCCTGCATAGTTCTGACTTGTGTTGTGCCGCCACCGGCGGGCTTTATAGCGAGAACAACTGTTCTCCAACTTCTAGATTCGCTGGAACTTGCCGTTTTATCGCCGGTAGCCCCGGCGCTAGCCACTTCCAAGTAACCAGTTGCGAGGTCGCATTCATCGGCAATGTCTCCGACACTCGTTGCATTCTCTGACAACTCAGTTATTGAGTCGTTAAATGTAATGGCTACGTCCCTGCGGTAGTTCAACACCGCAAGCAAATGCGAACCATCTGTGTTAGTTGTGACGCCAAGGAAAGTAGCCGTCGAACTGGTGCCTGCATTTCCCAAGGGTGTAACCCCATCCTCCGGTGTTGTTGTATCCGCCCCAACGGAGGTCAAAATTGCACCAGAGATATTAGGGTTTAATTCTGTCATATCAAAAGAGTAGCTTGCTGGCTCCGACACCGCATCCGTGACTACCTTCCGAAAAACGGCCAAATGTCCCGAATCGGTACTACCGTTGCTAGTATAAATTTCTACCCATTCTGCTCCTGGCTTACTCCATACAGGAGTTGAAGTGGAGACACCATTCGTGTCTCTGGTCGCAATACAAGCATACATAATGTCGCCGTTAGCGAGGCCAGTCGGCTTGTTTAATACAACCGGGTCTCCGGTTGTTGTGTTTGCGTCGGTAGTAGGTGTGCGCCAAGTAATCGTCATTTACATTCCAGAGCAACTTGCTGTTTCAGAACAAGTCTTATAGCTATTCCAAGTAGCATAAAATTCTGAGGAGTCATATATGGACCCGTTGAAAATTTAATATGAGACACCCCCTCCTCCTCCGGGCGAATAAGTGAACGTGATGCTCTGTCCAGCAGTTACCGCGTCTCCACCTGTCGTGGTGCCTGTTTCGGCCCACTGATTACCGCCGTTGTCTGTGATGTTTCCATGAAAAATTCCGTCTGAATGCGGGAACGCGGAAGACCCAATTTTGTACTCGTTGCTGTTATCTGTAATGATATTTATGATGCCCAGATAAAAACGACACCCGGAAAGGGTTAAAGATGCGGTTTGAGGGGAGCCATCCGCTGTCCCACGACCAATTTGAATAGCTGTGGATGTTGCTCGCACGAAATGGCAGTCTGTGTAAACCCCTGTACCGCCTCCTTCATCCCAGAACTGTCCAATATCGCCTTTGTAATTCCTGCCGCTCCAAGAGTCAGCTATCGGGAAGCCTGTCTCGACTGGCTCGCCATGCGTAGGAGAAGGGCAATCCCATGTACATCGAGTGAATGACATATCCGGGGCGCCAATTACCTGTGTTGAATCAGCGTGAGAGCTTGTCCCAGTCACCCCGTGCGGACCAAAGAAACAATCCTCAAACAACCAAGTCCCGCCATAAGGCCGTAGCAAATCAGCGTAGGGGTCGCGGAATTGGCAACGCCTGAACGTGACATCGACATTTCCGCCCATTAAAATCTGCTTATCTGCACCAAGGAACGTACAGTCCTCGAATAAAAAGGGACCGTCAAAGCCGTAGGAGAACGAATTGCCATCAATTAGGTACGATGACCCACTAACAGCGGTATCAGTAAAGCGACAATTTCTGAATGTGAGATTGTTCGCCCTCAGTATCTTCCTGCCCGAAAAATCCAAATCTGTATACGTTATCCCTGGAGTGGTAAGAAGGCCGCTTCCCGTAAACGCAGTGAGCACCCCAGTGTGACCTACATCGCCCCACGCCAGTTTACCGGTCACTGCCGTTTCTGTAACCGTAGAACCTCCGCCAACACCCCCACCCAATATTATTAAACTCACATCAGCCTCCAAAATAGTGCTCGGCTTGCGAATTTCATAACTAACCTTTCCTTCCGGTACATCTGCGTTTTGCAAATGCCAAAATATTGTTTGCTCACACTCATGGATATTTCGATGATTCCCGCTATGCCCATCGCGATTGATTTTTTGCCCGTTGTAAAAAGCCTGGTAATAGCCGGGGGTTTTAATGTCCGTAATTTCGTAATATTTTTTAATCTCGGACATTATTTCCTGCTTTCATTGTATTTAGTCACCACTTGGGACAGGAAGTAGAACCCAACAATAATATTGACCGGCTGCAAAACAACCTCGCCCAAAACACGGAAAATGAACTCCGACCACGCTTGGTCAAACTTGTAAACCAGCGAACCAAGTAAAATAAGAAACGCCCACACACTAACCATCACAGCAGCAATTATTCGCCGTGAAATTGCGCTTGGTGTAGCAGCCTTCCACAAATCAGCATACAAAGCCTGCGCCGCCTGGGTTTTTTCCGCCTTCTCTTGGTCAGTGTAGACAATTGAATCTAAGCCTTTAACCGCGCTCTTAGCGGTTTCCGCTATCGTCTTGGGCGTAAATAACGCCGTAAACCAATTCAAAGCAATATGCCCACAACCACGCCGATCAGTAATGCAAACCAGTATTCACGCAGCCATTGCGCGGCCTCTTGCCAGCCTAACTGCAATATTGCGGTTGCCCATCGCAGAACTCGCATGAATTTGCGTTTCATTTCTTCCATTGGAACTCCTAAACAACAACCCGGCCCGCGTCAAAGGGGAGAGGGAGGGGGGTTGACGCTCACCAGGGCAAGGGAATCAACCTTGTGGCTGGTGTGCCGGGTTTGTTGATCTTAAATCTTTGCGCTAATACTCGTTATCTCAAGCGTAAATTCTTCACCTACTGCGCGGATTAAATCTAACGCTAGTTTGGACTGCCATACGCTTGGGGTTAAATTGCTAACTGACCATTGGAAACCAGGAGCAATACAACCCTCTAGTTGATGGACGTGGTTAGCAGTATGAATAATGATCTCTGAGCGTCCAGGTACGTCCTGAAGTTCTGGATAGCCCGTATAGCGGCCTTCCTCGTCGGGCTTGACCTTGTATACCCCTTCGGGAATACAACTGATAGAAGGTGTGTTATCAAGCCACGGACGCTCTAATGTGAATATCTCTTTGCCACTTAGAATAATGCGGCCTAGTGTCCCGTTCGGGAGGTAGGCAAAACGCTCTAATTTCAACGCTCTAACTCGGCAATCTCATCGTCTAAAGCCCTAATCTCGGCTTTTCTGCTTAAATAATATGTATCTGAGGGGGCTAACTCTAAATATGTTTCGAGTTTCCGCTTTTCCCTCTTCAATTCTTTAATCTCTACGGCTCTAATCTCGTCTAGCGCCTTTTGTGTGGCGATTTGCGAAGAGCCTTTTTCATCGTGCCTAGCATCCATGTGCGCGTAAAAGCCAATCAAGGCCGCTGGTGCCAGAACAACACTAACCAATAAAAGCAGGTAAGTTTCGAACTTTTCGACAATTCTTGCTTTAACCGTCACTTTCCAATCAACTCTAACAACGTTAAAAGCGTTACACCGAAACCTACAACACCGATCAAGCCCTTGCCCATTCCGATAATCGTTTTGTGTGTGGTGTTCACTTCAACAACATGCTTTTCTAGCATGATGTGAGTTTGTGATTGTTTATCCCTAAGTTTTGTTAACTGTTCGTCAAAATGTGTTCTGTTGTTGGCTACACCTTGGACCGCTTCTTGCGCTTCATGGCGAACCAACTTTAACTGCGTACACATCTCAGTTTGGCTATTGTCTAGTAGCCTGACTTGACCTTCTACCGCCTGAACCCTCTCCATGATTTGTTCGTGTGTTATAGATTCGGTCATTCATAATTTCCATGCAGGCATAAAAAAACCGCTTTCGCGGTTTCAAGTGTCAATTATACAGATTGACCAATGATGCCTATCTAGCGGCCATTTTGCAATAGTTAACTAAACAACCTGCCTTGAGCATAAGCCGCCTCTATTCGCTCACAGGCTATATCAAAGTATTTTTCTTCTAGTTCTATACCGATGAACTTTCGACCTAGATTGGCGCAAGCAACGCCTGTTGTGCCGCTGCCCATAAATGGATCAAGGACGCCGCCTCGCGTCCACCCCAAAATTTGCTCAATTAAATAGACCGGCTTTTCTGTAGGGTGCTCACTGTTTCCGATCTTTCTTGCGTCTATCACATCTGTTGGACGCTTACCTGGGAAGTCGTGATTTTTCCCTGGATAGAAAAGAGCAACTTCCGTTTGTCTTGCGTGCTCATGCTCCAAATCACCCATGGACCAATTGTTTTTGACCCATGTGATAACGCTTTTGGGTTTTGGCACTTCGGCAAGGTTGTCCCACCTGCAAAAAATATATTTGCTGTGGTTTGCAGCAAGAGCGCAGGCTTCAATTAAGTGAGTGGTGCCCTCGTCGTTTTTAATTGTTGAATGTTTTTTATGCCTATAAGTACTCTGAAACTTCATACCATAAGGCGGGTCAGTCACCACCGCATCCACAGGGTCTAGCGTCGGCAATATCTCCAAGCAATCGCCCAGGTATAAAGTCGCGTCACCTATTTTTTCTACTCTAACCATCTGGAAACAACTTCCTATCCAACAACCTAAAACACCGCCCCGCCGCCTTCCGACACTGGTTGTATTCTACCCGCATCACCTTACACCTTTCCTTCTTACTAAACGGCGCGTCAACAAAAGCGCCCTCCCAAATATCTAACGCCTCGACTAAAGCCCTGCGTTTTTTGTCAAACGCCCTAAAACGATTTAGTTCCGCCTCTACCCGTGCCGCCGCCTCCCATTCCTCTACACCTGGCGGATCTTCCCGCTTTTCATCAGTCTCCCCACGCCTGGGAGGTGTGTACCAGGGAACCTGCTTAGGATAACCGTTTTGAGCCATCCCTGTGCGTTGTGCGGCTGCGTATAGCATCACGTAGTAGGATAGGTTATCGCGGGTCATTCCACAGCATTCCTATGATAAACCCGACCACATGACCGGCATTTGTAATAGTTGATTAGTAACTTGCCTTTTGTAAGCGTCTTTTCACAGTTGGGGCAGTTCAAAGTAACGACAACGCCTCCTCTGCACTCCAAACAACCGCCAACTGTCCCTGCCAAAAGAAATGAAACTTATGTTGGTCTTTGGTTAACGCTTTCGATAAATCGCGTCCTTTGTTCACTGCACGTCCCGTTTCGTCCTTGACTTCGATTAACAGGTTTTTACCTCCATAGCCTACCAGTAAATCAGGACACCCATTGCCTACAGCATGTAATGGGACAACACTTGCCCCGGCTGCGCGTAAGGCTGCGACTATTTCTGTCTGGTTCTTATCGACCTTTGCGGCTCTACGCACTGATTAAACCCTTTTCTACAAACTTGTTTAAGGTTCGCATGTGTCCATCATAGGCGGCCAACATAACCCAATCCCTGTGCTTTTCAGTATGCGCTCGCCTATCTATAGTGTCGTGACAGGATGAACAGGCATAGACGCTACACAAATCGTAAGACTTGCCGCCCATCTTACCACCTGTACCATCCGGTAAATGCGCTAGTACAACTGTTTCAGGGTTGTGGTTACATATACCCGGCAGCCTAACCTGGCAATCCTCGCCCCTTGCAGAATCTCTGAATTTGCTACGGCGAGCCATAGTAACCCCAAGGATTAGCAGGCATAGACGAAATAAACTTAACCTCTTGGGTATGCCCGTTCTGACATATGCCCTTTTCGGTTTTCTCCCCAATGGCATTCACTTGGATAACACGCCTGAAAGGTCGTTTGTCGCCGCAAGCCATACATCGCCCTAGTTTATCTACCATACTCAACCTCAAGAATGGCTCTACCAATCATTTCAGGGATTTGGGGAACTACTGCGTTTCCGAGTCCTTTAATTCTGTCCATCCTATTGGGTACCCCATTAGATACTCGAACTGCTCTGGCGTAATTTTCTGCTCCCCAAACGCCTTTACATACCTCCTGCAACTCGGCCACTTTTGCATTGATGATGCTCGGAAGTTCGCTTTTGTTGTCGGGGTATGCAACAACCCACCAACGGCCTCGCTCATGGGGCGCCCCCGCATTAGATGCAGGGATGTATTTTGGATATGTTTTGTATTTAAGTGCTGACAGTCCACCAATAAATTCTTGAGAAAATGCCTTTCTTTCTGTGTTTTCGGTAATAACGTATTTTGGCATTGCTCCCCATATAACTCTGCCGAACTCTGAGGACAATTTATCTTCTGGGTTTTTCCCTGCTGCTGCGGTTGAAAATGGCTGGCAGGGAAATCCCCCGCAAACAACTTCAACTGTTCCTTTGTACTGGCTTCCATCTAAAGTCCTTATATCGTCATGTATCGGTACATCAGGCCAATGCTTTTTCAAAACTTTGCGCGGGAATTCTTCAATCTCGCAAAACGCCACGGTTTCCATACCTGCGCGTTCCAAACCTAAACTAAAACCACCTATACCGCTAAAAAGATCTAGTACCTTTAATTTTTCACTCCCCACCTTCCACCTCATCTATAAACCGCACCAACTGGTGCCGAACATTTGCGCCTATGCTGGCAACCAGTTGCTCTGTCCTATCATCTGATGCTAAATCACTCGCCTGGGCAAATGTTTTGGCAAACAACTCCATCAACCGAAAATGATCTGACTGCTTGCGCCAATAATAACCAAAGTTACAATTCTCTGTTTCTTGACGCTCACCCCGCAGCAATATCAGCATATGGCGCTCTGCGTTTTCTACAATATTTTCCTTGTAGTTAGAGCATGGTTTTTTTGCTGAGTGATATTTAGCCCTGTTGTACTCATTCCTGCACTCCTTACAACGTGAGTGCCTTCGGCTACCGTTTGGGGGGAAATCCTCTAAAGGTTTTTCTATTTTACAGTAGGTGCAAACTTTACTCTCCGGCAAAACTAACTCCCCGCCATTGCCAGTATGTGTAGGGTCTATCGTGCATCAAAACTCAACCTCACATCCCTCAACGCACCCATCAGATACATCAAACTCATTAAACAGGCTAGGCTGATAATCTTCATGCCAAGGCATAAAAGGATTTTTCGCCATCTGGATTAAATCCTGTGTTGATTTATTACCTCTAAAGAAAACTCTAGGATCATCACCACTACCGCACATAGCGTACTCTCGTTCCATTCTTGCGGGGAACTCATAAATTTCAGGATTACTTTTTATAAGCGTTAAATGTTTCCGCAATGTCTTTTTCCAACACCACGTACAATTTCCCAATAGGGGAGGAATATCTAGCGTGAACGGTTGCACCTCCCAAAATCTATCAACCTTACGTTTGTCTGTAGGGTTCATTGATACAAGCGGGTATATAATATTTTTTGCTTTGGCGTCTGCTTGCATTCTATCTATTTCGTCAACCCTGATTCCAACTGCCATTTTTCTATCTTTCGGACAATGATCTTTCGCCCAGGCGTTTATAGGTGCAAGTTTCATTTCCCTAGTACAGTGCAAATATGATTGGTTAGGGATTCCATACTTTTTTATAACGTCTTCAAACGGCTTCCCATCACGCGAGGCCGAACCATAATCAACAATTTTATACTTTGTTCCAATACCTAGTTCTGGTTGTACATCAGCCTCAAGCCATACAACGTTTAGCCCCCACTCAATATCACAGCGGTTAACAAAATCTAAAGTGTTAGGATGCTCTTGACCAGTATTAGCAAACAACACAACCAATTCCTCTTCGGTGTTGTTTTTTAACCACCACGTCATGTAAGCCGAGGTTTTCCCGCCGCTAAAACTGGAAACAATCACGAACCAAGCCTGTCTCGGTTGTTTTTCTCATACAGTTCTTTGGCCCTCTTTGTTTCTACCATCGGCTTACGGGACCAAGGGGAGGCTTTCTTGCCTAGTTTACCGGCTTTTTGTTTAATTCTGTTCATCATCCATTCAACCCTTCTCCGTTAGCAAGATGCCATTGTCTATGATGTGCCGCGCATAACCAGCGCACGTTCAGGGGCTTGGCATAATCATCATGATGTGCGTGAACGTGATCCTCAGAACCACACACCTCACAAGGTTCTTTAAATAACTTTTTGCCACTTATCGCCTTGCTTACCATATTTACCGCCCTGCGCTTAATTGGAAATTTTGCCTGATACTCTTTTTGGTATCCAGGCGGCAAGCGGTTGCCCCGTTTCCTGTCATACTCACGATAGTATTCAATGTTCTTTTCCCTGTTAGCCCTGACATCTATCTTATTGCACTCTTTACACTTATTAAGATACCCGTCACTCATTTGTTTGTGCCTATAGAACTCTGTTAATGGCAGGGTTCTATAGCACTTAAAACACTCTTTCTTGTTCACGATTGCCTCTAATGTTTTACATCCCAAAGGCATATTAATCTTTACACAGATTAACTACAAGGGGATTCATCTAAAAGGTATATCGTCCTCGAAACCTGTATCCGACTCCGGCATTGCCGTACTTCTGTCTGGTTTTTCACTAGATTTACTGTCCAACATCTGCATTTCACGCAGCACCACATCGGTTTTATAGTGCGTTTGATTTTCCTTTTCGTACTTCGATGTGGACAGTTTACCCTCTATGTAAACCTTTGAACCCTTTTTAAGATACTCCCCGCACACCTCAGCGAGCCGCGCAAAAGCAACGCAGTTGATCCACTCTGTTTTCTCTACGTTCTGACCGTCTTTCTTGTAACGCTCTGTAACAGCAATGCTAAAGTTGGTTACTGCCTGCCCTCCCTGTGTGTAGCGAGTTTCTGGATCTCTACCCAAATTACCTATAGCCATGACTTTTTGCATTATCTTTTGTTCCTCAAAAACGCTTCCTGGTGTCTGCTGCGCATCATATCCCTGTATCTGGGAAACGATTTATCGTTTAAATTTTCTATTATCTCCATGCGCTCCTGTATGCGCTTAGATTCTGAACCTCCCCACCTTAAACCTGTTCCTGCCAAGTTCAGTTGATACAACGCCTCAATTCTTAATTTTGGTCCTGCGTACATTAGTAACTTCTATCCTCCCTGCGTTGACCTTCTAAGCGTAGTCTAGCCCTTGTTGTCTCAGCCTTCGTCACACCTAAACGCTTGCGTATAGATACCAGCGTTTCGCCGTTTAATATCGCTCGGTCCATTTCGGCTTTTATGTCAGATGGAATTTCTCTTTTCGTATTGCGTGACGTTCTCTTTGCATAGTTGCTTTCAAACTGCTTTTTAAGAGATATGTCCTGAATCGTCGGGACCATCCCGAAACCCGCAAGCGTTTTTATTACTCCGCCTCCGTTTATGAACGCAGCCAAATCACGCTCTAATTGCAGGCGTTCTTGCCGTTTTTTTTCTGTGGGTCTAATCATTTCCCTTCCTTCAAATGCTTACTTACGGTTGGTGATGTTGAGCCTATTCGTTTGGCTATCTCATCTAGTTGATATTTGTGAACCTCGATGCCGTTTACGACAATCATTTGCGAGCGTAAATGCTCTGCCTGTTCCTGGTGCCAATCGGTCCAAGCGTTTCTAGCGCCTACCCTTGGCGGGTGCAACCTGTCGTAAACCTCTGGCGCTTTCATTTGTGCTTTATAAGCGTCCAAAATGCTTGGTTTTACGGGGATGAACTCAATTCCTTGTAACCATGTATCAATCACCCTTCACCTCCCGCGCTTTGATAAATGCGGGGAAGTGTTCAGTTTCCCCGCTACAAGGGTGCTTTCCTCTTGCGCGTCAGGGGTGCGCTTACCCATTGTTAAAATCCCTGATTCTCGTTTTAACTAAATCAACCAAATAACCACGTGGTGTTCCAATTATTTCCATACCTGAAAACTCAAAACCTAAAGCATCTTCCATTCTCGTCACTATGCGAACGTTCTTTAGTTCTTGGTTGCTATCTTTAAAATCTCTGAACTGCTGAGTATTTTCACAGACAATTGCTATTGGATTAATGTTCATGCTATCCCCTTCCTTTGCATTTCCTTGCGCAACTCTGCTTGTCGCCGCGCCTCTTCAAACCTTTCCTGCTGTAGCCGCATTTTCTGGGCTATCTGTTCAGGTGTTTCCGTTTCTACCGGCTGATCTATAAACGCCTTGTGTGAGCGTTTAACAGTCTCGTATTCGTCCAGCCAGCCACGCTGATTTAACCAAACCTGCAACCCTTGAGGGCCGTATGTATTGCCTTTCTGCCATGATTTACGATCTTTCTTCATGCGCTCAATCAACAACACTAATTCGTCTATGTCGCTAGGCGTAAACTCAAACTCTTTCTTTGCTGATTCAAACGCCTTTGCTGCCAGAGCCTTTTTAGTTCTGCCTTTAGGCCACATAGGCCATACGCGGTATATGCGTTCGAAGTCGTAACTGTAGGTTTTTTCAAGTGGCATTTCTTTGCCCCATATTAAAATCGTAACCAATTGCGGCCAACTGAAGGTTTGCATAGCGGCTCAAATCTGCTTGTTGAAACTTCACCTCTGGATAAGCAACCGCGCTCAATACTGATTTAGGCCAGTCTACAGGCCAACATTGATACTTTTGTGTTGACTCTATGTAAAACTTACCAGGCGAATATTCGGAGATAACCTCTGTCCTGCCTGATTCGAACTCTACAAACCACTTCATCTTAAACCCCTCATTCGTTCTACTTATCTTTGCACATGTGTATGTGTGTTGCAAGCGGTTTGTGCCCTCATTTTGGCCACGGGAGGGCTGGCTTTCGCACCGTGTATAGTCTTTGGTTGCAGCCAAAGAGCCATGCCAGGCAGACGAACCTGGTCTTTGCTTCACACGCAAACAAGCCATATTTCTATGCAGAGATGCTTGTTTGGACGCGTCTTTGTTCAGGTTTGTTTTTTAGCCGCAGGCACGTTGTACATTCCCAATCATCTACAGATGCAACGAATTGATCCAGCCCCTCCCTGCATGAGAACCAACCGGAAAAACCACAATCAGTACACCAATAATGCGCCGCCCCCATAGTGCCAGCCATAAATTGCTCCTCTGTCGGGAATTTAGCCACGCCGTATTTAACCGCCTTGCTAAACTTAATCATCTTTTACAACCCGCGTAGATATAACTAATAAATTCCATAACAAGGTAATTAGGTAAATAGGACCTCGTACAACCAGGGCAACGTAAATAAAACATATTGTCCTGCTGTCTCTGTCTCGGTTCATCTCCACATTTGCATTGCATATATCTTCTCTCTTCATTGCTTAACTTTTCTTCAGACAAGCCTTTTTAACCGTTGATAAATCAACGTTGGTACTTTTTCTGGCGACTTGTGCGTCAAGTATCGAATAGCGAGTCTATTCCCTCTGGCTTGTCATCGCCGCAGGACGCCTGTTTCCGCAAAGGGTAGCGGGTAGTGGGTTTATTTCTTCCCACCCAATAGCGCTCACGCACAAGACGGTAGCAAGGCAGGGATAAACTTTGGTAGAATGGCGGCCAATGTCGGGCCGGTTGTAGAGTTTCCAATGTCTATCTGCTGCCGGAGCCAAACCGACAATCTAAAGATACGCCCCTGAGATTTCAGAATCAATATGGGGCGTTATCTTTTTACACTCATATCAATCCCCTCTAAGCCTTCATTGCGCGATCAACAAACGCTAAATTAAACCCGCCTGCCTCTAAAAAGTTGCGGTAGGATTTACATTTAGCCTCCAAATCTTCTATACGCTTGGTTTGTTCGGACAATTCAATGTTAGCCATCCCAAGGCGATCCAGGTAGTTGTCGCACCTTGTTTCTAAGTCGTAGTACAGATCGGCGCGTATGTATTCAGTGTTGCCTTTGGAATTGATTGGCAAACCAACTGAATTTCCATAATCTTCATACCACAGCATATCAATCCTTTCTGGCGCGTCACTCACTTCAAAACCCGCTTAATCTCTTTCTGAATCAACCTACGGGCTACCTCGGCCTTGGTTACACCCTGCCGCCGTGCGACCTCTGCCAATTGCGCTGCTACTGATGGCTCAATTAAAACTGGTAGTCGGTGCGTCTTATTTTCCATATCCATCTCCGTTTTGTGATGTGTGCATGATACACATGCGCAGAAACATAAACAATAGTGTTGCATTCTGTATGTGCATGTGTAGAATGAAGTTATCGAATCACGGAACGGGAAAAGAAAATGGGAACGCACAGAGACTTCCAATACATAAGCGAACAGGACAAGGCGCATTACACCAGCGACGAAGCGCAGGCGCTTTGGAACGAGGCAGAGGCTCTTTTCCCACAAGCAACAGAAACCCAGTTAATGATAGCAAGCGAAAATTTGGATTCCTTTTTGCTCGCCATCTACGTTGATAAGGAAGTCACCTACAAAGAGGCTTGCATTGCAGCAATCGGCGCAGCCGTAGAGTTTAATTAAAAATCAAGGGAATCACATGAGAACACTAGACGAAATTAAAACTCTCCCAACCAGCACAACCAGCGAAGGGAATAACTTTTACGTTTTTGAAGAGGTCGCGTTAATACTTGGAACTAACGGGTTTGCGAATTTAGTACCAGAAGTGCGCAAAGCGGCTAATCCTTCGGGGCAATACTTTCAGAACACAGGCGTAAAGCGAGCGATTGAACTTTTGGAGAATACATAATGTGCCATTACTCAGACTTAGAGGATATTGAAATGAGACATATGAAAAGACAGGACCGTGACCGCATAGCGGAGATAGCCACAGGAGCGCCTAGAATCGCGCAAGAAGCCATGTTTGAGGCTGACCTTGGTGAATGTATGGCTAGGTTAGAACGGCTCAGAATCGCGCTTAGATTGCTGACAAATTATAAGCACATAGATTTGGGGTTGCAGTTGCGTAGTGAGCGGATAAATCGGGCTATGCGACTTCCGCTGTTGGACGCAGAAAACGCGCTAAAAGATTTGGTTTCAGATGTAAGGGATTGGTCTGGAACCATCGAGGGTGATGTGGCGGAAATAGTTAGGTTGGCAAGGGAGATGGATAATGAGCGATAAGCATGAACGTCCCTGGGAAACTGATTTAGTTTACAGGCTTAGGAACGCAAGAATAACAGAGCCACCCTCCGATGGATTCCCTACAAGTTTAGGGGAGCAGGCCGCTGATTTGATTGAGGAATTATTGAAAGTGCTACTCATAAAACCCTGCCCTGAGTGCGGGTCTGAATTGACATACGACAAGCCCTTTCCAGGGTCGCAGTACGAACCGCCAGAAGAGGAAAAACTGTACTGCGAAGAGTGCGATTGGGTTTGCGAGGATTACACCGGATACATAGACGATAGAGGGAATGAAGAATGAATACATCAGAAAACATAAACGAACTGGCTACGGCCTTGGCTGCTGCTCAAGGCGAACTTGAAGATGCAGAAAAGAATAAGACGGGTTATGGATACAACTACGCTGATCTTGCACAGGTGCTAGGCATTATCAGACCTGTATTCTCAAAGCATGGACTAAGTGTAATACAGTTACCCCATAACAAAGACGGGGGCATTGCCGTTACAACCAGACTCTGCCATCAATCAGGACAGTGGCTAGAGGACACGTTGGTTATGCCTGCTGAGAAACCTAAAAACTTATCTTTGGCTCAGGGTATCGGTGTGATTATCACGTACTCACGTCGATACATGCTTACTGCCTTGGCTGGAATTACACAAGAAGACCCTGACGCGGCTAAGAAGGGTGAAACTGAGGTAGTGAATATGCCTGGTGCTGAACTATCAGAAGCACAGCAATTCCTATCGGAAGGCATGAGAGCATGTGCGACCTTGAGCGAGTTAGGTGAGTTTTGGAAAGATCTTTCAGCAGACAATCGAGCGGCGCTGGAGAATGTGAAAGACGAGATGAAAAAGGCATTGGCATGAACCCTAACAGCAGAAAAGATTTGGCGATTGGCCGAGAAGTGCTAGCGGCAATGCGACCCACAACGAAAGAACGATTCTGGTCTAAGGTCGATAAAAACCACATAACGGACTGTTGGATGTGGGTCGGGCACAAGCGCAACGGATATGGTCAATTTAATTATGGCGGACGCAACGGTGTAAGGATTGGTGCGCACAGATACGCATACCAAGAAATTGTAGGAGATATTCCAGGCGACATGGTTTTAGACCATCTTTGTCGACAGCGTGATTGTGTTAATCCAGATCATTTGGAACCTGTAACCCGCAAAGAAAACGTAATTCGCGGATTCTCTCCAGCGGCCAGGCAATCTAGACAGAAAAACTGTAAGCGAGGCCACGCATTAAGCGGGGATAACTTATATGTAACGCCAAAAGGTAGGCGTCAATGTAGGTCATGCCGCAAACAAGCAATGAAACAATATTACGAGAGAGTTAAATGTCAGAACAAATAATTCAGGGAAGTGAGGAGTGGAAGCAACTGAGAGTAGGTAAAGTCACGGCCTCACGCATATCTGATGTGATGGCTAAGACCAAAAGTGGTTATGGCGCGGGACGTAAAAAATACATGGCCCAATTAATTGTAGAAAGATTAACAGGAGAAACACCAGAAGGGTTTTTGAGCGCGGCAATGTTGTGGGGCGTAGAAAATGAACATCTCGCAAGGAAAGCGCACGAAGCGGTTACCGGGAAGTTGGTTACTGAGGTTGCTTTTGTGGATCACCCAAGCATAGAAATGACAGGCGCAAGCCCTGACGGATTAATAGATAGCGATGGATTGGTTGAAATAAAAGCGCCTATGACAGCCACCCATATAGAAACACTGGTAAACAAAAAAATAGATAGAAAATACTATTTGCAAATGCAATGGCAGATGGCTTGCACAGAAAGGCTGTGGTGCGACTTCGTTTCGTTCGATCCACGTATGCCGGAAGAATTGCAATACTACACCGAGCGCGTTAACCGTAACGACAAGTTAATTGAGGAAATAAGCGTAGAGGTGCAAACCTTTCTAATTGAATTAGACGAAAAAATTCAAGAATTGAATAAATTGAGGGTGAAATGAACCCGACAAAACTACATGAAAGCCTAGTAGAAAAAGGCGTTGAAAAGGCTAGAACAGCCGCGCTGTACACGACAAAGGACAGGCTTAGAAAGCAGGTTCGTGCAAAGTGGGTAGTTCACTACGTCAACCAGGGAGACACGCTAGGCAAGGCCGAAAACAAGGCTTTGGTACATGAGGACTACATCAAAGCGTGTGAGGAAGCAGAACAGGCAGAATCGGGCGCTGGTGTAGCGGCAGTAGAGTATGAGGCTGCAAAGGCGTGGTTTGAGGCGTGGCGCACACTAGAAAGTACTAAACGTGCCGAAATGACAATGAGGTGAGGATATGAAACCAATACCACCAATCACAGGTCGGCGTAACAACGTTGGCCGCAGATGGAGAGATAACGTAGCCCGGTATACCAGGACAGCACTTTGGCTGATGTTTGTAGCGGGGTTTTTGGTGGGGATGGCTTTACCGGATTTAGTGGGATGAAACACCAAACTAAGTTCACCGGCCAACGGAGATTGATTGCCATAAAAGCAAACTCTATCACCGTTACCGGCGAGCCATGCAAAACACCGTTTAAACGCACTTATATGTCGATAAAGGCGGCTAAAAAGGCGGCTAGTAAAAATAAAACACTTAAACCCTATCGGTGCGAGTGTGGGCTGTATCACTTAACAACTGTAGGGAAATAATGAAAACAATCGTACTAATAACCGCGCTGCTGTTTAGCGCACAAGCGGGAGCAACCAATAAAAATTCTAATAATTGTTGAGCGGGTTGCTAAAGAGTGCGGGGGTAAGTGATTACGCCACAGTAGCCGTGCCACCTAAAAAGTGCCAACTGCCGTTAGTGAATAACATCTCGGCACTGTCTCCAACATCGTCAAATGTGATTGTGGAGGCATTGCCGAGGTTTACCGTAGAACCGTTATGAGTAATAACACCAGAAGTACCAGCGTCAGCAATCATTATGATTGTTGTTCTGTCACCCTCTTTGCCATCACCCAACCCCAATGCGCCCGTACTAGAGGCAGACGTGCTGCTTAGATGTATCGTGCGAAAAACGGGAATATTAGAGCCAATTGCAACAAGTGACGCCCCAGCAGTGGTAAACGAAACCTCGAAAACATCTGGCTGCTCATCTGTATAAACAGGCGTAGGGGAAAAGTTTTCGACCTTAAACGCGGGTGTGTCTGAGTTAATGTCTAAAGATGCCTCTTGGGAATTACAATTTTTAAAAGTTAAAAATGAGTCCCTGTTAGCCGGAGTCGGTGCTGTTCTGTAAATCCAAATATCATTTGTACCATTAAAGTACATGCCATCGAACTCGCAGTTCTCCATATCTTCCCAAAGATTAACAATTAGAGAATAAGCAGCCGTTCCACGAGTGTCAGCAACAACATCAGCCATATTTGCTTCAAGGTATCCACCAATAAACTTATTAGGGCCACCTATGTTTTGGTCGTTGTTGGTTAGAAAAATACCAGCCCCGTCATTCCCCTCTGATACAAAATTGATGAACGTATTGCCACGGTTGGGTTGTATGACCATACCATGCCCTTCTGTGGGGTTGGTGGTCTGGTTGTATGTTTCAGAAGTTCCGTTGTTTCTCGCAACAAAGTTCATAAACAAATTGGCGTTAATATGATCTTCACCAGCAGTGAACGAAAATATATCTTCGCCTAAACCTATGCCGTTTTTCTCGTTTGCGTAAGCGTTCCAATTTCGGAAGGTATTAGTAAAACTGCCACACAAGAACAAACCATATTCCTTGCATCTGGTTGCTGTGACGCTGTTAATCCCATAGCAATTTATTAATCTGTAGCAATATAGACCATATTCAGCCAATCCTGCGCCATCAATAACGATGTTTTCAAATCGAGCATCAAAAAGATCCTGCGTTTCTTGCGGCGTAATGTCTGTTATCTGTACCCCTACAGCCGTTTCAGACGCCCGCACAACACAAGAGTTGCTGCCGCCAGCACCAGCGTACAGAATTACAGCATGGCGATCTGTATCGTAAGTCATTCCAGTTGCAGAACGAGCGCCCGACATTGGAGCGGGGCCGTAAAGATTTGAACCGTCACTTAAAACCAGTTCGCTTGTCGTTTTGTATGGGCCAGGCGGAATATAAACAGGAATCTTTGCATCTAAAGCCGCTTGTAATGCTACGGTATCATCAGTTACACCGTCACCAACAGCACCGAAGTCGGTGACAGACACCATTTCGTCTAGTTTTGATTTTATGGTCCGAGAAGCAGCCCCTGTATAGGATGGTGTATATGTAACATCTGCGGCATTGGTTAAGCCAACATCGTCAGCGGTCCATATCGTATTGTTGTTTTCGTCTTTTAGAACAATTTTGTACTCTTGACCATCTACACCCCACAATCCCGTAGGCACTTCGCCCCTGGAATCTAAGATAATAGGGTTTGTGTTAGCATTCGTTGCAGCATCCGCATCGTCGGCTGTCGGGTAACTGTTTTTCTCTGTATCATCAGCAGGATTAAGTACGCTGATCTTCCAGCCAGAAGCAGGGGCTTGAAGGGAATTTAAGAACCCGGCTTTCGGGTTACCAAGTATAGGGAATGCCATATGTTTAGAGCCTTATTTAGAACTGTAGAGGTAGCACTACTAATTTTATTAGCACTTACATCCCCGGTTGCGTTTCTGTTTGTGATTGTGTGTCTTGTTGCGCTGGCGTATCGGCAAGCGAATAAAGACTATGAATCCCATACTCATGTAAAACGCCTATAGCCCAAGCGTTTATTCTATTTGCAGCCTTTAAGTCATTTTTCCCAGGGAGAACCAGCAAGGCTTTTAATAAAGTGTCGTCCTGTGACGTAACGGCATCAATTAGCAACCTTCTTGCAGGGTCAATACCAACACTTCTTAACCTGTTACTTGCTTCTGTAAAATTCGCTGGTATTTGAACGGTTCCACCCATCCCCAACTCTCTAGCAACATTTCTACCACCCCGGCTGCTAATGT
>Ga0208019_1000090_pt1 | contig 43854 bp, 45 predicted proteins | sample CB_VirMetaG_5_FD_184540 | JGI IMG/M metagenome (GOLD analysis project Ga0208019, IMG submission 184540) | Freshwater to marine saline gradient viral communities from Chesapeake Bay - CB_1508_1D Viral MetaG (SPAdes) (version 4) | ecosystem: Environmental > Aquatic > Marine > Coastal | place: USA... | reverse complement strand
CCAGAAGGATATGAAACTCCTACTCCAGCACTTGCGTCTGTTCTTTCGTCCTCATAGTCTCTAAAGAATATCCTTCCCGTTGAGCTAGGATCTTTTGGAGTATAATTATCGTACTTAATAGTCATGGGTACCCGTACCTGTTATATCTACGGTAGAAGTAGAAAGTGTTCCGTACTCCCTTTGCCAAGCGGTAGCGGATTTGTTTGGGTTGCCGAAATCGTCCGGGTTAAATGGTCCGCCTAATGCCATACGCCTTATATAGGCGTTATATGGCTGACAGACCTACAAGATTCTTATCCTTGAACACAGCTTGGAAACTCTTATCAGCGTCCCCAGAAAGGATGCTGTCAGCGATTTTAGGAGCAATCTCACTCTTGATAGTACGCTTCAGGTTTCTCGCTCCATACTCAGCGGAAAAGCCCTCTCGGACAACATAGTTTACTAGCTTTGCGTCTACCTTTACGGGCAACTTCCCAAGGTGGATACGGGCGATCTTACGAGCATCTCTTTCTCCTAGCTGCTTGAACCTTACAACATAGTCGATACGGTTACGGAACTCAGGAGAGAACTTGTTTCGATAAGCATCGTTAATCTGCTCTTCTACTTCTTGGTAGGTGGTCTCTGATGAGTTGAAGCCTACCTGCTTCTTTCCGACATGATCGCGAAGACCAATGTTAGAAGTGAAAATAACTAGAGAGCGTGAGAAATCCAGAATATGACCTTTTGAGTCAGTCACTTCTCCCTCGTCAAGAAGGTTGAGGATAACATCATATAGCTTGTCATGGGCTTTCTCAATCTCATCAAAGACGATTACCCACTCCGAAGACTTTTCAGCAGCGTTACCTAGGATAGATCCAGTTTCGTGACCGATGTATCCTGGAGGAGATCCCAGCAGCTTTGCGTATTCGTGCTGTGCTGAATACTCACCGCAGTTGATCTTGAGCATTTTTTTCTTTGACCCAAACGCAACTTCTGCGATCTTCTTACTAAGTTCGGTCTTTCCTACACCAGTTGGTCCGATGAAAAACAACGAGGCTGTCTTTTCCAAATTCGCACGAATGAGCTTGAGGGCTTGTAAAGATGTCTCGACAGCCTCGTCTTGACCGATTACCGCTTTCTTGATCTTTTTCTCTGCGTTTTCAAAGTCACGCAAAGAATGGCATCCCGACTTGTCCTCTTTCAGGAATGCTACGGAGTCTTCATCAAAGGCTTGTTGGAAGTCATGCATATTGACTGCCTTTACCACGGACTCCACTTCAAAGATTTGATATATTGTGATCACAGACTCATAGAACTCACAGTAAAGTTCCATCAGGGTGATATCCTTGTACTTATCTCTCAGCTTGTCTTTAATCTTTTCCCAGCCAACGACAAGATTTTCCACAATGAACTTGCGGAAAGCCATATCGGAGAACTTTCCTGCATTAATCATGTCGGAAACTTCACCAATAATATCGTGAAGCTCTTCTTCGGAAAGTCGTTTGGCGTTAAATAAACAGTTAAATGAGGAGCAGTAGATCTTGTGATACTTGGCTCGGTTCTGCTTATCAGTCATTGGTCAGTTCGTTTTGCAGGTCATCGAAAGATGTGAACTTTTCTTCTGCATCTCTCTTGGGAAGATTTTGGGCTTTTAGTTGAGCAGCCTTGTACTTGGCTAGGCTGTCAAGTGCTTTTGTAGCTCTTTCTGATGTCTCTTGGATCAGGCTTAAAACCTTTACCAGACACCTCTTAGCTTCATCATCAGCAGGGTTTGAAGAAACCATGTCCTCAAACAAATCTTTTACACGCTCCGCACTCTCTCTGTCCTTTGATAGCTTCTCCAAAATGGATTTGTATACGCGGTCGATTCTGTTTGGAGTGTAATAGGCTGTTTTTGGTTGGTACTCGGACATGGTTGTCTCCTTAGATTAAAGGGTGATCCCCGCTATATCTAGTCTTTTTTCTTGCCGTAACGCTGCTCTACATACTTTATTTTATCAGGCTTTGCCTTTGTAGCGTAACCGTGTTCGGCTTTGGACTTTTCTTTCTTGCCTTGGGTTTGATTGATTTTTTCGCCACCATGCTTGACCTTAGTTCTTTCTGAATACCTTTTAATCTCGTCATAAGGAGTTCCAGAAGGAAAGCCCTTTACGATCTTATCTGAGGACTTCTTGCCCCAAGTACCTTTTGAGATAACATAAACTCTATCTGAGGCTGGGGTAGTGAAGATAAAACCGTAGGGCTTCTCTGCGAGAGCGTTCTTGATTCCAGGCATGACGGGGACTTTAGTTCTTTCGATTCCAGTCTTCGCCTTGCCTTTTTTCTCCTTGGTGGGGGAGCCGACGTTTTTTGCCATTCTACATTATATATTACAGATCAAAGTCCCCAGACTCGATTTTATCTGTGAGGGTCTTATCCATCTCTGCCTTGCGGTATTTCTTATCGTCTCCTTCAAAGCTGAACCACCCTTTGGACGGCTGCGTGATGAGACCGCTCTTGTAAGCAAGCTCAGTCATGCCGTGACCCCTGCTTAGACCTTTATCAAACAAAAGCTCAAACTCACACTCTTGGAATGGCAAAGCGATCTTGTTCTTCGTGGTTTTGATCTTGCCTCGGATGCCAGCGACATTACCACGATCATCTAGGATCTTGTCGTTCTTGCCAGAAGCCGTCTCGATACAGGTTCCGCAGTAATATTGAAGAGCCTTTCCTCCACCAGCCTTTGTTCTTGGGTCTCCATACATAACGCCGACTTTGCTTCTGATTTGGTTGATGATAATCAGACCAGCCTTGTACTTTCTTAGGAACGGGTTGATTCTTCTCAGGCAGATACCAGCGATCTTGGCTCTCAAAGCACCGCCCATGTTGGGATCATCTGCAACCTCTGCTGACTGCGTTTCTTTCTTTGAAGGTGATACGCCGATAGAATCGTAGCCGATGATGATGGGAGTGTCTGGATCAACCTCGCGGATCTTAAGGATGGTGTTCTCCATCGCTTGGAAGCAGTCCTCCAGAGTAGCAGGATCAAGATAGATCAACTCTTCTGGCTTCAGACCAAGCTGCTTCGCAAATGTTTTGCTATATGCCTTCTCAGAATCGATTAGGACAGGGATGTAACCTTTGCTTTGCGCTCCTTTGAAGGCGTGTGTTAGGAACACAGTCTTCGCTGTTGAAGACTCTCCATAGATCTCAGTAATAGATCCGATGGGGTAACCTTTATTGAAGTCTCCAGAAATAACCTTATTCAATGCGTAAGAGCCAGAGTCCACAAATCCAAGTGCCTCTGGCTCATCTGATAGGACTGTTGCGCCCTCTAGCTTCTTAACGATATCGTCAAACAGACTCATGTAAGATTAAAGTTGAGTTGCAATCCAAGTTAAGGTTTTTTTCATACCTTCTCTTAAAGTATACTTTGGCTTCCAGCCAAGCTCTTCTTCGATAAGCCTGTTATCTGAACATCTGCCCATTACGCCAATGGGACCGTCGATGTTTTTTATCTCAAGGCTTCTACCAGCAAGATTGTTTGCTATCTCTGCTAAAGTATTAATTGATACCATTTCTTCTGATCCGATATTAATAACTTTCTCGCAATCAGAATCCATGAGCATACGAACTGCCTCAATGCAATCGTCTATGTAAAGGAAAGATCTGGTTTGAGTTCCGGGACCCCACACTTCCATGACTCTATCAGAAAGAAGAGCCTTCCTGCACATTGCAGCGGGAGCCTTCTCTTTACCTCCGTCCCAGGAGCCAAATGGTCCAAAGATGTTGTGGAATCTAGCAATCCTAACATTCAAGCCCAAGTTCCGAGCATAAGCTTTGTACAGACGCTCAGAGAACAGCTTTTCCCACCCATACTCCGAGTCAGGGTTAGCGGGGTAGGCAGAAGACTCCTCGCAGTTTGGGTTGTCTGGATCTAGTTGGTTATGTTCTGGGTAGATGCAAGCGGAAGATGAATAGAAGATCTTTGCGTTCCTGTTGTAGTTTGCACACGCCTGAAGAACATTTAGGTTGATTGAGGCAGAGTTGTGCATGACAGCAGCGTCATTTTCTCCAGTGAAAATATATCCTGCCCCACCCATATCTGCCGCAAGTTGGTAGATCTCGGAAAACAGTTGGCTGCGTATCAAGTTATTCACAGACTCTCTCTTGGTAAGGTCTACACAAAACAGATTCTTTGCGGATGGGTTTGTTTGGAACCACTTCTGCTTAGGTTTGATATCGACTGCGGTTACTTCGTATCCTTCTGCGATAAGGCGATTTACAAGATGACCTCCAATGAAGCCACCCGCTCCACATACTAATGCTTTTTTCATTTTTCTATTATTTTATTTTGTTTTAAAATACTAAACACTTGCTTAATACAATCGTCCATATCCAGATATTTATAAGTCCCCAGCCTTCCTAAGAAGATTGTATCAGTTTTAATGCTTTTGTATTTATTATACAACTCCTGGGACTTATGCGGTTCAGGATAATACCTGCCACTAGATTCATCTTCTAAACTAAAGTCTGTTGAAATTTCTCTACTTAGAATACTCTTACTCACGTTTTGATTATACCAATGAGCATGGTCTATAGTTCTAGTATACGGTGAAGAATTATTACATTCGTTTAGCTGAATTGTATCAGTTTTTTGTCCTTCTTTGAATGTAAATCTAAGCGACCTGTAATTTAAAAGTCCTAGATGATAATCATAGTAGCCATCAATAGATCCAGTATAAATCAAAAGGTCGCAACGTCTGTTCTTCCAATCAGAGGGTTTACATCCTAAATGAACCTTACAACCCTCAAACATGTTTGAAATCCAACTTGTATACCCAGACTTAGGGACCCCTTGATATTTATCAAGATGGTAGTCTGGAGAAAAGTCTTCTCTCTTAGTTGGAAGTCTGGAAGTAAAACTTTTGGGTAGAGTTTCCCAAGCCTGACCCCAATGCTTTTCACTATACGGTATAAAAATTTCTTTTACGATTCGCTCAGAATCCCAAGAACCAACTTCCAATTCTGTTTGAAGGTTGTAAGGTAAATTTATTATTCTTCCATCTTCAAGCCTACCTTTTACTTTTAGTCTGAAGTCATTAAAAGAATCAAACTTATTTGCAAAATCCCAAACCCAGGACTCATTGGTATGAAATGCATGAGGCCCATAATTATGAACTTTAATACCTTGTATACTTGAATCATAGCAATTACCTGCTATGTGTGGTCTTGTCTCAAAAACCTCGACCTCATAACCTTTTTTCTTTAAAATTGTACAGGCTACCGCTGACGATAGCCCAGCACCTACTACGATTGCTTTCATAATTAAATTTTACGTTTCCAAAATTCTAACATGTATTCATCTTTCTCTTCAAAACCATCAGGTGTTAATGGAGGAAATCTGTATTGAAATAGTTTAAGGTCTGGATTAGTATCTATAAACGGTGATAAATCTAACAAGTGAGGGCACTTAACAGGCTCCTGTAGCCTCTTTACGGCTGATTTAAATCTACTAGCAAACTTACCTGAAGGATTACCCACAATTTTTCTAGTTTTGTCTGACCATCTATGTAAATATCTTTCAGTTATTCTATCAGACTCATTATCTATAATTTGTGTATTGAAATCATAAGACGATATTTTTAATCTGTTTATATTAGGATATCTATTTTCAATATCTTTTAAGTAATCCTGTATTGTTGTATAATTACTTAAACACAAAAACTCATCCACATCTATTACGAAGGTCCAATCAAATCCTAATTCCTCTGATTTATGACACCCCGAAGTATAATTCTTTAACAATCTAAGAAGGAACGAATAATTCGCACCCGTATGATATATTTCAGGATCAGAAGAGTCTATATAATGTCCCTCTTTTGAGCCTTCAAGGAGGGTTAATCCACAGGACCGAATTACTGAAGCAGTATCATCTGTACTATTATCATCAAAAATAAATATTTCATCTATTCCGAGTTTTTTATGATACTCTACCCATTCGGCAATTCTTTTTGCTTCATTTCTAACTTGTGTAACTATACAAACTTTACTCATAATCTATTAACTCGCTAAGAGCTTTCATATCCTCATATGTTTTTATGTAATGAAAAGTAATTTCATTTTTCTCATTTCCCAGTTTTTTAGCGATTTCTGGGGGATGGCTATTAAACTTCGATTCATGATTTAATTGTTTATCATTTTCTCGCAGCCATAATCCTACGGTGACATCGCTAAATGTAACCCCGTTTTTTCTAGTAATTCTGGTTGAGTTTTTGATGAAGTCGCTCCTCAATAAAAATCCAGCCCCACCTGAATAATAAGCCAATGAAGGATCAAAGGGCCAACTATTTCCTACTTTTCCATAGGTATCAAATGCTTCTAATTTTTCAGAACAGAATTTTTTGAGTTTATTTAAATTAACAAAAGTATCATCATCACAAAAAAAGAACCACTCAAAATCATCATACAATTTATGATCTTTAATTCTGTTGATCTCGTTTACCTGCTTGTCAGCACACCCTTCATAAGAATCGTCATCACTTGCAGAAATTTGATTGGGCAACTCCTCTAGACAAGTATCAGTATAAAAGATAAAATCGTTGAAACCTTGGAGCCAACTATCTAACTGAGCTTTTTGTCTATCTTTAAACTTATGGGTAGTTAAGATATGAACTGATAATAACTTTTTCATCTCTGAGTAAACCTGTTTACAATTAAGTCTATTTCTACTTTATGACGTTGATAAGGTCGTATACTATGGCAATCGTAATAGTGCTGCTCTGAAATAAGATCCTCATCCCAAGCTAATGCCCAATGATCATTTGAAGCCCTGTCAATACGGTGTCCATTCTGCCCTCCTTTTCTAGGAACAAGGACAATATTATCAGGGTTTTTCTCAAACATCTTAGTCCCAAAATTCTCGTCTGCAAACCAACCAGTATCGTATCCCCCTTCTTGGAATGTCAAGCAATATTCAAGAGCTTCTTTAAAGTTTTCAAATCTATCTAACTCAAAAGTTTTTACAAATGTAGAGTTCTTAGCAACATGGTAGCAAGATGGCACCCTACCGTATGTGGATATGCAAGGATTTAAGTGAACGTGTTTGTCATCAGGTATGCCTGAGATTTGATCTATAAAATAGTATTCATTTAAAGGCAGCATATCAATATCAGATATTATACTGACTTTATCCTTATCTAAAAGTTTAGGACCATAGTATCTGATAAATAAAGTTTGCAAAGCATGAGGTATGCCGTCCACAAATGATTGGCGAATAACATAATCTTCTTCTGAAAAACTTTTTTTGTTTCCAAAATAAAAGAGAATAGGAGTTATTCCCATACTTCTCCAGCACTTAGAAACTGGTTCCCAAAAATCTGAATATAGTGGATTATCATCCACAGCCATAATCGCATAATCAATTTTCATCTCTGTACTTCAATCCTAACTTGTTCAATATCATTTTATAAGCTCCATATGCTCCGGGTGAAGAGGTTCGTCACTCTCATTAAAGGCTTGGCCGACAAAAAACTTGCCCTTTCTCTTTGTAGGAAATGGAAATCTCTCAAAAAACTCGTCATGTACACAAGCGGTGTCTTTTACTTTATGGTAAATGCTTCTGAGAAAATCCTGATCTACTTGCCAGTAGTCTCCCTTCTCAAAACCATCTATGAGTTCTTTCATGTTATGAAGAAGTCCGTCCCTAACTCCCCACATACCTCCAAGAATCTCGGTTCTGTGGAAAGGGTGGTCCCTCATAATATGAAAACTTTTGTCGCTTTCTAACCACTCATTAACAGCGGCTGCTTCCCGATGATTTAGTCTTGAGTCACAATCCCTCGACAGCATCACCTCAACACTAGGGTCTGAGGCAGCTTCAAACCTCCAAAACATACCTCTCCAGTCTCCTGCTTCGTCTTTCAGAAAAACCTCACAATTTTCTGTGCTTTCCAAAGTATGCACAACATGGTCTGGGGTGGAGGTTCCAACATAAAATCTAGTCTTCCATCCGGGGTAAACTGTTGATGCTAGTTCCGCATTTTTTATTGCGCCTTGCGTGTATATTGGATTGTCCCCCCAAAGGCTAAACGATATTACCCTTTTCAAGCGTAAATCCTCCGTATTTCTGTGTCTTGCTTAATGTGTTCCTGCCAATGCTTGCTTTCCCTATTGGTACTCATTCCTTCGGGGTTGAAGAAATATGTTCCAATCGCTTCTGAAATATTCATAAGCTCACAGCCTTTTGATAGCATCCTTAGCCACATCTCATAGTCTCCAGAGATGGTGTACTTAGGGTTGAATAGCCCAGCTTCAATAATCGCTTTCGTTCTCAAAAGGGGAAAGGGACCGCAAATGTTGTTTGCGATCAAGGTTTCTTTGCTCATTTCTGGAGCCATGGATAGGTTCACTATTTGATTATGCTCCTTATCCTTCACCGTCAGATATGAGGAATAGATCATATCTGCTTGGGGATTGGCTATAGCATACGCCAGCAAAGTAGATATTGCGGCAGGGTACAGCCTGTCATCGGTGTTGAAGTTCATGGTATACTCGGTTTTGCTTTTGCTGTACCCAGTATTCCATGCTTCGTAAATAGAGCATCCTGGCTCTTGGATATACTGAGGGCTAATGCCTTTCCGAAACTGATAGTTTGTGATTGTTTTCCAGGAGCCGTCATCTGATCCCGCATCGACAAAGATAATATCAAACTCCTTCTCTAGCTGATTATTCACAGACTCTAGGTATCCATCAATCCACTTTGCGGAGTTGAAGGTTGAGCATACTATAGTTACTTTAGGGTTTCTTTCCATCTCTCTATTATAATGTTGTTATTAAATTCGTAATCTGATTCCTCTCTCATATTACGATCTAATCCGAAGTAAGGTATTTTTGCATTTAAGCACTCTCCCTGGACTGTAGGCAAGCACTCTATCTTAGCTGAATGGTATACAGCCTCAATAGAGTTATACATTTCTTCTTTGTTGTCACAATGACCTCGTAGCTGTACCTTGTCGGAGAGCAATGGGGCTATGAAATGCTCGTAATAAACTTTATCGGTTACGTTACCATATAGGTATACTTTTTCAAAACCTCCCTCCAAAGCCCTCTGCACAGAAATGTGTGATTGCTTATTCGAATCTATGCTACCTATTACTCCAGCCACTTTATTGTTGGGATTACTCCATTTAATCTTTTCGATTACATTGGGTATTACTATGGATCTATCACTTTGTAGCGAGTGTGATTGCCTCTGCACTTCAGACACAAAAACTACTTTATCATATGGCTCCATCATATCATCCGTTAGGTTCATGAAGTTAGACATCTCATGACACCAGTAGATCTTTTTCTTTGCCTTGATTGGACCAAGCATGGAGAAGTGGCTAATGACGATATCGTCCTCTTTGCAAGAGAAGTATTTGCTTCCAAATCCCACATTGTACCCTTGTCTTGCAAGCTCATGTATATGCCAATCGTGGGGACCAAATACCTCTACATCGTACCCTGAGTCTATCAAATTTTTCGCAAGGTTAATGATGCAAGTGGTTGACCCTCCAGGGTTTGACCATCCAGTAACAATCTTAACTTGTTGCGGCAATTTGCTTCTCCTCTAAAAGTCTTTCATAAAAGTCTATGCGTAAGTGGATATGCTTGTTGATGTCGTACCTTTCGTCAACAACCTTCTTAAGATTCTGTCCCATCTCCTTTACAAGTTGCTTGTCCTTACTAAGTTTGTTCAAGACTCTTACCCATTCCTTTTTATCGTTCTCTTCAGGAATGAGATAGCCAGTCTCATAGTTCTTGATAACCTCTTCATAGCAACCGACATTAGTGCATACAAGAGGAACTCCATAACGACCACACTCCATCAACTTGATCTCTGATTTAGAATCGTTGAAGTCGTTCATCTGAAGAGGGGCTATAGCAATGTCTAAGTCCTTGTACAAGAAGCCATACATATTTGGCGGTAGGGCGTGTACCCATGTAACATTAGGGTGTTTTGCTCCTGTCAAGAAGTTTCTTTCATATTCGTCCCAAACCTCTTGCTCCCAGTTACGGCTACCGTCAGGAGTTTTGGGAGGTCTCCCCATAAATATCCAGTGGTTCTTCTTCGTTCCTACAGTCCTGTTAACACCCGCTATAACGCCTCTGAACTGTTGAACATCGACCCTGTGGTGGATGCCTCCAGCCCAGCCTATGCGTGTTACCTTAGCCTCAGTCTTTGGAGCGTTCCAGCAATCAAGGTTGAAGTCTATGGCGTTCTTGATGACGGCTAATGTGCCTGTGCAGTACTGAGAGATGCGGTGAGCGAACTTATTCTGAGTAACGGAAACTAAGTCTGCCATGTTGTACAGATGCTTTGTTAACTCCGATAACTTCTGATCCGTGTATACTTGAAAAAGCTTATGCTCTGGATACAGATTCGTTAGTAGATCGTCTGTGTCGTAGTGAATAAACTTTCCTTGCTCCTTTACATAACGCATAAAAGAATAAGTGTAAGGACCACCGAACTGATGAATATTCTGAGTGAATACGACATCAGCCCACTCAATATCAGACAAGTTAGGTTCTTGTTTTGGTTGTCTCGTTGTTTCATCCCAATCAAGTGGGTTGTAGTTGAATCGAACTTCAATACGGTCAGGGTATAGTTCCTGCAACTTTTCTGCTGGCATAATTACGCGGTAGTATGCACAGCCACCTTTGTTAGCGGGGCAAGCTAGAATCTTTAGTTTCTTCTTCTCCGTTTCGTATGAGACTTTAACCATAAAAATAGGGTACTTCTAATTAAAGAAGCACCCGTAGAAAAATTCAAGAGTTTATGCTAGTTTACATATAATCACCTAGATCATCATCAAGAATGCTAGACTCACTATCAAAACTTTCGGCTGCATCTGGACTCATAGCAGTCTTTGGGAAAATGGTCTCTTCCAGACTGTCAGCCATCGTCTTAAGTTCATCATACTCCTTCAGCTTCACTAGACCATGAATGTCGTGGAGTGAATCCAACCATTCACGGATCTCTGCATCACTTCCCGCAGGGGTGTTGCGTGGCTTTGGCTTAGACTTGTCGTAGTTGGGGAAGTTACCCATCGAGGTGGACTTCATCTCTTTGGTGATCTTGAAGTCGAAACCTTCTTGTAAATCGGTAATATCTCCGTAGTCTTCGTCAAAGATAGTATCCATGAACTTGGTGAATAGACCTTTGCCGACTGACAGGATCTTTACATCACCGCTCTTTCGATCAATAGCGTTTACATAGTAACGCTCACCAGCGCGAATGCTTCGTGCAAACTGGATGAAAGGCTTGGCTTCTGGGTTATCACGACCGATGGTCTTGATGTGATCCCAAACCTTGAAATATAGATCACAGATCGGACACTTCTCATCCTTCTTGCGTGGGCAGTGGATGTTCTTGTCTTGGATACGGTGAATAGCAGTCTCAGCGTAGAAGAGGTCTCGGTCAGAATCCTGTGCGGGTAGGATGCGTACCTCGGTCTCTCCCATGTCAAGCTGCATGAACTTCTTTAGGAAGTCATCGTTGCTATTATCGCCGGAGTTGTTGCCTTGTAGTTGGGCATACTTCTTTCGTAGTTGGTCTTGGATGTTCATGTTATTCGGTTAGTAGTTTGTTTTCTGCTCGTTGATTTGCTGAGATTTGAATCAGCATATCTTTTTGGTTTTGCATTCCGATGGAAAGGGACTTAATCAAGTTAGCTTTGTACTTAGCTTCCACAAGCTCAATCTTTCTGGTTTGAACTTCAGGATCGTTTTCAGCCTTTGCTTCAACGGCTTTGTCCGTAGCTCGCGTACCGCTTGAAATGATTTGCGTTCTCCCTTCATCTCTTGCCTTATTAAAAGCGTTTTCTAAGTATAGCTCTGACTCACCGACTTGCTTCTGTGCATAGGCGTTGAGTGCCATAATAAAAGTGCAGTTCGCGCTGTGATTTAGGATCTTTTCCTGGATATTGTGGGAATCAACCACAATAAATTCTTGGTAAAACTGATCTACAAGAGCGTTGATATTCTTATAGATCTCAGGTATCTTAGTTAGTTTCATCGTAAAAAGTCTCGTTAAGGTACTCTATGAGGTCGGGGTTTTGTAAGTAAAGTTGTGTAAATCCAGATGACATCAACGATGTCAGGTACTCGTTAGTAGGTTCAAACATATCAGTAGAACCTCCCATACCAGCATACTCCAACACAATATGACAGACTTCGTGCAGCAAAGTTTGAGCAATACTTATCTCAGCGATAGGCTTGCCTTCAGATTTCGTTGCAATCGTGATTTGATTTTTTGCGAAGTCTACATATCCCCATGAGTCCCAAGACTTGTAGGGGTCTGGAGTATACCTAACGGTAAACTTTAGTCCTGCATAGTTGATTACATCTGGTCTGTTCATTGGTTTGATGGGGGTGCTTGCTTCATAACGAGTACATCATACTGGAACTCGATTCTGAAGGTGTCTCCTGGTCTACCGTTTCGGTTCTTCATAACATGGACTCTGCCTTCTCCTCCATCTCGCTCTTCTGCGTTCTGGTTAAGTGAGATTACAAAGTCGCAGGTACGAATCTTTCCGTAAGAGTCTGCGAGTTCTGTGTCCTTAATGATGTCCACGGACTTACCTTGTCGGTTGGTCTGAGTTGCCGTCCATACTGCTAGGTCGTTCTCTACCGCCAAACCTCTTAGTTCTTGGGCGAGAATCTCTTGAGACTTGTACTCAGGCATAGACGAATCCGTACTCATGATCTCAAGGTAGTCCACGATCAAGATGTCAGGCTCAAACTCAGAGAAGTTCTTTAATTGGTTTAGATAAGCACGAAGGCCATTAACCGTGCAACGCTTAGTTGGAAACTCCTTGATCACCAGCTTACCGAAGTTAGGATACTTCTTGCGTACAACACCGAGTCTCCTCTTTACTTCCTCTCTGTCAGTTCTGATTCTGCTTTGAGGAACCTTCGTAATAATGGAGTCAAGTCTTTGGGATACCCTATCCTCAGACATCTCAAGAGAGATGTAAAGAACATTTCTACCTTCCGCCATTGATACCGCTGCTTGGTTGACAAGGTAAAGAGACTTACCTACTCCGGGAGGAGCAACAACCATAGCGAGTTCTTTCTTAGAGATACCTCCTTCAAGAACCTTTTCGTTCATGTATGGGAACGGGGTCTTGAAGGTAACTCTGTGTGAATCGTCGGTCAGCCTATCATAGCGAGCGTCAATATCATCAAAGTACGATTGCCCGATGTCGATGCTACGACCGACATTCATTGCCTCACGAAGCATAGTCGGAATGCTATCAACCTTGCCATCCTTAAGAAGATCTACAGACTCTACCAAAGCACCAGCTACTGCTTGGTGTTGTGCGAAGTCTTCAACCTTTTCCAGTAAGTAATCACGATTGTTGAGAGAAGAAACATCAACCGAGTTTACGCTCTCAAGTTCGGTCTTGTACTCACTGATATGTTCTATCTTTTTTACTTTCTTTTTGCACTCCTCAATGATGAAGTCATCGTTAGGAAGCTGCTTGTACTTCTCATAGTGATCGGTTATAGATTGAAAAATATTCTGATGCGATAGTGCATCAAAATAAGAAGGTTTCATCAGAGGAAGCACCTGCAAGAAAAAGTCCTTGTCGGACTTGCACAAGTAGATGATTCCTCTTTGAATAGAATCTTCAAAACGATAGGTTGACATTATTCTCCTGTTGACCCAAAGCCGCCTTCACCTCTTTCGGTTGGGTACGCCTTATTAAAGACATCCCAGAGGCTTTTAGTCATAAATGTTGGAGTAACAGAAGTGTCTGGCTGGAACATTAATTGTGCAATTCTTGATCCAGGTAGGATATACATGGTTTCAGATCCTACATTAGAAAGTAGAACGCAAATCTCTCCCCTGTAATCTGTGTCGATAAGTCCAGGTGAGTTTGGAATGAAGATTCCTTTTTTGCCCATTGAACTTCTAGGCAGAACCAATCCATACTCTCCTTTGCCGAACCCACAGTATACACCCGTAGGAATTTTTACTGTTTCTCCTTTCTCTATTGTTGCATTTATTTTTGATCTTAGGTCCCAAGCGTTAGCTTCTGGACTTCCTTTGTAGATCTTACAACCGTCTTCACAAAATACATTAACCATCGTGTCTTTTTCCTGTAAATCTTTTATCGTTTTCGGACATAACCTTGGAGGTTTCCAAGGCTACTTTTTTTCCTGCTTTCATTCTTTCGTTAGCTGTTTTCTTTGAAACTCTTTTTAGTCTTCCTTGTTTTGCTAAATGTTCTTTGTTCATCGTATACTTGGCGTAAGGAGAAGCACCTCCTTCCCCACCTGTATCGACTTGCTTTCTTGTGTTTTCAACTTCGGTTTCCATCCATTTTCTTTCGTATTCCTTCCTGTCCTCTATGTTAAGTTTAGTTCCTGAACCTTCTCCCTGAACAGTATGCCATATCTGTATCTGGGGAGTATAGTCAGAACGACTGCCACAGTTTGGGCAGGACTTATAATCAGGAATCTTTGCGGGAGGTTCTTCTAAGTCAAGTTCAAAGTATTCAATTTCACATTCGTTGTTTTCACATTCAAATGTAAACTCTGTAAACTCTTCTGTGTTAGTGTCCCCCGCGAAGATTCCTTTCTTCTTTTTCTCCACAGGTTCACCACAGTCTTTACAAAAGTATTCTATCTTTTGAGTACTCTTGTTGAACACTCCTTTCTTACTGTGATGAATGCAATCCATTATAGTTCACACGCTCCTGTAGCACAATCGTCTCTCGACTCTGTGACGAACTCTACCTTCTCTTCGTGAATAATCTTATCCAAGTCTACATCATGTTGGTTGATAATTTCCAGAGGTTCGTTGCCTCTGGAGCCAGCTTTGTAGAAGGTAAATCCTTTCATCTCACGGGCATACTCAAGAAGAGTTTCTTTCACATCTTCGGTGACTTCAAAGTCCTTTGATAGGTTGCAAGTCTTTGATACGGCTGAATCAATACGGGATTGAATGACAGCTTGCATCTTGATATGCTCCTCAGGGCTTACATCATAAGCACCTACAATGTGTGAGAGATCTTTTCCTCGCAAGAAAGCGTCCTTGAACAAAGGATCTACTACGACCGTTTCATTCCAAACGCCATCAGTACCCGTTCTCCAGCGTCTGCGATAGATTGGAGCAAAGATAGGCTCAATACCAGTAGATACCCCAAGGACCATACTAATAGTGCCAGTAGGAGCAACAGTGAGAATGACACCGTTACGAAGACCGTATCTACGAATATCATAACGGATTCTAGAAGGGAGTGTCTTAAAGTATTTTTCTTGCTTGAGTTTGTGCCAGTCATATGCCTCATAAGATCCTTTATCTCTTGCTAAGTACATAGATGCTTTGTAAGCCTCGTTACGAATGGTATCAAACAGACGCTCCGTAAACTCTACGCAACTTTCACTGCCGTACCTGTATCCAGCTTTGATAAGCATATAGTGGAAGCCAGTAACACCTAGACCGATACGACGAGTTCTCATACCAGCTTCTCGGCATTCTGGGATTGGGAAATGGTTTACGGTGAGAATGTTATCAAGGAAGCGAACACCAGTACGAACTGTTCTCGCAAGGCGTTTCCAATCAATAATGCCATCATCGCTGACCATGTTCGCAAGATTAATATGACCCAAGCAACAGTTACCATAAGCTGGGAGAACTTCTTCGCCGCAGGGATTAGTGCTTGGCATATACTCTGCATAAGAGACATTGGTGTATTCATTAGCAAAATCGATGTTAAAGATTCCTGGTTCGCCGCATTCAATAGCGTTGGTAACTAACATATCCCATACGGTCTTTGCCATAAGGGGATCATGCACAGCGTTATCAAAAGTATCATCAAAGCTCTTTAGGTGATGGATTTTTGCACGATTCAAGGCGTCTTCTTCTGACTTAGCCACGACATGAATCTTTTCCATTTCACCGCTTGAAGTTCGCTCTACAGAATAGCGGTAATACTTCTGGTGTCTACCGCCGAAAGTAAAGTGCCATTCTTCGTCGTTTTCAACAGCTTCGATAAAGCGGTTGGTGATGGCTACTGAGATGTTAAAGTTGGTAAGCTCTCCACGGTCTAGCTTGACCTCTAGAAACTCAAGGAGGTCTGGGTGACCAACATTGAGAATCGCCATGAGAGCGGTTCTACGATTCTTACCAGCGCGTACATGGTTTCCGATCTCATTGACCATACGCATTACAGAAATAGATCCTGGTGCGCTATTGGGGATGTTTGAGATGTCATCGCCCTTGGGACGAATCTTTGAGAAGTTGAAACCGATACCGCCACCACCGCAGGAGATCTTGTACATATCCGCGATGGTCTTTGAAATGCTGTCAACGCTGTCCTCTGGATCTAGAACATAGCAGTTAAGTAGGTTCTGCTTTGGTCTTCCAGATCCAAATAGAATCCTGCCTCCAGGGCAGAAGTCTCCCGAGTTAATAGCGTCAAAAAACTTCTTCTCTGTGTTTGCTACATCTTCGGGTTGTTCAGCGATAGCCGCTGATTTTGAAACCCGTCTGGCTAACTCCTTCCACTTGGTCTCACCGGGGAAGGCATACTTGTCCCGAAAAATAGTTTCGCTTAATGAGTTCTCTTTAATTTCCATCTTCTTGTTCTAGTACTGCTCTAATGTCCTCTTCAATGATTAGGTGATATTCCTCTCCTCCAAATTTCAACGGCTCTCCGTCGTATTCTCCAAAAATAACATAGTCGCCTTCTGCAATATTATCCGAAACATCGTGTCCTTTAGAGATTACAACCCCTTCGTTAACTTTCTTTCCTGCGGAGCTTGGAGGCAGGATGATACCTCCTGTTGATTCCTTGGGCATCTCCTTTTGGAAGATGAGAAGACGGTCTTTATATGGTCTAATATTGATAGGTTTGGTCATTTATCTACGGCTATATGAGGTTATTTTGTTCTTTTTTATGACATCTAAAACTTCCGCATCATCCTCTACCAAGGATAGTAAATACTCATCGTGGGTGATCAAAAAGAGTTTCTTCTCTTTTGTGATCTCTTCGATAAGCTCATGGAGTCCCTTCATCCCCACCTCGTCTAGAGAATCAGCGACTTCATCAAAGAAGATTAGATTGGATCTTTCTTTTCCAGAAAGTACTAAAAGATCGTTAAGGGCTAGAGTTACGGCTAGAGATACCCTCTTCTTCTCTCCTCCAGAAAGTGAGTCGAAGAAACACTCAGTACCGTTATTGTAAAGTTGTTCCTCTAGAGTCTCGTTGAACTCTACGGTGAACACCCCTTTGGTGATCGTACTAAGATAAAAGTTCGCCCTGTCATTAAAAAACGACAATATGTTCTGGATAACAAATTTTACCATGCCAGATTCCGAGAAGGCTTGTTCCCAGAACCGCATAATTTCATAATCTTTGTTATGGTCAGCCAGATCTTTTCCGTATTTTAAAGCATCTTTCTTCTTTGATTTCTTGTCATCGTTGAGCAACGAGATCTTGTTGCTGCTGTCTTTGATTTGTTCAGCAACATCTAGTTCTCTATCGGAGATAGGGATAGAGATATCGTCTATCTTCTTCTTAAGAGATTCGATATCTTTACTTAATTTCTTTTTCTTTTCAGAGTTTTCTTTGACCGCATTAAACAAGTTTGAGATTGTTAGCTCTGTATCAGATGACTGCTTTCCACAATGCTCGCACTTGAAGTCTTCCAAAGCATCGATGCGAGCTTTGTTGTAAACTATCTCCTTGTTCAAGGACTGTAAATCTAGCTCTAGTTTGTGTAGCTGTTGCTCCTTCTGAGTTTTGACTTTTTCAAGTTCTCTTATCTCAGACATAGAATGCTTTCTTAGAAAGGACTTCTGATACTTAGTCATCAGCTTGTTATAGTCCTCTCTGTATTTACGGAGAGTATTTAGCTTATCCGAGATCTCAGTAATCCTTCCGTTGGTTTCGGACAGCAACGCAGTTTTGACTTTTTTGTCTGCTGTGTATTGCGACTTGAGCTTTTTAATCGCAGTCCTGTGTGCAAACAGTTCTTGCATATTCAGAAAGCTTTGTAGGATATCTCTCTTCTCTTCCGGGGTTGCTGTGAGAAAGCTCATGCTGTTCTCTTGTCCGAACACCATAGAAGCTAGGAAGATGTTGATATTCGTGTTGAGCAGAGACTCAAGACGCTTCTGTGTAGACGCTATGGAGTCCTGGATCTCCGTTACTCCGTTGATGTGGAGTTTCAGTTGAGGCGGACTTTTGACTCTTTCGATAACTATGTTATCGTTGATGGTCAGCTTTACGCTACACTTACCTTTCGTGTTAAAGTTCTTGAGGCTTTTTGCAGAAGTCTTACGGAGGGTCTTTCCGAACAGTGCAAACACAACCGCTTCGATGATAGTGCTTTTACCAGCACCGTTAGATGACTCTGGCTTTACATCTTTGTTCCTGCCTTTAACAAGAACTAGATTGCTTAGTTTATCGAAGTCGATTGTAGCCTTTTGGACCGAAAGAAAGTTTTCTATTTCTACTCTATTAATCTTCATAGGATCGAACTTTATTCAAGCCGTCTAGCAACTCAGATCTGCTAAAGATAGAATCGCTTTCGGTGATGTACTTGTCGATAAGGTCATCGTCAATAGTTGTAATCCTCGCATGAGGGACGTGACCAGAACCAAACTTTGGTAGGATGTCTTCAAAGACAATCTCCAGTTGGTTAATATCGTACTTAGAAAAGATATTGTTCTTGAGTTCCTCTTCTACACCACCGTCCATGTGATCTAGCTTGAGTCTCAGTAAACTATAAAAGTTCTTGAAGTTGAACTTCTTAGATAACTGTGGCAACTCTTCAAGGTGGCATTGGAAGTGTTTGATGCCGAACTCAATAGGAGTTCTGTTCACCTTCATACCAGACTTATCGATCACGATATCGTGACAGTAAAGAGTTCTGTTTGCTTCTCCAAAGCAGGTCGTATACTGTGTACCAAGGAGGTAGATGTTTTCATTATAAATCTTTGGAACATGGATGTGTCCTAGGAATGCGAACCCGTCTTTGTTGGGTCTGACATGAGACTTCTTGATATACGAGTCATAAGCATAAGCTCCGTTTGACACGCAACCGTCAAAGCCAAAGTGACCAAAGACATTAGCCTTCTCAGAGCTTGCCTCTTTGAGATACTCGATCAGCTTCTCATCGTCTTCAAAGTGAGGAATGATGTGAAAGTCTTGCCCTGCAATATGGACACGCTCTCTGTCTACACAGATCTGAGCCTTGTCCCTAAACAAGGACAGGGTTGTTTCGGTGCTATCTCCCTTTCTTACGGTATCGTGATTACCTCTGTTAATGATAATCTCCGAGCATTTAAAACCGTCCAGAAGAGTCTGAAAAGCTAGAAGCTCCTGTCCTTTGGGGTTTCTCTTGTGGAAGATATCCCCGTTTATAATTACAATGTCGGTAGGCTTACTGTTTACTAGCCTAGTTAGGGTATCTATCTGAGCTTCCAGATAGCCATGATAGTAATCACACCTTATATGCAGATCAGTAAGAACGACTATTCGCTTTTGTCTGGACATATTCGCTGAGTTCTTGGGCATTGGTTAGGTTTCCTTTTTCATCGAAATGGGCTTCCTTTACGTCTCCGAAAGAAGAGCCGATCTCTACATCCACAGCCATAGGGACTGCAAAGTCGATGTCATACAACTTCTTAAATATTGAGGTGTCCGACAAGGAAGACCTCATAATTTCAGCAGCCTCAGAAATTTTCTCATGAGAGATTTGTGCTTCGATGGAGTCGTGTACGGTAGCCAAAATCTCTAGACCAATCTTTCGTGATCGTGCATACAGAGAAAGGATACCGTGAAGCATGATATCTGAAGCACTGCTCTGGATGATGAAGTTGATGCCTTGTCGTATAGCCTGATGCTTCAACTTGTTGTTTGGGGAGTCCACATTAGGAAGGTGTCTACGGCGACCAAAGATTGATTCCGAATACTTCTTCTCACGAATGCTTGCAGCCGTGGCTTCCATCCAGAACTTAATGCCGGGGTAAGCTTTGAAGAACTTGAAGAAAACATCCTTTGCTTCCTCGATTGAGATGCCTACTTGGTCAGCTAGTTTCTCAGGACCACCGCCATACACAATTAGGAAACTCACGCTCTTGGCGATCTGTCGTTCCTTCTTTGTGATCTTGTCGATTGTTTTGCCGTATACTAGGCTTGCAGTATACTTGTGTAGGTCTTCTCCAGACTTAAACGCTTGGATCAAGTTAGGCTCTTGCGACACATGAGCAAGAACCCGTAGCTCTGCTGCGGAATAGTCGGCGGCTAGGAATGTGTAGCCATTATCCGCGATAAACATATCTCGGATGTTAACTCTATCCTTACCTTCTTCGTCTGGGCGGGGTAGCGTGTGGAAAGAGACACCCTTTTTGAAGATCTTGTTGACCTTCCCCCTCTTTCCTTCCACACGCTTTTTAACTTGGGGTGCAGAGCAGGATAGTCTGCCCGTTACAACTGTTGCGAAGTTGTATTGCGAGTACACACGACCGTCACCGTTGTACTCAAGAGCAGACTTGATACCGTTAACATAAGTCTTGAACTGCTTCACACGCTTGCGGTATTCAAGCAAGCAATCAAGAAACTCAATACGACTCTCGTTAGCTTTCTTGTCTCTGCGAAGATCCTTAGAGAGATCTTTAATGTGTGCCTCACTAGTGGAGGGTTCGCCAGTCTTTTCAGACCACATTCTAGGAGTCATCTTCAAGCCTTTGCTGCTGAACATGACCTCTCCTAGTTGCTTAGGGGAAGCAAAGTTTACTTCTCCTTTCTCAAAAGAACCCTTGGGCAAAATGGTAAACATCTTGTTTTCTATTCTTTCGATCTCTGTCTCTAGAAGACTTCCGATATCATTTAGTTCGTCAGTGTCTACAAGAAGACCTTTGTTCTCTACTTCTGCCATGATGGGCAGGATCAAGGACAAACAGTTCTCATACAGATCTAGGCAGCCAAGATAATCTAGCTCATCAACCATAAGATCGCCACATCTCTTTGTGAGATCGCAATCAATGGCATTACCGTAAGCCATCTCATCAAGGGGCATATTCTCCCAATCAACAGTGTTAGGGGAAGTTACCGTAAGCATTACATTACCTCTTCTGGAAAATATTGTCTTACAATTGAAGCGAGACCATGCCTTCTGTTCTCGTCAATCAGGGAGTGTAGTATCTGTGTATCGTAGATCTTTCGGAACCTAGTGATACCAGAGTTCATAAGGAACTTGATATCGAACTTGCAGTTCTGCAAATACTTTCTAGCCCCGTTGATGAATACGTCCTGTAGGGCTGTGAGGATCGTCTGGATCTCATCTTCATTAAAGTCCGCCTCTGGGTGATGTATAGGAATTACATCTGCTTCATGCTTGGCCTTAGAGAATCCGATGGTCTGCATCTTGTCTAGCTTGTGGTCAAGACCAGTTGTCTCGATATCGATAGCTATGGATTCCTCAGACTCCGCATACTTCTTGATTACTTCCAGAGCTTCTTCTACAGTCTTTGCTGTAAAATAGTTCTTAGACCTCTTCGGTCTGTCATCACTTCGTAGCCAGTTGTACGCGTTGAACAAGTCTTCGATAAACTGTGTTCTGTATACAGGCTCGCTGTGAACGGAGATGGGGTTGAAGGTAGGGAGAACCTTGATGACTCTCCCTTTTTCATCCTCCATTTCAAAAGGTACACCTTGCCTTTCACCGACGGTGCGGTGCTTACTAATGATTCTAAGGGGGACCGTTCCAAAGGTTACGATTACTTTCGGTTGGATCTTATCAAGATCTTCCCATAGCATCTCTCGGAACTTTTCGATATCCTCGTTGAGAAGGGTTAGGTCAGATGCACCAACCCACTTAACGACTCCCAAGCAGTTAAACTTTTCGGGAGGTATACCAGCCTCATTTAGACAATCAAAGAGAGTCTTCAATACCGCTGGAGTATACGGTAGTACTTCTTTATTTACGGTGTCCTCAATATAATTTTCGTGAAGGAACAGAATATCGGAGGGACGTACTTCTTCACGAAATATATCTTCTTTGCGGAAATTATCTGAAATACTGTGTAGGTCCATACTTACATTAGTCGTGGCAAGCAAAAAGAAAAAAACTCACTATATAAACAATAAGGAGTTTGAGCAGACAATACTTAACTACCAGAGAGACCCTGAGCAGTTTGAGGAGGAGATTTTCAAGATGTTTGATCTACTCATCAGCAGTATTATCCACAGCTTCAAGTTTAAAGTCGATTTCGATGACGCAAAACAAGAATGTTTCTTGCTCATCTTAAAAATTCTTCCAAACTTTAGTCCAGAAAAAGGGAAAGCCTTCAACTACTTTACCACCTCTATTCTCAATCATCTCAAGCTTCAGTATACCAAAAACAAAAGGTATCAAGAGAAGCTGCACGAATATAGAGATATAAAAGGTGAGAACAAGACGCCTGAAGGTTTTATTAAGCCTCTTGAGTAATCTCCTCTACGCTGAAGAAGTCGTAGATCTTAGGATACTCTATGTCCACGGAACTAATCTTTCCGTCTGAAACGTGCATCAAAGAAGGAGATACCGTGATCGAATACGACGCAAAGGCAGCCGGGGTATCCCAAGAGTTGATGACGTACAATGTCTCCTCCCCTTCTTGATCTTTCCAATCTTCTAAGAGATCGGAGATCTTTTCACAAGTTTCTTGCCAAAGGCTGGTGTAGAGGACATAAAAATTCTTGTTCACTTTGTTCTTGAAGACGCTGTTTACGTCCTCTTCGGAACACAGTTCAATTACTGATCTCATGGGACAATGATTTTGCTATCCGGTACTATAAGTTTAGATTCTTCTTGCTCGCTGCCTTCCTGCTCTTCCTGAGCTTTTTGGGCAACTTCTCTAAGTTCTGCCAGGAACGCATTTGCACCACGCATGAGGAATGCCTTGGCAAGCTCATCTGCGTTTACAGTCTCACCTGCTCCTGAGAGCATTTGGAGGATCTGCTCCCAGCCTTCGGACTCTTCTTGATCTAGTTTGATGTAGATCTTGGTTCGTCTGCCTGAGGAGTTAATTTTTGTTCCTAAAAGTTTTTCGGTTTTTTCTTTCGCCATATTACTATTATAGTTTATGAAAGATTATGAAGATATTCTTTCTAATGGTGACTTCACCAAAAGAAAAACAAGGGTTAATGGAAAGGCTAAAGGGAATCGATACGAGAACTCAGTGGCTAAGATTCTTAATGAAACCTTTGAGACAACCGATTTTTGTAGGTCTCCTGGATCGGGAGCTTTTGCTACGACCCATGCCCTTCCCGAGCATATTAAAGTATATGGCGACCTGATAACTCCACAAAATTTCAGGTTTGTAATCGAGTGTAAGAACGGTTACAAAGTAAACTTGGACGATGTGCTGAACAGGAAATCCAAGCTATGGGAGTTCATAGAACAGGCTAAAAGAGATGGAAAGAAGGCAGGAAAGGATTGGATGCTAGTCTACAAGAAAGATAGACGAAAAGCAATCGCAATAACAAACGTCAATGTTCCAGGAATCGATAAGGCTAAATTACCCGGTAATTGCTTTCTGTATCAATTCGATGAGTTGATTAAACTTTCCAAGGACATCTTCTTTGTCTAATTCGGATCTCATTTCACCGAGTGCTTGAAGAGCTTTTTTGTCTCCTTCGATCTCTGTGAGGATTCCATCTTCTAGAAGTGCCTCTGCGTTGAATGACATCGCAAGAATGTTTCTGCCTTCTTTTCTGCTGAAGGCGGTGGAACCAATATTGACTCCTCCCATCTCAAAGTAAAAGTTTCCTTCCTTGTTCATCCGAGGTGTTCCGTTCTCAAGAATGTGGAACATTAGCTTATGGGCAGATGTGTTGTATTGCTTTCCGTTGTGGGATATAGATACAATCTCATCTTCAGGGGTAAACACACTATCAAAGAACTCAGTGGTAGCTAAGGCTCTTAGATTGGATTCACTCTTTGATGCTTCTGACGCTCTCATAGCCTTACTGAGAACGTGTCCTATCTCTCCCAAAGACTTTGAATCAGTCGGACCTTTAGAAAGGTAATCTTTATAGCTTTCTAAAGCTTTATTTATAAGCACGGTGGTAGCAATATTTGTCTTCTTTCCTTTCATGTTTGTCAAAGCACCAGCGATAGTTTCAAGGCTGTGTGATAGTTGCTCTGGGGAAAGGGATTGGTCGCTAGTTAGTCTTAGGGGGAGGCTGACGTTTGAGTCGTATATCTCTCTTCCTTCAATAAGGCTTCTATAAATATCTCCTTTCTTTTTTGGGTCTGCGACGGTTGAATCGAATAAGGATTGATCTCTTTCTTGTCTTAGTCTTTGGGCTTTTTCTGAGGTTCCGTACAGCTTGTTTACAGATCCTGTTCCACCTTTCATAGAGGAGCTTAGATACGCTTTTACGGAAACACCGATTGAAGTTTCTCCTGTCTTATCTAACTTTATGCCCGTTGCTTTTTCATACTTATATTCAAATTCTCTTGCCTGTTCTGGAGTCTGGAACTTAAATTGATAGTCTCTCTTGTCAGAGGTAGAAGAGAATCTTCCCGTTGATACAACTTCGACGGGGACAATACCAATCTTTTTTATAAGAGAAGCAAAAGCATAGGTCTCCTTGAGAGTAGCAGCCAGGAAGCTTTTCACAGCTTCTTCGGTTGTCGTAACATCAAAGGAGTCTCCTAAGATCTCCTGTAAATCACCTACCAATGCTTCTTGGCTTTCTCCTAGAAGAACCCCCAACCCTTCGCCTACTTGCTTGGACTGCTCCACGATATCGGTGACAGCAGCAGTAAGTTGTTCAATTGCCTCGCGGGTTTGTTCCTCATTATAGTGATTTCTGTTTATAGCGAGGTTCAAAGCATTGACAATAATATCTTCCTTTCTAGTCTTTATTGCTCTAAGAGCTACTCCGCCTTCAGAACTTGAAGCTTTTACAAGAGGTTCTTCATTACCCAAACCATCAACGATCTTTGCACCACATAGCTTGTCTTGCAGATCGCCAAGTCTCATGGCTTTGAGGCTTGAACCTCCTCTCTTCACGCTAAACCCGTAGTTATCTATCTCACGGTCTCCAGTCGGATCTAATCCGTCAAACCAACCTGCGTAAGATGGGGCTACTCTTTGGAGTGCTGCTGACCTACTAGAAAAGCTTCCTGCCCACAAAGATTTGCAAGAGTCTCTTGAGTAGGTTGTCTCTAGAACATCCTTCATTCTCTCGGTTAAATCTTCTTGTCGAATTACTCCGTTGTCATCAACTAGAGATGCAATCTTGTAGTAATCTATATGGATATCAAAGAGTTCTTTCTGAACTGCTGGGGGAAGATCTCTGGTTTGTGCAGAGCCGTACACAGACTTCCAGAACTTTGCGATGAACCCTGTCAGGTTATTTGGATCTTCTGTTAGAAATGCTGCAAGCTGCTCTACTGCTTTATCTGGATCGTCGAGGTCTTTAACCCCAGATTTCTTTAGGGCTTGTGCTGCCTCTGCTTTCTCTTCGTCTGTGAATTCGTATGCTTGATGTTGTATGGTTTCAGTATTTAACTTCTCTTGCTCCTCGGTAGAAACAATGTCAGGCGGAGCTTCGTCTGCTATCTCTTTATCCTTTATTCTTCTTTGTATCTCAGCTACAAAATTTTTGTAATCAACTTGATCAATACGGTGAGTATCTCCTGCTCCGTCTTTGAATACATAGTTATCACCGAATCCATCCCGATAGGTGAAGAACACATACGGATTGCCAGCCTCTGAGTTTTGCTTTGCTATCTCTTCTGTAGGCTGGCTTCTGGGCGACTGAGCGGCAGTTAAGATCTGTTGGTAATCTTCTGGACCTAGTGGTGTTCCGTCTGCTTTCGTAGGAAAGTATTTATTGTAGTCTCTCGGCTTTTTCTTTTTCGGACCTTCAAATAGATTGATCCCTACCTTCTGGTAGTTCTTATGGAAGTAGTTTAGAATGTCGCCCATAGTAAATATGGCTCCCCATCTAATATAAGAATGAGGAGCCTAAGTTATTAAAAAAATTATTTTAATTTTATAGTCCCGGTATGATTGACCCGAGGAAGTTCTCAAAGGCGTTGTCCTCGACGTTGTAAACGGTCATGAAGTCATACTTGACCTCGCACTCAATGGTGTTGAATGCGTCGTTGGCGTAATCTAGATCCTGAATCTGGTACTTAGTTGGGAAAGCACCGTAGAGCTTGATTAGCTTGGCAGGGTTTCTTTGGTGATCGAGTTGGATGATCTCGATGGTTCTCTTGAACTGATCGCCAGCTACAACGGGTGAGGAATGGACACCAAAGATTGGGTCGTATGAAGTTCTCATCCAAGTGTACAGAAGTTTTTCAACATCGCCCTTTAGAAGGTTATCGAATGTGAAGGTGACAGGGTTAGTTGTCGGTCTGCCAGGATAGTGGAACTTATCGTTTACTTTGTCAGCTTGGATGACACCTACGCCGAAAGATAGACCTGAGATCTTTTTTGCAGCTAAGGATAGGATGTCATTACCGTCTGAGAAGTTGAAGGTGTTCTCGACATTTTGAACAAGCTCGCTGACATCAGGGATTCTGACAATCCAGCTATAAGCTCTAAAAGAATCGTATTGGTGTACGAGTCTGTGACCATCAGTAATGTCGATGTCAAGGGCTCTTTCAGTTTGTCTGAAGAACTCGTCTACTGAATCTACGTTGAAGACCATTCTACTTTATATAGTGGTTTATTCTACTGCGGCAATACCGCCAGTCTGGTTAGTTACATTGAACTCAAACACTACGATTTCAGCAGCCTTAGTGGGTTGGATAATGACCTTGCACCAAAGTTCGTTTCTGTCGATTCGTATTGGAGTGTTGACAGTCTCGTCGCAGATAATCTTGAAGGCAGTTATACCGCGACGGTCCTTGATCTCCTGGAGGAGAGGTTGAAGAGCTTCGGTGACTCTTCTTCTGGTTACAGCATCGTTTGGCTCAAAGACGAATCTAGTTGTTCCTGCTAGGATAGCCTTTCTCAAGGAGATCATTAGTCTGCGAACGTTGATTCTGTCTAGGGCAGTGGGGGCTCTCTGAGTAGTTCTTTGACCGAAGAGTACTAGACCTTGCTGAGGGAACTTAACGATTGGGTTAATCACGTTTCCACCGCTGTATAGAGCGTCTCTGTCGCCTTGGTTGAGTACGAACTCGACATCTACGGGCTTGACCAATCTGCCTCTTGTGAAGCCAGCAGGGGCTACCCATGGGTCAGCTACCTGATCGGTGAAGGCGTACTGTCTGATCGCAAAGACTGCGGGGTCGATGTACTCATCAGCACCTGTAAAGACGTTGAATACTTTTATCCAAGGCCAAGTTACGGTTGCGTAGGAACTGTTTAGTGAAGTTGATCTTGTAGCATCGTCGCCGTTATGCCAGTTGATAGCCTCTTGTACAGAAGCTAGACCGACAGGAGGTGCAGTAGCCAGCAAGAAGTTTTGGGTCTCTTCTGACAGGGATACTGCCGCATTGATGATGTTTTGCTCGGTTACACCTGGGATGGCGAGCATACTGATGTTTAGGCTATCATCTCTGAAGCCTTGCATACCAGTTCTTGCCTCTTGGCTGCCGATAAACGCTGCTTTAACGGAAGCGTCTGACATACTTCCGCCGTGGTCAGCAGCATCACCGTTTACACCTTGGGCTAGATCGTAAGTACCGTCTGCAAGCTTAACATATCTTTGCTCAAGATCTCTTGCAACTGTTGTTGGTGCTGCACCGAATCTTGTAATCGGGTTTGAAGCAGTATCGCCCCAGTAACTTCTAATTACGGTAACGCCGCTGTAAGCTGTGGGAACTTCAAAGCTTGCCTTGGCAACAGAGGTTGAAGGTACACCAGAAGTTACGTCTGTCGCGAGCTTGTTATAAGCGACATAGTAATCATCGGAAGTGTTTTCGTTGTTGTAGGTGTTGAAGTTAAGAACTTTGTTTACAGAAGTTCCTGATGCATCAGAGTTTGATTGGAAGTCTACTAAGTAGCTTTCTGCTGTTGCACCGTCTAGTTGAACTTGAACGGTTGAATCTTTACCTCTTCTGCCTGAGACAACAGTTCTCAAACCGTAAGTCTTATTGCCTTGGTTGGTGGAGGATACGGCATAGTTGTAGCCAGCACCAGGATGCAGAGAATAGAAGGTTAGACCACCACCGTCAGTCCCACTGAGAGAGTACCTGTTACCCGTTGAACAGGCTACTGGACCTACCCAGTTTAAGTATTGGTTACTATCGAAGAAAGGAACCGTAGCAATAGCACTTCTAAGACCTGCTGGGACGCTGTCCTCTAAGCTTGTCGCTAAAGTATTTCCAAGTGATTTTAGAGTATACTGGTTAGTGACTATAGCCCCTGAAGCGGTAAAGTATCCATCAGGAATGCTTGCGGTATCGTCAAAGACAGACCAGGATGGGTTTCCGAAAATTTTCATTCCTGAAACACCACTGACGCTTTGGTCTGAGGCATCGGTATAACCTTTTACGCCTAAGTAGGTAACATAGCTTGAAAGGTCTCCCGCAAAAACAGTACCAACTTCAGTGACAACATCGCTTTCTACAGGAACAGCATAAGTTCCTCCGTCACCTCTCATTGGCAGACCGTTGCCACCAGCGGCAAGATCAGCGGTGAATGAAGAGAAACCATCAGTTGAACTACAAGCATAAGTTCTAACTTGCATTACCTGATCATCGCCAGCAGCTTTAGTTACAAAAGCAGCGTGATCGGTTGAGATTTTTTCTACCGTTACTTCAAACTCTTCTGTAACGTACTTGTTGTTGAGAACTTCCATTGAGGAAGCAACGTTTGAACCTTTTGGTACAACAAAGACGTAAGGGGAATCAGTAGTCTTTGCTCCGGTAGTGCCGTTATAAAGATCGACAAAGAAAACGTGCTGATAGGTTGTGCCGTCTAGACCTGAAACGTTTACAACAGCAGGAGTTCCTGGAGGAACAGTAATAAATGCTGATGAAGCGGCTTCAGTGGCAGCGCGAACAAAATACATGGAGTTAGTTCTCTCCAAGATGTTGTATGCACCCCATAGACCCTGACCACCAGTTGTTTGATCAGGTCTACCAAAGACTTTTAAAAGGTTGCCAGCATCCGTTACTAATGTCGGGTCGTTTATAGGACCTCTGGATGCAAAGCCGACAGCACCAACAACACTAGGATTAATTGCTGGAATATAGTCAGAGAAATCTTTCTCGACTGTGTAAACTCCTGGACTTACAAAATTAACCATTTATTTTCCCCTACTTGTAGATTACCTGTAACATACCTCTTGAGATGAGGTTCCTTGTGGACGTTGATAGATCTGAATATGGGACAGTCAGAACTCCCCCAGCGGTCAAAGCGTAATGCTTTGGCTCTGATCCTTCGATCATGATTATCTCGATGTTTTGCTGAGAAAGATTCTGAATTTCCACCACTGTCTTTACTTCTGTTTGGACAATTTTGGGTTGGCTCTTCTTGGTCTTACCAGGAATCTCCTGCAAAACTATCCTAGACGCAGGAGGAAGTCTATAGTGACCTCCTCTGAGAGTTGAAGAATTGATGGTTACAGGCTCAAACATTGTAATCTCTATTTATTTATCTATATACTGGCTACAGTCCAAGGATTTTTCAGGAAGTTAGCCGTAAATATCAGAATCGCCTGTCTTTAATACTACTCTTTGTTTAGAAATTTAAACGGGGCTCTGGATCTTGAGCTATACTTTCAACAATCTCACGCTCTAGCCTGTCACCGCTAAGGGGTTTAAGCTTGCCATTAGAGGCTAAAATAAACTTAGGTCTAGGGATGTACCCTTGAGCGGTAATAGAGAAAGATTTCTGAACGATTCTATCCTGTCTGTCAGCTACGCTAAAAGCAGACTGATCTGTAGAACTGTCTATGAAGGCGTGTGTTGAGTTACCGTTTTTGGTCTCTAGCCTAAGGAACGGTTGAAACTTATCTTCAATCTGTTCGGTAAGCTGGTTTAGGTCTTCCAAGTATTTTGAATATAGGTTTATACGGAAAACTAGATCTACTGGTTTAGGAGAAAAACTTATTAAGCGATAGGCTCTTCTCTCAGATCTAACGAAGATTCTTTCTGTTATCAGGTTGAAGTCTGGTCTTTTTCGTTCAAAAGTAGGAACATTGCCAGCTATGGTAACAGAGACTAGAGGGAGCTTTAGGGTTCTGTCCTCGTTCATCTTTGCTACAGCCCTTTCCTGATTACCAAAAATAACCTCTATCTCGTCATTAACCTTTTCGTCTTGATCGATAACGTAGAGATCTTTTAGATTACCTATCATGGCTTCAGTGAGATCTCTGAAGAAGTCCGCAGTATACCTGTTGTTTTTCTCAAACTGGAGAAGCTCCTCCTTTACGTCCATGTAAGTTTTTGAGTAAAGATTGTGGAACTTAGACATTAGAAGATTGAGAATGTTGGAGGCTCTTCTATTTCTGTCAATAGCTGTTCTATTAGTATTTGCTGCTCATTGGCAGATTCTTGGATAAGAGCCTGACCGTTTAGGACTGCTCCTCCTGTAGGCGAAGGGAGTTGGGCGTATTTGCCTCTGATCTCTCCCAGAATGCCTTTACACACCGCTAGTGAGAATCTCTGAATCCAGCTAATGTAGTAGTGGTGTAAAGTGTCTGAGTTCAGTGACTTAAACATGACCACTACATCCTCAGAGTCGGTGTCCCCTAAAGGAGTAGGAGTGATGAACAGGAACTGCCCGTCTACTACACGGAACATACCGTCCTTGCCGAGAACCTTTCTAATTTCCTTTAGGTAGGCTTGCATGATATACAAATCCCCTACATAGAAATTATCGTATACAAAAAAGTCTTGGAAATACTTTAGCCAGAAGTCGAACTCAAGTGTTCCGTTCTGCTGGTTGATTGCCAACAAGGTCTTCTTATAGGTGGCAAGTTGTAGATTGTTCATCACAAACTTTGGCAGCTTGTAGTAAGCTATTCCAGCTTGTGTGGTAAAGGTACAGTAGTTTAGACACCAATCAGGAGCATGGTAGTCTAGCTTGCTGATAGCCTCATCAATGGCTGTCGCAATCTGAAAGTCTGCAAGCTCTACCCTTACAACAGGATGTCCTAGCCTAGCCTTTACAAAGTCAGCAATTGACTGGTAGAAGTCCTGAAAAGCAACTGTGTCGGAGAATCTTCTTCTGTTTAGACTATCGTAGTCTATTTCGCCAGGAGTTTCAATTGCGGATGACTGCAAGCTGTTTGCAGTGCCTTTCAGCTTACCAAATGTAATGCCGAACCTCGTAGATGGAGTGATATAATCAGCATCCAAAAATGTATCGAAACTTGCCATCCTAAGTTATATAGAGAAATTATTTGTGCATAAACAGATAATAGCCTGTTCCCCTTTTGAGGAACAGGCTATTTTAGATCATTCACCTATTAGCGGGTAGGCTTGGCGAATGGTGCGAGTAGGAAGTTAGCAGAGCTACCGACTACACGGATGATTCTGTAGAATCGTGACTCAGGTGAAACAGCGACCTTACCGTAGCGGGTAAGCAAACCCTTTCTGGGCTGGAAGGTCTCTGGATCGGTTACGTTTGGTAGCATCTGGATTGGGATGTACGGAGCGTAAACATAACCTGCGTCCATGGGTGAATTACCCTTGTAACCCATTAGAATCTCGTCATCGGGGTAGAGTGGATCGACGTAAACGTCGTACTGACCCTGGAACTTACCCTTGTACTGGATTGAAGCACCTAGAGTGCCGATCTCAGCCGCTGGTGCACCACCTTCTAGCTTGGAAGCTGAGAAGAGAGCAGCAGCGAGGAAAGGTGAAGTAACGATGAAGTTAGCACCACCACGGAGAGTAGTCTTGTAGATATCCTGTGAAGCAAAGTTAATTGCTGCGAGCAGGTTAGCGTAGACTTCGCCAACGTGACGAGGAGCTAGACCGAGTGCAGTTGAAGCAAAGTCAACAAGGAAGACGTTGCGATCAGTGCCAGCAGGATCTGAAGTACCAGCGACGGTATCGCCTGAACCACCGTTTACTTCGTATAGGAAGTTGCCGGGGGTGAAGTCAACACCATCAGTACCAAAGTTGTTAGCGTTTGGCTGCTTGAGGGTTTCGCGGTTGAAGCCGCCACCAGTAGCGTAGTCGTAGGCAAGATAACGAATATCTTCGATTAGCTCTCGGTCAATCTCAAGCTGAACTTCCTTTGAGAGAAGGTCAGTTAGCTCACGCTCTAGATCGAGGTTGTGATAAGCACGAAGGTCCTGTGAAGCCTCTAGGGTCCAGAGAGCGCGGAACTTTCTGGTTCTAGCGGTTACAGCTTGCTGCTCGATGTGGAGGTTTAGCTCAGGAATTGCGGTACCTGCCAAACGCTCACCAGCACTTACGTTGAACTTAGCACCGATGTAGTCAGCGTTTACTGAACTCGGCCAGTTTGCGATTTGACCACCAACAGTGCCTGAAGCTGCGGTCATATCGTTTGAACCCTGGGCGGAGAAACCTAGCTGGTCATAGCTTGATACACCAGCGTCGATATCGATGCCACCATCTGAGTTAGCAACTGGAGTACGACCACCGTAAGTTAGGTTGAAACGGCTGTAAGCAGTATCCTTATCTGGAGTTGCACCATACTGACGAGTAAAGCCAATGTAGAATACTTGGCTGACTGGACCTTGCATGGGCTGAACACCACAGATCTTGTTAGCAATTAGTTCAGGGAAGACCCTGCGAACGATTGGGAATGCGAACTTTTGGAAAGTACCTAGGTTACCTACGAAGGTTTGCTCCTCAAGAACCTGACCATGCTCTTTCTCATACTCGTTAAGTATTGAACGGGCTTGGTTCTCAAGAAGGGTTGCCGTAGTTTCTCTAATTGCGGCATCATCGATGCCCTCCAAAATTGGCTCCCACTTTTGAACTAGCGGATTAGTTTTTTCTGTAAGCATTAGATTATACCTCGATTGATACGAGAAAGACCGATAACGTCTTCGGTTAGGAAGCGATTGTGTAATGCAGCCTCACTCACTGAGGGACGGTCAGGATCGTTAGTCACGACCTCGGCTGCATCGGAACCGTGGAATTCGGAACCGAGTTTGGCCTCTAAAAGATTCTTTGCGTGTTCTGCGTCAGTTACTGACTCGTTTAGAACTTCGTTTTGCTCTTCTAGAAGCTTGTTTCTCTGTAGTTGTTCGTCTAGCTTGGTGTTGAGAGATTGAACAGATTCCTGCAAACCTTCGATCTCTTTCTCGTAGGTTGCAGCCATGTTCTCGATATCCTCGCCAGCGATCTCTGAAGCTACGAGAGTCTTGATAGCACGGAACAATTCTAGTTCTCTTGCAGTACCGCTCTCAGCGAGGACTTCTTCTCTGGCAACGTCCTTCAGACTCTCGACCTTGTTGCGAACGAACGCAGCGACACGGGCTTCCATGAGTTTGTTAGCCTCTTCAACGCGCTCTTCAACAATCTGGTCAACCAAACGAACGACCTTATTGATACTCTCCTCAGTAACACCTTCACTGAGGACTGAAACGATTTGGTCTATTTTGTTTGCCATAGCTAATTTATCTATTTATATGCGTTTATAACGACTGAAAAATTCCTAGCGATTTCGTAATCTTCTCTCCAATTCAAACAGTAATACCTTTTCGGCATTGAGTTTGTCCAGGTTGGATACGATGCTATCTCTAGTCTCTAGTAGTTGCTGATTTTCTTGGAGTGTTGGATGCGCTCCATAGCATGATGGATCGCTAACCATGTCCCAAGTAATCATCTTCAAGTTATCGCCTACTTGATAGTAGGTTTCATTTTCTTTCATGACAGGCGATACAGATCCTGTGGCTCTTGAGGAAGTGCCTATTTTGACACCCGCTTTAATAAGCTCTTGAAGAACCCGACCACTGGGAGTACCCAGGATTTCAGCTTCTCCAATAATTTGGTTGCCAACCATGTCCAGCTTCGTGATAAGATGTGACGCGTTTGATAAATGTACTACTTCGTTTGAAGGATGATCTAGTTCTCCTAGCAGTCTTCTTTCTTTGATTTGTTCTTGTAACTTTTCTACTTCTCTACGCAGAGTGTCTCGACCATACATTCTCTTGTTGCCGTTAACTTTCTCTGCCTCTCCGAAGAGACCACGAACCTTCATAACGCCAGTTGATCGAGACTCGCTTAGAATCTCGACCTGACCAAAACCATAGTAGTCTCTTATTAGTTCCATTTTATTATCTTCCTCTTCTTCTTATAGCGTTTTCTGCACGTCTTACACTTGGGACCATTGGAGTACTTGGCAAGCCTTGCTCCATCCGTCTTTCAGCAGTCTCATCCGTTTCATGGGCTCTTGCATCCGCTCTGTCTTGGGCTCTTCGTGCTGCTTCCCGGGACTTCTTACTCTTCTTTGCTCTAGCTTCACCTTCCCGTCTCTTGGCTTCTACCGCTCCTGCGAGTTTAGCAAGTTCAGGAGTTGCTGGACCTCCTCCAGCTTGTCTATGAGCTTTTAATCCGGCCATAAGCTTTCTTTGAAGCCTCCGATGACCGCGAGAACTTTCTACAATTAAGTCGTATAGATTTTCCATTACTTTACCTTTTTTAATACTCCTTTGGTTAGACGAGAAACGGGTGTCGGCTTAACATATATAGAGGTTGTGCTTGGCTTCCAAGCGTTCTTGTCTGTGGTAAAAGCAAACTCTTTCAAGGGAGCTAAGTCCATGCAGACCTTCTTTTTCTTAGCCTTCTTTTTCTTTTGAGGCTTTTGTTGAAAGGTGGAGGCTCCAGCCATGTTGACTCCTAAGCCTCCGGCAAAAGTTGTCTCGCCAAGAATCTTCGCAGCTTGAAGAACAATCTTCATTTCCTCAATTGTCATTTGACGCTTTTCGGGTTCAGGCTGCTCTTCAACAGGCTCTTCTGTTTTAATCCCCATATTCTCTAATAAAGAAGAACGAAATCCGTCTGACATTTCAGGCAGATCTCTTGGAGGTTGGACAGGGGATGAGTAGTTTACTGACTTCATGGGAGTAGGATCAGAGATCCCCTCTTCCTGAGAAAGAGGGGCTCCAATTACAAACTGACTCATAATCTCGTCAGCTTTCTCCATGATGGTCTTTTCAGCCATTACTAGCAGTCCTTCTTGCCCTTCTTCATTTGCTTGGGCTTCTTGCCCTTCTTCATTTGCTTGGGCTTCTTCTTTGGCTCTTCTTCTTCGTCTTCTTCTTCGTCTTCTTCCTCGTCTTCTTCCTCGTCTTTCATCTCGTTGACAAAAGCATAGAAATCAGCTTCGTCTTCGTTCTCGACTAGCTCATATTCGCCGTCTTCGTTCTCCTTGAGGTAAGCAACGAATGAGGCTTCTTCTTCGCTATCAACCAAGGTGAATTCACGACCTTCGACGGTTAGAACTTCAAGTTCCTCTTGTGCGGTTGGATGAAGTGCAGCGTAGTATTCGCCATCGACTTCAATCATGGTCTCATCAAGCTGGAACTCCTCATCACCAATCATGGCGATGTTGTCGATTTCTAGTTCGCTTTCTTGAAGCTGACCGTACAGACCGACATCAAGCTGATCAATCTTAGCATAGAGTTGACCATCTTCGCTCTCAAAGATTTCTTCGGTAGCGCGGTAAACATCCTCACCTGACTTGTAGAAAATAACGTCTTCAACATTTTCATCCTGGGTGTAAGAAAAGCCGTTGCCTTCTACCAGGGTTCTGACAAAGTTGGTGGGAACTGGCTTTACGCCCATTTCGGATTTGTTTTCTAGGTAACGCATTTAAGTCTCCGTAAAATATCTACTTATCTTCTGCCTATTTAGTCAGTTTTTTCTGTGTCTGCTTACTGAAATTGGGGATGAGCTTTGACAAGATTCCGACACAAATAAACAGAAAAGCCAAATAGTATTTCATATACTATTTAGTTATCATTTGAAAATAAGAATGCTATAGATTTTAGTATTGTTTGCGTATCGGATCTGCTTGTCCCGACCGTCACTTGAAAGTAAATCTCACCCGTAGTTTGGTCTGGTTCGGCAAAGAAGCTGTTAGCCGCTCTTTCTAGACCAGCACCAGCACCACTCATTCTAAGCACTTCTCTTAAAGTTCCGCTATTCGTTGGTGAGGTGTTAACGTCTACTCTCAAACCTATATTGTTGTTATCTGGACCCGCGACCGAACCTGCCAAATCAAACATGACGGCTTTAGGATACGGGGCTCCTTGATTATGACCATATTCTTCGGGTCCAATTATTAGCCAAGTTCCTGGGGTTTGACTAGTCCAAGTTCTTGTCATTTTGCCCACGCTCAACGCAGCGGGAAGAAATTGTAGGTTATCTCCTGTAGGTCCTGCGTTCTCTAAAATACTAAGTCTAGCCAAGATATCTTGAAGCGTAGTGTCTTGGGTTGTGTTAATAGAATCGATATCGGTGATCTTCGGATCAGTTAGCGTTAAAAATCTATTTCTAAGTCCTGGTCTGTATGAACCTAAGATAGCCTGTCTTTCGTACAGTGTTAACTCTGGTGTGGAGAAGAAAGGACGGATATCTAGAATGTTCTCAGCAGGGATTGCTGTACCCTCAATGTATGTGAAAGGTACGAATACATATGCTATTGGAAGTGCGAAATAGTTTCTGCCTCTCAAGGCAAAATCAGCAAACTCTGATAGATTGTTTAGAGATATGCCGCTTGGAACTAAAAACTCACTTATGGAGTTTTGAAGGTTTACTACATCTGGGCAAGGAATGGAGGTGTATAGAACATTTCCCGTCTCAGGGTCTATCTTATCTCTTACGAATCCTGTATCTCTTAGAGTCTGTACATCCTCAACTCTTTGGGAGAGTATTCTTGCGATGGTTAGATCTACTTCGTCATCAGTGACCGCTCCGTCTCCTGCAAATCGTGGAAGAAGGATGCCATCTCTGTCAGATGTCCCACCGCCGTTTAGAAAGAATGCTCCCTTAACAACACCTAGTTCAGCGTTACCGAAGTCGGTATCCATGCCTGGATTACCCTTTGCGTACACTAGGTCAACGCGAAACTTGGGAGGGGTAGCATCAGAGTAGAAATCGTCTAAACTTCCTTGCTCAATAGAGATAGATTGATCCGCACCCTCTGAATTTTTCTTTAGTCGGACAGGAGACATTCTGCCTATGCCAGCGGCTCTGTTTAAAGAGTTTTTATCATCCTGTCTAGTGTTTACATTAAATGTCGCAGCCTCTGATTTTAGCTGCTCTGACAAACCACCTTCTCTCGTAGCTGGGAGAGTTTGTCTAGCCATAAAGGTTCCAGGAGTTACGAATACTTTTCCTGGCTCTACAGCGTTAACATAAGGTCTAAGCTCATTGAACTTATCTCTTCCTTCGGTAGTTCCTAGCTTTGCTGCAAGCTCATCGATCTGATCTTGCATTCTAACATCATTGTCCAAAAGATCTCTGATAGGAAGGTTGTCTACCTCCGCAAAATACGGATCATTTGGAAGGTAGAAACGAATATTCTCTTTTATTCTTTTAGCCATTACAGTAAGTTATCTAGATCGAATAGGTTGAGGGATCTTACTCCGAGTCCGTATGTTACGCCTTCTGCGTCATCTCCTCTTCCCTCACCTCCAAGGCTGTTGGTTGAGTGGAAGATAGAAACTCCGTTTACCTGTTTCATTGCAAGGTGTCTTGAGTTCGCAAACAAGTTAGATGCACTATCATCTAACCAGTTCCTCAAGTATCCCTGCCAGTCCATGTGTACAGGAGGTATGGCAAACCCTGGGGTTGCTTGCATCAAGCTCACTAGATCATCAGTTGGTGCAGCACTTACGTTGTTCGATGAATCAAAGTTGTAAGTGTCGAAGTATTTTCTAGCTTGGTAAGCAGCTATTGGAGGTTGGATAAAGGATGCAACTCCTGAGTAAGGAGAAGGCATACCCATACCGAAGATTGAGTCAGCACCAGAAACCTGCAAGTAACCTTGAATAGAACCTTCTGAAAGTTGGGAAGGTCTTATCCAATAAAGTTGCTGACCGTCTCCATTATCAAAAGGCTTCGCCTGTGCAGTAAAGAACTGATATCCTTGAGAGTTTACTTGATCTATAAACGCTCCAGCACCAGTTTGACCAAATACAGCAGTCTGGTTTTCAGAACCCTGTCTGTTCATACCGCTAACGCCGTAGTAACTCTTGATATCTCCTCTGTGGGAAAGGTGTAGTCTGTATGGTCCGTAGTTTCTAAACTTGTTGTTAGCAGCCGCGTGATATGTTGTGGCTGTTCCCCAAAGACCGTAATAATCTAGAGCAACTCCGTTTCTCCATTTGCCGGAAGGTCCGTGATAATTGTTTGAGCTACACTCTAGGAAAGAGTTGTTGCTATTGATGAGGATGTTCTTAGCTACTATTCTTGAAGTATCGGCAATGTTCCACATATGGGTTTTCGTGCCATAAGCACTAAGTTCATAAGCAGAACCATCCAGAGGCGGGAAGAAGCAATCATCAAACCCGCTGTAAGAGAACTGCCAGGAGGAGGCATCTCCCAATGTATCTCCTAAGTTAGGCGGATAAGTTACACCAGAAAGAACACCACCGTCTGACGCTGCTCCAACTAGCTCACATCCAGGCTCTATACCATTAAATTCGTTTGCAGATCCAGTATAGTTATATGCAACTCCAGACAAGCTAGATGCTGGTACTGCAAAAAGGAAGTTAACACTATCAACATCGACATAACTTCCGTTGGTTGCTCGGATGACCATGCCTCCTGTTGTGGCATCATCGTGACTTCCAGAGGCAATAAACACGCCTCCCGTCGCAACAGTTCTGTTTAGCGCAGCATCGTTATTGTAAACAGCCTTTGTATCGCCAGTTGCAATTGCTCTTGCGAATCCGTTAGGGAAGAACTGAATATAAGCCGCAGAAGTTGCGGCATCCCATAAAGTTCCGTTAGCTGCGGCAGTTCCAGTAGCCGAGGTGTTATACCTAATATCAGAGCTTTGACCATCACTATTTGAGTAACTGTCAGGACTACCTCCGATGTTGTCGAGAATGATGCCTGAGTTCTTTGAGGCAACCATGCAAGATCTCGTTGAGTGGATCTGCACTTGAGTTTGGTTAGCTGCTGTTGTCAGACCAAACTTTGTAGTATCAGGAGAATCAGCACCATAACGAGAAGGAGTTGTAATCTGAACTCTCGACCCGTTAAGAGCTAATGTTCCTACGCCGAATCTTGTAATCTTAGTTCTGCCTGTAAGGGTAACGTTTGAGTTGTAATCCGCAGTTACAGCCGCTGAGTTCCAAGTTGGGAAAAGTTCTGCATTCGTCCAAGTTGCATCAGCAGCAGTCATACTGAAGACCGTTGGTGACACAGATGTACCGTGTATATAAACGTTTGAGTCTCTTTCGGCAAGAACACATCTACCGGGACCAACTCCGTCAGCACCCCTTACAACAGCAAGGTTTAGGAATCTTGCTATAGAAGCGTCTGAAATATAAATTGACGGAAGGTTTCTGAATGCGCTGGACTGGGAAGTGGAACCGTGACTGACCATAGCGTTTGATCCCGTAACTCCAGTATCCGCTTCCCGTCCGCCCCATTTGCCGATGTAGTCAGGGTAGGCTACATCTTCAGCATCGTAAGGCTCTAGGGCGGAGTTTCTAACAACTCTTAGGTTTATACCGTTGTTTGAAACGTTGAATGTAGTTCTCTTCTTTCCAGTAGAGGAGTCTGGAAGATTGCTGTTGGTTGATTCGTCCTCTCTATAACCGTAAATAATTCTTGAGGCGTCTGCAAATACTCCCTCGTTTTCACAGTCTTCAAAAGTGAATTGGTTTACAGTTAAAGTAGAGTTGAGACATCTTAGACCACGCTTGTTGTTGAAGCTGTTCAGTCTGCCAAAGTAGGTAGATTCAGATCCGTCTAAGAATATACCTGACTTCTTGTTCTGGAATGTTGCGATTATTGAAGTCTGTGTATCAGTATCACCAGCGTTGGGGACCACAGAACCGCTCTGTAGCTTAGTGCCTCCTTGTAGGACTGACTTCTTCAGCTTGATTCCGTAATCAGACTTAGCGAACATGACATGAAATCTGTTGAAGTCCGCATCTCCAGTTATTCCAAGAGCAGAGTCTGCAAAGATTACGTTACTGTTTTCCGCATATAGTCCAGCAGACTCGTAACTTGTAGTCCTACTCTTTGAGGTCTCCCTTTGGTAAGATCTGTAGCCGTACATATTACCAGCCACAAAGATATCGCTGTTTCTTACGCGATAAGAGTTTATTCTGTTTCTGGCAGAAGCGCAGTTTTGCAGGATGACTTCTGAGTTAGTAATATCGAATCCGTGAGATGTATTGTGGCTCAGAGCATCCGCTGTATTATCCAGTCCACTAGCACCGTCCACACAGACATTGGTGAGCTTAATACTACCGTTACAGTTGTTTAGCGTAACTCCTCTAAAGAAGTTTCCGTACACTGATATACCGACACTAGCGTCCAAGGATATTTGAGTTCTATCGAACTCAAGGTTATCCCCTCCTCCACTGTCCTTTCTTGGAGCTATGTCATCCGTAGGAATAGTGTTATCATAAACGCCTTGGTATGGAGTCAAATCCAACGCATATGTGCTATTTTGGACAGCACCTTTTGAGAAATACAGCTTATCGATATCCAGGTCTGTAGAGTTAGTTACGGTTGCGAATACGGTAGAGTTAGCCACTCGATTCGCGTCTGTAGCTGATAGCAGAGATGCGTCAAAGACATTAGTAGACCCTCTTGAAGTGGAGGCAGCTATTAGCTGACTCATGAAACCGTTAGTAAGGTCTAAAGAGCTTACAGTAACAAGAGCATTTCCTGTGCTAGTAGCTCCTGTAGGGTTGGTGATCTGCTCGTTATCGGTAAGACCGTTTACACTTGAAACTGATGTTGCGGACGCATTGTATTCAAAGCCGTGCAACAGGTTCTTAATCTCTAGTTGACCGTTACCAAAGGTGGTGATGTCTCTGAGGTTAAGGCTTCCTAGATCTCCGTAGTCAGCCAGTTCGATAAGAAGAGGGAATGTAAGTCTCTGAGGAATTCTCTTGACGATATCCGTCATGTTATCGAAAATTCCATTCGCCTCATCAGCCGTGGAAGATAGGACTAGTGTAGTTGCCCTTGAATCCTCATCTCCCGGATAACCAGCAAACTGATGTAAAAGATCGGTTCTACTGATCAGTCTTCTAAGAGGGATGTTGTCCTGCTCATAGTTGTAGTACCCACTTGCGTCGTGGAGGTACTGAGCGGAGAAAGTAATATCTAAATTATTGCTTCCTCCTGTTACGTCAAAGTTATCGAAGTTTGCCATACTTAGAAGTTAATTGTCCACCTGAAATCTAGCAGGAAGTCCGAGGTTTTTTGTATTCCCGTGAATGTTCTATACGCAGCCAAGTAGGACGCTGGTGTACCTGCCTGTGTTGGGTTATAGCCAAATATACCTATCTCGTTAATTCTAGGATCTGAGTCACCTCTGTTCGCGGCGTTCTCATCCAGGATGATTCTCCACCTACAGCTTGTATCGCCTATCTTATCGATGTATGCAGTATCAATTACACCAAATGCTTCGTTGTTGTAAGTAGTTCCCGAAGCCACAAGATCATGACTAACGACTTCAAGGTCTCCTCCACCGTAATCTGCGGTGGCTAAGGCTGACCCTAACCTACCGTTGGAAGACACTTGTAGACCTGTTGAACCACTCACACCTACTTGGAAAAGAGTGATTTGAAAGTCTGCGATATCAGACGTTCCAGAGGCTCCGAACAAGCCAGCTAGAACTACGCCCATACCGCTACAAACAACGTTATCTTCCTTGTAGAAAAGCTCTTGCTTCCCTGAGTCTTTGTATATTTTCCAGATCTCAAGGTGTCCTTTACAGTTGTAAAAATCTCTGAATTTCATTAGATGAAGTTAATTGTCCAAGATACGATAACGCCCTTTTGTGATACTGCTCTCTTTTGAAGTCCTCCAACATAGAAAGTTTTCTTCGCAAAGAGTCTAAAGATAGGCTCGTCCTCTGTTAGCAGGTTCTCATTATATAGGCTGGTAGTATATTTTTGCCCATCGAAGACTCTGCTCAAAGATAGAGGCTTTGTTTGATTAGAGTAATCTATTACTTTAAAATCAAGTAGATCAGAATCACTCTCAAATAATGTATTAAATATTTCAGTTCCCCCAGAACTCAAAGAAATATCTGTGAGATAAAGCTTATTCTCTCCTGATCTAATTGTTCCTGAGGGGTCGAAAAGCCACCTGATAGCATCGTGACCTTTATTATCTCCGTCCACATCAAACTGGACATCGAATTGATTCCAGTTTCCATCTGCGGTCAAATCGGTAGCAGAGAAATAATGTGAGTGAACAGAGACGGTGGGCTGATATGCTGTAGCTGGGTTATCACTTACCTTATACTTGAAAGATAGATTATAAGTCGTGGTGGAAGTTACGTCCGACCAGCCTCCGTCATTGAAGTCTGTTATACCAGACCCAAAGGTTGTATATATGCCTCGCACTGTTCCAGGATCATCAGAGGTTTCCTCTTGAGCTTTTAGACAGAAAGCGTTAATAAACTCAGTTCCTGTGGCAGCCATAGATTCCCTTGTGGGTGCTGCTGTAGGTAATGCGTTGTCATCTTGTCCGTTTAGGGAGGACGATATGAATGGAAGAGTTGCGAGGTTTCTATCTGACCCCCTCTTCTTAGCGGTAGCTTCTCTGTCCACTGTGAAACAACCTATCGCCCCAAATCCTCCGTAATGAGTGTTAATGAAGTCCCACTCATCTGGAGACAGGTGAGCAATGACCGTTATTGCTTGTGTGGTTGGATCTGTCGCTGAAACAATAAATCCAGAACTTGCGTCAAAATATTCAGTAGTCCCTTCAACATAAAATGGGTTAGCAAGAATATATCCGTTCTCAGTCAAAAGAGAGAATCGGTTCATGTTGCCGTAGTAAGTAGATGACGTTTCGCCATCTGAAGATAGAGCTAAAGTTCCTTCAGCGGCAGGGTAAGCTCCTACTGAAAATGCATCTGTCTTATCAACACCCGAGAACTGGATCTTGTTTCTGAATTGTCCGAATAGACCCGGCTCTTCATAGACGGGCTGAATGGTTTCATCGTCGGGTCTTGGTCTCTCTGACAAAAGAGAACTTACATCTGCATAAGGCTCTATAGCAAAAATTCTAGGCTTTCTGAGATGCAGTATGTCGTAATCGGTGAATGTTACACTTAAGGTAAACACCGCATCATCAGTAATATCATCAGGTACGATGAAACGATCTGTCGCTAGTGTTGCTTCTGGATCTTTTGTTGTGCTGCTTAAATTAAACAGTGATGTATCTAACCTATCAAAAGTTTTCTTAGGTAAATAAGAACCAGATACAGGAGAATACAAATATCTGTAAGACTTGTCGGTGTCGAAGTATACCCCTAAAGCGTATTGAGGGGTCGTTGTTCCTGCTGGATCTTGGAAACCTTCAATGTTAATCAGGTGTTCCTTCCCTTTCCTGAGACCTAAGTCCTTCAGGGTCCCTGTGTAGTTTAAGGTAAAGTCCTTTGTGGACGCTGGGTTTGATGCGCTAAATGTAAGGTACTTCTTATCGGTTCCTTCGTAAATTGTTTCTTTGAGTATTGGGTACTCTGTCCCTGATCCTCTGTATCTAATATACCAACCATTTCGGATGGATTTTTGCATTACGTCATCACTGTAAACCGTTGAATCCTCAGAGGTTATGTTTGATCTGTTATCAAGCCTAGTGTCTCCTTGATAAGAAGGTAAAGAGGCATCTACGAGCTTTACAGATTTTATCACAGCATCAGGACCTCCTTTACTAATCAAAGTAAGCGCGTAAGTGCTTTCTCTTGAGGTCGATCCTAGCACAGCAGTATTATTGGATATATCCGCGTTG
>Ga0208019_1000089_pt1 | contig 44111 bp, 29 predicted proteins | sample CB_VirMetaG_5_FD_184540 | JGI IMG/M metagenome (GOLD analysis project Ga0208019, IMG submission 184540) | Freshwater to marine saline gradient viral communities from Chesapeake Bay - CB_1508_1D Viral MetaG (SPAdes) (version 4) | ecosystem: Environmental > Aquatic > Marine > Coastal | place: USA... | reverse complement strand
CATTATGAATACCCTTATAAATGTACCTGGTCCTTGTGTTTTATGGTCCTTAAATGCCTCAGGGTCTTGCACTTATGGTCTTATAAATGTACCTGGTCCTTGTGATCTTACCGCGCAGTCTATCAGAACTCCGAGAAAATGTCAAGACCCCGAAGATCATAAAACCCCCACACATCTCCCAGAAACTATAAGGACCACTGATAAATACCCACAACCCCATTGACAGTTTCCTCTCAGTATCTTATAGTATTCACATACACATCGGAGAGCACTTATGTCAGTTGCGTATTCACAGGCACAGAAGGTTCGTTATCGCATCACCCTTGACATTTCGGCGTTTCCTGACTTCGACCCACATCAAATTGACTGGGAGAAACTCTTCAAATTGGAACCTGCAGAGAAGTGTGATGCTTACGTTGAGGACTTAAGTACACCCGATCGTTGGTAAAACCTAATAGTAGCAGACACTAAAAAAACCAGTAATAGGGTGAGTTTTTATAACTCTCTGGCAACCCTTAAGTCTTTAGTTGTCTGCTACTTGTCTTTCCTAAGTGTTAACTACCTTTGTGGGAGTTTGTGATTGACCCTTGATCCATATAGGAGGGTTCAATATAAGAAACTCACCTGATAGTTATTGACACCATACGGAACAAATAACTGCTTTATTTATACACCTTGTGCCAAAAGTATTAGTGTCACAATAAATGAGCACAGGGTTCAAAATCATGTATATTAGAAGAGTCGAGATCACCACACACCAATGCAACTCCAAGACCTCTTCCAGAACATCACTCTCACTGAGGAACTTGCACTGGAAAACTATCAGCAACGCAATGGAGTTGTTGATTATAAACTGCCTGGTGTGTGTAACCATTACTTCGCAAAGTATGATGCTCAAGGTAATCGCAATGGTGAAGTGTGTCTGACCTGTAAAGTTAGCAAGACTGTAAAAGGTCAGTTGCGTTATACTTTCCAGATCGACGGTAAGAGAGTTTCTAAGGGGCAGATTGATCACTCTATGATTTATCGGGGTGCAATCGAAGGTTATGCTCCTGGCACATACTTCTGAGGTGTGCCAGTCAGATCTCTGGCACAAGACCCCTTGATCTCTGATGCGATCTGTGGGATTATTAAAGAGTCAAAGAAAACACACCGATGAAATTCACTAAAGCACAAAAAGAGATTCTTCTCACTCTTGAGAATGGAGGTGTAGTGAATAACTGGTCTCAACGTATGCGTGCTCTTCAACCACTGCTTGATATGGGTATTGTTTATATCAAGGTGACGAATGATAAGAATGGTATTACAGAGGATGTAAGAATTGCACTTGTTGACTGACACCAACCCACACACAACCACCCCTAAAGACTTCTCAAACTAACCACAAATGACCTACGTTGCTTTCAAACCTTATTCTGAATTGACTGAGGAAGAGTGTAAGGAATACCACAAGGAATTCTACGCACAGAATGGTCCGAAACCTGATTATTACGATTTCCAGGATTTCATCGAAGACGACCGATTCAACCTGTATTGATAACACATTCTTCACTCTCATGACCACCACTTACCAGACCAACATCACCGACCAAACATATAACGGTTGGACTAACTACGAGACCTGGAATGTATCTCTATGGATTCAGAATGATCCTGGTCTGTATGAATGTGCCAAGCACGATTGTCGTCACTATCAGGATGTAATTGATCTCATGTACGGTTGTGGTTCTACTGAAACTCCTGATGGTGTGAAGTGGGATTCTGATAAGATTAACCACATTGAGATTAACGAAATGCTGCAAGATCTCTGATTAACACTTAAGATCTCAAGTCCTGGGGGCATGACTATAAACTACCCACCAACAGTTCTCTACTCTTTTCCTTTCATTATGACCAAAGAAGTTCTCATCTCCATGCTGCGTCAAGGTAACACTGGCACCGAGATTCTTTCGATTCTTGATACTCTGATCAGTGATGAGAGTGTCAACGAACCGACTGCAGATCCGATCGAATTCTGATAAGATTGGGGGGAGTTCTTTATAGTTTCTCCCCCTATCTTATTCGTTATTCTTTATTCGTGAAATCGCAGTTTATTCGTTATTCGTTATAGCAGTCCCTGCGATTTATGGGGGGTTCTTATACGTGGCGTAACGGGGGGGGTTTATAAAAATCGATAACTACCCTAACCTACAGAGGTGACAATTCGACCTCTAAGTATCACGATAATAAAAAATTTCCGGATATACAATGAGGTCTTATAAAGTTCGCAGAAAATCCCCATATTGGAATTTCTGGAAGGTTGTCTTTGCGGGATGGTTGATAAGATATCCGAGGCAATGTTTTACATTAATAGGGTTGCCGATCGGGTTTTTGATTGTTCTCATATATAATGCGGTTGCAAAATAATGCTGGATTCAAAAAATTCCGGAGAAAAAATTTTATGGAAAAGGTTTATCATATCTACGCAAAGGATAGATGTATATTTCATTCTATCAGAGAGGAGGAATTCCAAACTACATGGAATACTTTAAATAATCTCGTAGGTATTATGAAGACGGATTATGAGCAGAAGGATTTGTCTTACGAGGAGTTGTATGTGAATAAGGAAGCAATACTAAACTCTTCACATTGACAAGGCATATATAGACTGTTAAAATTTGAACTGAAAGTTTATTTCTCTTATGGCAAAAGGATTTACTGTTAAAGCTGCAGCACCCAAACCTAAAGAAGCAGATTGGGATTATGATGCAATTAAAGAACGAATGAAGGGAAAGAGTATTGTATTTTGTCTTCCTGGACGTGGATGTTCTTTTATTTTTCTAAAAGCATTTGTACAACTTTGTTTTGACTTAGTTCAAAATGGAATGAGTATTCAGATTTCTCAAGATTACTCATCAATGGTTAACTTTGCACGTTGTAAAGTACTTGGAGCAAATGTTCTTCGTGGTCCTAAGCAAATTCCTTGGGATGGTAAACTGCAGTATGATTATCAATTGTGGATTGATAGTGACATTGTATTTGACTCAAATAAGTTCTGGCAACTCTGTGATCTTGCTCTGAATGAAGAAGGTGAAGATAAGGAAGTAGTTGCTGGATGGTATGCCACAGAAGATGGGCACACGACTTCAGTGGCTCATTGGTTAGAAGAAGATGATTTCCGTAAGAATGGTGGTGTGATGAATCACGAAACTGTGGAGAGCATCTCGAAACGTCGTAAGCCTTTCACAGTTGATTATACTGGTTTTGGTTGGGTACTGATTAAGAAAGGTGTCTTTGAGAATCTTGAATATCCTTGGTTTGCTCCTAAGATGCAAGTCTTTGAGTCTGGTGCAGTACAAGATATGTGTGGAGAAGATGTTTCATTCTGTCTTGATGCAATTGAAAAGGGATATCAGATTTGGTGCGATCCTCGTATTCGTGTTGGACATGAAAAAACTCGTGTGATCTAATGGCTTTTAATATCTTATATAAAGGACGTAAGATATATCAGGACCTCTCTTATGAAGAATGTGTAGAGGTTCTAGATAATCTCTCTCAAGAGTATTATCAAAACGGAAACTATGATGCAAATGAAATTGAACTGGAGGAAATCTAATGGCTAAAGGTGGTGGTAACAAGACTGTATTTGAACCAGGAGCACCGAAGAAAACTCGTCAGGGTCGTTCTGCTCGTACATTGTTAAGTGCAACGTCTCGTAATGGACGTAAAAAACGTTATCGTGGACAGGGTAAATAATGTGAAAGCACCTCAAGGTGCTTTTTTTATGCAAAAATCTCGGAGAAAAAAATGAATATAGATGATGACACTCAGGCATGGGAAGCATATCCACAATACAGATGGGTATTTAATAAGTTAGAAGTTGCTATGAGGTTGGGGTATGAATGTGGTCCAGCATGTGTGCCAATAAAAACCGAAGGAGATTACGTTATAAGACCAATTTACAACTTATTCGGGCAAGGAATAGGTGCTAAGAAGGTAAATTTAAATCCAGATTTACACTCAGAGGAAATGATTATTCATAAACATGTTCCCCCTGGATACTTTTGGTGCGAATATCTGGAAGGTAGTCACTACAGTATTGATTATAAGAGGGAAAATGGAAAATGGATTCCATTTAGTGCCATGGTTGGGGTTCATGAAAATGAAAACAATCTAGTCAAATTTGAAGTTTGGGAGAAAGTTGAACTTCCAGACTTCAAAATTCCGAATTTCATCCAAGAAATTGATGTTGAATATATCAACATTGAGTCAAAAAACGAAAATCCCTTTGAGATACACCTCAGAACTGGAAACGATCAGATATGGCATCTTCCAATGGGGTCTAAATTATATCCATCGTGGGAAGAATCCGATAAAATTACGAGAAAAAATCTAGATTTTTCACCAAATTTACATGAAGACTCTAAATTTTACTCCGCAGATGGATATTTGAATGATGTTAGACTTGGTTATTATGTCGAAGTTAAAAAATAAATACCAAAGAGGGATAGAAACCCCGTAAAAAGTTCTGATTTTGACCAATCAGGAGCTAAAAATGGACCAGAGACTACTTAGAGAAATTAATAACGATGATTTGACTCCAAAAAAACATGATTTCTTTCATCAAAACGAAATTCATGAAAAAATTCGCAATGATGAGGATTATGATGACTGGGAATATGGAACAGAACCTCTTTATGAGTTCAAAAAACCCTAATAAATAAGATAGATTTATCGTTTTTTATGCCTGTTCAACGGGTAAGTAAAGATTTTAAAGACCTAAGCATGTCCTTTCAGATTAATCCTCTGAATTCGGATTTGATTGCAATCAAGAATGAAACGGCAATTGCTCGTTCTATAAGAAATCTTGTATTTACCCTTCCGGGTGAAAGATTTTTTAATGAAAATCTTGGATCTAGAGTGTCTAGGTCTTTATTCGAGAACATTGATGATATTTCTGCATCTATTATTAGAGACGAAATTGAAAATACAATCAATAATTATGAACCAAGAGTTGAATTAATTGATGTTACAGTTGCTCCAAATTATGAAAACAATGAATTTTATGTAACTATCAATTATTATATTGTTGGAATTGATGTATTATCTCAACAGTTATCATTCGCATTACAGCCGACACGATAATGCCATTAGTTAATTTTACAAACCTAGACTTCGATCAGATAAAAACTTCGATTAAGGATTACCTTAGATCGAATTCAAATTTTACTGACTACGATTTTGAGGGATCTAACCTATCCGTTTTAATAGATACGTTAGCATATAATACATATATTTCCTCATATAACGCTAATATGATTAGCAATGAGGTTTTTATTGATAGTGCAACTCTTAGAGAGAATGTAGTTTCTCTTGCACGAAACATTGGATATGTTCCAAGATCAAGAACAGCAGCAAAAGCAAATATTTCTTTTTTTGTTGACACTACTGGATTTCAAACAAATCCAATAACTTTGACCTTAAAACAGGGCACAGTATGTTCTACTAATGCATTTGGTGGAGATAGTTATACTTTTATAATACCTGCAGATATTACAACTCCAGTTGTTAATGGAATTGCCTTTTTTGATGATATTAACATTTACGAAGGAACTTATATTGTAGATAATTTTACAGTAAAATCTGAAAACCCAGCACCTCCACAAAAATATATTCTTTCAAACCCAAATATTGATACATCTTTACTTAGAGTTATTATTAGAGATACTCAATCCAGTACAAATTCTAGAAAGTTTTCATTATCCAATAGTTTACTTTCGGTAAACGATTCCTCTAGAGTTTTCTTTATTCAGGAAATTGAAGATCAGAGATATGAACTAATTTTTGGTGATGGTGTTTTTGGAGAAAAACTTCAATCATTGAATTATATTGAAGCTTCATATGCGGTGACGAATGGATCTTCTGCAAATGGACTTTCTTCATTTAATTTTAATGGAAGAATATTGGATAACAATGGAATTTCAGTAACTACTGGAATTTCTTTAATCACGACAAATATTGCTTCTGATGGTGGAAAAGAAATTGAATCAATAGATTCTATAAAAAATTATGCACCTAGAATCTATGCATCTCAAAATAGAGCTGTAACTGCATCAGACTATGAATCATTAATTCCCATAATTTATCCAGAAACTCAATCAGTTTCAGTATTTGGTGGAGAAGATTTGAATCCACCACAGTATGGTAAAGTCTTTATCACTATAAAACCATTCAATGGACAATTTGTTCCCAATAGTACAAAAGATAATTTAAAAAATAAACTAAAAAAATATTCAGTTGCAGGAATTGTTCCTGAAATTTTAGACTTAAAATATGTCTTTATTGAAACTAATACTACAGCTTACTACAATACAAATCTTGCCCCAACTCCAGATTTTGTAAAATCTATTATATTAAATAATATCAATAGTTATGCAAATTCAACAGAATTAAACAAATATGGAGCAAGATTTAAGTATAGTAAGTATCAGAAAGTTATAGATGATAGTCATGAATCTATAACATCTAATATTACAAAAATTCAAATAAGAAGAGACCTTCGTGCAGCATTAAATCAACCAGCTGAATATGAAATTTGTTATGGAAATGAATTTCATGTGAAAAATATTGATGGATACAATATAAAGTCTTCTGGGTTCACTGTAAATGGAATTAGTGAAACTGTCTACTTTGGAGATACTCCAAATCCAGATGGTTTGACTGGATCAATGTTCTTATTTTCTGTTGTATCCACAACCCAACCAACAATTAGAAGAAAGAATATTGGAACTATAGATTATGTTAAGGGGGAGATTCTTTTAAATCCAATTACTATTCTCTCCACAGTAAAAAATATTGGAGGTGAGCCAATTATCGAAATTGCAGCGATTCCCAAATCAAACGATGTAATTGGATTACAGGATTTGTATTTGCAACTAGATATTAGTAAGAGCACTTTAAATATGGTGTCTGATGAAATTTCATCTGGTTCAGATATATCTGGATCAACTTATACGGTTACATCAAGCTACACTAACGGAGACCTTGTAAGATTATAAAAATGGTAAATACTCGAATCAAAATTAGTTCAATCGTAGAAAATCAGCTTCCTTCTTTTATAAGAGAAGATTTTCCATTATTTGGGGAATTTTTATCACAATATTATGTATCATTGGAAAATGAAGGTGGGACTTTAGATATTTTACAAAATATCGACCAATATGTAAAAGTTGAAAATTTAACTAATATTATAGATTCGACAAAAACAACATCAACAGTTGGATTTGCAGATGATACAATCAATGTTGATTCTACATTAGGGTTTCCAGATTCATATGGATTAATTCAAATTGATAACGAAATAATTACTTACACAAATAAAACGGAAACATCATTTTTAAATTGTGTAAGAGGATTTAGTGGTTTTACTTCGTATAAAAGCGAGGTATCCCCAGATACATTAGTTTTTTCAGAATCTTCAATTGAAGAACATGTTTCAGAATCTACTGTTAAAAATCTGAGTATTCTTTTTCTTAAAGAATTCATTAAAAAAGTAAAGATTCAAATTACTCCTGGATTTGAAGATAGAGAACTGTACTCTGGTGTAAACCAAAATATCTTTATTAAACAATCAAAAGATTTTTATTCTTCAAAAGGAACCGATCAGTCTTTTGAAATATTGTTTAGAGCACTTTATGGAGAAGATGTAGAGTTAATAAAACCCCGAGATTATCTTTTTATTCCATCAAATGCACAATATAGAGTTACTCGTGACCTTGTTGTAGAATCTATCGAGGGCAATCCTCTTGATTTGTTGAATAGAACTCTGTTTCAGGATGAAACAGATAACTTTTCCAAAGCTTATGGCTCAATCAATAATGTAAGAAAAATTCAAAGAAACGGAAAGGATTATTATAACATCAGTTTAGATTATGAATATAATAAGGATATAAATGTTTCCGGATCTATTTTTGGAACTTTTTCAATTCACCCCAAAACAAAATTAGTTACTACAGTTTCTATTGGTTCTACAGTTTTAGATGTTGATTCTACTGTGGGATTTCCTTCTAAAGGATCTTTAGTCGCTGATTTAGATAATGGAACTTCTGTAAGTATAGATTATGATTCTAAATCACTAACTCAATTTTACAATTGTTCTGGAATAGATCAAATTATTTCTTCCGGACAGGAATTAAGAATTGATAGTTATGCATATGGTTATTCTGGAATAGGTACAGAAAACGTAGTGAAGGTTAGAATTGGTGGAGTATTATCGGATATTAATTTAAACTCAGATACAAGATATTTTAATGAAAATGATTTAATTGAAATTAAAACTCTTGGTATAGACTCTACGGATGTTGTTGCAAATAACTGGTTCTTTAACATTGCAACAACATATGATGTAAATTCTATTGCATTAATAGATTCTTCAAATTACACATATAGAGTAGTAACTTTTGACGATAATAATTTTATAATTGGAGATTCTGTAAAGTTAATATTTAATGATGGCACTACCATAATTTCAATAGTATCTGAAGTCTCAAATCCCAAATCTTTTTCAATAAAGGGTCAGGGTCAGTTTGATATAAGTAAAAAGTATAGAGTTCAAAAAGTACTTTCAAAAGTAAGTTCAACAAACTATCCAGAAACAAACATATATGCAACGAATGTACAAAATGTTTATGGAGATTATTCTAGTTCATATTATGTAGCTTCCCCATCTTTACCAACATATCTAGATCAACCATTAACAATTAGAGATAGATCTGTAACTTTTTCCGGAACTTTTGATAGTGAAGAAATTAATATCGGAAAACATGGTTTTTACACTGGAGATTCTGTATTATATAAAAATGGAACCAATGGATCATTAAATCTTATAGATGGAATTTATTATATTAAGAGAATTTCTGATACAAATGTAAAACTTTCTCGTAGTAGATCTAATCTTTATAGTTCAAAATTTATTGAAATTATTGGCACAGTAACTAATGCCAAATTGGAGTTTAATGATTTTTCCAATCAAAAACTAGAACCACAAAAGTTAATTAGAAATATTTCTAGTCAAAAATATTCAGAAATAGAGAATCCAACTAATCCGGGACCAATTGGAATTTTGGTTAATGGTGTAGAAATTTTAAATTATAAATCCAAAGATTCTATCTTTTATGGTCCAATAGAAAATATTGATGTAATTTCTCCAGGTCAAAATTATGACGTTATCAATCCTCCAGTATTAGAGATATCTGATGATGTTGGTGTTGGAGCTACTGGATATTGTGAAGTTGAAGGAAGTTTAACCAGAATTGATATTATTGATGGAGGATTTAACTATGTTAGTGAACCTATCATCACAATAAAGGGTGGAAATGGTACTGGAGTGAAAGCAAAAGCTAATCTTGGATCTTTCCAGCACTCATCATTATTCAATTCAGTAGGTTCTGCTGGACTAGTTAATTTATCCAATAATACTATTGGATTTTCTTCATATCATAAGTTCGACGATGGAGAAAAGGTAATTTATAAATCTGAAGGTCAACAGGTAGTAGGTGGACTTGTTTCAAACTCAATATACTATCTTTCTATTCAAGATTCTTATACTGTAAAAGTTCACAACACATATGATGATGCTATTGTTGGTGTTAATACAATTAATTTGACATCTTATGGTGTTGGCGTTCAAAAATTTGATTCTGTAAATGAGAAAAAGAAAATAACTTTTATTAACATTTCTGATACTGGATCTGGGTATAAAAATAGAAAAATTGTAGTTTCTTCTTCGGGAATTAATACATCATCAAATCTTATAAATGCGCAAAATCACAGATATAACACTGGAGAAGTTATTGTTTACGAATCAACTTCTGTACCTGTTGGAAACTTAACTTCGGGATCAAAATATTATGTAACAGTTGTTGATGAAAATAATTTCAAACTTTCTTCTGTTGGAATAACAACTATAAATGAAGATTTTTATTTTAAAACAAAACAGTACATTGACTTTACCAACTCCGGATCTGGCAATCATATATTCAATCACCAACCAATTTCAATATCAGTATCTGGAGTTGTTGGAATTTCTACCAGAACTGGACAAACATTTGACGCCGTTCTACAACCAGTTTTCAGGGGAGAAATAAAATCAGTATTTTTACAATCTGGCGGATCTAATTACGGATCAGAAGAGATTATTAATTTCAATAGACAACCATCTTTTAGACTTAATAGTGGATCTGGAGCACAGTTAAAACCGATAATTTCTAATGGAAGAATAACTGAGGTTCTTGTTTTGGATTCTGGTACTGGATACAATTCTGTTCCAGATTTAGAATTAAGTGGTTCTGGTATTGGTAGAGGTCTAATATTAACTCCAATAGTCAGTCAGGGATTACTGTCAGAAGTTAAAGTAATTCAAGGTGGAGTTGGATTTACAACTGACAAAATATCTCTTTCTGTTATACCAGCTGGATCAAACTGCAAACTTCAATCTACACCTAAAAAATGGACTATTAATTTAGTTGAAAGAAATATTCAAAGTGGACAAATAACTGATGATGATGGCATTATTAGTGAGGGAATTAATTCAAATTATGGATTGGAATACACACACTTATATGCACCAAGAAAGTTAAGGCAAACTGTTTTATCAAAAAGGTTTGTAAACGGACAGATTACATACATTCCAGACTTAATTATTTCTGGAAATAAAGAAATTCCTTCAGACTCACATTCTCCAATAATTGGATGGGCTTATGATGGAAATCCAATCTATGGTCCATACGGATATTCTAATAGAAATGGTAGTGGATTTGTAAAGGCTTTAGAATCTGGATATAGTATTTCCATTTCTTCTAACCGACCTAGTACATCACTTTATCCAGAAGGATTTTTTGTTGAGGATTACAATTTTAATTCTGATGGAGATTTGGATGAAAATAATGGTAGATTTTGTGTTACTCCAGAATATCCAAATGGAGTTTATGCATATTTTTCAACCATTAATGGTTCGTCTGTAGAATCTTCCTCTCCATTTAAAAATTTCATTGCACCATCTTTCCCATACTTTGTTGGTGATAATTTTAAATCAACTCCAATTCCATTCAATTTTGATCCAAAATCAAATCAAGATGATATTGATTTATCGCAAACTCAACTTTTCCGAAATACAACACCATATAACTTATTGAGTGAAAATAGTGATTATGAATTTTTTGACAATCCAAACAAAATTAAAAAACAAGATTCTGTTGTAGATTATTCAATAAAAGGCGAAATAAGTTTCATCGGCATTTCAACGGGAGGAGTAAACTATAAAATAAATGACCCCGTAATTTTTGACAATGAAGGAACCGGTGGATCTGGAGCTTCTGCAAAGGTATCTTCAATAAAAGGTAAAAATGTTTCTCAAATTAGTGTAGCAACTTCATCTTTATCAAATATTGAATTAGTTCCAGATTCAAATTTGAGTTCTTATTACGGATTTTCCGAAGATCCACACGCACTTCTTAATGGAGACATTATATCAATAAGTGGATTAAGTACTTTTGCAACCAATCTACAAGGATCATATGCAGTTGGAGTTAGGTCCGATCAATTTATTCTTAATGTTGGTGTTGACACTGTAGGTGTTACTGGAATAGTAACTTATTTCAACCTTTTTGGAACATTAGAGTATCCATTCATACGAGAAAATGATATTTTTGAGTTGGATAATGAAAGAGTTAAAGTATTAAATATTGATCAAAATCTCAATAGAATTAGAGTTCTAAGAGAACAAGATTCTACAGTTGGAACTTCTCATACAGCTTCAACAATATTATTAGGAAAAACAAGAAAGTTTTCTTTTGTTTCTGGAATAAGTTCCGCAGTATTTGCATCAAAATATAACAGAGAATTGTATTTTGATCCATCAGAATCTGTTGGATTGGGAACAATTTCTGGAGCAGGAATTGGATATACAATATTTTTCTCAAATCCTGGAGTAGGAATAACTCAGATATCAATTCCAACTAAGTCAATATATTTTCCAAATCATAATTTGGAAACTGGAGATAAGATTATCTATTCTTCTAATGGTGGAACTGCAGTATCAGTTTCAACTGATGGATCATCATCTTTCTTATTGACAGACAATCAAGTATTATATGCTGCAAAAATTTCTAATGACTTGATTGGAGTTTCAACAAACAGAGTTGGACTTGGACTGACAGGATCTTTTGTGGGAATCAACAGTTCTGTACAGACTTCTACATTATATTTTACAAGTCTTGGATCTGGTGTTGTTCATAGTCTTACTACAAACTATGATAATGTAATTAAATCTAGTATTGATAAAAATCAAGTTACTGTATCTACTTCATCAACTCATGGACTGAGTTTAGGAGATTCTGTTACAGTAGAGTGTGTGCCTGGTATTTCTACAACATATGTTATAAGGTATAATGATTATACAAGAAGATTAGTTGTAAATCCAAAAGACTTTATTTCTGGAAATATAAACACGACTGAAAATACTATAACAATTGTTGATCATGATTATAAAACTGGACAAAAAGTTATCCATACATCATCATCTCCTGCGGGAGGATTAGAAAATAACTCAATATATTATATTGTTAAAGTTGATAATAATACAATCAGACTATCCTCATCATACTACAATTCAACATTAATAACTCCAATAACTTTACCAATTACTAGTGCTTCTGGTGGAACATTATCTTTAGTCAATCCACCGATTTCAGTTATTAAAAATCAAACGGTTATATTTGATTTATCTGATAATTCACTATCATATGTTAAAAATTCTTCCAGACTTCCAGCTTTTGATTTTAATTTTTATTCCGATTACAATTTCAAAAACGTATTTGATTCATCATCTACTTCCACAAACTTTGAAGTGGTGAAGTCTGGTATTATTGGAGTAACTACCACAGCAAAGATAACACTAACTTCCAATGATTCTATACCAAATGCTTTATACTATACACTATCTCCACTATTAACTAGTGATAATGAATCTACTAAGAAAGAAATTATTATTGATGATGAAAATATCACTAATTACAATTTAATATCTGTAGTTGATAGTGGATATTCTGGAAATTATAAGGTTTCTGGAATAACCTCAACCTCATTCAATTATAACATTTTAGCAAAACCAGAAAGATCTTCATACATTTCATCCGAGTCTGTTATTTCTTATAACACAAATTCGTTATCATCTCAAGGTGAAATAAATCAAATTAGAGTTACTTCAAAAGGTAGACATTATAATTCTTTACCAGCAATAACATCGGTATTATCTAACTCAGGTTCTGGGGCTATTTTATTCACAGAATCCAATAATATTGGTAAGATTTCCAATATTACAATTCAAGATATTGGATTTGATTATTCTTCAGATACCACATTAAGACCAACTGCAAAATTACCACAAGTATTGAGAATAAATCCTTTATCAAGATTTAAGAGAATTGGTATTTCTTCAGTTGGAACAAATTATGTTTTTGCTCCAAACTTAATTGTATTGGATGGTGTTACAAATAATCCCATATTAGATGTAGAATTAAAATATGATTTGAATGATTCTGAAGTGACAATATTAAAGAACGCCACAAATCTCAGTGATACTACTCCAACTATAATTCCAATAAACAATTCAAATTCTATAGGAATTAGTTCAATAACATTTAATAGCTCTACTAAAGATGTTAATGTTGGTTTGGCCGTTAGTTATAGTAATTCTACAGATTTTCCTTTTGCAGTTGGTGATAAAGTTTTAATTGAAAATACTAGTGTTGGTATAGGGAGTGCTTTAAGAGGATTTAATTCATCTTCATATAATTACACACTCTTTACAATTAAATCTATAGACCCTAATATTGGTGGATCGAACGGATCAGTTGTTTATAACCTTTCCAACTATTTGAGACCAGATGAAGATCCAGGAACTTTTAGTTCAATTTATTCTTCAGGAACTATAGTTCCACAAAAATATTTTCCAATATTTGATATTGAACTGGAAAAAAATAATTTCTTCTACAAAGAAGCAGTATCATCAAAATCTTCCATCGGCTTGGTGGAGGGATGGGATTCAAATAATCAAATTTTAAAAATATCTTCCACAGAAGATTTTGAACTCGATGATGTAATTGTTGCTGAGACTTCAAATTCCATAGCAACTATTCAATCAATAGAAAGTTATGATACTTCATATAATATTGGATCATCTTCTATTGTTAAGAGTGGATGGAATTTGGAATCTGGATTTTTAAATAATAACTTCCAAAGATTGCATGATAGTGATTATTATCAATATTTCTCGTATTCTATTAGATCAAAAATTGATTATGAAACTTGGAATGGACCAGTAAGTAATTTAAATCATACTGCAGGATTTAAAAAGTTTAGTGATATGGTCTTGGAATCTCAAGATCAATCGTTTACTGGTATTTCAACAAATCAAGATGGTGGAGATTTCATTGGAATATCCGATTTTATTTCTGTTACTGATGTAAACTGCATCAATGATTATGATCTTGCTACCGAAAAATCTTTAACAATAGGTTCTGAATTAATATCTGATGAAATTGTATTAAAGACTAAGGCACTTCAAGATTATTTTGAGTCCGTTGGAAATAGAGTTCTTGTTATTGATGATTTTAGTGATCAATTTAGTAGCAATCCAAGAATTACTCGTTATAGTGTAGTTAATACATTCAACTTATCCGAAGGAAGAACTAGAAAGTTCTTCACTTTTGTTAGAGATAGAAGATTTACCTCAGAAAAACAGTTTTATGTCGTATCACTTCTTCATGATAATTCGACAGGTTATCTTAATCAGTATGGAAGAGTTGAAACTGTTAGTGATATGGGATCATTTGATTTCAACGTATCTGGTTCTGAGGGGCAACTTTTATTCTATCCTGTTGATTATGAAGTAAATGACTTTGATGTAAGTTGTGTTTCATATAATTTAAGAGATACTATTTCTGGATTTGGCACATTATCACTCGGAAGTATTGTTGATGTAAATGTTACAAACACACTTGTTCCATCGGGGACAACTTCATTAACATCAATAGTTGGTATTGCATCTACATATACTTCTTCTAAGGTTCTCGTAGAAATAGGTGCAGTTGATGGATCTTACTATGAATTTGATGAATTAACAGTTGTTCATAATGGATCTGAGATTGAGTTATTGGATTATGGTCAGTTAACTGATGACAGCACTAGTTCTTATGGATCTTCTGGAATTGGTACTTATTTTGCACAATTCTCAGGATCTGATTTAACAATTGGATTAAATCCAAATGTTGGTCTAGGAGTTTCATTTGTAGTAAATACCATGAGAATTTCTATTGCAGGTACTTCTGCAGTGGGTGTTGGAAGTGAAACTTTAAATGTATCCAAACTTAAGTCGGATTATGTTTCCATAACTTCTTCTGGTTCACCAACCCCAAATATAATATCTTCATACGTCAATACAAACTCTAGTTTCAATGCAAGTTATTGTAGTGCATACTACTTGGTAAGTATTGAAGATACAACTAACAACAGAAGTCAGGTATCCGAAATAATCGTTATTGATGATGGTACAGAAGCTTCAATTGCAGAATTTGGAACAATATTTACAGACAACATGTTGGGAACATTTGGATCTGATGTTTCTGGAACAAATACTAACCTGTATTTTACTCCAAATGCCGGAATAGATGTTCAAGTTAGAGTATTCCAAAATAGTATTGGACTAGTTGATACAGCAAATTCTTTGGATGTAATTGATTTAAATAGTGGATCTATTGATACCGGATACGGAATTTATAGAGGAACATTTATCGATCTTAAGCGTCAGTTTAACTTAACTCATAATCAATTGCCAATTTTCATTAGATATTTTGATGGAAGTGATGCAAATATTGTAAATATTGATTCGAACACTATTAGAATTCCAAATCACTTCTTTGTAAGTGGAGAAGAATTAACTTATAGTTATTCTGGCGCTGGAACCACACAAGCAATAGGTATTAACGCAACGTCCATTGTTGGACTTGGTATAACAGACAAACTTCCATCCTCTGTTTATGCAATTAAAGTCGATAATGAATCCATAAAACTTGCATCCTCGGCAGAAAATGCTTTAAAAACCACTCCAGTAGAACTTGATTTAACATCAGTTGGTATTGGAACGTCGCATTTATTTACTGCAAAGAATCAAAATTCTAGAGTTCTTATTAGTATTGATAATGTAATACAATCACCAATAGTTTCAACTGCAGTAACTACAACGTCAGATTCTGTCATTTTAATAACGGATGATTTAATTAAGTTAACGGGTATTACTTCTATTTTTGGTGGAGATTTATTAAAAATTAACAATGAAATTGTAAGAGTCAACTCTGTTGGAATTGGAAGCACTAATTTATTATTGGTTGAGAGAGGATGGATGGGAACAGGAATTTCCAGCCATCCAACTAATACTTTAGTTACTAAAGTTGATGGAAACTATAACATCATAGACAATCAAATTAACTTTGTTTCTGCACCTTATGGACTTGTACCTTTAAGTACAACCACAAACAGACCAGATAGTAGAGATTGGACAGGAATTTCTACACATTCAACATTTAGTGGCAGATCATTTATCAGATCTGGTATTAAGAATACTTCGGATGAACCATATTCTAAGAATTATATCTTTGATGATATTTCTTCTACTTTCAGTGGAATTAAAACCGAATTTACATTAAAATCCAATGGAACAGATATCGCAGGAATATCGACAAACAATGCGATAGTATTGATAAATGAAATTTTCCAAGGTCCACAAAGATTTACTGGATCAGTAAGTATTGAAGGTGACTATACTCTCAAGGAGAGTGTGGGAGTTTCTAGTATTCAATTTACAGGAACTGCAACATCATTAGCATCAGATATTAATACCTCCAATATTCCTGTGGGTGGAGTTATTGTTTCTGTAGGAGCAACTTCTGGATTTGCATATCAACCACTTGTATCTGCTGGTGGAACAGCAATCGTTTCCGTTGCAGGAACAATTCAATCAATTGGTATTGGAAATAGTGGATCTGGATATAGAGTTGGAGTTCAAACGGTAGTAAATGTTGGTGTTGCAACTTCTAGTGTTGGAACTCCAAACATTGAATTTATTGGAACCGCAGCAATATCGGGTGGACATATTGTGAGTGTTGCAATCACAAATCCAGGAATGGGTTACACGTCATCGAATCCACCAATAGTTATATTTGACGATCCACTCTCTTATTCCAATATCCCATTAGTTTATAGTTCGTCTTCTACTTCTGGAGTTGGTTCCCAAGCAACTATTGATATTGTTGTGGGACAAGGTTCAAGTGTAATTTCATTTGAACTTAAGAATCTTGGTTACGGATATGGACAGGGAGATATCTTAACAATTCCCGTTGGTGGTTCAACTGGTATTCCCACAAACACTGCATTAAGTTATGATGAATTTAAGATTTATGTAGAAAGAACCCAATCAGATACTTTCTCTGGTTGGGTGATTGGAGATTTGCAAGTTTTAGATCCTCTTGATGATTTATTTGATGGAACAACAGTTTCTTTCCAATTATCTGTAGACAATCAACCAAGATCTATTAGATCAAAACTGGGATCAAATATTGATGTTCAATCGACATTATTGGTCTTCATTAATGATATATTGCAAGTTCCTGGACAAGGATATCTATTTGCGGGTGGTAGTTTTATTACATTCACAGAACCACCAAAACCAGGTGACACCTCAAAAATTCTATTCTATAGAGGCACTGGTGATGTTGATGTTATTGATGTTGATATTTTGGAGACAATTAAACCGGGTGACACTGTAAGATTAAATAGTGATTTAGCAAACTTAAAAGAAGATTCAAGATTGGTATCCACAATCAAATCAATTGACACAATTAATACTATTCCATACGCAGGTCCAGGAATTACCAATATTGAAACTTTAGAGAGACCTTTAATTTGGTGTAAACAGAAAGAAGATCTCTTTATAAATGGAAAGTCTGTAACAAAGAATAGAGAAATTTATGAACCAAATATTCAACCAGCAACTAGAATTATTCAAAGTGTTGGTGTTGGTTCTACTGTAATTTTTGTTGAAAGTGTTAAGACTTTCTTTGATAGTGAAAGGGAAAATACAACTAATGCAATACAGTCAAAAATTCAAATTATTTCTCAAGATGAATATGTTGGAGCATCAGCAACAGCTGTTGTATCAACTGCAGGAACTATAAGTTCAATAGTTCTACAAAATGGGGGGGTTGGATATACAACTGCACCAACAGTTTCAATATCATATCCACCAGTTATATCAGGAATTACCAGTGTTCCAACTGGAACCGTACAAAGTATTTCATACGGCGAATATGGTTCTGTTGGAATGGCAATTTACTTTACTGGAGATGTTGATGACACATTCTTCACAATTTCTCTGCCCTTTGAAGTTGATTTCTTAGGAAATCGTTATTCTACCGTATATTTGGGATCAAATGGATATATTACATTTGGAGGAGGAAGCACTCAGTATTCTAGAATTCTTCCAAATTCTCCAGCACTGCCAGGATTGCACATAATTCCGGGAAATAGAAGAACTACCAAAGTATATACATTATCATCAGGTGGAACCTTTAGAATTAGAGTTGAAGGTTACAATTACGCAGCATCTGCAGCACTAACTCCACATGTTTATGAAATTTTATTTACAAGTGGAAGTTCATCTATTGATATTAACTTAGTAACAGTTACTGGTTCAGTAACTGGTGGAATTACTGATGGTATATCTGCAAATTACCTTGGATCATTTATTGCAAATTCATCAAATTCATATAGAATTTTTACTTCACCATTTGCAACAAATTATCTAAATTATGCGGTCGCAAATGCATCTATTAGTTCTGGAATTGTAACTTTAATTCAGATAACAAATCCAGGATTTGGTTATACAATTGCAAATCCACCATCCGTTTTAATTGAGTGTCCTCCAGTTTCTGGATATATTGAAGAAATTGAAGATGTTTCATACTCTGGAGATTTTGGAATTATATCTGGAGTTTCTACGACTTCTGTTGGTGTTGCCTCTACAGGAATTGTATTTGATCTTCTCATCCCACAAGATTCCTTCCTTAGAGATAACTCTATTGTCGGAACAGCAATTACAGTTAGTGGAATCCAAACAGGTTACTACTTTGTTGTATTTAATTCCAATATTGGTAATGGAGTTACTTCAATTTATCAGGATGGATCAGTTATTTCAATTGGATCATCGTACATTGATAATGTTTATGAAGTTGCTGAAGTATCAATTGCACAAACAAGTACGGTTGGATCTGGAATTACTTATGTTGCAAAAGTAACCGTGAGTGTATCTGATTATAATGGATTAACTGGGGTTGGATATAGCAACTTCTTTGGTGAATATAGTTGGGGAAGAATTTCTTCTCCAGTTAGAACTGATCCAAAATCGTTCAATTCATACAATAATGGATTGGTTGGAGTATCAACTTCACCAATCATTCAGAGAGTAAATTCTTTGAGATATCTAAATTATAACTAATAAATAAATAAAAAACTGCAAAATGTCCGCAATTATAACTGATCAATTTAGAATATTGAATGCGAAGAATTTCGTGGCAGCTGCAACCTCAGATGCCAATTCTTATTATGCATTTGTAGGTCTTCCTAATGCTACAGATTATTCATCTTCTTGGGACGCAACACCACCAGCTCCCAAAGACAACTTTGATCAGGAGAATGATTATTGGGATTCAATGATTGCTCTCAAAAAAATATCAAACGGTGATGTTAAACAAGTAATTAGAAAAATTACTTGGTCTTCTGGTACAGTCTATGATATGTATAGACATGATATCAGTAGAACCAACACTTCTAAACCATCTGGAGCAACCAATCTATACTCTGCAAATTATTATGTTGTAAATCAAGATTATAAAGTTTATATCTGCCTTCATAATGGAATAGATCCAGAAAATCCAACTGGAAAACCATCTTTAGATGAACCAACTTTCACAGATCTTGAGCCAAGATCTGCAGGTGACAGTGGAGATGGATATATTTGGAAATATCTTTATACAATAAAACCTAGTGATATTGTTAAGTTTGACTCCACAAATTTTATGCCCGTCCCCAGGGATTGGGAAACAAGTTCAGAGTATTCTTCAATAAGAAATAATGCAGAAACTAGTGGGCAATTAAAAATCGTAACCATCACAAATCGTGGCGTTGGATTAGGAACAGCAAATAGAACTTATACAAGAGTTCCTATTAAAGGTGATGGATCGGGAGCAGAAGCAACTATAGTTGTAAATAATGATTCAAAGGTTGAATCAGTAACAATTTCTAGAGGCGGTTCTGGTTATACTTTTGGAACTGTTGATTTGATTTCTGGTGGAGTTCCAACAGGATCTTCGAGTCCAGTTTTTAATGTCATTATTCCTCCACAAGGTGGACATGGATCGGACATTTATAGAGAACTGGGAGCGTATAATGTTTTAGTCTATTCTAGAATTGAAAACGATATCGAAAATCCAGATTTTATTACCGGTAACCAAATTGCTAGAATTGGATTGGTAGAAAATCCCGAGGCATTTAATTCATCATCAATTCTTACTTTAGATAAAGCAAGTGCATTAAATGCACTCAAATTGACTGGGGTTGGTTACAGTTCAGCTTCATTTACTGCAGATTCATTTATCACCCAAACAGTTGGATTGGGATCTACAGCTGTTGGTAGAGTGGTTTCTTATGATCAAACTACAGGGGTTCTAAAATATTGGCAAGATAGAAACGTAGCTGGATTTAATACTGATGGATCTCAAAATACAAATCCACAATATGGATTCCAATTACAACAGTTTACTTCTTCTCTGGGGTCTGGAGGATCTGTAAATATTATTGGTGGAAGCGTTACTTTGGGTATTGATACCAACTTCACTGGTGTATCTACATCAATAAATAATAGAACATACTACCTTGGACAATCCTTTACCAATGGTGTTTCTTCTCCAGAGGTTAAAAAGTATTCTGGAAATGTAATTTATGTTGATAATAGACCTTCAATAACTAGGTCTACTAATCAAAAAGAAGATATCAAAGTCATTTTGCAATTCTAAAGACTCATGCCACAAGAAACTAATCTTAATATCTCACCATATTTTGATGATTTTGATCCAGAAAATGGATATTATAAAGTTCTCTTTAAGCCTGGGTATCCTGTTCAAGCTAGAGAATTAACTACTTTACAATCGATTTTACAAAATCAAATTGAAACCTTTGGTACTCATATTTTTAAAGAGGGTACGGTTGTAATTCCCGGTAATGTTGTCTTTAGAAATGATGTAAATGCAGTAATTTTAGAAAATCAATTTTTAGGTTTAAATGTTGATTTATATTTAAATGCTTTTCAATCGGTAATAATAAAGGGCAGAACTAGTGGAGTTACAGCAATTGTTAATTCTTCAATCACAAGTTCTGCAAGCACAATTGGAAAGCCAACTTTATATGTATCATATTTGGCTTCAGACTCATCTAATTTTGAAAATGATAAGTTTTTACCCGGAGAAACTTTAGAAGTATTAAGTGAAGATGGAGCAACGGGATTCATTTATGATATTGAATCATCTTCAACTTCATTAACAACCTTTCAACAAGGTGAAGCTTTTGCATCTACCGTGGCAGAAAATCCAACCGCAACTGCAGCAACGGTAACTATTCAAGAAGGAGTTTGGTTTTTAAGGGGAACTTTTGTTAGAGTTTCTGGACAATTAATATATTTAGATCAATATCAAAATAATGGAAGTTATTATGTAGGATTTAGAATAACAGAAAGTATAGTAAACTCATTCGAAGATCCTTCACTCAATGATAATGCACAAGGTTTTTCAAATTATGCAGCTCCAGGAGCTGATAGATTTAGAATTAAAGCAACTTTGGAGGTTCTGCCTTATGGATCTGTAGATAATGACAATTTTATATTAATTAAACAGATAAGAAATGGTATAGATGTATCATTTAGAACTTCTACAGAATATAGTAATCTTTCACAAGAATTTGCAAAGAGAACTTATGATGAATCTGGAGATTATTTTGTAAAAGCTCCCAATATTTCTGCAAAAGAAAGTTTAAATAATCTAAAAGGAAATAATGGAATATTTACTGAAGACCGGTTAACTTATAATAACAATGTTCCCAACGATGATTTGGGCACATATGTTATAACTCCATCATCAGCTTATGTTAGTGGATATAATGTGGGAAGTGTTGGAAATGTTTTTGTAGACTTTCCCAAACCAAGAACAACAAAAACATTAACAAATCAAAGTGTTAACTATCAGACTGGTCCAACATTTACTTTAAATAGAGTTTATGGAAGTCCAGTAATTGGTTTAACAACCTCATATACCGTAAGTCTTAGAGATAGTAGAGTAGGAACTTCTTCTACTATTGCATCAGGAAAAGAAATTGGTCTTGCAAGAGTATATGATTTTGCTTTAGAATCTGGATCTTATAATACATCAAATCCAGATTTAAATGAATGGGACATTGCACTTTACGATATTCAAAGTTATACGGAAATTACTTTAAATAATTCAATATCATCTTTATCAGTACCAACTCACATTAAAGGCAAATCAAGTGGTGCAGTTGGATATTTAAGATATGATGTTTCAAACGCAGGAATCTTAACGGCTTATAACGTTAAGGGACAATTTTCCATTGGAGAAAAATTAATATTTGATGGCATAGAAAATAATAGAATTTCTATAGCAGTTACTTCGTCATCTATTGGTGATGTAAAATCAATTTATGGAATTGTAGGATCTGGATATACTTTTACTGCCGATACAAAGCAATCAACATTATTAAATATTGGTCAAGTTAATATTACAGCATCTTCGGGTGGTGTTAGTACAGTAACAACTTCAAATATTGATTTCATTGGATTTGCTACTGTAGGAAACTTAATATCATATACAAATCCAGGATTTTCTACTGTTTCCTATGGAAGAATCCAGAATATCTCCCAAAATTCCATTTCAATAGTTGGTGTTACCACTGTAATAGGCATTTGTGATGGTGCATTACCAACTTCAAATATAAACCCAACAGATTTCAATATATTAGTAACAAAACAACAAGTATCATCTGACAATACTCTTTATACATATTTACCTAAACAAAATATTGCCTCAGTAGATTTAACTGGTGCGGACATAATTATTAGAAGACAATTTGATGTATCAATATCATCAAATTCTACAGGACCAATTTCTGCAGGAATAAATCAGTTTTTCCTTCCATTTGATGAGGAAAGATATGTTTTAGTTAGAGAAGATGGAACTACAGAAGAGTTAACTGAAGATAAGTTTTTATTTACTTCAGGATCCACCATTCTTACACTTAATGGATTGAGTGATGGTGCAGGTAATGCAAAACTAATTGCCACTCTTAGAAAAATTAATATAAAAGAAAAGTCAAAAATTATCAATAGAGTTAAGTCTATCATTGTTGATAAATCAAAATATGAAGGATCTGGTATTGGATCAACAACTTTAAATGATGGACTTACATATGGAAATTATCCATATGGTACAAGAGTTCAAGATGAAGAAATTTGTTTACTTGAACCAGATGTAACAAGAGTTTATGGAGTTTTTTCATCTGACGGAATTTCGGATCCAGATATCCCATCTATTGTGTTTTCAACTTTAACTGGACCAACAAATAAGACAGGTGATCTTCTTATTGGCGAAGAGTTTATTGGAAAATCTAGTGGATCTGTTGGAGTTTATTTAGAAAAAATTAATGATCTTAAGATTGGATTTATATCGGAAAATCAAAATAGTTTCATTGCTGGTGAAACTGTAACTTTTAAAGAAAGTGGAATCACAGCTACAATTTCTTCCATAGATTCTGGAGATACAAATCTTACAAGTCTCTTTTCATTGAATAAGTCTCAAAATGATACAATATATGATTATTCAAGAATTATTAGAAATAATAATACAAGAGAACCAAATAGAAAATTAAAGATTGTTTATGAGTATGCCAATTACTCCACATCAGATACCGGTGATATCACAACAGTAAATTCATACAATCAATTTGATTATTGTGATATTAATGAAACCAACAATGGTATAAGAAATACTGATCTTATTGACATAAGACAAAGAGTATCGACATATTCCGTATCTGAAGGCGCAAGATCTCCATTTGAATTTTTATCAAGAACTTTCCCATCCAATTCTGCTGCAAATGTTTTAGCTTCTGACGAGTCTTTTGTTATTGATTATTCATTCTATTTACCCAGAATTGATAAATTATTCTTAACTAAGGATGGAGTATTTCAGTTAAATTCTGGACAACCTGAAGAAAATCCTTCGCCACCATTAGATATTAGTGATGCTTTGGAGTTAGCAACAATCACACTCCCAGCTTATTTGTGTGATATGAACGATATTAGTATCAACTTAAAAGAACATAAGAGATATCGAATGGTAGATATCCGCAAGTTGGAACGGAGAATTCAAAATTTAGAGTATTATACGGCACTTTCATTATTGGAAATTGATACCGCAAATCTCCAGATTACTGATTACAATGGATTGAATAGATTTAAGGCTGGATTCTTTGTAGATGATTTTTCAACTACAATATCTCAAAAGAAAGTAACTCAAGTTAAGAATTCTATTGACGTTAAAAACTCTATTTTAAGACCAACTCATTATACAACTCAAGTAGATCTTGTTCTTGGATCAAATGCTGTTATTGGAATAGGAACTTCTGCAGATCCAACCATTGATAATAAATTTGTTACGGATTTAAATGGAACTAACATTAGAAAAACTGGACAACTTTTAACCCTTGATTATGAAGAGGTTTCAATAATTGATCAACCATATTCAACCAGAGTTGAAAATGTAAGTCCATATTCAATTGCATTTTATGCAGGAACTATGGAGTTATTCCCATCATCTGATGTTTGGGTTGACCAGGTTAGAATGGAAGCAAAAACCATTACCGTTGAGGGAAATTATACACAAACTATAACTCAATTAACCGCATCTGGGTTTGATGCCCAAACTGGATTTGGTCCAGTAACTTGGGGTTCTTGGGAAACTGTTTGGACTGGAGAGTCTTCTTCACTTTCAACAAACCAAACTATTGATGGTGATACAATTTATGAAAATCAAATTAGAACAACAACAAAAACAGGAACTAGCACAAGACAAGGTAATAGACAAGTTCTTAAGGAACAGTTTGACAAAACTTCTTTCGGTGATCAGGTATTAAATTCAACAGTAATTCCATACTTGAGATCTAGAAATGTTGAGTTTACTGCAAAGAGAATGAAACCATACACTCGTGTTTATGGTTTCATTGATGGCGTATCTCTTAATCAATACATTACTCCAAAACTCATAGAAATTACAATGACAAATGGAGTTTTTGAAGTTGGAGAGACTGTAATTGGGTATAATGCAACAACGGAAGAACCAAGATTCTACACTAGAGTTGCAAACCAAAATCACAAGTATGGTCCATACAATAATCCAACAGAAACATACTTAGTAAGTGTTTATGACACTAATGTTGTTTTGGGAGATACTTATTCTGCAACCGCATCAATTTTAAATATTGATACTTATAGTATGGGAAATATTACTCAAGGATCTTATTATGGATATATTGAACAAGGAATGAAGTTGAAGGGACAAACAAGCGGTGCAGAAGCTACAGTATCTGATGTTAGATTGGTCACAGATAATGTCGGAACAACTATTGGATCTATCTTTATTCCAGATCCAAATAAATCGGGAATAAGATTTGAATCAGGAACAAAAACATTTAGATTAACAAGTAGTAAGACAAATTCACAAATTGAAGGATCATTTACTACCAGTGTTGATGAGAGTTACTTCTCGGATGGAAAGATTAATACGGTTCAAGAAAACGTGATTTCTGTTAGAAATTCTAGAGTGGAAACACAAGATACTTCAGAAAGTCAAACTGCATCACAAACAGATTCTACTGTGGTAAGTAGTAATGTTATTGGATATATTCCAAGATCATCTTATGGAGGTGGTAATAATTATAATCCACAATCAGAAATAGGTTTTAGAGATGTTGTTGGTCCAACACCACCAACACCAACTGTAACTTATGGTGGAACAGTATATCTAAATCCAGGTAAGGACAAAATTGGAGATGAAGCTGTTGATAATATGACACAATTTTTAACGGATGCTGGCGTGTCGCCAGACAGAATAGCTCTGGTTGAAAAAGGTATGGATAAGGGTCTGTACAGTGAACTTGCAAAAGAAGGAGAGGCCAGCGCTGCGGCTCAAGGAATAATTATCAACGCAGTAGCAACAGGTACTGATAAAATAAAAGGAGTATCCGAAAAAGACGCAAAGGCATCTCTAACAAACTTTATTTCTTCCAAAAAATAAAATAAATAGTCAATAAAACCATAAAAAATGAAACTCGTAGATCCTTTAGCCCAGTCATTTTATGTAGAGCCTAGTAGTGGCATATTTGTAACTTCTGTAGATTTGTATTTTTATGATTATGATCCAGAGTTACCGGTCACTATACAATTGAGGCCTATGAGATTGGGCCTACCAACAGATGAAGTTTATCCTTTTAGTGAAGTTGTATTAGACCCACAAAATATCTCAACATCTACAGATGGTTCTGTTGCTACTAGGGTAACTTTTGACTCTCCCGTTTATCTTACTGGAGGAGTATTTCATTGTTTAACTATTTTAACCAATTCTGACAAATATTATATTTGGACTTCTAAACTGGGAGAGTTTGATTCTGTATTTGCAAACGGACCAGAATCAAAACAAGTAGTTGTAACAAAACAACCATTGACTGGGGGATTATTTAAGTCACAAAATAATTCAACGTGGAATGAAAGTCCATATGAAGATTTAAAATTTACTCTTTATAGAGCTAATTTTACTCAACCATCTGGTAATATTAATTTTTATAGTCCAGAATTAAGTTTAGGAAATCAACAAATAGCGACTTTAATTCCCAATGCTTTAGAAATGACCTCTAAAGTTATTAGAGTTGGACTTGGTACAACGGTACAAGATTCTGGTTTAGTTCTTGGAAATACTATTGTGCAACAAGGCACCAATGGATCTGGTAACTATGTCGGATCAGCAGGATCTGCAATAGGAACATTGGACATCCTCAATGCTGGCATAGGTTATACACCATCATCGGGAAGTTTTGTTCACAATTCTGTTTCTTTAACAAATCAAACTGGCAACGGATTAAATGCAACTGCAGATATAACAATTTCAAATGGAGTTGCAGTCGCAGCAACAATTAACTATGGAGGAACTGGATATCAAATTGGAGATGTTTTAACAGTTTCTCAAGTGGGAACAAATTCCTTAGGCAGAAATTTACAATTATCTGTTTCTAACATTTATGGAATTAACCAGTTAATCTTAGACAATGTACAAGGAGAATTTTCTGCCGGTGTAGGCAAAACTGTACAATATATCAATAGTTCTGGAATAACAACCGACTTAAATGCATCAATTGGTGGAAATGTAATTATTCCAACTGATGGAATACAAGTTGTATCTGATGGTTTGCATGTTAAAGTAAACCATAAAAATCATGGAATGTATGCCGAAGAAAATGCACTGATAATCTCAAATGTTGTTTCTGATGTCAGACAAACAAGATTAACTAGTGAATATGCAGCATCATCGAATGGAACTATTTTTGTTGATGATACTACCAACTTTGGAACCTTTGAAAATGTTGGAGTTGGAAATACAAATCCCGGATATTTAAAAATTGGTGATGAAATTATTGCTTATGAAGGAACTACAGCAACATCTTTTACTGGAATTACAAGACAAATTGATCAAACAAAATCATTTAGTTATTCTGTAGGAACTCCTGTACAGAAGTATGAATTGAATGGTATTTCCTTAAGAAGGATTAACGCAGAACATACTTTTCAAGATGCAACAGTTTCCGATGCAATTGATTTAGATTACTACAACATAAAAATAGACACAACTCAAGCAGGAAAAACAGATCCATTGCCATTAGGTCAGGTTAATCGTGGGTCTGGATCTTCATTCCCACAATTGTTTATTAATGAAACAAAGTCAACTGGTGGAAATAATATTAATGCAACACAAAACATTCAGTTTGAAATTTTGAGACCCAATGTACAAAAACTTGTATTAAACTCTACAAATATTTCTTCCAGAGTAAGAACAGTTGATGGAACAAGTGTTGATGGATCTGAAATTTCTTTCTCAGATAATGGATTTGAAAATATTTCATTAGATGCAAATAATTATTTCAATTCTCCAAGATTAATTTGTTCCAAAGTTAATGAAGATACTAGACTGACAACTCTTCCTGGAAAAAAATCACTTACATTATCTTTAGATTTTAGTTCAACAAATGCATTTGTTTCTCCAGTTGTTGATCTTGATAGAGTAAGTATGGTTTTAGTTTCCAATAGAATTAATAATGCAATTTCAAACTATACGACAGATAATAGAGTAGCAACTCTTGAACAGGATCCGTCATCTTTTGTGTATGCAACCAATTCTATTCAGTTAGAAGTTCCTTCAACATCAATTAAGATAATTGTTTCTGCATATATCAATGAGTTTAATGATCTTAGATCTCTTTATTCTATTCAAAATGATCCAAACGAAGATCCCATTTATTATCCATTCCCAGGATTTGCAAACTTAAATAATCTTGGACAGACTATCAATCCATCTCTTAATGATGGAACCTCTGACGCGTTTGTTCCAAAAACTGATGTACTATCGAGTTTGGAAGAACCAAGTCTATTTAAAGATTATGAGTTTACTGTAGATAACTTACCACCATTTAGATACTTCAGCATTAAACTTGTCGGATCTTCCACAAATCAAGCTTATCCACCAAAATTAAAAGATCTTAGAGTTATTGCTCTTGCATGATTATGAATTATTCTAAAGTAGAAGGGCACTCAAATTTACTTAGAGATGAATCAACTAAAGCGGTAATAAATACCAACTTATCTGAATATCAAAATTATATTAATTTGAGAAAATCAAAAGAGAATGATGTTAACAAGATAAAAAACTTGGAGTCTGATGTTGAAAGTATAAAAAATGATTTGAATGAAATTAAAACGTTGTTGAGGAATTTTGCAAATGGATCCTAGTAAAATTATTTTAGAAGACATGAATAAAATGTTTGAATATGAAAAACTTTCTAGAGATATAGATAGTATAGATGATATTGAAGTTCTTAAGAACTACACAAAATCTTATATTAAATTATATTTGAAACAACAAGAAGTTGTATCAAAGTTCTAGCAATAATTCAAACATCATAAATACCTGAAGGGGTAATTGGATAAATGGCACAACCATCTTCTAGACAAGAATTGATTGATTATTGTAAGAGAAAACTTGGAGCGCCAGTATTAGAAATCAATGTTGCGGATGAGCAAATTGAAGATTTGGTTGATGATGCTATCCAATTTTTTCAAGAAAGACATTTTGATGGAGTATATCCAACATTTTTAAAGTATCAAATTACTGAAGACGATATTAATAGAGGTAGAGCACAACCAACTTCCGGAGTTGGTATCAGCACCATAACAGTAAATCATAATGTCGGTTCTACAACTCAATTTAATTTCTATGAAGGTGGAAATTATTTGCAAATACCACCTTCTGTTATTGGAGTGAATAAAATATTCCATTTTGATGGAACGAATACGATTACAAATAATATGTTTAGTGTAAAATATCAATTATTCTTGAATGATATCTACTATTGGGGTTCTACAGAACTATTAACATATGCTATGGTAAAAACTTATTTGGAAGACATTGAGTTTTTACTTACCACACAAAAACAAATTAGATTTAATAAAAGACAAGACAGATTATATTTAGATATTGATTGGGGATCCGTAACGGCAGGAACATATCTTATCATTGATTGCTACAGAACTTTAGATCCAAATGATTATTCTAAAGTTTGGAACGATTCATTTTTAAAAATGTATCTCACCACTCTCATTAAAAAGCAGTGGGGACAGAATCTCATTAAGTTTCAGGGAGTAAAACTTCCCGGTGGAATAGAACTCAATGGGAGACAAATTTATGATGATGCTCAGAAAGAAATGGAAATAATTATGGAAAAAATGTCAAATACATATGAACTTCCACCATTAGATATGATTGGATAATTATGTTAAATCCATTTTTTCTTCAAGGATCTGCATCAGAGCAAGGATTAATACAAGATTTAATAAATGAACAACTTCGAATGTACGGAGTTGAGGTGTATTATATTCCAAGAAGATATGTAACAGAAAAAACAATAATTAAAGAAGTAATAGAGTCGGAGTTTAATAACGCATACCCACTTGAAGCATATGTTGACACCTATGATGGATATGAGGGTCAGGGAACTATTCTTTCTAAATTTGGTGTGCAACCGTTAAATGATTTAAATCTGATAGTTTCAAAAGAAAGATTTGATACCTATATCGCACCTCTTACAAAAAATTTATCAAATATTAATTTGTCTTCTAGACCAAAGGAAGGTGATTTGATATATTTTCCTCTTGGAGATAGATTATTTGAGATTAAATTTGTTGAGCATGAAAAGCCATTTTACCAACTTCAGAAAACTTATGTTTATGAGTTGAGATGTGAGCTCTTTAGATATGAAGATGAAGTTATTGATACAAGTATTGAAGAAATCGATGATAACATAAAAGATATTGGTTACATACAATCACTAACTCTAGTTGGTGCAGGAGTAACTGCATCAGCAACTTCCGCAATAGTGAATAGTGGTGTTAGATTTGTATCCATTTCAAATAGGGGAAATGGATATACTTCGACACCAAGAGTTGCTTTTTCATCAGCACCTTCTGGAGGATTAACTGCTGTTGGAATTGCAACACTGATTGGTGGGCTTGTAGATTGTAATGGAAATACCGAAAATTATAAAGTTCAGGGTGTAGAAATAATTAATACCGGATATGGATATACAACACCCCCATCAGTTGCTTTTATTGGTGGTGGTGGTTCTGGGGCTGCAGCAACTTCAGTTATAGGTAATGGAGTTGTTGGAACAGTTAGTGTGACAAATGGTGGGTCTGGGTATGAAGTTTCGCCATCAGTAACTTTCAGTGGTGCTCCGGGGGCTGGAGTGACTGCAACAGCAACTGCATATATCAATAATTCCGGAATAGTAACAGCAATATACATTACAAATGCTGGTCTTGGTTATACAATAGCACCAACAATAACAATTTCTTCACCATATTCATCAGGAATAGGGACATACATTTATAACGAAACTGTGACTGGTAGTGTTAGTGGAACTACCGCTATTGTCAGAGAGTGGAATTCTACTACAAATATTCTTAAAGTATCTAATATTGCCGGTTCTTTTGTTCGTGGTGATATATTGGTTGGAACTGCATCAAGTGCATCATATAAGATTAGGCATATTAATGAATATAATACAACTGATACATATGCTGAGAACGATGTCATAGAATCTGAAGCAGATAATATCATAGATTTTACAGAAACAAATCCTTTTGGAAGTCCATAAATAATATATCACACTTTCCTGACAAATGTTTGAGTATTTTTATCACGAGATATTGAGAAGAACTATTGTATCATTTGGTTCTTTATTCAATAATATTACTATAAAGCACACAAACGATTCCGATCAGACTGTAAGTTCTTTAAAAGTTCCACTTGCATATGGTCCGACGCAAAAGTTTTTAGCAAGACTTGAGCAAGTTGCGGATTTAAATAAGCCAGTTCAAATGTCATTACCAAGAATGTCATTTGAATTTAATGGGTTGACCTACGATACTTCTAGAAAAGTTACAACTAGTCAAACATTTTTATCATCATCAGCATCAGACTCAACCAAGGCTAGAAAGGCATATATGCCAGTTCCTTATAATATGTCATTTGAACTCAGCATTATGACTAAGTTGAATGATGATATGCTACAAATTATAGAGCAAATTATACCATATTTTCAACCTGCATATACAATGACAGTCGATCTTGTCGATGCCATAGGTGAAAAAAGAGATATTCCTGTGGTTCTTGAAGGAATATCAATGCAGGATGATTATGAGGGTGATTTTTCAACAAGAAGGGCATTAATTTATACTCTAAGATTTACTGCAAAGACTTATTTGTTTGGTCCAATTACAGATCCATCCAGAGACATTATCAAAAAAGTTTCCGTCTCTTACATTGGAGGGGAGCAATCACCTCTTTCTAAGAGGGAAGTTACATATTCCACAGAACCAGTGGCAACGAAGAGTTATGCCAATAATATAGTAACTAGTTTGTCCGAAGATATTACAAATATAGACACTGTTATTACAGTTGATGATGCATCATCTATTTCAAAAGGTGGAGTGATTGTTATTGGTGAAGAAAACTTTAGAGTTGCATTAAAGTCTGGTAATAAATTAACAGTTGAAAGAGCTTATCAAGATACAAAATCTTCCAATCACGTTAAAGGTTCGGACATTAAACTTATCACCAATGCCGATGCACTTTTAATAGAATTTGGTGATGATTTTGGATTTAGTGGATCTTTCTAATGAATAGATATGAAAATGACAAAAAAATTTGACGATCTCAACGATGCTTTCAATGTTGCGGGAGATATAGTATCTCGGGAAGTTGAAACTATTGAACAAAAAGTAGAATCAGTCGCATCGGCGGTAAATGATGATCTGAAAAAAGACTACGAGTATACTAGAGGAAATCTTTATTCAATCATAGAAAAAGGTCAAGAAGCTCTTAATGGTATTTTAGAACTTGCACAAGAAAGTGAAATGCCTAGAGCATATGAAGTTGCTGGCCAACTAATTAAAAATGTTGCTGATGCAACTGATAAACTTATAGATCTTCAAAAAAAGTTAAAGGATATTGATGATCAGAAAATAAAGGGTCCAACTAATGTCACAAATGCTTTATTTGTTGGTTCAACAGCAGAACTGTCGAAACTTTTAAAAAACCAATCAAACACAAAAGAAAAATAAATAGTTTTAAATAGCCTTAAGAATATGGCAGCAGTAAGTGCAGTAAATCTTGTTATTCAAAAAGGTACTTATTTTGAAGAAACATTTACATTAAGTGCTGATGATGAGTCTAGATTGAATTTAACTAACCAAACGGCAACTGCAAAACTTAGAAAACATCCAACAGCTGGAGTTGCCTATACTTTTTCAACAACTCTTACAGTTGCTGATAGTAGTGTAAAAATATCTATGCAACCAGCGGTTACAGCAACATTGCCAAGTGGCAGATGCGTCTATGATTTACTTTTAACTTCTTCTGTAGGAATAATTTCAAAAGTTTTAGAAGGAAGTGTAATTGTTCAGGAGACTGTATCTTTATGACCTACCAAATAAAGGTAAAATCAAAACAAAAAATTAAAGTCGCAGGAGTAAATATGGCAAGATCTCTAGATGAACTTTTGGATGTTGATGTTACTGGTGTAAAAGACAAATACGTTATAATGTATGATGCTATTTTAAAAAAATATATTGCTGTCAACCCAGATGAAGTGTTGAATGCCGCTTCATCAACTGAAACAACTCAACCCGGTCTTCCCGATCAATTCCTTGAAAATATACCTTTTGATCAGGGTACTTTTTGAAAATTTAATAAATATTAGTATATAAACACCAAAAAAGAATAAGAAGATGGCCGCACCTATTTTTCAATTTAAAAGAGGTCTTCTTACAAATTTGCCAGGTCTTCAGGCAGGTGAACCAGCTTTTACTACAGATACGCACGATTTATTTGTTGGACTTAGTTCGGATACTGCAACCAATAAATTCTTTGGTTCTCATAGATATTGGATCAAAGAAACAACTTCCACTGCTAGTGGTTTAAATCTTGTCGAAGGAACTTCAAATGGTTCTGATTATATTACTATTAAATCACCAGATTCACTTGCAGGAATTGTAACTTATACTCTTCCCGGAATTCAAGGTTCTTCAAGTTCAGTCTTAACTAATGATGGTAGTGGAAATCTAACTTGGTCTAGTGGTTCTGCCGATCCAGTTTTTACTGGTATTGCAACATTTACAGATACTACCGATAATACTTTAGGTGATTCTGATACTGGTGCAGTTCAGATTGATGGTGGTCTTGGGATTGATAAGAATGTTACAGTTGGTGCCAACCTGAATGTTCAAGGATATTCCGAATTTGTTGGAGTATCAACATTCACTGGTGCTATTGATGCAAATGGTGGTGCTGATATTTCTGGTGGAGAAACAACATTATCATCAGCAACAGTTAGTGATTTAACATCTGGAAGGGTTGTTCTTGCAGGAACTTCCGGTTCATTAGAAGATAGTGGAAATTTAACATTTAATGGTTCTACCCTGAATGTTATTGGTCTTGCAGATTTAGATGATGTAAATGTTTCTTCTGCTGCAACAATCACCACTGCAGACATTGGAACTGCAACGATTGATAGTTTAACTTTCACTAGTGGAACTGCTATTACATCTGTTGATACTGACCTCTCTTCAGTATCTGGTTCCGATGATACCTTAGCATCAGCAAAAGCAATTAAAGCATATGTTGATGCACAAGTCACTGCACAAGATTTTGACTTTTCTGGAGATACTGGAACTGGTGCTGTTGACTTAGATTCTCAGACTTTCACTATTGCAGGTACTGCAAGTGAAATTGTAACTTCTGCATCAGGACAAACAATCACTATTGGACTTCCTGATAATGTAATTGTTGGTGCAGCATTAACGGTAACTGGAGCACTTGATGTTAATAGTGGGGCAGATATTTCTGGTGGAGAAACCACTCTTTCTTCAGCAACTGTTTCAGACTTAACTGCCGGTAGAGTTGTTCTTGCAGGGACTTCTGGTGCATTAGAAGATAGCACTAATTTAACTTTTGGTGGTGGTGGATTAATTGTTGGTGCAGGTGGTATTAATGTTACTGGAGTTTCTACATTCTCAACTAATGTAACAGTTGGAGGTGATTTGACAGTTGGTGGTAATGATATTAAAGCATCCGATGGAACAACTGCATTAACTCTTGCAGATTCTACTGGAGCTGTTACCACTGCAAATGATTTAACAGTTACAGGAAACCTTTATGTTTCTGGTAACACAACTCAAGTCAATACTGCAGCATTGACTGTAGAAGATAGAACAATTGATTTGGGTATTGTAAATGGAGCAACACCTTCATCGGCAACAACTTGGGACTTGGGTGTCCTGTTTAATTATCATGCTAGTGGATCAGCAAAGAAATCTGCTGTTATTTGGGAGCATGGTGACACTAGATTTAAGTTTGCGAGTGTACTTTCTGCAGATACCAATGGCTCTGACAATGATACTCCACAACTTTCGGTAACTACTTTTGCCCCAATTGAAATTGGTGGGTTATGGGTTACTGATTGTGCAGGAACATCGCAAGTCATTTCTTGCACAGGAACTGAAAGATTCCTTGAGAACATTACTGTTGATGCTGGAACTTTCTGATAGTAACTAATTAAAATCTAAATATACTCAGGAAACTGGGTATATTTTTTTATGTCTGAAGAAGATTTGAAGTTAGTTCTTTCAAAGTATCAACAAAAGAGCTTTGAATTAATGAATCAAAATATTGTATTGGAGACACAGGTGGAAAAACTGAATGCAACTATACAATCGTTAAGTAGTGAACTTAATAAACTAAAGAAAGTAAAGAGGGGGACAAAAATAGAAGAAGATTTCTCATAAATAATAAAAACTCTTATATAAGAGTTTCTATGGTCTCTACCAAAGATGCGAGGATTGGATGGCAAATCCTAATATAAGAATAAAAAGGTCTGCAGTTCCCGGAAAAGCACCAACGGTAAATGATTTGCCTTTGGGAGAACTTGGACTTAATACATACGATGCAGAGTTATTTGCTCGTAGAGAAAGATCGGGTATAGGCACCGATATTGTAAGACTTGGTGCCGGAGCAACAGTTACTAATATTCTTTATGTTACACAAGACGGAAGCGACTCCAATACAGGAAAAAAGCTTGGAGACGCAAAAAGAACAATTGGAGCAGCACTTACAGCAGCAACAACAGGAACAGTTATTAAAGTTAGTGCTGGATCTTATGTAGAAAATAATCCACTTACAATTCCGGAACAAGTTTCAATAGTTGGAGATAGTCTTAGAGAAGTATCAATATCTCCACAAAATGCAAATCAAGACCTGTTTTATGTTTCGAATGGAAATTATATTGCGGAGATGTCTTATACTGGCACTCTAGATTTGGGCAAATCTATATTTTCATTTAATCCAGTCGGCGCTGGAACAATTACTCAATCACCATATATTCAAAACTGTACTAATTTTATCTCAAATAGTATTGGAATGAAGATTGACGGAAATCATGCAGATGGTGATTTAAAATCAATGGTTCTTGATAGTTATACTCAATATAATCAAGGTGGTATTGGAGTTTCTATTACAAATAGTGGATATGCTCAATTAGTATCTCTTTTTACCATTTGTAATGATATTGCAGTTTATTGTGGTAGTGGTGGTGCTTGCGATCTAACTAACTCAAATTCATCTTTTGGAAATTTTGGATTAATAGCAGATGGGGTTGGTGCAGAACAATTTGTGGGAATTGTAACTGTTTTTGGAAGTGCCAATACAAACGAATTTGTATTGGCAGGTCTTGGAAACACAAGACCTTATGATGGTCAAGTTGTTTACTTTGACAATCTTTACTATACGGTCCAAAAAGTAGTAGTTTCTGCTGGTGGAACTGGATACACAACAACCCCAACAGTAACTATATCAGCACCATCAACTCCATGGGGGGTTCAAGCTCAAGCAGTTGCAGAAATAAGAGATGGTTCTGTAGTTTCCATTGAAACGGTTTCAAGTGGAAGAGGATATGAATCAGTACCAACTATTACAATTTCATCACCAGATGTTGGCATCAATACAGCAACAGCAACTGCGTCTTTAATTCCGACTTATTATGTAATTGAAAGTTCTACACCAATATCTTCCGGAATTTCTACAATCACTCTCACGGACAATGTTCCTTATGCTGTTGGTGTTGGAACAACAGTTCCTTTCTTCAAACAAAGTCGTATTTTGGCATCGGGACATGCATTCGAATACATTGGTTCTGGAGTAACAATTGCAAATGCATTACCTTCTACTGGAGGAGTTCCAATTCAGGCAAATGAAACAGATTCTAGAAATGGTGGATTAATTGTTTATACATCTACAGATCAATCCGGAAACTTTAGAATTGGTGATGGTGTTGTGATTAATCAACAAACAGGAACAATCAGTGGAACATTTTATTCCAAGAGTTTGTTCTCCACAGTGACACCATTCATTCTAGCACTAGGAGGAGATTAAAGAATGGCACTCGCACTTAACGTATTCCAAACAGTTACAGCAGTTGTTGATACATCTCCAACTGAAATTTACACAGCACCAGTTGGTTATACTGGAGTTGTTCTTTTGGCTCAAGTAGCAAATATTGGCGCTACTTCAGAAGATGTGACACTTGCACACCGAAGAAGTTCCACCGACACAGAAATATTAAAAGAATTTCCTATTGCTGCAAATGATACTGCAAATCTTCTTTCGGGAAAGTTGGTATTGGAAAGTGGAGATAAGTTAGTATTATCGGGTAGTGATAATACGAATCTCAAGTTCATTGTAAGCATCATAGAAACACTCAACTAATATAAGACAATGGCAAAAGGATATCTCAGCAACAGACAAGAAAATCTTAAGATTGGTATCAGTTCATACACTGATAATCAACAAGTATTGGAAGTTACTGGAAATGTAGGCATTAAAACTTCCGACACTCAAGATTATGAGCTGTATGTTGCTGGTGATGCGAATATTAGTGGCATAGTAAGTGCAACTACTTATTATGGAAGTGGTATTAATTTAACAGATTTGATCGTAAGTAAGATTGAAGGTATTGAGATAAAAGAAGATGGTGTTGGTATTGGAACAACTTTTAGTGTTATTAACTTTATCGGTGATAATGTTACAGCAGTGGCAAATGGTTCTACTGCCGAAGTTACAATTTCAACTGTTCAAGGTATTCAAGGTATTCAAGGTATTCAAGGAACTACTGGTGCTCAAGGAACCACAGGAACTCAAGGAATCACAGGAACTCAAGGTACTGATGGAACCCAAGGTACTGATGGAACCCAAGGGACTACTGGTGCTCAAGGAATCACAGGAACTCAAGGTACTGATGGAACCCAAGGTACTGATGGAACCCAAGGGACTACTGGTGCTCAAGGAATCACAGGAACTCAAGGAACTACAGGAACTCAAGGAACTACAGGAACTCAAGGTACTGATGGAACCCAAGGCACTGATGGCACTCAAGGAACCATAGGAACCCAAGGCACTGATGGAACCCAAGGTACTGATGGAACTCAAGGAACCACAGGCACAGGAACTCAAGGAACCACAGGAACCCAAGGAACCACTGGTACTCAAGGTACTGATGGAACTCAAGGAACCACAGGCACAGGAACTCAAGGAACTACAGGAACTCAAGGTACTGATGGAACTCAAGGAACCACAGGAACCCAAGGTACTGATGGAACTCAGGGAACCACAGGCACAGGAACTCAAGGAACCACTGGTACTCAGGGAACTACTGGTACTCAGGGAACTACTGGTACTCAAGGTACTGATGGAACTCAAGGAACCACTGGTACTCAGGGAACTACTGGTACTCAAGGTACTGATGGAACTCAAGGAACCACAGGAACTCAAGGCACTGATGGAAATTTTGGCGGAGCTACCTTTGACTACACATTTAACGATACACTAAGTGCGTCTGGAATTGGTCAAGGTGAAATAAGATTTAATGAGAGGCCAGACGTTGCAACGAACATGTTCATATATGAATCTGATGATAATGGAACTAATTTAGATTCATTCTTACAAACGATTGACGACTCCACCTCAACAATCAAGGGTCATTTTAGAATATCGAATCGTCTAAATGCTGATGACTTTGCTCTATTTACAATCTCCGGTTTAACTGATAACACCACATATTATACCGTAAGTTGTGCATATGTTTCTGGAAGTTCGGTTACATTTAGTAATGGTGAAGATGTAATAATTACATTTGCAAGAACCGGTGATAAAGGAGATGTAGGAACTCAAGGAACCACTGGTACTCAAGGCATCACAGGAGCACAAGGAACTACTGGTACTCAGGGAACTACTGGTGCTCAAGGTACTACAGGAACGCAAGGTACTGATGGAACTCAAGGAACCACTGGTACTCAGGGAACTACTGGTACTCAAGGTACTGATGGAACTCAGGGAACTGCAGGAGCACAAGGTACTGATGGAACCCAAGGAGCCACAGGAACTCAGGGAACCACAGGAACCCAAGGAACCACAGGAACTCAGGGAACTACAGGAGCACAAGGAACTACAGGAGCACAAGGTACTGATGGAACTCAAGGAACCACTGGAACTCAAGGAACCACTGGTACTCAAGGAACCACAGGAACTCAGGGAACCACTGGTACTCAAGGTACTGATGGAACCCAAGGTACTGATGGAACCCAAGGCACTGATGGAACTCAAGGAACCACAGGAACTCAAGGTACTGATGGAACTCAAGGAACCACAGGCACAGGAACCCAAGGCACTGATGGAACTCAAGGAACCACAGGAACTCAAGGTACTGATGGAACTCAAGGAACCACAGGCACAGGAACTCAAGGAACCACAGGAACTCAAGGAACTACAGGAACCCAAGGAACCACAGGAACTCAAGGAACCACAGGCACAGGAACTCAAGGAACTACAGGAACTCAAGGTACTGATGGAACTCAAGGAACCACAGGAACTCAAGGAACCACAGGCACAGGAACCCAAGGAACCACAGGAACTCAAGGAACTACAGGAACTCAAGGAACCACAGGAACTCAAGGAACCACAGGCACAGGAACTCAAGGAACCACAGGAACTCAAGGTACTGATGGAACCCAAGGTACTGATGGAACCCAAGGAACCACAGGAACTCAGGGAACTACTGGTACTCAAGGAACCACAGGAACTCAAGGAACCACAGGAACTCAAGGCACTGAAGGAAATTTTGGCGGAGCTACCTTTGACTACACATTTAACACTACATTAAATGCGTCTGGAATTGATATAGGTGAAATAAGATTTGATGAAACACCATTTAGTGGTGCATTGAATATGTTCATATGGGAATGGGATGATAATGGAACTAATTTAGAGTCATTCCTACAAACGATTGACGACTCTACTTCAACAATTAAGGGTCACTTTAGAATTTCAAATAGACTGGATGCATCAGACTTTGCTCTATTTACAATCTCCGGTTTAACTGATAACGTCCAATATTATACCGTAAGTTGTGCATATGTTTCTGGAAGCGCAACTTCATTTAGTAATGGTGAAGATGTAATAATTACATTTGCAAGAACCGGTGATAAAGGAGATACGGGAACCCAAGGAACCACAGGAACTCAAGGAACCACAGGCACAGGCACCCAAGGAACTACAGGAACTCAAGGAACCACAGGCACAGGCACCCAAGGAACTACAGGAACTCAAGGAACTACTGGTACTCAAGGTGTTCAAGGTATTCAGGGTGCTTCTGCCAGTGGTGGTGGAGGTGGTGGTGGTGGATTTAATATTGGAATAACAAGTAGTGCTTCTGCAACATTGGTTGCTATTGGATCAACCGTTCTCACATTACCTTCAACGGTTGATACGAGATATATTATTCATTCTATCAATACTTCAAATATAGCAGCTGGAAATACTGATGTGAATGTTATCGGTGCTTTTGATATTGACAGTACAGGCGAAAGAAGTTACTTTGCATATAATATTCCAATTCCAACTGGACTTTCTGTTGAACTATTAAAACAACCAATGGTATTGAACCCATCTGATAGAATTACAATGAGAGCAACAGATTATGATAGAGATGGAATAGATGATGCAGTTCAAGTTTATATTTCTTATGAAATATCAGATAATACAGATTATTTTGGAGTTGGAGTAGGTACAGTTTCTATTGCAACAACATCTCCTACAACAATTTATACTTCGTCAACTACTGGATCAGTTATTCAATCAATTCGTTTAGCAAATCGTACAGATAGTGGAGGATATCCAATATCTGTAACGGTAACTAGTGGATTGACAACTACATACCTTATAGATGATTTAATTGTTCCAAAATATGCAAGTGTTGAGATTTTAGATACTCCAAAATCAATACCAACAGATGCCACACTACAAGTGATTGTAGACCAAACGGAAACAATTGATGTTCAAGTATCGGGAATTAAGCTGTAATATAATATGGCAGATACAAGAGGTGTTTTTTCTATAAAACTAGTCAGTAAAATAGACGCAAAAGGTGGATGGGTAGATCTCAATGATGTTTGGATTTCACCTTCTCCATCTGGATACGCACCAAACACTGGTTATTTTGGTGGTGGTATTCCTGGTCCAAAATCAACAATGGATAAGTTAACGTATTCAACTGATACAACCGTCTATACTCCCGGTGCTAATTTAAGTGCGTCTCGTTATGCTCTTGCTGCAACGGGAAACTCAACGGCAGGATACTTTGGTGGAGGTAAAAATCCTTCTGTTCCTGCAACTTATTCAACAATGGATAAGTTAACTTATTCAACGGATACAACAGTATTCACTCCTGGTGCTAATCTAAGTTCTTCTGGTTTTAGTTTTGCCGCAACAGGAAACTCAGAAGCAGGATACTTTGGTGGTGGTTATGCTCCTACTGTAGCATCAAAAATGGATAAGGTCACTTATTCATCTGATACCACAGCAACAGTTCCTGGTGCTAATTTAAGTGCTGCTCGTTATTCTCTTGGTGCAACAGGAAACTCAACGGCAGGATACTTTGGTGGTGGTTATACAGTATCAACAATGGACAAGTTGACATATTCAACAGATACAACAGCAGCAGTTCCTGGTGCATTTTTAACTGTTGCTCGGCACAGTATGGGAGCAACAGGAAACTCAGAAGCAGGATACTTTGGTGGAGGTAATCAATATCTATCATCAATGGATAAGTTAACTTATTCGACGGATACAACTGCTGCTGCTTCTGCTGGTGCTAATTTAAGTGTTGCTCGTCGTAAACCTGCAGCAACAGGAAACTCAGATGCAGGATACTTTGGTGGTGGTTATGCTGTTCCATTTTTTTCAACAATGGATAAGTTAACATATTCAACTGATACAACCGTCTATACTCCTGGTGCTAATTTAAGTTCTTCTCGTTATAATCTTGAGGCATCAAGTGCTAGAGCAAATGCATTACCTATCTTATCTCCAGCACCAGCATCACCAGCAGTAAGATTTAGTGACGGAACTCCAGGAACACCACCAGCACCAACACCAACATCGACATCAAGTGTTCCAAACACTGGTTACTTTGGTGGTGGTTCGTCCGGTGCACCTGCAACCTATCATTCAACAATGGATAAGGTCACTTATTCATCTGATACAACTGCATATACTCCTGGTGCTAATTTAAGTCTTGCTCGTGCTCATCTTGCTGCAACGGGTTCTTCAACAGCAGGATATTTTGGTGGTGGTACATATCCTACATTATCAACAATGGATAAGGTCACTTATTCATCAGATACAACAGTAGCAGTTCCTGGAGCAAACTTAATTGCCGCTCGATATAGTCTTGCTGCAACCGGAAATTCAAGTGCTGGTTACTTTGGTGGTGGTGGGTATCCTACAGTATCAACAATGGATAAGTTAACTTATTCATCAGATACAACAGCAGCAGTTCCTGGTGCAAACTTAAGTGCTACTCGTTATAATTTTGCTGCAACCGGAAATTCAAGTGCTGGTTACTTTGGTGGTGGTGTTCCTGGTCCAAAATCAACAATGGATAAGTTAACTTATTCATCAGACACAACAGTAGCAGTTCCTGGTGCGGCTTTAAGTGTTGCTCGTAATCGTCTTGCTGCAACAGGTAATTCAATTGCTGGTTACTTTGGTGGCGGTCGTGATCCTACAGTATCAACAATGGATAAGGTCACTTATTCTACTGATACCACAGCAGCAGTTCCTGGAGCAAACTTAATTGCCGCTCGATATAGTCTTGCTGCAACCGGAAATTCAAGTGCTGGTTACTTTGGTGGAGGTACTCCTGGTATTACATCATTAATGGAGAAGGTCACTTATTCAACTGATACAACAGTAGCAGTTCCTGGAGCAAACTTAAGTGCTGCTCGTCGTTATCTTGCCGCATCAAGTGCAAGGGCTAATGCAATGCCAGAAACAAATATCGTATAATTAGTGTTATAATAATTAAAAACCTTGATATGAAGACTAATATTATTGTCATTGACGATTTTCATTCAAATCCAGATGAAGTTCGTCAGTTCGCATTAAATCAAGAATATCCAGAACCTTATGATGAATATACTTATCCAGGAAAGAACACAGAAGTTGGATATTACCCTGAAGAACTACATCAAAAGTTTGAAAATATTTTACAATCTAAGTTAACACCATCAAAACCCAATGGATATTTTAGACTATCATTAGAAACAGACACATTCCGTCAAGATGTTCATGTAGATCCTTGTTGGGAATGGGGAGCAGTTTGTTATTTAAATACACCAGAACAAGCAATTGATGAGGGTGGTACATCGTTCTGGATACATAATAAAACCCAAATGGAGTTTTGCCCCACAAATCAACCTGAGGCAAATCATTTTGGATATTCTGTTCCTAAAGAGGCATGGTGGACTACAATATATGGAGAAGGATTGGATCGTTCAAAATGGACACGATACTTTCTCTCACCAATGAAGTATAATCGTCTAGTGATTTTTAACACTAGACTTTGGCATTCTCATAATTATAATTTTGGAAATAGTTTAGAAAATGGTAGATTGGTTCAATTGTTCTTTTTTA
>Ga0208019_1000087_pt1 | contig 44476 bp, 54 predicted proteins | sample CB_VirMetaG_5_FD_184540 | JGI IMG/M metagenome (GOLD analysis project Ga0208019, IMG submission 184540) | Freshwater to marine saline gradient viral communities from Chesapeake Bay - CB_1508_1D Viral MetaG (SPAdes) (version 4) | ecosystem: Environmental > Aquatic > Marine > Coastal | place: USA... | reverse complement strand
GTTATAGGCTTCAGAAAGTTTTTTAGAATTGAGTTTTGGTGCTAGATCATTCAGATTCATCATTAAATCCCTTAATTTTAATATATTTAGTCAACTTTACAGTTTTATTAAGGTTACGTCTAGCCTGTTTCAATTTATTAGCATCTTCGTTGATCCTAATTAAAAGTACCTGGCGTTCATCTTCATTTTTTGTCTTATCCAAAATACGTTTTCTATTTTCTATATCAAACTTATACTGTTGAATTCTACGGTCATCTCGAATAATATCGTTACCTTTAGACCATAAATTCTTGCTATCATATATACACCATCCTAATGCTGCTGAACTTGAACTTAGAGTGCTAACAAAATCATCATACTTGTATACATCATATACATCATTGTGTTTAACAATGCGATAACGCTCTAATACATGATATGTCTCACCTGATTGTACTATAGGCGGAACACTTTCTTTGTCAAAAAAACGCTTAACTTTATCTGTAATGCTGTTAATATCAATCATATTTCTTCAAACCATATATTTTGTTTCGTGCCAGTTGTACTAATGTAGGGCAACAAACCCTTTTTTTCGTTAAGACCTAAAATCATTGGTGTCCCATTGAAATCTTCGTATAGCGCACCTAGTGAATTACCATTTTTAGAAAATGCTGCTTTAACTTCGCTTTCAAAAGTAAAACACCATTTACTAACAGTTCCTTGTTTTTCTGGTTTTGTTATGTTAATAGGTTGTATGCGAAATAGCAAGACTTGTAATATTGTTTCCCAATTACTTTGTTGTCTACGTAGCATGTTCCATTCATCAACAGTATTAATTGTATTATTATTAATACTAGCAGGTAATGTTTGTTGTTTATATGGTCTAGTTACACCTGTTTGTGTAATATCAAACGATGTACATATTCTTATTCGTTGCATAGAGACACCAATACTTTTAATCTTTCTAATTGTTCTAGTATTGCAGGATGGCGTTCTGCTAACCCATCCCAATCATAACGCAACGCAAATCCATTCCATTCTTCGTACGTGTTTTGCTTAACTAGTCTACGTTCGTTTGAACCCGCATGTCTAGCAAATACTGTTTTTCCGCCGTCTGGCGATTCATAAACAATAAAGGGGCTTTTTTGCATAGCGTATTTAAGGTCAATAAAAAAGCCCAGTGTAAAACTGGGCCTTTGTGTATCTGCTAACTAAAAATCAACTAACACCATACAGGTTAGTTACTTCGACTACAGTTACTGATTCATTTAAAATTGCTGTTAAACGAGTATCAATTGAAGTAGCATCACCGATGCTGCTATCAACAATTACTAGTGCATTTGTACCACCGCTATTTGTCTGAATCAAATATGGATTCAATGCTTCGGCGACCTTGCGAATAGTACCTTCGGTAATTGCTGCTGCTTCAGATGCTTGCGAATCTGCGGTTAGTGCAGTAGTTGGGGTAATTTTAAATACCTTTAAAATACCGTTCGATACCAACGTGTCACGAGCATATGTATCGCTATTGTATTTGCTCAAAGTTGGCATAATTTTTCTCCTAATACGTTAACTATATTTATAAAAAAGCCCAGTTATATATAACTGGGCTCTTTATCTGATTACTATAATCTAATCAATTAGTTGTCAAATACAGCAACCTGTGCTAGAACGTTACCAGAAACGCCACAAGCATCGGTACCATCAGCAGCAACAGTTTCGCCTTCAAGTAAAACATAGATAGCACCAGTAGCGCCTACTGAGAAACCGTCCATGCCAACAATAGTGTTAGTCTGAGCTAAGAAAGTCATGCTAGCGTCGATATCATCCTGAGACATACCAGCACTCTTAGTTAAAGTGATTAGTTGTAGTTTACGACCGTTACCGCAAAAATCTGCTGCGTCACGATGTGCTTCAGTTACACCTGCCATAATAATTCTCCTTAAATTAGTTTGTTAATATTATTTATATAAAAGACAAAAAAACTTATCCTAGTTCAGGATTGTTTTTTGCAAAATTTGCTTGACTAAACCGCATGCGATCCACAAACTTAACAGGACCATGTTCTGTGTCTGCTACATAGCCTTCGTGACCCGGTTCGCCAGCAATATGAGCATGCACTGACCCTGCTTGTTGATCAAGTTGGCGCACGATATCGCTTTTTACCTGTGAAATCACTAAAAATGCCTTAATGATCGCAGCAAATCCTTTTTTATGTTCGGCTATGTATTGCTTAATGTTTGCGGCTTTTTGCTGACTTGGCGCTGCTGTTTCGATCCAACCAATGAATCCACCTGCTAGATTATCATAATGTCCTTCTCTAACACGAGCATTAACATACTTTTTAATTTGTTGCGGAAGATCAGAAATTTTACGATTTCTAAACTCTTCTGGACGCATAAAATCATTGACTAGTGGAATCAAATCCTTTAATGCTTCAAGTGCTTCGCGATCACGTTTGGGCATGTTTACATGTGGATCTTCGTCAAAATAAGGATCTAATATTAGTACACCCGGCGAATGACGTAAGCTATTGCCTACATGCTTAATAGCCTGACTAGTCCCATCTTCATCTACATGAGTGTGTATAGCAACAGCAACTTCTGCTTTACTAATAGCATGACCAATGTCCGAATCGGCGTCAACTTCATATGTAATGGTGTTTGGAGTAAACACATATTGGTTGTGTTTATTCTTTTCTGGCTTAGGTTGTTCAGGGGTACCAAACAACAAATCGCCTTGGACATAACCACGGAAGTTAGGCGGTACTACTCGTTCTAACAACGGAAATAGCTTTTGGTACATAGCGATTAATTCGCCACGCTCGCCTTTGCGTTGACTCATTATGTCTGCTAGCATTTCTGGTGATGTTGCTCTACCATCATACCCTTTAGCACCAAACCCCGATTTATCAGTTAACACAAACTGACCTTTTGGATTGCGTCCGAAAATAACAGCAGGTTTGCCATCCCATTTAATTGTAACATGCTCTGTAGTATCTGCCATATTAGAAAGAATACTAATAGCTTGTTCTATGCCGTGGCCGCCGTGTGTAAACGGCAAATCCTCAGGATGCTCAATACGAGCTTCCATTAAATTTTGTTCGTATAAACCGTAAATGCCTGGGGTAGTTAATCTATCACGTAGTTTAGCAAGGAAGTAACTTTCTGATACACCTTGCTCTAATTGTAATCCTTCACGCTCAAAATACTCGCGAGCATCTTTAATCTTTGCTTCGCGATTAGGATCACGTGCTAGTGCATTCATAATAGTTTCAACAGAATGTAAATCTTCTTTACGTGCTGTTGGACTTAATAGAACCTTAGCAATTTCGTCCCAATTGTTAGTTACAAGTTCATTTGTATCTCTTGCGATCAATCCTTGTGTTTGATTGATTTTATATCCCACTGCCTTAGCAATAGAACTTAATAACACATTACGATGCATGCCCTTAAAGTTTGAATCTGGTGCAGAGTGTAGGAAATATGTCGAGTATGCTAAATCAGGTACAAACATAAAGTCGGTTTGTACAAAGCCATACTCTGGGTTGCCAGCAATAGGCGTTTTAAAATGCACATTAATACCTGATTTTTTAATCCATTCTTTTGGATTACCGTTGTTTGCTTCTACCCATTGTGTTAACGTATTAACTAACCCGTCTTTATTATATTTAGAAGCGTCAACACCTAAGTCTAAATCACCCGACGTTGCTTTCTTTCCTGTTGTGCCAAGCATGTTTTGTAACAACGGAAGAGCAGTTATTTGTTCTAACCATTTAACAGTTGGTTTTACATAATCACGGTCAATACGAACTGTTGCAGCCGATCCGTCGGCATTTTTGAATACGTTTCCACCTTCTAATAGAGTATAAATGGATTTCATCACTTGTGTCCTGACTGAATTTTCCAAAGATCAAATTCCATTGGTGTTAACTCTCTAAAAAATGATTTAGGTTGCATACATTCAATTACCGTATATCTAGCCCGATCTGGATTATTTAATGTTAACAATCTGTCAGCAGATTTGTCCAATTGTGTGTTAGGACCAACTAATGTACTCCCATCAATAACATATGCAGTTGGTGCCAACTCAGGATATTTTTTTGGCGGTACAGTTGTGTCTGGTGATTTTTGTGGTCTTCTTCTACGAGATTTAGCTTCAGTGGTTTGTTGTCCAGATTTTTCTCTAATATCCATATTAAACCAACGACCGTCAAATTTAACAAACCGATCATATTGATCGGGGAACACAGGATTTGATTCCATTAATACAATAACAGGTACTCTGAGTCCTTTAGTAATATCGTTAATTGATATACCCAAAAACCGTTCCCCATAATGCACATTCTTAAGACGTCTAGATTGAACATCAACTTTTTCTCGTGCATTTTTAGGTTCAATTTGAGAAACTATTCCTTGCAAAATAATAGTTAGCGCAGCTTGTTTTACGCTCGATGAATTTAGATTATCGCCTGCATCAAGAATTGTTTTAACTGCTGCAATTACTGTATCATTAGAATTTAAGTCAAGCTCTTTAAATACGATTTCATGTAATGCTTCAGCATATCTAGACTGATTTGGCGTTTTATATGCTTGCGCCAGTGAATATCGAATTCTTCGCCATTGGTCTATGAATGCTTCTGCTGCCAGATTAACCGCTCGGTCTTGCATAACATTTTGCGATATTTGTTTTAGAGGGGTTCCTAATCGCAACTGTTTTAGTAGCGATGATCCTGCTGTTTTGAGATCTTGCCAATTAATAAAACTTTCTGTTAATTGGCTATTAGTAGTTATGTCATTGATCTTCATCGGTGCGTTGTAAACTCCTCTTAAATTTTCTCAGATCCCGTGATCTAATAGCATTCAACAATTTACGATTTAACACCTCAGCGTCCTCTTCAGAATAATTAGAATCAATAAATTCCATTAATCTAATGGCGCTAGAAATTACATTATTTGCCCGGCTTTCAACTAAATGCGAGCGGTCACGCTCTACATACATACTTTCTAATTCTTCGAGAATACTCCGAGTACGTTTTTGCATGTCAAATCTCTGTTATATTGTTATATTTATTTTTAAAAGTTCTAAATTGATTAACAATTGGATTTATAGATTGCTGTAGATCCAATGGCCACGATTTAATTTTCTGAGTGTTAACTTGTTCAATATTATTTTCATATAATAATATTTTTCTATTTTCGTTAAGCCTTTTTTCAAATTTATTTCGAAGTCGTTGTACTTTTTCTTTGTTAGTAATCAAATCTATATTATCCGCAATTGCATACCAACAACGCTCTAATAATGTGTTTCGATATTGGTAGTCGTGATTAATAATATCACTAAATGTATCAAATCCGTAATTTTCCCATGTTTCAGCTTGCTTATAACCACCAACCCAAATTGGGAATGTTCTTGCTACAATAGCATATAATGTTTTTTCACTAAAATGTATAGCCTTCTGTGTCCAGGTGCTTTCTGTAATAAGAGATATTCCTGTATGTTGCATAACATTTTTTATTGCAACGTCCCACATTAGACAGATATTACCTGCATTTGAAATGCCAACATCATTGATAACTTCAGGTTCATTATCTGAATACCATTTTGGTTGTATTTTTTTAATAGGAGATAATAAAAAAGACCATTGATCGTTGGTCATCGGAGGGGATAACAACGAATTGTATTCATCTATTAGATATTGTAGATCAAAATTTTTCCCGCAACCTGACCACGAATAGCTTGCGTCAATTTTAAATAGTTCAACTAGTTTGAGTAACAAATACCGATGTATTAATTTTTTATTAATCGAAAAGTTAACTGGATGCGTAACTAACAATGTTTCTGGAACTTGTATCAAATTTTGATCTAGCCCATATTTAAAACGTTTAACTAATTGTTCCAGATACAGATTGCTACTATACACCGGAACGCTATATTTGTCTTCATTGAAATCTAAGCTATCGTTAAAAATATACTTTGGCTTTTGTTTCTGATCAAAAAGCTCATTTAATTCATTGGCTGTAATAACATCATACGTATAAAAAATATCATCATTGTAGAAACAGTCAATATTGTTAACTAATGTTCCAAACTCGGGTATATTTGAGATTAATCTCACGTCGATGCCTTAATAGTATTAAGAAGACTAGTTAACTTAGATCCTTGAACATCAGCTTTTACATTTTGTGGCTGTTCTGTTGTACTAGTCATTTTACTAACAGGTTTAATATTATTCATATTGAATCCGCCTGTACTTGGACTAGCACTATCATCGGTCTGATCACAATCTGAAATACGTAACGTTTCCACATCAAATTCTAAGTCTACTTTTGAACCTACTCCTGAGCTTGAACGTGTTTTCATTAACTGTATTTGATAGCGGCCGCGTTCACGCATTGCTCGACTTGTAAAAATACCAAACACGTTATCTGCTGTGTTAATTTTTGAAATACCACCCGAAATATGTGAGTGATCGAACTCGATTTCTTCTACCGCAGATCGATTTAGCTGCGATGCAGTTACCATAATAACATTTAATTCTTTTGCTAAGTTACGAATTTCTTCTGACACATATTTGTCCTTAACAAACAAATCGCTTGGACTAACTTTAGCACTTACAGGCATTAACAAATCCAAGTAGTCAATACACAAAAAGTCTACAGTCACACCAGTTTGAATTTGTAATTCTTTAATGTAACTACGAATATCATTTACTGTACTCTGCGCTGGCATGTACTTAATGCGGAACTTGCCGGACTTCTTCTGCATCATCTTAACTTTCATTTCAACATTGTCAATATCTTTAAACACTTCTTTACTTGATGTGTTTGTCATCATCGAGTCAATGCGCATTGAACACAAATCTTCGGAAAGTTCTAATGAAATGTACACGCCATTGAGTCCTGCTTGCACCCAGTTTACACTTAAATTCTGCATAAACAAGGATTTACCCGATCCCGAACCACCTGCAAAAATCTGTAGTTCACCTCTGTTAAATCCGCCATACAATGCACGATCTAGATTAAGCCAGCCTGTGCTTACTTGTCCGTTGTTGGACTTAATATTCATTAGTCGTGTGCGTGGATCATCGAAGTAATCTGTGCCCATGTCTTTGTGTAAGGAAATCTGTACTGCGTCTTTGATAAGTTTCTCAACAGGATCAAAATCGCCTTTTTCAAGCATGTCTGCTGATTTAAGAATAGCACGTTCTAGTTCTTGACGCTTAGTAAACTTTTCAAACTCATCCATAAACCAGGTATAATGGCCATCGTTAAGTTCTGGCACTGGTTTAAGTTTTGACCCAATTGCAGCATTAACTTGACTAACCTCAGGCATAGTCCCGTACTTGTCGCTATGCTCTTTAATAAATGTTGCTGCTTCACGTAAACTTGGATCAAAGTTATCTACGTTATAAATGTTTTGCACACGCACATAACTCTGTGCATCTGCCAGCATCATTTCTAAAAATAATTTCTGAATTTCGACTGTGTATTCTTTCATAATTTCCGTTCAAGAGCTTTTCGTGCCAGCTCAATTTTAATCTTGCTTGAATTTTTGTTCTTAATAATACTTATTAGTGTAGTCAGTTTGCCATAACGCTTTACTGCGTCGTTAACATCTTTTACCTCTGCATCCCAGTCAGGAATACTTACTGAAAATCCATATTTAACTGCATCGTCAATTAATGCTAGACCTGCTTGATCGCGATCTGGTACTATAACAACTTCTCTATTAAGTCTTTTTAATATAGATGCCTGATTGTCGCTAATTCTATTTGTTGTTACTGCTACGCCATCAATGCTTAATGCGTCAAATTGACCTTCGACTACAATCACAAACTGCCAGTTATCGTGCTGCAAGTCTACGCCAAACACATATCCTGCTGCTGAACAGTTGTTTAGGTATTTTGGTTTGCGATCGTCTAGAAAGCGTGTGGTCCAACCAACTATCTTGTTATTATATGTATATGGTATTAGTATGCTAGGACGTGTTTGTTCCGTGTCTGTCATATATGGGTACGCCCACGGATCAACACCTCTATTGCGCAAGTATTCTAATAACTCTATGTCGTTGTCATCTATTAATCGTGCAGATTCTGGTAGTGAGACTTCTGGAAAATTGACCAGTATTTCTTCTTCTTGACGCTCGCGAATTAATTGAGTAATGTTTTTGTGTTTTAAACTATCAAGTGTTAAACGTTGAATCTCAATATCAGGAACGCCCATCCAAGACAATAAACGTTGTGCTTTATAACTTACTGGATATCCAAGAGTAAAACTAGCAGTATAGCCGCAGTTAAAACAGTGATAGCTCCAGTCTGTATCCGTTGAAAACTTAAAGCCGCCACGTTGTTTGCGATCAGCAGTTTCTCCATTATGCACGCAACATGGAGCATCAAAACTAACCCAGCCGGAACTGTTAGTTTTGCGTTTTCCATTGATGTAAGATACTACATTTAACACTCTAGTAGTTTAGCAGAATCAATATAATCAATCAACCGTTTTGAAATAATTTCGTGGCCTTTTTCGTTTGGATGTCGGCCCGGGGCAAATGCTGCTCTTCCGGCTTGTGTTTGGATATAATTTCTCATTTCTTCCAAAGGCCACGCATATGTCGGAACAGGGATTGAATTTTCGATTACCTCGAGCATATTGAATTGTATAACTGGAATTTGGAATCTAGCAGAAACTCCATCAAATAACATTAACGTTTCATTTAAATTACGCCAGCGTAAAGTATCATCAACTTGATTATCTACATAATTTCTGAATGTTTCTTTCCACGACTCGTCATAGATGCAATCATTGTGTAGTAACCATGACGAATGAATATGTGTATTCCATTCTGGATCATTGAAATCACGTTCGTGTGCTGAATTGTTCCAGCTACACCGCCATGCCTCGGTTAAACCTAGTAGGAACATTGTATTCGATATATCATTGTTTGCAATATACCAAATTAAGGTATCTCGTATACTATTAAGACTGGCGCCCGGAAAAGCTAAGTTTTCAACTTCTAAATTATAATGCTTGGCGATTAATCCAGGATAACTATGTGCTACCCTATACTCGGCGTTCATATCCCAGTATTTAGAATCTTCTTTAAATTCCGCTAATTCGGGATTATCGAGCTCGTCACCAAAGGTCCACGAGCAGCCAAATGCTACAAGTTTTTCAATCATATGTGTAATTATGGTTAGTAGTTAACGCGAACTGAATTTACGGTACCATCGGTATATTCAACAACAGCACGTAGCCATACAAAATTACCTGTAAAGTTAACTGCTGTATTGCCGTCTTCTTGTGTTGTACCGTTTGAAAATACAGTAATGTTTGCCCAGTCTGTAGATCCCGGACTTGTAACTAAACTACCCTGGATAGTAATAGTTCCGGTGAATCCTGTAACAGAAAATAGCGCAGTATGGCGGCCATCGGCTTGTCCATAATAACCGTTCCCTTTAACAGCAGAACCGGTTACAGTTTGAACAGAACTATCGCTAGGATGCGTTTGTTGTGAAACTAAAAGTTGTGTAGTAATTTGCGCCATATCAATATTTATCTTACATATACGCTGCCAACAGCACCACTAGTACTATCAATTTTCAAACGCATATAGCTGTGTAAGCCTTCTACATTAATGTATTTTGTGTTTGAATCTGCGCTGCTGAATGTAGCAGAAGTTAAGTCATACCATTCTGTTCCAGTAGGCGATCCTTGTACAGTTACAGTACCTACAAATGAACTGTTTGTGTATTGTACTGTTTGTAAGTATTGTTCTGGTTGCCATTCTGAACTGTAGTTTGTTTGTCCTGCTGTAAAACTTGGTAGAGTTATTTCTGAACTTGCTACAAACTCTGGCATAGCATTATCAGCAATGTAAATTACGCCACGTGCCCCAGCATTATCGTCGACATATACAGGTTCTGTTAGTGTTGAGCGGTCTACTGTGATAGAGTAATTTGCTAATTGAGATTGTACATTGTCTAAATCTGATTCAACAATAGTGAGTTTAGTCTGACCTTTTGTTGCAGATACCGTTTCTAAATCCTTAGAAAACAACAACTCTGTTCCATCTCTGCTCATGACATGACATGTAAACGTTAGCCCTGTAATGTCCACTGGCTTCTGATCCTGATTTAAAAATCTAAATAGGATGACGTTATCAACGCCTTTTGATATTTTTAAGTTTTTACTAAACACTGGTCTCCACCTCACATTGTGGTAGGCTGCGGCGTTGTCCAATAACAACACCATCTGGGTTTGCTGATATAAATATGCTAAAGTTGAATACATAACCGAGAGCCTTTACACTATTTATGGATATTGAACTATTCGAAAAGATCACAGACAAATACCCGTTCCTATCAATTGTTCGGTATGCAGAAAATGAGCACGTCGGAATTATACTAAATCAAGATAATCAAGTAACTACCATGTACGATTTTGGTAGTATTTTTGAAGAAGAACTTAAGAAACTCTTTTTGGATTTAGGTGAGATCTGGTGGTGGGAAAGTAACCATACTATCCCTATTAACATTTTCTTAAAGCGCGATTGGGAAGTGTTCAAACCTTACTTAAAAACATTCAATAACAAAAATTTAGAAGTTATATCTGGTCAAGTAACAAGTTTATCTGACTTAACAAAGAATCGAAAAAAGCGTAAGAGTATTACTCTTGTGCGTCGTGTTGATTAACAATATTCATATGTAATGCTACAAGATGCGCATAGCTGACCGCATGCGATTTTTTGAACGTGTAGCCTTCATCAGTTTTATCCCAAATAGTTTCTGCTACTTCTGCCCAGGGCTTGCCAATAAGATGTTTCTTGCCCGGACGAATCATAGCGAGAAACATAGCAAGTCTTGGAATGGTGTTTACATCTAATTGCTTCAACACATCAGCATAGTTATTAATGTGTATAATCTTTTCAACAAACTCTTGTTCGTGTAGTCTGTGCCATGGTGGTTCTATGTTCATTAATTGATCATAATGTGCTTGATCTTTAATATGTTCGTAAACATGAACATTAAGAAAGTCAATTTTAAAATAACCTAATTCTTCTGCTTGTTTATAATCAATGCTAGCGCAGTTACATACAGGATCCAATGGTATAGGTGTTACATATACACCTGAATTATGTTTACGATCCTGCTGTCTTGCTGGAATATGCTTTATTAACTGTAGTGCAGAATTTCGATCACCAAAATCGATATCAATATCTGCGCTCATAGTTGTATACCTATATTTGATAATTGAATCATAATTTTATTCAGTTCGTTATCTAAAATCTGATTTAAATTTAAAAAATTATTTCTATTGTGTTGTGCTATTTCAATAAGTTTATTCTTATTTTCGTCCCAATTAAACTTGATTAAATTATTACATAAATTTATAATTTTGTCAATACGATTGTCATAGTCGGTAATCTCATCGTAAGATTCGTCCCATAGCTCACTGTATGTTTTAAATCCTAAGTTTCTAATATGGGCTAGAAAAAATGGACTTCCTACCAGAACAAACGGCATTCCAGAAATTAAAACTTTAACTATTTTTTCAGTTGGGTGAAATTGTTGAGGACAATCAATATCTCCCTCTAATAGAAGATTAAAATATCCTTGATTATACAAATCAATCGGTAGCGAGAGAGAAACAGTATGATAATATGATTCTAAACCTTTTATAGTACTATATCCATCAAAGCATCCTGGTTTGCCATTATTTAAATCGAACTCTGTCGAGGGCAGACCAATATCATTGTAACTATACCTAAAAATATAATCTTCTGTTAATAAAGTAGACGTTAACCTGTCAATGAACCGATCTCTTTCTTTTTTAGTATTACCTGTAGTACTAACAAATAAACATTTTTTAGGATAATCAAAATTATACTCGTTCTTAAAATTGAACTGAAAACGATTTGGATTAAACATATAATCTGCATATTCATAAAAATAAAAATGCGAATGAAGATTAATATATTTTATAGGCAAATTATAATATTCTGCATCCCACTGTCCATTTGATATGATTATATAAAACTTATCTGTTCTGTACAATCGAAAATATATACGAGAATTTATCGATTCTGTAACATTAGAAATGACAACCACAGGGCTCGGGTCTTGATTAATATCATTAACCTGATCTCGATTATAAACTGGATAACCAGTTTTGCTACATTCTATAGGATATTCTAATTTGTCATTATTATGGTAATTTTTCCAATCAATCCAGGTTTTTAGTCGATTAACAAAATTACAAATACTCGAATCCGAGTCCAAAAACTTCATAGAACAACGCCTGTCACTTGAACAGAATACCACGGTTCGATACCTGAATTTGATCCAAGATGCCATTGGGGCTGATCAAATCGAATCCAATCACCTGCTTTCCATTTAACTACCGGTTCTTCTTCTAATTCAAAATAATGTCCTGATTTCCAGTCTTCGAGCATTATTAAATATCGATGAGTTCGACCCTTTCCGTGAATTTCTTGTACCCAATAATGCCTATCAACATGTAAGGGAACAGTCTGCCCCGGGTCAACTCGAATTACACTAACAACAGCATGATCAAAATCTTGTGGAACTTTTTTTGATAATGCATGCACCCAGGCTGGCGATTCTTCGTGAAACATTTGCCAAATACTGCTATTTTCAGCGGTATAATATTGAGAAATTTCCGGACGCTGTTGATAAGTTTGAAAATGATCCTCAAACTTCAAGTTCTGAAGATCATTTTCATTGATATCTAAATTTATATGCCCTTTAATCACAGTAATTTTCTAAGGTGCCTTTTCGGCGCAAATCAAGGGTAGCGCAATGAATGCCGCCAGATAGCGTCATAGCATGTCTAAATTGTACAGGCACACAATCAATCTTATATTTTTCAAGTTCGCGCATCAATGGAACTTGTGTTGAATCACAAATAATAGTATTAGGGTCCACACTTAAGATATTCATCCCAATGTATGGCGAGCACGGAGCCAAATACCCTTCTAATTTAGAACCTTGTACAACACAATCTTCAAACCAAATTTTATCCCATGAGTTAAACATTTCCGGGCAATTATCTTTATTAACACGACTACTATTAAGTAGTACCAGCCCTGGACGCAGCGGAATGATAGTACTATCAAAATGTGCGTAACTATACAACTCCGAATAATGCATACGATAACCCATTGGTTCTAACAGACGTTTAAGCCATTTATAGCCCTTCATATTACCCGAATTTGAAACTTGATATAGAAGATCTCGACCAACACGTACAATATTAGGAGCATCAAACAAAATTTCTAAATCTTTTAATGTAGGCTTACCATCAATGTTTTCAAATTGATAGTTATCATCGAGTAATCTTGGTTTAGGTGCCGACATCCATAATGCTCCATCATCAAAAGCTTCATAAAAAATATCTTCATATAACCGCGTTTCAAAATAACGAGCACGTGTAGGCGTTGGTGTTTCGATTAACATATCAGCTAACGGTAATACCAGATCTCGTGGACACCAGGAATACCAACCTTTTGATTTCCAGTCTGGAGTAGCAAATTCTTTATCCCAATTAATGATCTTAGGTCGATGTACCTTAACACCCATTTTTTCAAGTGTGCTTGCTAATCCATCAGCATCTTCGTTTGCTTCATCAATTACCCATTGCGGATAACGACCTTCCATATGCTCAATTTGTTTTGTTGTATAATTTGCATAGCTAAAACTCCGAGCACTGACATCGATAGTCACACGGCTATTATGCGCATGTCCTACGATAATTTCTTCTAAAGGATCCCAGTCGTTGTGTGTGTTTACTATCATTTTAAATGGTTTATAATGTATTGTTTATTTGGAATATCGTTGGTTAGTAACGACAATAATTCTTGTTTTTGCAACGTTGATAAATTAACTATATCTAAATGCGGTGGGTAGGTTACTAAATTCAGCGACCAATCATATTTATTGTGCATTATCCACTTAGATAAATTTGGTAAGAATTTATAGTTATCTTTATATAATGTTGTATGCACCGAAAAGTTAAATCCACATTCGCTTACCTGTTTAATAAACTTTTCAATATTATTCCAGTTACTGCCTGGCCTAACTGCTTCGTTATCGCCTCCATAACCGTCGATACTAATAATAAATTTAACTTCTTTAAATTGTTTTAATAATGATATTGTTGAATCATCTAATAGGTAAGTTCCATTGGTGTTGTATGTTAGGCTTACTCTATCTAAATACTTTAGAGATTCTAAAAATTTCTTATGCTTTGTAGTCATTAAAGGCTCGCCGCCTAAAAATACTATACGCTCAATGGTTTGAGGGATGTTGATTACCGGACGATTACTAATAATATAAGATTGTTTTTTACTTACTTTAGAATTCTTTTGCGCCCACGTACTACTAAACTCCTCAGAACAATGATTGCAATATAAATTACAGATGTTGTCAAACCCAATCTCAAGATACTTTAACTCAACAGTATCCGTATTATATTCATTATTAAATCGTTGGCGCATGCTTTCAATTCCGCACGACTCTTCATGATAACATTTAGCACACCCAGGGTCTGGATCTGTCTGTTCTCTTAATCTCTGATATTCGGGGATATGTAATACGTTTGATAGGTTACCATCAAAAACAGCAATGGGATATTTGAAGCGACAGCATGGGAAAATGCGATCGCCGGACCTAATATTTGTATGTTTCCAAAATGCTGCGCAGGTCATTAATCTACTAACAATGGTGAGATGCATACACGATTATTATTTGGAATCCCTCGATTATATTCCAAATATTCATCTCCACCTAATCCAAATATAACGGTATTTGTTGGTGTTAAATGTAGTTCGCTACAAACACTATAATACTTCTCCCAGTATGTTTGCCACATATAATCACAGCTAAATGATTGCATATAATGCACACCGAGGCTCATTGAATACGAATTTGACATACCCACTTCGTTAATCATACTAATACCGTCGTCTTGGTAATCTTTTGTAAAACGTATACCTACACGATGTCTCTCAAGTGTATAAAATGGCTTGCTCAAACTAGCAGTAACTTCTGTAACACACGGGAACTGTTCTAGGTGGAGATATATATTTTGTGCTATACCCCAATAGGCTAAATCTAAACACACCGGTACATTTAAGTCTATACATTTTTGCATTAGGTCATTGAACTGCGGATGTACTTGACCTGTATCTGAGAAAGGAACACTTATAATAAGTGCCGAATTTTTTGTTATCTTCTCGCTGAACGTTAAGTGCCTACCAGCGCATCTGTGATATTGAAACTCGCCCGGTAGTACCACAATTTCTCTATTGTTATGTTTTAACAAGAAATGGTCGAATGTCTGACTTGTTCCTGCTGTGTAATCAGCATAAGTGAACTCGTCGAGTCCTGAAAGTATCTTACTGTCAGACTGTGTTAGCCAGGTACGCCACATTCCAGCATAATTATTTAGATCTATGTTCTGATATTTATGTGTATGGAGGTGCTCTTCCACACCACAACACTGAATTGGTCGTGCACCTTTAATTGTTTTTACCATCCTGCTTTCCTTAACATTTCTTTTGCATATTCTTGATCAGCTACGTATTTTTTAAATATACGTTCCCATGTTTCTGGATAGATATAATCCCAAATTACCTTTTGCTGATCTTCATTTAATTTACTCAAGAAATCTTGACCGCTTGTTGAATTATAAATTACCCAAGGGCTAAGAATACCTTTAGTGATTAGTTGGCATACCTTATTCGGGTTTTGGTAGCGAATAACATCTTGCGGGTTAGCGTTGCTTTCTTCTGCCCAGTCGATGCTGTATTCCATTGCTCGTACTAATGCACGATCGGCACGTTCTGTTACAAGAAGATTTGTTAAGTATTCAGTATAAACACTATCTTTTGCCCAGTGGTCAAGTTTCTTGTTACTGTTGATAACATATTCAATAAATTTTGGTATATCAATGGCGCCAACGGACACGCAAAAACGACCAAACTTAACAAATGCTTTGTAATAAGGACTACCTGCAAAGTTATCAAACGTTTTTAATTTTGCTGATCCTTGCGTGTACTCGTAGAACTTTAGATATGCTTGATAGCCAATCTGGACTCCTCGTTCGTTTTTTTCTTGAAACCGTTTTTTCTGCTCGCAGACATGTACCGCAAGGCTGCTTTCGCGTTTAAATTCACGTTCGCAATATTTACAAGTGTACGTATCAGTTGTTTCCGTGAAGTTTAATGTACTCATTTACTTCTTTTTTAGTAACAAGTTTAGATAGTATTTCAATATCGCTAAGTTTAACTGACGGAAATAATTCAGATAACTGCTTTTTAATTTCCGAGGACTTGTCTTCCTTCTTCTTCATTTGTAACCATTTGTGTTTTTGCGGACCAATACCTGGACTAGCAGCACAAAGCTCTAGCCATTGTAACTTAGGATGCTTAGTAATGTCATACCAATGCTTATTGCAATAGTGGTTGGTTGCTGCCAAATAATAATGTTGTATTTCGCGAGATCCTTCTACACTTGCTCCCCATTTAAGTGCTAAGAATGCCGAAAAACCTTTCCGCTCTTCTTCTGAAAGGTTATCATAAAAGTCATAATCCTTTCGATCCATTGCCGCAAGCATTTTAAAAATGTCTAATTTAGCCGCCACCTTCGATATTCCTATCTGGTCCTGTTAGCACGTCCCACATACGATGCTTTTCTACTTCTTGCTCGTATTCTGAACTGTCTGGAAGTTGATTAATTACACGTTCAACTTCGCGCATATGTTTGTTAAACATTTCTTTTAATTCTGGATGGCGTTCTTCCATCACATAATCACGTTCTGGAATGTTTAGCACACGTTCAATAATTTTAATACGTTCTTCTATGTCCCAAGTACCTTTGTCGCCATGTACTTGGATACCCTTGGAAACATTTTTGTCGTCGCTAAGAGATATGTTACCCCAATTTAATCCTGCTGTGTTTATGGTGTAATCATCATAGTCCTCGTAGTTATACGGAACAGTAATAGTTACTGGGTTTCCATTTTCATCATCAATATCCACCATTGTTACAGTAATGTTGTCGTCCTTCATATTACCCCCACGCTTTATTATAATCTACCACTTCGCAGTTACGGGATACATCTTTAATAAAGTAAACACATTCAGGATTCTCGCCGTCACTTAGTGGAACAGCAAGGAATTGTCCATTCTTTAGTTTAGGTGCATACCAATTTACTTCATTGTACACATCTACAATTTCAATTGGAAGGAATGTAGGTGCATATGAACTCAAACTATTATACTGGTACACCTTAAAGTCGCGATCATTTAGACTAGTAAGCGGAAGTGATTCTAAATCTCCTAAGTCATCTTCACCAATTAAGACTTGCCAATCCAGAGGCATTTTAATTTGCTTATTTCCGATCTTTAATACCAACGCAGGACTTGTAAATGATTCCAGGAAAATAAGCGGAATATAAAAATAGTCCGGATTATTAGGGTCGCTATTGTCGAGAATAGCAAAACGCATGTCGTCAATTTCTTCGGGTAGCGTATCTAAGTTGTATGCTTCGTTATCTAGTGTGTGGATTCTCATAGTATTATTATAGTATAGTTTAGCTTTAATTGCAACCTATTATTTCCAATCATATTTTTCAACTGTAAACGGATAGTTTGCTTCTTTATAGAACGCTTTACGCTTTGTTAAATGCCGTTTGGCAAACTTACAGGTTGATGTTATATCCCAGATCTGAACATGGTCCTTGTCTTGTGCTTTTCGTATACCACGTCCTATTGATTGAATAACACGTACAAAAGATTTACCAGGCTCAACAAGTACAAGATTAAAAATGCGGGGGATGTTAATACCAACAGCAGCGACACCATAAGTTGCAACGATAATTTTATTGTCTGATTCAGAAATTTCATCATAGTGTTCTTGTCTATCCTTTGCCTTTGTTGCACCACTTACAAATACTGCGTTATCGCCTAAGCGTTCCACTAAGTCAGTTCCGGCACTAACACGATCAACTAGCACAAGTGTATTACCCGACTCGTTGATACCTTCAATCATTTGCGAGATAACATTCAATCTATCTTGGTCACTTAACAAGAACTTTAGTTCTGATTGATAGTTTTGATGTTCTGCGTGATCCTGCAACTGTACAATGTTAACATGGCAGTTAGCAAGTACACCTTTTTCTTGTAGTGTATTAGCAGCAATACGATTAATAACTGGACCAATACTCACATGCAATGCTTGAAACTCGAATAATTCCTTAGGAATGGTTCCTGTTAGACCCCAACGTAGTGGAATCTTTGCCATTGGTCCTGTAAGTAGAGTTTTGAGTGCGTCTGCTTTTGCTTGATGTACTTCGTCTACAATAACACAAACAACATCTTCTAAAAACTCACCAATGGAAATAGGTGCTTGTTGATTGCGGGTTGCTTTTAACAGCGAGTTAAGTGACTGCCACGTACAAATAGTATGTGTCTTGCCAAACTCTTTTCTATCACCGTAAAATACACCAACGTCTAATTGCATGTTGATGTAATCCTTTTCGGTTTGCGTTACCAAACTTTTGTTAGGTACAATAACAATTGATCGTCCATATTGTTCAACACGCTGACTCAGAGCTGCCGTCATAATGGTTTTACCGGCACCGGTAGCAATCTCTTGTAAGCTCTGTGGATTCTCCAGAAAGTTATTAACTACTTCGATTTGGTAATCACGCATTTCAATAGGTTGTCCAGCAGCCGGATGTCCTTTGGGCCATGTAATATGTCCAAAGCTATCTTTATGCACAGGTTCAAACTCGAATACTGTACGATAGTCTCGTTGGTCATCAACAGCAACATCGTAATTATATTCTGCTAATACAGGAACAATCTCAGGAAGCAAGTTTACATATGTACTGCCGCCCATCTGAAAGAATGCTACTTTGCCATCCCAGCGACCTAAACGAACTGCGGGCAAGTAACGTGCATGCGGAATCACATACTTAAATTTGTTCACAAGTGCTTTGCGAACGTTAAGATCCAACCCGTCAATTTTGACATTTACTTCGTCTTTGATTACTAGTCGTGCTGATTTCATTTCTGTTGTACTATCCTAGTGGGGTAATTATTTTGCTTGTATCGATTTATTAGTTCATTTATATCTGTTACTTTTCCAACAGGAATCACAGAAAATATTTCTTCGACGCTCCAATTGTCTAACTGCCAATGCGACGTCCAATCTGATTTATATATCTCAAACCATTTATTAAAGCCAAGTATGTCCTTTCCTTTAATAAAATCTGTATCAGTAAGTTGAACAAAAATGTTTGGTTTTAAATTAAGCCAAGGTTTTGATAGCTCTTTTAATCTATCAATATTGTTAGGCTCTTTACGAATATAATAATCATATGGATCTTTCGACAGCTCCTGCCATTTGATATAACAACAACCTGCGCTAACACTAGTCGTTGAATACTGTAAATACATGCGATCAAAATCTTCTATTAACGGTCCGTTTCTTTCTCTATAGTCAAATGCAATCGGTCGGAGTAATCCACCAGCTTGCAATACTTCGTTAGTGTGAATCATTTCGTGAAATTCTAACCATAATGGGTCACCATTATAATTTTTTTCATAAACCTCATGCAAATAATTTAAATAATCCTGAGTTAAGATACGGTTTTCATCTAGATCTAAATTTAATAATCTAGCACATTTAAATAAGTACGACGTTGCATCATTGATATTTTGATTGGTATTTGAATACGGATTATCGCGTGGATGATTAGGAATATTAAGATTTATTTGTCCAAGGTATTTAAATTTTGAATAAATTTTGTCAGAGACTGGGTTATCAAATAACTCAATAGTTATTGGATCTAGATGGTCCCATTTAATTAAAAGATTATTCATCGTCTATTACTGTAATAATTTTCTTCGAAATATGTCCCAATGACTCGTACGTAAATGCTGCACCAGGCATGAATACTACGCAGTCTACGCCCTGATCTAATGTATAATTATCGCCGTCTTTGCTAAACACATGATAATCGGCAAGCCCTGTTCCTGTCATACGCATATCTGCGATACTCTTAAACTTTTCTGGTACAAGAACTTTCGGTGCTTTCCATGGACCCCAAATATCGTCTTCGTTAAACCTGTGCTGCTCAGTAGATTTGTGAACTATAATAATATTGTTGTCAGTTGATCTTAACCATTCTTTAACTGCATCAATATTTTTCTGTTCGATATTTACATTTCGATTAACAGCAATGTGTCCTAGCGCACTCCCAAACTTTCTGAATATATAGGACTGGAACTCAACGCTTAATGTAATACCTAATCCTACCAAGTCGCGAATCGTGTTGAGTGTGATCTCATTGGTGGGCAATGCCTTTAATAGTCCTGGGCTTATATTACTTACAATATACCTATCCCCATATACCTCAGCATATGGACCCCAGTTAAATTTGCCGCCAGGGATGCTATCTACAATATCCTGAATTGACTTGTCAACAGCAAACTCATGATCTTTAGCATAATAGTACAAGTCGCGTATTAGTGTTGGATATGCTGTACCACGCCATACTCGTTCATCTCTATTCCAATGAATGTATTCGTGATGTGCCGAGTGTAACATTAAACCATAGTCATGACCGGCATCTTGAATTACTGTACGCAAGTCAGCAACAGCATCCTTGTTAAATGGAAATTGAAGTTTAATAACATCGTCTTCGATCCACAACAACGGAGCGTAACTAGGATCAAACTCTACAGGGTCTTGGCGCCACTTCTTGGCTAGAATATCTTCGTCTGTGAGTGTGTTTTGACTTTCGTTATAAATCTGTTTACGATACTTATGAACAATTTTTTCCCATAACTCATTTTGTTTAATGGTTAATGGTCTATTATCGTTAATAAAACGAGCGACATTTTCCATAAAGTTAATGTCGTAACGACTGAATCGTAAATTCTCACGCATCCATAGGTGTGCTGTTTCTCTGTCAATCACTTTTCGTATCATATTAACAATTATAACATAAAATTAAAAAAGGCGCAAGAGTATTTCATCTTGCGCCAATAAACCAGAGAACTTTAGGAGTTCAACATAGCATATTGTGTTCTCTAGTTTAAAAACTGCTCTTCATACAAGTTACTGCTGCCATATCCTTCCAACGCTGCGGGCTAACCTTAATCAAATCTGCTAGCTTCAATGCCATACGCAAGCTCATTTCGCGTAATGAGTCCTTGTTCTCATCCATAAATTCAATTACTTCGTCACCTTCGTTATTCTGGAAATAGTAATGCTCAAACAAATCGCCCTTGCGATGGATCTGCTTGATACGCAAAAACTTATCACGCATGGTGTCCATTGTTAAATCAATGTAATGGCAACGCGATTGAAGTGCTTCCAAATGATCCTGTAGTTTCTTGCTACGCACATGGTCAAACTTAAGGTTAGTAATAAAAATTACTGCGCCGCGGAAGTCAAAGCGGTCTGGGATACCCTCGCGGCGCAGTAGCGAGCTATCTGCATTCCAGTGGATAGTGCGCTTCTTCCCAGAATCAAGGGCCGCTTTAAGCAAATTCAGTGAAAGGTCGTCCATAAGGACCGAGTCGCAATCGTCAAATACAAGCACGTTACCTTTGTCGGCGTGATTGTAAAGTGTAGCATACAACCCAATTGGGGTCATAGCACCCTTAACTACTTCGTACTTAACTTTGCTACCAGCAAGTCGATCAAACATTGAACTCTTTTCAAGTTCGCGCTGGACGCCGTAAGACTTGCCCACGCCTGGAGGACCCACTACAATCATAGCACGCACGTCGCTGTTGATTGTTGCTCGGGTCATTTCTTCCAGGACACCGAAGCGTGTTTCGATGCGATCCATTACTTGTTCGTCGGTCTCTACAGTAGACTTTTGTACCGGAGCACCGATAAACTCAACGTCTTGTTCTTCGACGTTTACACGGATTTTGTCGCGACCTACACCAATCGCTTCGTTGGGACGAACTGTAATAAACGAGCCTTTAGCACCAGTTTGGATTCCTTTAACCACTTCAAAAGTTTGGTTACGGATTTCTTCTCCACGGTAGGACCCGCTCAAAATACGCACATTCATAGTAAACTCCTATATTTGCTATGTTGCTGAATGAGTGCTTATTATACTCTATCTTGCAGGGCTTGTCAAGCCCTAATTTTGTTGTTTTTTTACCACAAAAATTAACAACTTATGCGTATATTATAGCCAAAAAAATAGGGTCTGTCAAGACCCTATTTAATAAAAGATTTTTATATTTTATAAATTTAATTTATGGATTATTTACATAAGACATAACGACTTTATCAGCCGATACACGAATATTGCATCCAAATACTTGCGAGGCATCAATCTTATAATGCCAAATACCCTCATTTGGGTTTGAAAAATCTGGATTTACTGCTGTGCCATTAAGAGTGACGTTGAATTTTTCATCTGATTCACCAAGTACTTGATCAGTTGGTAAATCAAAAAATTCAGCTGCATTTCCATCTGCACCATCGGTGCCAGTATAATTCATTAAAATTTTTCCAAAAATAAAGTCGCCGCCGGTAGGTGTAATTGTTAATGGAATATCGCCAACTGTTTCAGTATCTGTATTCCAAGAAGCAATTACAACCAACTCGTCATCGCTAGCTTCTTGATCTGGCGCGGCTTGTGCCGATTCGGTTACAACCGGACCTGAAAACACTTCCGAACCATTATAATTAATTGTTAGTGAAACTTCACCTTCTACGCTATAGGCTTTGCCATATAATTTTACAATTCTAGTTGCCATTGAACTCTCCGGGTTTAAAAAGTATGTTACCAATATTTATCAATTACTGCGTCATTTAGTTGATGTAACTTTGGTTTTCCATGGAAAACCGCAATACTAGTATTTTTATCAATTACTGTTCCGGTACCTGGGGTTCGATGGTTCTTGGTTTCATTATTCCAGCCACCATCAAACAATTGCCAGCGCCAACTTTTGATGCGAGTTATATCAAAAAATCTTTTCTGCTCGATTGGTATCATCCGATCAATAAAATTCTGATCGCCATGTAATTTATTCATGTATGATTCAGGACTTTTAATAAATTCGCCCCATACATAATTATATTTATCAACATTAAAATACATTACACTACTATTTAATTCTAATTTCCGCTGATTAAATAGGTATTTAAAATCTTGTATTCCCCAAAAATATTTTGTATCTAGATCTAATATCCAGTCTAAATTTCCCGTAATAGCAACATCCAAATCAAAATATATAAGCTGATTATCAAATTGTTTACGATCAAATAATTGTACTTTGTACCACCATCCTTTACGGCAATTATGTTTGCGCATATCATACAAAGAATGTTTAATATATGGCGCAGGAACTTCGCGTTCAGCTTCTGTATAAACGTGTAGCGTTACTGGCTGGCTAAATCCTCGTTGTAATCCTGCGTATAATTTATCAACATATACCCAATCATACAGATCACCGTGTATTACACATGCACAATCAATCACATTCTAACCTCAAGTCTTTTATACCACACACCAGTACGTATTTCATCTACAGTATACTCGGTATGTGCTATTTGCGTAAACCATAATTCTCTATTTAAATGCGTTGGTGTTTCAACCTTTTTTAATTCTATAGAAATAGGATGTGCCAAACTTGTCTCGTGAACAACTACAGGACACCCAGCAATGGCTCCTTGTATTCCTGGGCCGCTGTTGTAATTTATTAATGCGTGCCAATTATATGTTAAATCAAAACTATCGTAAGTTCCGGCAACTTTTGTAGGTTTTTCAACATTTGCTTCAATTGGCAATCGATCCATATTAACCAGGCACCGCGGATGCGGACGTATTATTATAGGACGATCAGTATATTCTCTTAGGTCGTAAAAAGTTTTTACTACCCACTGCTCAATATCAACCCCACGTATTTGTTCTGATTGTCTATGCTGAGCTGCTATCACAATGGCGCCGTTATTTTCTGTTTGTGTCTTTAACTCTAATCCAAGTTTTTGTGGACGATCCATATCTAAGTGGTCTAAATGTCCGTAATAACCTTCTGCATTAATATTATTAAGTGCTATTTTCCAAGTTTCTCCTCGCTTTAATGCGCCAACATCAATTACAAATACAGGCTTGCCGTGATGTTTGTAGTGCGCATATATACGTTGGTTTGCTGCTAGTCGTCCGTTCCACAACACAGACCATATAACAGCATAATCGCAATCCATTCCATTTTCAACAGGTATTAATCCGTGCTTCCGGGCACCTGACAGAAATGCTTCTATAACTTCCTTACCGTTAAGTGCGACAGACTTTGGAAAGTATCCTATTGTTGCCATATAAATACCATAATGACCAGCTATACCGTAGTTACTACATTTCACAAAAACGGATACGAATTATACGGCAAACGTATGATTCAAACCTTTTTACAAAACTGGCCAGCTACAGTAAATCTATATGTGTATGCTGAAAACTGTACTGTTACAGAATCAGCACCAAACCTAACTGTATTTAACTTAGAAGAAGCCAGTCCAGAATTAGTTGCATTTAAACAACGATGGCAAAACGTGCCAAAAGCAAACGGAGACGTATCAACTGATCCGGTGCGCAGCAAACGTAAAGATGCTGGCAAGGGATTTAAATGGGATGCTATTCGATTCTCTCATAAGGTTTATTCTATTTTTCATGCTGCTAAACATACGCATGCAGACTATTTAATTTGGATGGATGCTGATATGGTCTGTCATAGTCCTATTGCTCAGGAAGATATCAATCGCTTAATTGACGGCAGTAGTGACTTATATTATTTAGGTAGACGAGGAAAATATTCAGAGTGCGGTTTATATGCAATGGGATTACGATCTGGACATATACAAAATTTTTTAAAGTTATTTCAGCAGTATTACGACAATGCCGAAAATGGCATTTTTACGTTAGAGGAATGGCATGATTCATTTGTATTTGATGCTGTGCGCAAACAATTGCCGTTGTCTCAGAAAGATTGGAGTGATGGATTAATTAAGGGCGAAGGCCATCCAATCATTAACTCAGACTGGGGCGCATACCTTGATCATTTAAAAGGTAATCGCAAAAAAATTGGACGTAGTAAGCCTAAAGATTTATTAATACATCGGTCAGAGGATTATTGGAAATAATGGATATCATTACAGGAATGTCGCAAGAATACTACGATAGTATCGGAAAACACATGATTCAAACCTGGTTAGAATTTTGGCCAGATACTTATACCTTATCTGTTTATACCGAAGATCACATAGATATTAATCACAAACGCATTAATATCATTAATCTAGATACAATGGATGCAGAATACCACAAACTCCAAAATGAGAAAATGAAACTCGGAGATCGTATAAAACGGTTCGCTAAAAAAGCATGGCCTATAATGAAACATTTAGAGTCAGACAACGGATATTTAATATGGGTCGATGCTGATGTATTAACTGAATCTATTGTTACTGAGTCCTGGTTATTGTCATTAATCAATAATGACAACTTTAGTGCGCACATAGGTGTCCCGCAAGGAAATTATTACTCGGTTGAAACCGGATTCTTTATTATTAACAGATCAAGCAAGTATAAAAATGATTTTTTAAATGAATATCGTAGAATATACTACAACCGAGATTTTACTAATCTGCATAAACCATTTGATGGGGATATTTTCGGAAAGGTGATCCGAACATTGCGAACAAATAAAAAATTTAAGTACCGCGAGCTTAACCCAAATCCAGATACAGCATTAAGTCCATTCAATAAAATTTTTGACGGAAGAATGAAGCACTATAAAGCAAAAAGAAAAAATATATTCAAAAATGAAAAATAAATTATTATATTACTCGCAAGCAGGACAGGATCAGTTTGCATTATCTGTTGCCAGGCATCAATCATACATTGAAATAGGTGCCAACGATTACAAGAAAAGCAACAACACATACCCATTGGAAGTTCTCAATGGCTGGAAAGGATTCAGCATCGAACTCAACCAAAAAAAATTTAAAAATAACTGGGAGAGCCAATCAGAACGTACTAATCGAATATATTGGGACAATGCAATCACATTTGATTACGCTCGGGCTGTACTAGATAACGGAATGTCAACACGTGTTGGTTATTTAAGTTGCGATATTGAACCTGCAGAGAATACACTAAATGCATTAAAAAAAGTCGTCACAGATGGTATTACGTTTGACTGTATTACCTTTGAACATGATTATTATAAAAACAAGTCTAACTACCATCAACTTGCTGTAGAATTTTTAGCAGAACACGGATATCGTGTTGCTGTAAATAATGTGTTTGCTATGAATAAACCAGCAAGATTATTTGAAACCTGGTTTGTTCGCAATGATATCGATTTTAATACTGTTGAATACTCTAATTGGGCAGAATTATTTAAACATTAACGGTTTTAAGTGTGCCCAGCTCTCGCCGCGTTGTTGTTCTTCAATTGTCCATTGAGTATAAGCAATATCATATTTCCATTGAGTAATATCTACGTCATATCTAAGATTTTCAAGTTGAGACAAGTCTCGATGCGCAATAGGCCAAATCATTGATCCATTGTGTAATGCAAAAGTTGGAATACCTTCTTCGATACTTTCAATTCCACTTAAACTATTGTATGTAACTACACAGTGAGCTTGTTGCAAATCAGCTGCAAGTCCTTCGCCGCCTTGGCCACCACCTTTAGTAAGATTGTCGCTAACACGCACATTAGATATTTGATTAGCTACCCAGTTAGCTCCTTTAAGTCCGCCTCTAAGATTTCTTGGATGCGGACGAATAATAATTTCTCTGTCCGTATATGTTCTAATATCTTGTATAGTTTTGAGCATCCATTCAGTATATGTTGCAAATCCTTGTTTATAGATATCTATAATACTAGAGTCGCCTTCCTTTTGCCCCATGAAAATAATTTTATCACCTGGGCTATTCCAGTCCTTAAACGTGATCCCTGTTTCTTGTTCAAATTTATTCCATCTATCAGGTGGAGAATTTTCGTTACCAAAAATACCCTCGGTCCATTTATAACTAAACCAGCCTAGTCGTTGCCAACCACCATCTCTGTACTTTCTAAAGTTTGGACTTTCTTGAACTAAAAACGGCTTATTAGTTTGTAGAATATATTCGTAAGGACCAGATCCGTCTTTGGTTGCAAATTTAGGCTTTAATAGATTTGTTTGCAGATAAGCATCAGCATTGTGAGCAATTGGATCAGTAACTGAATCTGCTAATTCGTATTCGTCGCCGTGCTTTCTAATACCTTCAGCGATATGTCTAATTGCTTTTACACTACCGCGAATACCAGCTACTTTTACTTTCATACATATTTCCTCATATGCGCCCAGGCGCTCCCATTACTTAGCTCATCAAAATGCCAATGCGACATTGCGATACGTTCAATCCATTGTTGTCTATCAAAATACGCAGGATTTTCTATTGTGTTTAATTTAGTATTTGCCACTGGATACGCTTGACTACGCGATGGGTTAGGATCTGTAATAAACACAGGTAATCCTTCAATTGCTGCTGCTACACCAGGACTAGAATTGTAATTAACTACACACCAAGCACGATTGAAGTCATCAACGATGCTTGAGCTAGTACTAATTTCCCACGGGCCTTGATTTTTAGATAGGTATTCTTGGGCACCTTTGTCACCTGGGTGTCCTCTAACAACAATAGGACGGTCTGTATATTTGCGAATATTAGCCACAGTTTGTTTTAACCAATCAACTACGTCAAACCCACTCATACTCCACCCACCATTGCGTTGAGTACAAATTAAAATGTTATCTCCGCGGGGTTTCCAATCCTTCAAGGATATATTATAATCGCGTTGTATTTGTTTCCAGCGAGCAGGATCAGGATCATCCCAGAAATAGTTTCCTGTTGTCGGGAAAATGCCATCCATGCTGTATCGTGAATAATGCGGTTCAATGATACCTGTGTAATTAAACAAGTTGCTATCAACAATAATAGTATGCTTGTTATATGTATTTTTCGCCACATTCTTTCTTAATTGTAGATGAGGAACACTGGCACTACCTTCGTGTACCCATCCTTGTATTACACCAACATCTGCTTGTACAGGTGAGCGTTCTCCCCATGCAATACCAGTATCTCCGCAGCGATTTACTCCGTCTACAAAGCGACGCAATACTTCAACTTTATGCGGTGCTTTGCGAGGATTAGGCACGCCGCCAAGATACGCCACAACTTTCATACGCTGCTTTTAATATTTTCCCAGTATTGTTGGTTTGCTTCTCTGCATTCTTCTAGTGCATCTGTGTATACCGGAACATCGTCTAATATATCTTTCCAGTCTTCCTTTTTATCCAGGAAATACGGCTGATGCTTTAAGAATTTGAACTTAGTGCTCCATTCGCCAACAACAATTACACGTTTACCAAGCAATGTGCCCCAATACGCTCCGTGATAGCTATTTGTTAAAATAGTATTTGCGCTGCCTAATAATTCAATAGTATGTTCAATATTATCACCAGAGTTTATGTATCTTGGTATTGGATCATTGCCAAATTCTTTAACCAGTTGCTTTTTATGCTCAAACCAGATAACGTCGTTTTTAACAGTATATTCTTTACCAAAAGCTTCATGCATGCAACTTGCACACGGAACCCAATTATATCCATTGCCATAGTCTCTGATTCCGATTGCATTGTATTTTAGCAGATATTCTGGATATGCTATTCCTTTTTTAGGATTCAGATCTTTACTATTATGTCCTGCTCCCCAGATGGCCCTAAACACATTTGCACTTTTGATTTTGTCGTATGTTCCTCTAAGCAATTTTTCATATTTGCTAATAAAATCTTCATATAACTTTTGATTGTTAACGTCAAATAATTGCCAGCGTTCCTTCCACAAGTTCTCAATACGCTGCTTATCTGGATGCACCAATATATCTTCTAATACATCGCCAAAAAATTCATTGGCAATTAATCCGCCACCGCCCACAATAACAGGAATATCAGTTGGAAACTCTACCTTTCCGTAATGTGCAATGTCAACTGCGACATATTCGTCTGGACTTAAAAAATATTGTAGCGGATTAGATGCCATATCTCCTACGTTATTTTTGTCAGTTCTATGAAATACTACAAATTTTAGTTTACTCATACCATTCTTCTAATTTTTGTTTCGCAGATCCGTCTTTTAATTCTTTAATATGGAATTGTCCATACGCTAAATGACATGCCCAAGCATAGCGTTTATCATTGCTTGGGTAATATGGTGTTTCAATTTGTGTTAAATCTTGCAATCCTGCAGGACCTGCTGCGTTAGGAGCAAGTGTAAACACAGGAACACCGTAAAATACACTTTCTGTTGCTGCATTACTGTTAAATGTAACCAGTGCATGCACATCATTACTTAATGCTTTTTCAAGTGGTTCGTTAATTCTTTGTGTACGTTGTTTAGAACGTTCACGTATTACGATAGGCCTATCTGTATACTTCTTTATTGTGTTCACGGTATCAGCTAACCATTGCTCAGGTGTTGTATCATAGAATTTACAAGGCTTCTCGTCTGGCATAGCAATTAATATGTTGCGTCCATAACGCCACGGGTGAATAGTTTTGTTAAATTGCTTAAATCTATCGTTAGGACGTTCAATAATAGTAGTATGCTGTAGATTGTTTTTAACTATGCGATGCCAAAACTTCCAAGTACCTTCATTTCCAAAATATCCTGTATCCATATAATAAAACGTGCGGTTGTCTTTCCAGCATTGTTTCATTATTTTATGCTTTAGAATACCTCTTAGTACAATGGTATCGTTGCTATCATTGTAATCAAACGTTTCAGTGCTAGTTGGTTCTATTCCACACCCACGAGCAAAGTCATTGATATATCTATCTTCGCCATTCTTACTTAAAAATATCATGCTGTTCGCAATATTCAGTTAAAATACGTTCACGATGCCATTCACTACCCATCGGGGTGTTAGCAAACTCATGGAAACTAGGTGTACCTAATGTGTAATGTAACAATTTAGCATCTGGATTCTCGCCATACTCGTCTGGGAGCCAATTCCACTCCAACGGCAATTCTCCAATACGTTCATCTTTGATCCAGCTGAATCGATGCAAGTGAGCACCAGTTGACTTTTGAATATATTCTGGTTTTAATATTCTATTAGGGTGGCTGTTACAATTCCAAAGTATAACGCTTGACCAATTCTTACGTGGATAGTTTTCATTTTTTGCGCCAAGATACTTTGTAGTCATCTTAGTTTCGTAATCATGTTTAACTACCATTACGTCTTTGTCTACCTCACGTAATTCCCACAGTTTAACAATATCATCACGCACAATCATATCACCATCCATAAAGATAGCCCATCCAAGATAATCCATTAAGTGCGGAACAAGAAATCTACTGTAGATGAAGTGATTTGAACCGTCTGTGTGCGTTTCCTTATAATCATCGAACAAGTTCAATGCTAATGGAATAATCGATACTGGTTTACTTGCGTGTCTGATAATCGAATTAGCGCACGTGTGATATGCTATTGCTTCTCGTGGGTCGTACCCGATAAAAACTGGAATTGGTTTCATGTTATACACTCTGCTATTAAATATCTGTTATGCTTTGTTACTGTATACTCGTTAAAGTGTTTACTTAAAAATAAATTAAACGAAGATTCGTTAAACGCTCGTTTCCATTTGTGATTAATCTTTGGAGCGTGCCTTGTTAATACTATTATAACAAAACGTGTTACGTTACCTTTATAATCGTTAATAAGTTTATCAGGATTACTAAGATACTCAAGTACACCTAGTATTAACCCAATATCATAAGTTTTATTCAACTCTAAACAATCAACATCAAAATCAACTATAATATCTGCCCTGTTATCCTTGTCTATTCCTAAATATTCTTTTGGTGAATAATAATTTAATATTGACTTGTCACCGCATCCAATATCTAAGACAGAACATTGAGATAAGTTGAAGTTATCTAATAGAACATTTCGCTTAGACCAAGATGGCTCTGACATTTTATCGTCTAATCCCAACAAAATTCCCTTGATAACCGTTAGGATCATATCTACGTTCATCTTTTGTCATATATGAAAATTGATCTCTGGTCAATGGTTCTAAATCTAATGTGCAAATATCAAAATATTGATTTAAGAAATCGTATAGATCGTTTGCAGTATAGTTATATTCTTTGAAGTGTACTTCGTTGCATTCAAAGTAAATTATCTTTATATCTTTTAATGTATTCTTAGCACCCTTTAATACTAACAACTCTGCACCTTCAACATCTATTTTTATAAAATATGCATTTTTTATATTAAACGAATCTAGTGTTTGTGTTACAGAATTAATTTCTTCATATTGTTCCATGTACTGGTGTTTTTTCATGCCACTCCAGCCAGCTCGTTTTAGATCCTTAAAAAATATTACTTCTTCATTGTCTGATTCAGATAATACTGCATGAGTAGCAACTACATTTGTATTTTTTCTAAATCGCTGGCTTAATTTACTATAATGATCTTCTAATCCCTCAAAACAAAAAAATTTTGCATTTGGAAATGTTCTAACGTATGGGCTTAACCATTTGCCAGTTCTTGCTCCAATATCGATCATAATCATATCGTCAGGAGCAGTATGACCAACATATTCGTAGATTATCTTTGCATCGGGATTTTTAAAATTCTGAGTCATAATCTCTCAATATCATCTTCATCGCAGCGATTACCGTATTGTATTTCTACAACTCTGCATGGCTTGTCAAAAGGGTTTGTTAATTGATGCCATTCGCCACAAATAATAGTAAATTCATCATGCTTTTCTAATTGTTTAGGTGGCATTGTGTATCCAGAATCTAATCTACTATTAACGATACACTTGCCTTCGCTAACAAGCCAATATTCGTTGCGTTGAGCATGTTTTTGCATAGATAAACTCTTGCCAGGATCAACTGTAAGCTCTTTTACTTTGCATCCTTCTACTTCGTGTAATACACGATAGTATCCCCATTGACGAGTTGTTTTTGGCGACTTCCATTCTTCAAGTATCCATGAGCTACTATTTGCTTTATCGTTGCCGCCAACACCAAACACAAACTCAACTTCCTCAAATACCATTTCAGGAATATTATTTTGAGTTCTATCTCCGCCATTGGCAAATATTACACTATCAAATGGAATCCAGCCACTTGTATCATTTTTAACACCGAGAGCATATTCAATTGCTTTACAAGCTGATCCATCTGAATCATCAAAGGAAATAACTTCGTCAACACATCCTAATGCGCGAACAATAGCAGCACGCTCGGCCCAGGGCATAAAATAACGTCCTTTTTTGCGCACAAGCCAATCGTCAGAATTTATGCCTACAATCAAGTAAGAACCTAACGCTTTTGCTGCTTCTAAGTAGCGGATATGTCCGCTGTGGATAGGGTCAAATCCCCCGGTGGCTACTACAATCTTCATTACAATATTTATTAACTGCGTAGATAATAAATAAGATTATGAGTTTTAGAAAGGTTCATAACGCTATATCAACATATGAAAATATTAATGTTAATTTCTGGCATTGTACTAAGAATGCCAGTAGTGCTATGACAATACACCTGTATGGATTAGATCAAAACTTAACGTTTGATTCTGTTAAAGAAAGTCTCGGTAACAACCATTGGGGTATTAGAAAAAAATTAACATTAATTAACAGAGATGCTGCTGTTAATAACGGAAGAAATAACTTCTTCATGTGCAGAGACCCATTCTCAAGATTTATTAGCATGTATAAAGACATGACTATTAAACGCCCACAAAGAGGAATAAAGGCAAAAATAGATCCTGGTTGGAGTCCGTACGAACTAGCTGTGTACTTAAATAATACCCCAGAAGAAAAATCTGATATTCATTTCGTCTCGCAATATAGCTTTATTAACCCTAAAAATGTAGCTACAGTATTGAGTATAAACGACAATTGTGCGTCTTATACATTAAATGGTGCAAATACTACCATTAACATTGTACATATGGAAGACATAACAAACACATGGAAGCAAGAAATTCCAATGCTTACTAACAAAGCTCATGAAACTTCCGGCGATGAAATAATATTAGACAAAAAGACTAAAAATCTAATCTACGCAAGATATAAAAAAGACTTTGATTTCTTTAAGTATTAATCTTCGCCGAGCCAGTGTAGACTGCGATCTAACCACTCGAGTACAAGATCTTGTTGTCTTAAATATCCATATGTATTAATGCTATTAACTGCACTCTCGGGTAACAATCCAGTATCAGCTAGATCATACCAACGTGTAGTTTTTGGATCCATTGGCTTAATATCTGACTTATATACGATAGCTTTGATCCAGGGGTCTGAGATTTCTTTTTTCATAAATGCACAATCAAAGCCTGAAATTGATAATATGTGTAGCAAACTAACAGGAGTGTAATGATAATATGAATAATCGTGTTGCGAAATATTTGGCCTATTAAACACTATTTCAGTTGTTGATGGTACAACCAGACACAGCATTGCTCCGTCAGTCATTAAATTATACCATTTTTTAAGTGTTGTTAACGGATTCACTGCGTATTGGAACGCATTATTACACCAAACAACATCATATCCTTTATGATCTTTGCCAGGCAAATAATCTTCAAAATCACGACACTGATACGTCATGTTTTTATATTCTTTTGCTACTGGTAATTCTGGTCTAATATCAACACCAGTACAATTAATGTTTAACGGAATCTTATTATCATCGTCGTCGAGAATGTAAGCATTTGCCCACCATTCTAAATCAAGTCCGGTGCCACAACCCATATCAACAAGAGTATCAATACTCTCCATAAAACTACTATATTGCCATAATAGATTTAATGTCTCAAGAGAATGTTCGTGTGCTTCTTGATCGCTTTTAAACACTAACGTCCTCCATTCCAGCTGTGCGTAACTTGACAATATGTCCCAATTGCCATTGTTTTGTATCTAGTCCTTTCATAATACCCAACCAACGATTACGTAACAATGCTATTTCGTTAATTAAGTATTCCATATCAATTACTTCTGGCTCGCCGTCAACATATTTTTCAGCATCTCTACTAGTTAACGCACGAGCATAACCTTCTAAATATTTTTGAAAATGCTTACGTCTTGTTTTACGTAATTCAATATTGAGATAATTCAACACAGCTTCAATTTCTTGTAATTGATTAAAGCGTTGCTCAGTAACGCCCGGAAGCAACTTAATATTACTCTCTACATTGCCACCAATTCGGACTTCTTTTTTCGCTTCCTGTAGTTCATCCATATAATAATCAATGAACTCAGGAAGTTTTGAAAGATCTTGCGTTACTTTATTGTACCACATTAGTATTGATCATTGTCGTCGTCGTAAAAATCAAAATCTTCGTCATCGTCATCGTCATAATTTGAAATGACTTCTTCGTCGGCATATTCTTTTAGACTCTTAATACAATGTGTGTCTTGGCATACTTCGGCAATTTCGTTTGCGTTCATACCATTTTCAATGAGAACTGCAACAAAATCATCTGCTGCTTGCTGGAAGCTACCGCTAATATGCGGGCGTAATGCCTCCCAAATTTCCATAGCTAAATCAGGACTCATAATTTTCTTCTTCTCCTACAGATTCAGCAACGTTGTCTACAACATCTTCAACGATATCATCTGCTACGTTTGCTTCTTCGTTACTTATCTGTTCTTCAGCAAAAGCAAAATCTTGCATGAGCCTATCAAGAATCCCATCGTCATTATTTTCCCAGGCCTTACGGAAAGCAAGTACTTCTTCACCTGTACTGCGTTCTATAAAACGTAAACGGTTGCCTTGCTTAGTAAGCAAACCTTTCTTTTCGGCCAAATCGACTAGTCCAGAATATGGATTCATTCCGGTTTCATATGGAATTTTAACTTGAACGGCCTCAAATGGTTTTGCGTAGCGAGTCTTCATAACCTTACATGCAGCGCGAATGCCGTGTACGTCAGAAGTCTTATTACCATCTTCGTCTTCTTTGAGTTTCAATTTACGCATTGCTACAACAATAGAAGATGCATAGATAAAGCCTTGACCACCTGAAATTTTGTCATCCGGATCAAACATGTCTTGCGATGCGTATGTGTGGTTAGTTGCTACTAAGCCTACATTATAAGCGCCGATCATATTAACAGTATTACGAACAAGTGCTGTTAGTGCCTTAGGCTTACGACCCAGGTCGCCCTTCATGTCGCCTTTTTCAAATTGATCAACGTCTGTGGGTGTTAACAACATACCCAATGAGTCAATAATAAACAATACCTTTGGACGTTCTTCTTCCGGCATTGATTTGTAATCTTTCATAAACATCGAAATAGTCTTAGCAACGTCGTCGATCATGCTCATGCTAAGTTTTAGTAGTTTATCTTCAGATGTATCAACACCTAGCGCATGTAACCATTGCTCATCAAGTGCGTTTTCTGAATCAATCATTACAACAAAAATACCCTGTTGTTGGGCGTGTTTAGCGATGTTGCCAGATACAAAGTACGATTTACCTGCGCCTGATTCGCCAGCAAACACAGTTACCTTACCCATTGGCACACCTTTATGAAAGTCACCCGAAATAAGATAATTTAATGCGTAATTGCCTGTTGAGATCCAATCAGTAGGATCATTAAATCCAATACTAAGTCCGTCGATACTTTTTGTAATATCTTTGCGGAACTTACTTACGTCAAATGGTTTAGCCATAATAATTTACCTGTTTTAAAATTAATATTATACACGAGTTACTTAAACTCTGCAACTCTTTTCAACTGTTTTAGATAGCCTTTACTAAAATAGTGTTGATGGTTGAATTCAATGGTTTCTTGTTCCATTAAATACAAATCTCTCCAATCGTCCTTACTCAAGGTTTTAAATTTGTTTATCATTTCTAATAATTTAATTAACCTATGTATAGGGTTTTGGATTTCGTCAAACTCGTAATTAAAAATTTTTTCAAATTTGCGAAATCCAAAATATTTTTCTACAAATGAATGCCATCCTACTTGTCCATATGCGAGATACAATCCTCTAGTGACAATACTATATAAAAATTTTTCTGTAACAAAAGGATGTGCGCTGGTTGCCATAGATTCACTAACTAAATGCAGAAAACTATTGGTTATTTTTCCTTCTAGATTGTAAATATTTTTTTCATGTTTATTTTTTAAGAAACCAAAGCTATAATTCGTATTGTAAAACTCACTGTTAAAATCAATGATAAATTTAGAGCACAACTCTGGATTATCAACATAATTAGAAATATGCCCAAACACCGACTCGGGTGATACTACAAAATTCTTGCTTGAATATCTAGAATCAAACATGCCTTGTTTATGCAGCATTGATGTAAGTATCTGACGGCTTACATGAGAACCGCCATTAAAACTACAAACGAAATTTTCAAATTTAATTTCTGGATGTGTAAAATACGTTTCAAGCGAACTAAACAGAAAGTATGGATGGTTGTACTCAAATTTTATATTAGAATATTTTTCATTAACTTCCGGTAATAACAACGTTGACACTATTACTGTTGATCCTGGATAATTATTGTTAATGTGCTCTAGTATATAATTTTTGTATCCAGGGAGAAATCCGCCAAGATGGTCATGAATAACAATATTATCTGTTAACTGATCCGAAAAAATATTTTCGTAATTGTCAGTGGTGTATTCCATTAAAAAAATGTATTGCAAGTACCCGATCTAGATATATCATTTGTAATACAATGTATACCAGCATCCCAAAAATATTTGTGTCTGAACGGCGATACATGAACTTCAACACCATGTCTTGCACAGGCTTCTTCGACCTGATCATTGTGGGCAGATACAATCACATTCTTTTGATCTACTACCAGCATATTAACATCAAATACAGTTTCGTGTACTTCGCCTACCCACTCGTCAAAATAATGATCAACCATATTCATCATATCCGGGTTCTTTTCAAATCCTGGTATAAACCAACGCCCCTTATTGCGTTTCATTGAAAATTCAAACTCTCGCATGTGGGCATAATTTGAATCTGGGAGATACACAACCTCCCAATCAGGGAATGTATCTTTATATGTAGGAACATCATTTAGACTAATAATCAAACCCGGAGTAACCGGACAATATACAGCATCACCGTGACCTCCGGCATTTACAATACGATTACGTGTATCTGGGAAGTACTCATTAACTTGCGACAATAATGCTTTTTTATCGTCGTGGAATGTTTGCGTTGCAAAATATAAGTCATATCCAATTCTACTGACAAAACAACCATTAACAAAATCTAGATCGGTGTATATAATTTCGTTACCTTGCTTTTGAATATCATCAAAAATATGTGTGTAGAATTTAAGTTTTGCATCTAGATGATTCTGATCAAATTGCCGGAATTCGTTAAATTTTTCTCGAACTTCGTCTGCATACTCAGGCCAGGCCTCATAAAAATCATTCGGCCTTACATAATCCGGCCACCAGGATCTTTTGTTCTGTCTATAAAAAACTGACCACGCATGACTACCATTTGGAATTTTAGGCACCCAGAATTTATCATGGATCATGATAAAATAATCACGAGGTGCCGTTGGAGGTTGCACCCATTTACCATCAATCCATAATTCATTCATATCCTCAGGAAATTCAGGTCGGAAGGTTTTAACTCCAAATTTATTTTCTAACAAATTAATTAGCTTCTGATAATCTTCTTCGGTCTCCTCAGCTAATTTTTCAAAGGTGTTTCGTGTTTCTTTATTTTTAATCCACGAATAAAACTCTGCAGGATATGTACGTCCTACCATACACACCTTTAGAGGATCCCAATGTTGATATACAGAATACATTTTTATCCTTTTCTTAAACAGTAAAAAAGCTGTCCGATGAGGACAAACTCTATTATAATTAGTAGATCTACCATAACAGTCTCCAAAAAAAGAAGGACTCAACGCCCGAGAAAGACCTCGGGCGCGAGTATGTACCCTTAAATTACGAGGACTGCCGTGCGCGGATCATAGCAAGGATATCTTGGGCCTTGTCTGCGCCCGCTGCTGGCGCTGCTTCTACCTTAGGTTCTGCTGCCGGTGCTGGAGCAACATTAGGTTCAAACGGAGGAGTAGTATCTTCTGCTACTGATGCTGCCGCTTCTACCTTAGGTGCTACTGGTGCTGATTCAGGAGCCTTTGTTTCTGAATCACCAAAATTCATACCAGCTGGTTTGAAATAAGACGCCCACTTGTCCGGATCGTATGCTTTGCCATCTACTGACGCTTCAAACATCTCCTGCATAACCTTCAGTTCGATGTCGCCTGGCTTGTTAGGTAAGAAGGATTTGAGATCAAATAAGCCATACTTTTCAATCGCTTCCATCTCATCTGCAGAAAGCGCAGTTTCCTTACGAGCCCACGATGAAGTGCTGTAATCAGCATACCCACCTTTAGTGGTCTTAATAATGCGGAAGTCAAGTCCATTGTTGTAATCAGTTGGCAATTCTTCCATATCTGGGTCCATTAGTGAGGACTTAATAGTGGTAAAGATTTGCGGACTGATAATGAACCGACGAATTGGATTCTCAGGTGTCTTGTCATCTTCTAGTGGGTTAGTGTGTACAAAACCCTGGAACAAGTAACTACGCTTCTTCCAGTATTTACGGCCCATATCTTCAAGAGATGGATCCTTGAACCAAGTACGAACTTCTGTCAAAATCGGACACGTTTCATTCCACATTTCAACGCAGGGTACTGTCACAACAACCTGCTTGTTATCTCCACCTACCACGCCGTTGAACGGCAAGCGAATCATTTGGCGTTCGATCCAAAAGAATGGGTTGGAAGTGTCACCATCTGGAAGGAAGCGGACAGTTGCAGTGTCGCCTTCATTAATGTTCCAGTGTGGGAAAATGGCGTTATCGCCTTGGAAAGTTGAACCACTAGCCTTGTTTTCTTGTGCTGCTAGTCGGGCACGAATATCTGCTAAAGATGCCATAGTATATTTCTCCTTATGCCTTATGCCTATGTTTTTTACCTTATGCCTAAGTGTATGCCTAGAATGTTTTTTCTAAAACAAACAAAACTATTGCTACACTTGATAACAAGTATAACACAAAAGTATTTAGCGTGTCAACATTTTTTTAAATAAAAAACGGGCCATTTAGGCCCGTTGTATTTTAGCGTATATCGCTTGAGCTTAGTTGCCCATTCCCGCTAATCGTTTAATGTCAGCAATAGCAGAATTAATCTGAGCACTTAGTTCTGCACCCTTGTCGGCGATTTGATCACCAATATTACGTTCTTCTGCTGCTGGTTCAACAATTTCGATATCCATATCTGTTGGAATGCCAACCGGAACATCAGTTGTGGCAATTTCATCTGGTTCGATCATATCAACCGGATTTTCTGGTTTATCTAATTGACTAGTAGCAGTAATGCCATTGCCTAATGCTATATCTAAATCATCTTCAAGTTCTGTTAAACTTTCATAAATTCCTTTACCAAACACGTTTGTTCCTCCAGTAGTTTCGCCTTCGCCTTCTTTTGCCATCTTGGTAGCAGTTGCATACATTACTTCTTCACCACGCTTACCGTAACGCTTTTTGAAATCCTCTTTTGATTTCTTCATGCCCTTAACATACTTTTCACGTTTCTTTTCTTCGCCTTTTGTTAGTGAGCGTTCGTCAAGTTCTTTATCACCTTTCTTTTCAGCTTCCGAGTCGCTTGCGCCAGGAACAATTTGTTCTGCTTCTTCATCGTTGCCATCTGCTGCACCAAACTTACCAGCGTTAGCTTCTTGTGTCTTTTTCGCACCTGGCGCAATTGTTGGTTGTGGCTTAGTTGGCTTACGGTCAAAACCATAATTAGGATCATCACGAGGATCATCACGTTCTGGATTATATGGTTCTGTGTCTGCTGGTGCAAACCAGTCAACACCTTCTTTGCCTAGATCGCTAGCATTTGTTTCGTCTACCTCTTCAGAAAATAGTTTTGCTAATCTTTTACCAAGTTCGCTACGACGTGTCCATGTATCAATAACAGCGTCTGTTGCAGCGTCAATGTCATCGCCATAACCCATATCTTCAGCATAAACTTCTGCTAGACTTTCGGCTGTTTGACGAATAACATCAGGATTCAATCCATATTTCTCAATAGCATCATCGATACCTTTAACTAAAACTGTGCCATCACTTGAACCCCAATCTTCTAGAATATCTTGTTCTAATTTAGAAGCATACTCTGTCTCGGACATTTCAATTAAGCCCATTTTGCGTGCTTCGTCATTTAAACGTAAAATACGCTGCTGAATTGCTTGTTGTGCTTCTTCGTCATCAAACAAACTTGGATCGCGTAATAAATCATATAATGCCTTGCTTTTTTCCAAATAGTCTTCTTTATCTCTTAGAGGAGTGTCACTAAAACCCTCTTCTACCTGTTGTTGTGGTTCTTGAAAGGCAGAAAAGTCTTCGTAAACTTTTTCTTGCATACCAGCTAGTTTACGCCACAAGTTCATTTCTAACATTGCGTCACGTTCTAATTTGTGTTGTTCTTCTCCGGTATCAATATCTAACTGCTCTTCGACCGATTCTTTGTTTAGCTCGCCTTCTTGATATGCTTTTAGTTCTTCTAAGGAATCAAATGGGCCGGCAACCACCTTGCCATTCACTAGAGCGTAAAAACCGTCTGGGCCTTTAACAGCACTCATACCATATTTGTTCATGCCACGTGCGCCAAAGTCTTGTGCTTCTTCAAATTCTAATTCATCGCCACTGCCAAGTACACGAGCAGCTAAATCTTCTAAACCTGGATAGGAATCACTATATTCTTCAATCCAATGTTGAATTACTGGGCGAGCATCTGCTTCTGGGTCGTCATTTGCCAATTCTGCTAGACTGTCAAACAATTCGTCATCACCAATGATATCGTATAAAACACCAGTAGCGTTCATAGCGTCTGTGCCAACTGGAAGTGGTTCTGCTAAAATATTTTTTAACTGTTTAATTTTAGCTTCATCATCTGGGATAGCCCAGGTGCCTTCTGTTACTTGTTCTGCCCATTGGCTGAATTGGTTAAACTCTTTCATTTGTGATTCCTTGGTTTGTTCTGGTTGCTGTAATTGTTGTGCATATCCTGCTTTTTGTTCAGCATCGCGCTTTTCTTGTTGTTCAGCATCTTGTACTGCTAGGTATGTTCCAATTAGTACTGGTGGTAGATACTTTAATACACCTTTAGCGATTTTAAAGGCAATCTTGCCTTTCTTGTATACGCCCTCGTCCATTTGCGCAGTATGCTTTTCTTTTACTTCGCCTTCGACACCTAATTGCTGTAATGAATAAATTAGGCTGCTATGTTGCATTGCATCGCCGTCAATACGCAATTTGTTTTTACCTTTAGCAATTACTGCCATGCCACGCTTTTCAGCAGAATTAGCAATAAATTGTACTCTGCTTGGGTCAACTACACTATAAACAAATGTATATAACCCAACTGGCACTTTGCCGCTTGGTGATAATTTATTTGCGAATCCAGCTTCGTTTATTTGTTTCATAATGTATGGTAATGCTTCTTCAATACGTTGATCAATAGTTTCGCGTGTAAATTGTCCACGTAGGGTGTTTAACGCTTCTGCATCCTCTTCAATTTCTGCAGGATTCCACTCTTCTTTATAAGCGTGATATCCACGCTTACCTGCTAAACTTTTTAAACGATGACGTAGAGTTTTGTAACGTTCGCGACCAGCTTCAACTACTTCAAATTGATCATCATCTTCGTTAATTCGTTGTGTAGCACGTGTAAATTTAGATAGTACATTTGCTTCACGTACAATATCGGTAATATGTTGACCAAATACGTCATATGGTGTGCCGCCTTCCGCTACATGTCTAGCCATAGCACGTCCGGCAACTAACGATGTGAATGGCAACTTAAAGCGTTCGCCCTCAGCGTTTTCAACATATAACTTTTCAATGTTGCGGAAGCGTTGTTCGCCTTCTTCAATTGCCTTGCTATGAACAATCTTTAAACGTGTAGTACCTGGTTTGTTATTATAACTGGTGTGCTTAGTGCCATTCCACCCCTCAAATAACCCTTCATTGATAGCAGCCATACCTTGCATGCTGTATTTTAACTTGTTTAAGTTCTTTAATGAGAATGTTAACAGATTACGTGTGGCGAAATTTTTCAACTGTGCTAGGAAGTCATACCAAGCATCCTTGTCATCGCCTTCCATATTTTTGCCAACATTATCACCATAATAGCACTCAAAGTTACTTTCATCGTCGAGTAGAATAACTACGGTTCCGTAATTGTTGTTTTTAGTTTCAAAGTCAAAACTAAACATTTGAGCTTCGCCTGGGCTAACCACAGGCTTACCTTGACTGTCTAATGTTTTAACTGTGTAGTCTCTGCTGACTAATAAATTAAAGAGATCGTTTGCTGTGCTATCCATAATTCTTCTGCGTTAATGTTGTATTTATGTTCAAAACATTATAAATGGCATTGGCTCAATTACTTCGTCACCAAAGTCTTTGATTTGATCGTTTAGATCAGCATGATAGTTTTGTAGCACCTGCATCATACGCACAGCAAGAACTGTAGCCATTACTAAGTCATCAGTTTCTCCGATCTTAGCAGCATAACTCGTTCCGTGCGCTACAAACGTTTTAAATTCAGATATTAAACTTTTAGAGTTCACAGTCATTTTCTTAGTTTCAACTAAGTTTTTAAGTTTAGCACAAGCACTTAACTTAGATTTATTTGTTGTATTAAATCCTTTACGTATGCGCATACCAGCAGAACGATTCATTTTAGGTTCTGACAGCATCATTCCTGGAAAGTTATCCTCACCAAACTCTGCTAAACTAATGAGTGCTGCTTCACCAATGGTGTTGTTTTCAATTGAGTAATAAATGCTTGTAGCATCTTGTGTTTTGTCGTAAATTGTTTTTACAATATCGTTTAGAATACGTATTTGTGTAGGAATAGGGGTTTTATTGTGTTTCCACTCTGCTACTTGTATTGTTGTGTTTGCTTCAAACACCTGGATAGCAGCAGGGTCACCACCTGTACCTAAACTAGGATCAAGTGCTACTACATAAAATTTATTTGCTTGCGGTTCTTTGTACCAGCGTACTTGTCCTGTTTTGTACAATGGTTCGACTCCTTCCATATCTACCAGTGTTGTAGCATTAATAAGAGTCTCGTCGTTGATGATGAATTCGCAATTTGAAACTAAAAGATTGTTAGCATAAAATCTATGATTATTCTCAACTTCTACAAGATCGTAAACAGGTTCGTCTGGACAAACGTTTATGCTAATTATAGTCGCAACGTCGTTGTTAGCTATAATTTTATCACCAATTGATAAATTTTTAGCAGCAACCTTATTAAGGTGAGAATCAAAAAAGTTATGGTCGGGTGTAGACTTAATTTCTCCACATGACGTTATTATATTAATTACTTCTTTAGAACCTTTATTAATAATGCCAGCGAAATTGCTCCACCCTGTATCAGTTAAAACCTGAATTCCTTTATTATTTTTTAATAATTCTGCCACGGACAAATCCTTCTGGGACTTTGCCGTCCCTAAATTGTTTTGATACAACACCGTTGTTATACCATTTCATTCCACGCTTTCCAATCTGTTTTCTTGGTTTTCTTCCTTTAACAAATCCATCTGGACACTCAAACGCATAAGTTTCGGTTTCACCATTATTAAACCAGGACTTTCCTGCTGCGGCACCAATTTTACCTTTGTGGGCTGCGCTAATTTTCTTGTTGCGTTCTGGGTCCTGTGTAAAATCATAAAATCCTTCTTTTTCTCGGATTTGTTGATGTGTTTCACGTTCAGCAGCTGACCATTTAGTTCCTTTTTTGCGGCCGCCAACACCCGGTCGCTTTTTTCCTCTATTAGGTGCTGGTTTACCATACATAGGATTGTTTTCGCCTTTCATTGATTCACTTAACACCGTATAAATTAATTCTGCTTTTGTAATTAATTTTGCTAATCCTTGCCACGCAACTTTATCTTGCCAGTGTCCGTATTCTTCGTATAGTTTACGATGTGCTTCTGCGTGTTCTTCTATAGTAAGTTCAACTATATTAGTAGGATCATCAGATCCTCCCATATGCTTTGGAATAATATGATGTTTATGTGTTTTCATACTATTATTTATGTTTCATCGTAGATTACAAACTTAACATTTTTTCTAATTCAAGCATAGATACTTCTCTTATATCTCCGTTTGGCATTTTAATTGTAATCTTAGAATCGCCGGTAATACAATCCATTTCACGGCGGAAACGTTCTTCGCCGATGCGTCCGCGTTCTTCTGCTGCCCACTTGTCATCTCTGTCTGGATGATCTCTCCAGTATGATCTATAAGCACGGAATCCGTTAATGCCTAGTTCTGTTTCG
>Ga0208019_1000085_pt1 | contig 44924 bp, 63 predicted proteins | sample CB_VirMetaG_5_FD_184540 | JGI IMG/M metagenome (GOLD analysis project Ga0208019, IMG submission 184540) | Freshwater to marine saline gradient viral communities from Chesapeake Bay - CB_1508_1D Viral MetaG (SPAdes) (version 4) | ecosystem: Environmental > Aquatic > Marine > Coastal | place: USA... | reverse complement strand
TGATTTGACTTATACACGCGATACGCCAATCCCATATCAGCGTGGCATGTCGGCAGACCTCACCGAAAACGAGGTGCGGCGCTGGATGAAAGCCAAGGCTGATTATCAAGCGCTGCCGTTTGTGATTGACGACAAGCGCGGCCTTTCGATCGCTGAGATAGCATCGCGCGCTCGCGAGCAGGCGGCGTTATTCGAGCGCTCCGGTCAAAGACTTGATTTGCTGGTTGTTGATCATCTGGGATTGGTCAGACCATCCAATCGCTACAGCGGCAATAAGGTTGCTGAGATCGGCGAAATCAGTGACGGCATGGCGACATTAGCAAAAGACCTCGACTGTGCCGTGATGGCTTTGAGCCAGCTTAACCGGCAAGTCGAGCAGCGTGAAAACAAGCGTCCAACGTTGGGCGATCTGCGCAATAGCGGGGATCTTGAGCAAGACGCAAACGTAGTCGCGTTTGCCTATCGCCCGGCATATTACCTGGAGCGGATGCGCTGCGATGCAGGCACGCAAGAGGAAATCGAGCGCCAAACCAATTTGGACGCTTGCCGGAACTCTGTGGAGTTGATGATAGCCAAAAACCGCAATGGACCAACTGACGTGGTTACGCTGTTTTGTGATCCGTCATGCAACGCGATAAGGGATTTGCGATGAAATTCAGCGGTGACACATACGACGAAGCCCGCGACGGCGAACGTCTTAGCAGGCAGGCGCGGGTGGTGTTCGAGGTTATGCGTGATGGTATGTGGCGGACATTGGCTGAGATTTCACATCTCACGAAAGAACCGGAAGCCAGCATATCCGCGCGCCTTCGCGATCTGCGCAAAGAGCGCAACGGCAGCTATCGCGTCGAGCGTGAGTATCTGGCCGGCGGCATCTGGCAATACCGTGTTCTGCCGCCGCTGCCGTCCGATCAAGAGGAACTATTCGAGGTGTCAGAATGAGGTATGTGCAGGGCTTACGGGCAAATTTCGATAGCGGTGAGGGTGAGGTTGTCTTGCCGGCCGAGATCAAGCGTGAAGGCGATCTGTGGCGCATGGATGTGATCCGCGATTGGATTTACGATCTGACCGAAGAGTACAGCAAGGCGCGTGTGGAATTTGGGCTTGATCCTGTGCGGATGGAATTTGTTGCGAAGGAAGATGAAGACGAGGCAGCGGAATGACCCGCCGGACCAACCACGCCCGCACACACTGCCAGCTCTGCCATGATCACCTGACGGCTGAAAACCGCTTCGTTGCCGGTCTGTGCAAGAAGTGTAGAGCATTGCGAGAGCAGGGCGCAGAGCCGGTCTACTCGCTCAATCCTGATCTGAGGAGTTTGTGTAATGAATGATGAAATGGAACCAGCATTGTTGCTGATGCGTGTGAAAAAATGGTTCACAGAGATCGATAAATACAACTTGGAAGAACGGGTTCAGATCATCAACGCCATTCGTGCCGAGCTGAGCCAGTACAGCCCGTTTTCCGATGAACCTGTCGATTGCGTGCAATGGGTAAAAGGCGATGACGTTTTTGCAAATGACTACAATCCAAACTCTGTAGCACCGCCGGAAATGGAGCTATTGAGACTGTCGATCATGGCAGATGGTTACACTCAGCCGATCGTAACATTTCCGAACGATGAAAAGTTCGAGGTGGTTGACGGATTTCACCGCAATCGCGTTGGGAAAGAGTGTGAGGACGTCGGGAAGCGGGTGCATGGATACCTGCCAATTGTAGCTATCCGAGACAATCGGAATGACAAAGGCGATCGGATGGCTGCCACCATCCGGCACAATCGAGCGCGTGGCAAGCATCGCGTTGATAGCATGTCGGAAATCGTTCTCGAATTGAAGAGACGTAATTGGTCAGACAAAAAAATCGGTAAGCAACTGGGAATGGATGAGGACGAAGTTCTGCGTTTAACGCAAATCAGTGGTATAGCTGATGCGTTTTCTAATGAACAGTTCTCGGCAGCATGGGAAGCGGAACTAACGAAAAAAGAAGATGATGAATTGCACGAGGGGGATATTGATGAAGCTGCCATATGAGGATTGGGAATGCTTCCAGGCTGGTTTGTATCGAGCAAATTACGATGAATGGACAAGAGGTATTGAGCAGAGTGCGGAACTGCTTCGAAGTGATGGGCTTTATGAAGCGATGAAGCACGTAGCGGAAAATTGGTCATGTTCAGCCAATCATTATTTTACAAAGAACGCTGGCGCTTGGGTGCCATGGTTGGGCCACGCCGCATGCTGCTTCGAGTTCGGAGTGCCCAACTGGGTAACAAAGAAGGCTTGGCACGTGTTGACCATGGATGAGCAATGCAGGGCGAACGCTGTAGCGCATCAGGTTTACAGCGAATGGAAAATCGAATCTGAGGTGTACAATGGGCAAGGTGTACTTATCTGATGATGTTCTGACAGCGGCTAAGTCGCGGATACGTTGGACGTTTGACAATTTCGAAAAGGTGTATGTGTCGTTCTCCGGTGGCAAGGACAGCACGGTAATGCTTCATCTGGTCATGACGGAAGCAGTGAAGCGCAAGCGCAATGTTGGTGTGTTGATTGTGGACCTTGAGGGTCAATACAAACTGACCATCGAAAACCTACGGCAATGCATTGATGAATATCGTGCAAACATAGATTTGTATTGGGTGTGCTTGCCTATCGCGCTCCGTAATGCCGTTTCGGTTTATGAACCAAAATGGCTGTGCTGGGAGCAAGGCAAAGAAGATATATGGATCAGGCAACCGCCAGAAGATGCAATCACAGATTGTGACTATTTCGACTTCTTTCAGCCCGGTATGGAATTCGAAGAGTTTGTGCCGTTGTTCGGGGAATGGTATGCGAAGGGTAAGGAGTGTGCATGCCTAGTTGGTATTCGTGCGGATGAGAGTTTGCATCGATTTAGGACGATAGCTAGCATCAGGAAGCAGACCAAAGACAAGAAGCAATGGACAACGCGGGTAACTGAAAACGTTTACAACGTGTATCCAATTTACGATTGGGCAACGAAAGACTTGTGGCTCTGGCATTCAAAAAACAAAAAGAAGCCGTATAACAAGCTGTACGATAGAATGCACATGGCGGGCGTGCCATATGGGCACATGAGAATTTGTCAGCCATACGGCGATGATCAGCGCAAGGGCCTATGGTTGTTTCACATTGTGGAGCCTGAGACGTGGGCTAGAGTGGTGGCACGTGTGAATGGGGCGAATGGTGGTGCTCTGTACATGCAAGAGTGGGGCAACATGACGGGCTATAGAAAAATAGCAAAGCCGCCCGGCCATACTTGGAAAAGTTTTGCACACCTATTGCTGGAAAGCATGCCGCCGCAATCGAAGACGCAATATCAAAACAAAATACTCCTATTCCAAAAGTGGCATATGGAACGTGACTATCCAGATGGCCTGCCAGATGAAGCGCACTATGAAATGGAGGCGCAGCGTAAGGCGCCGTCGTGGCGTCGGATATGCAAGGCGCTGTTGAGAAATGATTATTGGTGTAAGGGGCTAGGGTTTTCGCAGCACAAAAGCGATGCGTATCAAAAGTATCTGGATCTGATGCGCCGTCGCAAAGAACAGTGGAAGGTAAACAAGGGTCAATTGGAAATGCCAATACTGGAGACAGCCGAATGAGCAATCTGACATTAAAGCAACGCCAACGTCCAACGCCAGAGCATCGACGGATCATGGATGCAGAAGACAACGAAGGGCTCTGGCTTGATGTGCTGATTGCATGCGCGGCTTTAATGTTTTGCGGCTTGGCTGTCATTGGTGCGCTGTATGTTTTGGGGTGGCTATCATGATCCACCCTTTCATCCCTCACGCTCTGGCATTCCTGCTTGGCCCGGCAATGATCCTGGCGGCGGTAATGACCTGGAGCCGTGATGCTTGGTTGATAGGCCACACATGCGCTGGCCTGATCCTGATGGTGTGTGCGGTTTGCTGGGCGGCAAAGGATGCGTTGCTGATGGCGGGGCATAAGCTATGAAGCTCCCCCGCAACATGAAGATGGTTAAGGACAAGGACGGCAAGCCCCGCTTGGTCAATGTAGTAGACCCGCGACTGGACGCATCGGCGAAGATACGTCAGCGGAAATCGAAAAAGCAAAAGCCAGTGAGGCGCATGATATGACCGACAATGTTATCAATCTGCCAGTCGTTACGACACTCGACTTGCCCGCCGAGCGCGTCTTGCAAGAGGCTCTGAATGCAGATTTGGACGGCGTGGTGGTCATTGGCTACGGCAAAGACGGCAGCGAATACATGGCGAGCAGTATTGCGGGCGGGCCTGAAGTCAATTGGTTGCTTGACCGATGCAAATCACGAATGATGGCATTCGATGAGGGGGGCGAAGAATGACATTCCAGCAAGCAGTGGTGACGACTATAACAGGCGCGATCATGTGCGTCCTGCTGACGCTTGTGATATTCGCGCCGGCACGGGCCGCAGACTGGCCAGAAAGCGAGTGGAGCAAGCCGGCTCCGCCGCGCGCAATCGTCAAGCATAAGCGGCGCCATAAGCCCCGGCCTCGCGTCAAGGGCGCCACGTTTCGCAAGCTCAACGGGTTCGTGTGTTCGCGGGAATTCCATGTGACCGGCGACATCAAGGCGAATGAACAACGGGCGCGTGAAAGCGCATGGGCGGCCTATCACGGCGAAGTCAAATTTGAGCTTGGCGAACGCTATGCAGATGCGAGATTCGCCCGGTCGCCGAAGTTTGAATGTGCCAGGAGTACATCAGAAACGCTGACCAGCAAGACGTTGGAGGCCGTTGGTGGTGCAGGCGTCTACAGACACAGGTGCAGATTGCGTGCAGTGGCGTGCAAACCGCCGGAGACAGATTGAGCATGACCTGGGAAACACAAAACGAATCCGCGATCGAAGCCGCCCGAAAAGGCGGTGTCAGGCAGTGGTATATTCTGCGCTGCGATCCGCAAAAGATCGCCCGCGCCATTGAGCTGCTGCCCTACTTCGATTGCATCGCCTTCGTCCCGACTGAGACCAAGATCGTCAAACAGGGATCAGGCGGCCGTAAGCGGGCCGTAGAGCGCCGGCAGCCCCTTATGACGGGGTACGTGGTGGCAGGTTTTGCGAAGGCGCCTAGATGGTGGGGCCTGTTCGATCAGCCATGGGTCTATGGCGTGTTGACCAGATCAGGCTGGCCCGCGGTCATCCCGCCGGCGGCACTGGAACGCTGCTATGGCATTCACCACGCCAAGGCGGCATCACTGCCCGGTGCAAAATCCCTCAAGCCGGGCGATACCATCCGTGTCCGAGAAGGCGGATTTGCCGGACACGAGGCGCAACTTCTGGAAATATCCGGCAACGAAGGTAAATTCATCCTGGAACTGTTCGGTAAGGCTCACCCGGTCAAGATGCCATTGTCGGAAGTCGAAGCGGCATAGGATAAGCGAATCATGAGGCGACTTTATTGGGCATGGCTAGTCTTATGGCGCGGCCCGGAGTGTATGCTTGATGGGATGAGTGTGCGGCAGCGTGAGATTTTGCAGCACGAAGAAGCCCTGTGCAAACTCCAGCGTCTAGGGCAAGAAGCAGAGCGGGAATAACTGTGTCTCTCGTGCCGCATCTCTGGGGAATACGCATTCCGGCCACAGTCAAGCCCCCGAACAGGTGATAATCGGGATCATTCGTATCGCGTCAGTCAGCGTCCATTATCAACTCCATGGAGCTTTGATGCGAAATGATCACTCGCACTATGACGTCCGTGGCCCTTGCCGCCGTGCTGGCGATTGGGTCACAAGCCAAGGCCTCTGACCTCGGAGGCAATGCACCATCTGGGTGCTGTGCAGATCTTGAAGAGCGCATTGCCGAACTCGAGGCCACCACAGCCCGCAAGGGCAACCGCAAGATGAGCCTCACGGTGTCCGGCCAAGTCAACCAGGCGGTGCTATTCCACGATCTGTCGGAAAGCCTGACCAGCGTTCCGCAGACCAGCATCATCGGCAACAACGAACTGAGCACCAGCCGCGTGCGCTTCGAAGGTTCGGGCAAAATCAATCAGGACTGGTCAGCCGGCTTTGTGATGGAATTCGGCGCTGGTGATGACATCAGCATTCGCCATCAGGCGCTCTACATCAAGTCAAAGACCGTCGGCGCGATCTGGCTCGGCAAGACCAGCGTTGCCACCGATTCAATCACCGAAATAGACTTGAGCAACGCGAACATCGCCGCCACGGCGCTCAACTTGTCACCGGCCATCGACACGTTCGCACCCGGCCTCAAGCTGGTTCCATCATTCGACGGCGGCAGGCGCGATCTGGTAAAATGGCAATCGCCAACCGAGATGCCGATCAGCCTTTCGGCCTCGATCAGCGATCAGGACACCTACGACGTTGCCATTCGTGGCACCGGAGAAGCCGGGCAATTCCGTTTGGCCGCCGGCATTGGCTACCGCAAAGACCAGCTTGACGTGATCTGGGCGCCGGGCATCGAGGCACGCACGCTTGCAGGTTCGGCCAGCATCATGCACGTGCCGACCGGTCTGTTCGTTTCAGGCTCAGCCGGACGCATCCAGGCCATGGGCGAAGAGCTACGCGGCTATCACGGCAGATTGGGCTTCGAGCAGAAACTTTCCGCCATGGGCAAGACAACGCTTTTTGCGGAATATGGTCGGATCGAAATTAAGGGCGTGGATGACTATTGGGGCGGCGGTATCGTCCAAGCGATCGACCCGGCAGCCATGGAGGTTTATCTATCAGGCCGCAAATACGACCTCGACGGTGCGGCTCCTGGCGTTGTCGATGATGCCACGGTGATCGTTGGCGGGGCTCGTATCCGGTTCTGATGTGACAAAAAAAGCTCAATCAACATCAAATCCAGCATGTTGATTGAGCAAATCAATGCACTGTGGTATCTGATCTTCTCAAGGGATGATGCTTGACTGATTTGGACCTCGTAAGCGTAGGTCCCGGAGCACCCCGGCCAACACTCGCATTGGCCACATTAGGGTATTGCGCCCAAACTTCGGAAATACCAATGACCCCCCGGCAGGCACTTTCGGCAGAGCTTGACCGCATAATCGCGGACGCTCAAAGAGCAAAGCGCCTGATCGACCTAGACCGCAGACTGACAGAGGATTGTTGCGCTGAGTTCGACGCACTACTGAGCTATCAACGCGCATATGGTCTCGCCGTGTTGCTGATCCATCTGCAAACAGCAACCTCATCAATCGAGTATCACTGAAATTCGCCCGCGCCCTCCGCACAATCGCTGATAGCCCATAGTGGCACTCCCGGACACGGGCGCGGGCGAATGCTTCATGAGGTAAGAATGACCATCAACTTCAGCCAGATCATGACGCTGATCCAGCAGGCGGTATCCATCACTCTGTTGCTGATTTTTGTCGTGACGATCGCGCAAGCCTACGGCGTTCGCATCCCGATGGTCCCGACCATGCCGCCGCTCAATCTGCTGTACTTCGCCGCCGCCTGGGCCTTCCTGCAGGGTAGGATCAAGTTCGGATGAACGATATGGAATTGGCCAAGCAGGTCGTCATTGACGTGTTCAACATCGACCTCAAGGGCGAAATCGGCCGCATGGCCCGCGGCGGCGTTCCCAAAGAAGACAAAGCCGACATCGCCGATCGCGTTTTCAAGCTGATCCAAAAGGTCAGAGCCGATGAACGAGCCCGCACGCCAGCATGACATATGGGATTTTCTTATCTTCGTGAACCATCCAGAGGAATACGAGGTCAGCGTTAATCGCGATCTCTCATTCAACGTGCGAGAGGCGAAAGAACAGGACGATTACCCCACATACAGGTCCGGCCGCATCCTCACATGGTTCTTCGATCTCACCGGTTTTGCCGGCCTGACACTGCCCAACCGAACCGTCTACATTCATCCTGATTACTGGGACCAGGACTGGCTCATCCGCCACGAACGCCAGCACATCCGCCAAATCGATCGTGATGGTCTTTGTCTTTGGTCTGCCAAAATCGTGTGGTACTACATCCGCTATGGTTATCGTCGATCCCCACTAGAGGTCGAAGCGAGGCAAGCTGAAAGAGATGATTGATCTCGACGATCTCCGGCGTCACCTCAAGTATGACCCGGAAACTGGTGAATTTTCTTGGATACGTAGGTATCGCAACGAAAACGGAAGATCGGCTAACGCCCTAGTGCTTGGTGTGCCTCTCAAGAATGTTAGCCCTTCGAACGGTTACGTAAGGATAGGGTTTCGCGGCACGAGATATCTTGCGCATCGGCTGGCCTGGTTCTACGTACATGGTCGTTTTCCGCGGTTTTGCATTGACCATGTCAACGGGGACCGCGCAGATAATCGGATTTGCAACTTGAGGGAGGCAACGCGTTCACAGAACCTGTGGAATGTGCCGCTGAAAGCTGCAAACACGTCAGGGTACAAGGGGGTTTCATGGGACCGAACGAGGAATAAGTTCCAGGCTAAGGTGACGGTGCACGGGAAACAAATCCATTTAGGACGCTTTGATAGTGCAGCGGAAGCCTATCAAGTGTACTGCGCAGCAGCGAAGAAATATCACGGTGATTTTGCAAGGACCGCGTAGACGAATGAATAGTAATTGGCTTCCGAACTGCCGCGATTGCACCCGCTACCAGGGCATAGGCACCACGCCTCCACATGCCGGCATCTGCGAAATCGGCCGGCACAAGGTAAACGCCAAAGACCAGTGCTCGATTGATAAATTCAAAATCTGCGAAGGCCAGCAGACGTGAAAGTCACCGAATTAACCCGCGCTCTACTTGCCGCAAGACGTGAACACGCCGAAGCGCTACGAGAATTTATGAAAGCCGGAACACACAGAAGCATATGTGTAGAGGACCGCAAACGTGAACGAGAACCAAATCACCGCCCTAGCTGACGCCATTATGAACATGGCAGAGCATGACCGCGGACTGGGATGCCTTGGATAGGGCTTGAAATCGGGTTGTTTCCTGGGAAGGCAAAGACAATGCCAGCAGTTGACCTCATCCCCCAGATCATCGCCATTGCCAAAGAGCATGACACCCAAACAGCAACGGGCATGATCAAGCGTCTGTTCAAGGAATACGATATCCACGTCTCCAAAGTGCAGCAATGGACGCCGGCAGAGCTGGCCAACATCAAAACCGGTGCCGATCATCCAGATTATAAGGTCGAGGAATACAATCCGCACGCCATCGCAGACAAAACCGTGTCAGAGCAGCTTGTTGACGTATCCAAGCCGGCGAACGCGGACGAGATCATAGACGCCCTGAAGAACCTCGGAAGCCCAAAGCTCAACCCGTAAGGCAACCCAAATGGCTAAGGTACAGGACAAAGCCCAAGGCGAAGCGCAGATATTGAGGCATTTCCTGAACAGTTACGTTCAAACATGGGATGCTCTCAACTCTGCTCTGTGCACCGGGCAAACCCTGTATCGATCCCCTCCCCTTGAAGGCTCGTATGTGTATGCCCTGCTGTCTCCGGACATGGGTAAAATCATCTATGTAGGCAAGGGAACGGGAAGACGTATGTTCCACCACGTCAGGGACGTGCGACGAGGGCATGTGTCGGGGTTGAAAAAATATAAGGCAATTCGAGATCTGATTGAAAACGGCTTGGAACCAGTGCCGGTGATCCTGATGAAAGGCCTATCGTCAAGACAGGCGTTGACGCTCGAGCGTCTTGTCATAGGGCTGATTGGTAGGGTGAATTTGTCAAATTCACTGCCCGGTGAAGGTGACCGATGGGAGATTGCTTACCAAAAGGTGTATCCGGTTTACAAGGGCATGGGAAATGTATGTGCCTGGCTAAGATCAGCTAACGTTACTCCCGATCGGTGGTCGTCTATAGCGCTGGCCATAGAGGCTGTGAAGCGAGGCTACGGCTTCATACAGGAGATGAGACATGCCTAGAGGCCCAGGAGGCAGGCCACCAAAGTACGAAAAGAGTATGGCAAAGCAGGCCGCCAAGCTCTGTTTGTTGGGAGCAACAGATGCGGATTTGGCAGATTTCTTCGAAGTTTCCGTCAGAACAATCGAGCGCTGGCAATCCCAGCATGCCGAGTTTTGTCGGGCCGTAAAAGTTGCCAAGGAAGAGGCCAATGATCGAGTGGAAAGGTCATTGTATCAGAAGGCTGTAGGCTTTCAGCGCGAGGCGGTTAAGATATTCATGCCTGCAGGCTCGGAAGAGCCAGTATATGCGCCCTACATCGAGAATGTTCATCCCGATACGGCTGCGGCAATCTTCTGGCTCAAGAACCGCAGGAAAGACGAGTGGCGCGACAAGCAGGACGTTGATCATAACCACAAGGTCACGATCTCAGAAGAGTTCGAGGCGTTCATCAGGCGCTTGAATGCGCCGCAAACAGCGCCGCGACGGCTTGAAGCGCAGACGATCGACGCGGATTTCGATCAAGCGCATGACTAATTGTCTAGCGAAATGCCAGGATTGTCGGCCTGAGACCTCAAAAACAGGGGTTTATTGTCTAATTGCCTAAATACAATCGGGACTGGCGCGAGAACATAGCGAGATGGTCAAAGTCGCCGTTTCACTTCGTTCTTGAAGCACTGTTCGAGATCACGGAAGACAACTGGCACCCTTGGGAACCTGGCTCTCCGTTGCCCGAGGTTCTGCCGAACGGGCCAGAGTTATGGCAGGGCGAGTTCCTAAAGGATGTCGGCGCGGCGATCACGGATGGCCAGCGCCGGTTTGCTGTTCGGGCTGGTCACGGTGTTGGCAAGACAACCGTTGAAGCCTGGGTGGTGCTTTGGTTCCTGCTGTTCATGCGTCCGTGCAAGGTGCCGATCACTGCGAACTCTCAGGATCAGTTGCGCGATGTGGTTTGGGCGGAAATAGCTCATTGGTGGCGCAAGCTGCCGCCGTTTCTGCACAACATGCTGGAGGTTGGCGCCGAGCGCATCGTTGTGAAGGCTGATCCAACGGAAGCCTTTGCTGCGGCGCGGACAGCGCGGCCCGAGAAACCCGAGGCCTTGCAGGGGTTCCATAGCGATAATTTGCTGTTTTTGATCGAAGAGGCATCAGGCATCGATGACATAATTTTCGAGACGGCAGGCGGGGCGCTTTCGTCGGAAAAGTCTTGGGTTATGATGTTCGCCAACCCGACGCGTACTTCCGGATACTTCCATCGGGCTTTTCACGGTGCCCGTACTGGCTGGCGAAGGTATCATGTGCCTTGCGGGGCATCTTCACGAGTATCGCCGCAATACGCGAAAAATATGGCGAACGAGCACGGATCAGACAGCAATGTCTACCGTGTTCGCGTGCTTGGTGAGTTCCCGCAGTCCGAAGACGATGCAGTTATCCCGCTGGGCCTCATTGAGGCATCGATCGGGCGGGAAGTACAGCCAAACGGCATGGCGATCGTGTGGGGCCTGGACGTGGCCAGGTTCGGTGATGACACGACTGCATTGGTAAAGCGACGGGGCAATATGCTGCTCGAGCCGCCGAAGGAATGGCGCAAGGCGGATCTGATGCAGACAACCGGCCTTGTGACGAAGGAATACCGAGAAACACCGCTCAATGACCGGCCAAGCGCGATCAACGTTGATGTGATCGGTATGGGCGGCGGCGTGGTGGACCGTCTCAATGAGCTAGGTTTGCCGGTTCGCGGCGTGAATGTCGGGGAATCACCCGGCATCGATCGCAACCGCTACATGCGGCTGAGGGATGAACTGTGGTTCGAGGCGCGCAAGTGGTTTGATAGTCGAGCGGTTTGCCTGCCGGCTGAGACGCCCGAACAAAAGCGCGCCTGGGACTTGCTGACGGATGAGTTGGTCGGCCCGAAATACAAGGTTGAAAGCTCCGGCAAGCTCAAGGTCGAGAGCAAAGACGAGATGAAGAAGCGGGGCATCAAGTCACCGAACCAGGCCGACGCCTTCTGTCTGACGTTTGCCGGCGGCGATTTGTTCCCAGAGCATCTGATGAACCGCCCGGCAACGAGCACGCAAGGCTATGATCCGTTCGAGGTGGGCACCGCAGACTATGAGCGCCACGTCAGGCAGATCAATGCGGGCACGGAGTATTCGCCATTCTGACTGATGACATCGTAGAAAAACTGCGTGCAGCATCGAAGCGGGCGGCCGCATTGGGCGCAAACCTTGCTGGCCCGGTTCAGACAGTAAGGCAGCTGCAATCCGCTTTGGGGCTGCCGTATACGCCGGGACCGTTTGTTGATTTGCGCAAGACGCAGGAGCAAGCGGCTGCGATGAGTTCGGAACTAAGTCGGCTCGCCGATGAAGTGGCAAAGGCTGCCGCGGAGTTGAGGGAAACGCTGGATGCTGACTGATCTAACGCATAACGACATCGTATATATCTGCGCAAACATGCGCGATCGGGATGCGCAAGAGATTTACGGTCTACGAGACTACGATAATGCCGATATGCTTGCCATGGAGGTATTCAGCGTCATTACCAATCGAGGTCGCGGCAAGATTTCATGGCACAAAGGGCGCCCGGCTGCCATCGCAGCGTTCGTTGAAGAATATCCGGGCGTGTGGAGTGTGTTCATGTTCGGCACTGCGGACTTCAAAGCCGGCGCGATGCCGTTGCTCAGGTGGTTCAGGAAAGAAGCGAACATCATCCTTTCCGATGTCAACGGGCACCGTCTGCACTGCGACAGCCGCGCCGACTATGCGGAAGCCCACAAGATGATCGAGGCGATGGGCGGCGTTCGCGAGGGTCCGCCGATGCGCAAGTTCGGCAAGGATGGATCGTCTTATCAGCGCTTCGTCTGGCTCAATGGCGAGAACGATCAGGTGCTCAAGAGCGGATACGTGAGAGCAGCGTGAACGCGGCAGTCACCGAACTGCAAGCCTTGCTCGAAGCGAAGCGCAAGACGCTCGAGGACGACAACAAGAACGTCCATCACCATTTCACGAAGGCCGATGAATACGCAGCCAAAGTGATCAAAGGCAAACGAGAGGTTGCGGATATAGAGGCAGCGTTGCGGCAGCTTGGGGCAGAGCCGAAATGACGATGTTCGTCCGGACTGCCGGCACCATATCGTCCGGGAACTCGATAGCCGGCAGCGACATCAAGATGCGGGTCGATAGTACGACAACAAGTGCGCCGGTGGAGGCGACACTTGAGATGCTGATTGTCGAAGATTAGGCGCAAAGGAAAAAACCATGTGCATGGGCGGCAGTAAGGGTGGCAACACAAACCCGCCACCACCTAACCCGGCGACGACATTCGAGACGATCAAGCGTGACGATCCAAGCCAGCGCGCGATGGTCTGGCAAGGGCAGTCTGGAACGCCGGTCAACAAGGTGACGGCGGCGGATTTCGGCAGTGAATTGGGCGACGCAGCGAAGCCCGTAGTTCAAGGATAGGAGAGAGCATCATGTGCATGGGTGGCAAAAAAGGCGGTGGTACTCGCGAGATCATTCGCGAAGTTCCGGCACCAGCACCAGCGCCAGCAGATTATTCGAACGTCGATCAGCGCAAAGCAGCGGTTGCGGCCTCGACCAACAGCCAGACATCATCGACCGGCGGCACGTTCGGCGCTGAGTTGGCATCAGGCGGCACGGCTGCCACGAACACTGGAGGGCCAATGTAATGTGTGGTGGATCAAAGCCGCCTGAGCCACAGGCACCGCCGGCACCGACACCGATGCGCGATGAGCAGCTTGATGCACGTTCCTCGACGCAACAGAAAGCGCGCCAGGCAGCGGCCAGCGGCTATCAATCAACGCTTCTGACAACGCCGGGGCAGGCTGGCAATGCCGGCACGACGCCGATCCTTGGGGGCTAGTTGGAAATTGATTGAGCACGACCATCTAGTTGCACAAGTGCGGTATGACCCTGCTAGCGGTTTGTTTTGGTGGCGTGTTCCAAGCGTTGGTCGCCGCATGAGAAAGCCGATGGGTGGATTAGCGACCAACGGCTATTGGCGGATCAATATTGGGTACGATCGTTATCTCGCGCATCGTCTCGCTTGGTTTTATGTCCACGGCATTTGGCCGTGCAAGGACATTGATCACATCAATGGGGACCGGTGTGACAATAGAATATCGAACCTACGTCTTGCTGATAAGTGGCAGAACAACGGAAATTCGGAAGCCTATTGCACGAGCTCGACTGGTTTAAAGGGTATCTACTGGGACAGGCAACTTGGTCGATACTCCGCTCGTATCATGGTGAATGGAAAAAGGAAGTATTTGGGAGCCTTTGACACGCCAGAACTTGCCCATGAAGCGTATCGCGAAGCTGATATAGCCTTGCGCGGTGAATTCGCGAGGACCGCCTGATGGCTCGCAATATGTCTTATGCCAGCGGTGAAGGTGGCAAGGATGTCGATAAAGCCAAGATGGAGGAGCTCAAGCGCCGCTACGATGGTCTTAAAAGTTCAACTGAGCGTTCCAATATGGAGGCCCATTGCCAGGAAATAGCGGAGCTGTGTGCGCCGCGTAAGATCGATTTCGTCGGCATGCGCACCCAGGGCGAGAAGAAGATGACTAAAGTCTATGATCCGACCGGGATCATGGGCGTTGAGATGCTCGCTGCCGGCCTGCACGGCATGGCAACCAACCCGGCCAGCAAATGGTTCTCGCTGCGCATGGTTGGCCACAGCGGCATGGAAGATGAAGAAGGTAACCTGATTGATATCAACGAGATGCCGGAGGTGCAGAAATATCTCTCCGACGTTGAGCAGATCATGTGGCAGCGCATTTATGCGCCGGGGACCAACTTCACAACCAGCCTTCACGAAATCTATCTCGATCTGGCCTCGTTCGGAACGGCCGTGCTGTTCGTCGGTCAGCAGGAAAGCGGGGGCCTTCTGTTTGAGTGCCGGCCGCTTGCTGAATGCGTCATCGCCGAGAATGTGGACGGCATCGTTGATACGCTGTTCCGCTGCACCGAGTACACCGTCCGGCAGATGTACCAGATGCAAAACCGGATGGGCTGGAAAGTCTCGGATCAGGTCAAGGAGCTCTACGAGGCACAAAAATACGATGACAAGGTGAAGGTCATCCACGCGATCTATCCTCGGGAAGACAGAGACCCAGGAACGAAGAACGCAAAAAACATGCCGTTCGCGTCGTGCTATTTCGAGCATGAAGCATGCCACAAGCTCGGCGAAAGCGGCTTCCCGGAATTTCCTTATCAGGTGGCGCGCTGGTCGAAATACAGCGGCGAAGTCTATGGCCGCTCGCCGGGCATGATTGCGCTGCCTGACGTCAAGATGCTCCAGGCGATGGTGCTGACCAAGATCAAGCTGATGCACAAGGCAGCCGATCCGCCGCTCTGGCTGCGCTCGGATGGTGTGACGGGCCAGACGCGGACGGTGCCGGGCGGCATCAACTACTGGCGCGGCAATCCTGGCGAAGGGGTAATGCTACAGCCGGTCAGCCTGCAAGGGCTCAAGGCGATATCAGAAGACATCATGCTTCTGAAAGAGCAGATATTGCGCACGTTTTTTGCCGACTTGATGCGCATGACCGATCGCGCAAACATGACAGCGACCGAGGTCGTGCAGCGCACTTCTGAAATGATGCGCTTGTTCGGGCCTCTGGTTGGCCGTCTCGAAAGCGAAATGCTCGGCCCGTTGATTACGCGGGTGTTCGGTATTCTCAATCGTGATGGCCTGCTGCCGAAGCCGCCGCAGGTGCTCGAAGACAAAGAGTTTACGGTTGAGTTTGTGAGCCCGGTTGCGACCGCTCAGAAGCAGCAGGAAGCCAACCAGGTCATGCAGGCGCTCGGCATCGTGTTGCAGCTGGCCGGCCAAGAGATGGGACCGCAGCTTATCCAGAAGCGCGTTGACCTCGACAAGCTGATTTCATGGCTCTGGGATCTGTTCAACAACGATCCTGACTTGCTCAAGAACGAGGAAGCCATGGAACAGGGTGCGCAGATGGAGCAAGCCCAACAGATGATCAACATGGGCGGCCCGGTCGCGGGCATGCTCAAGGATGGCGGTCAGGCTGCACAGGCACTGAGCCAAGCCGGCGCTACGGCCGGTGAAGGCGGTATGGATATCGGCGCGATGATTCAGGCATTCCAGCAGAACGTCAGCCAAGACCCAGAAGCACAGGCAGAACTCGCGCAGTTGGTGGAAGGCCAGATGCCGGAAAGCATGGCGGCACTCGGCGAAGGTATGCCTGATCCTGAAGCGCTGCTTCCTGAAGATGAACCGGTGGTGTGATGCCAAGAACACGCAAAGTCCCGACGCCCGACAGCAGGGTTGCCGAAGCGTGGCGCACGATCGCCATGACGGAGCACGGCCGGCTGGCGCTGGCTGAATTGTTTCTCAGCCTCAATCTTTATTCGGAAATTCCTGGAAGCGATCCAATCACAGCCGGCATAGCAATCGGTGAGCGCAACGTTGCAGTGCGGATCGCTGCATGGTGCGGGCGTAAACCAGAGACGTTCATGGCGGATGCCGCAGAGGACGTTGATCTGGTCGATGCAATGAGCGAAAACCTTATGGAGAAATACACTCATGTCTGAAACGGCCTCGATCGAGACAACCGGAGCAGAAGCCGCCGCCCCACCTATTGAGGGCGGTTCTTTTTTGACGGATATGGCAAGCCAGCCGGTGCCGGAAGCGCCGCCACCAGCCGCCGGCAGCGCGGATGAGGCCATTCAGCAAGCGGTCGTCGATGGCGAGCGCCCTGAGTGGGTGCCGGAAAAGTTCTGGGATGCTGAGAAGAAACAGCCCCGCACCGAGGATATGGGCAAAGCCTATGTGAACCTCGAAAAGCTGATGTCGAGCCAGGACCGCGTGACGCTGCCAACCAGCGAAGACGATGACGAAGGTCATGAACGGCTGTTTGCAGCGCTGCGCCCGAAAGAACAGGACGCCTATGATTTCGGGGAACGGCCGGAACTGCCGCCCGATCTGCCCTATGACGAAGATTCAGAACAAGCCTATCGCAATTGGGCATTTGCGAACGGTCTCAGCCAACGCCAGGCGCGCGGGCTTTACGAAGGCTTCGTCAAAAAGCAAATCGAAGCGCACGCCAACTATGCCAAGGTGCGCCAGGAACAGCGCACGCAATTGCAGCACTCGATGCAGCGCGAATACGGCAACGGCTACGATGCCGCGCTTCAGCGCGCACGCAGCACGATGACGAAATACGGCGACCCGGATTTTGTGCAATACCTCAACGAAACCGGGCTCGGCAACGACCCGCGCATGCTCCGTTTTGCTGAACGTGTCGGCAAGGATATGAACGGCGAAACCCGGCTTGTCGGCAAGCCACAGGCGCAGGCCAACCCGCAGGATTATCAAGCAGCGATTGCCACGTTCAATCAAAAGAACGAAAAGGCGCTGTTTGATCGCAGCCATCCCGATCACGGTCGGGTGGTTGCCGAACGTAACAAGCTATTCGAGGCGGCTTATGGTGGAGATGCTGCATGACGGTGCAGGATATCCGCCTGAAATGCCTCGAACTCGCTAACCCGAAGGTCACAAATGCAGACGTGGATTTGTGGATCGAACGGGCGCGAGTTCTGGAAGCTTACGTAGCCGAGGGACAAGGCGACGAGCCCCCCAAGAAACGGCGCGGCCGGCCTCCGCAAGTATCAGTAGGCCAGGCTTAGCCCGGCATCACGATCCGAACGGCCCGGCCTCACCGGACAACCCGTAGGTTCGACGAACCCTTAACATCAGCCATTGGAGGTTTGCATGTCAGTGCAGATCACGACGGCGTTCGTCGAGCAATACAAGGCGAACGTCTACCATTTGACCCAACAGAAGGGGTCGAAACTTCGGCGCGCGGTGCGTGTCGAAAATGTTACCGGCAAGTCTGCTTTCTACGAGCAGCTTGGTTCAACGACCGCCCGCAAGCGCACCAGCCGGCATGCTGATACGCCTCGGATGGACACTCCGCACGCTCGCAGGCGTGTGACGCTTGAGGACTATGACTGGGCCGACCTTGTGGACGGCGAGGATCAGGTCCGCATGCTTATCGATCCGACATCGCAATACGCCGAGGCCGGCGCCATGGCCATGGGCCGGGCAATGGACGAAGCGATTGTCGAGGCGGCAACTGGCACGGCTTACACTGGTGTCGATGGCTCAACCTCGACGGCCTACGACACGAACAACACCGTTGGTGTTCAGGTCGTCTGGCCGGGTACGTCGGCGGCGGATGCCGGGCTTAATGTGGCGAAGATTCTCGAAGCCGCGAAGATCCTCGGCACCAATGAAGTCGATCCTGATGATGAAAAATACATGATCGTTCCGCAGCGGCAAATCGCCGGTTCACTGCTGAAGGATGAGAAGATTTCATCGCACGACTTCAACGCGATCAAGCCGCTGGTCGATGGCAAGGTGAGCTACTTTGGTGGCTTTACTATCATCCCGTGCAACCGCACGACGACGGATGGCAATGGAGATGATCAGGTTCTCTATTGGGCCAAGGGCGGCATGCTGCTCGGCATCGGTAAGGACATCGTGTCTCGCATTTCAGAACGCGACGACAAGAACTATGCGATGCAGGCGTTCGTCTGCATGACGATCGGCGCAACCCGGATGGAAGAAGCAAGGGTCGGCCAGATCCTGTGTGATCCTTCTTCTGGCCCGACTGGCGCATAAGGAGGCTGACACATGGCAGTAACGACTCAAGAGAGCGACCAGTACGCTTCGATTTTCACGACGAAGCCAGCGGCGCTTGTTTCAACGGCGGTCTGGCATGGCCGCGTGCGAGGGGCGTTCTTCACGCACACGCAATCGGGCGCCGGGGATGCAACAAGCTCCGTCGCCCTGGTGAAGCTCCCGCCGGGATCAGTTCGCCTGATCCTGCCCGGCAGCTTTATGTATGTGAATTGGACGACGGCTTCGGCGACGATCGATCTCGGATGGGACGCATACACGAACCTTTCCGGGACGGCTGTTGCGGCTGATCCGAATGGCTTGCTCGACGGCTTGTCTGTTGAGTCCGCGGATGTGATCGGCTTTGAGGAGCTGACCACACTCGCTGGCCTTGCGGCGGATGGCTACACCAAGCTGTTCGAGAGCAAGGATGGCGTGGTTATCCGGGCGACGTGCCAGGATGTTGCGCTTGCCGATACCGACTCGCTCGGCGGCATGTTCTTCTACATGCAAGACTAAGGGGGGATGGGGGCTACGGCCCCCTTTTCCATATGACCAGACGCTATATTCGAACCAGGCGACCTGTCGATATCCGCGGCATTACGGGCAAGGAAGCCGAACGGCTCAGGGCAGAATTGCAGACGTTCCCGGCTGCGGCCAAGCCAGACGAGGCGATTGTTGAGAATGCCTCGGCGGCCGGGCTTCCGGCGCATACGCACACGGCATCGCAAGTGTCGGATTTCTCAACGGCGGCGGATGCGCGAATAGCCAATGCCGTTGGCGATACCGTGCAGGCTTATATCACGCAGGGCGGCGCGATTTCTGATGCATCAGGCGGGGCCACGGTCGATGCCGAAGCGCGCACGGCCATCAACGCAGTGCTCGCGTTTCTCAGGGCAGAAGGATTGATTGCAACGTGAGCGCTGAATCTGAAACCGAACTATGCAATCTGGCTCTGACCAGCATAGGCCATAAGGTCATCACCGACATCGGAAGCGACACAAGCCAGGCGGGCGATCTGTGCCGGCTTCAGTATTCGCGCTGCCGGGATTCAGTGTTGCGTGCGCATCCTTGGAATTTCGCCGTGCGCCGGGTGGCGCTGGCTGCATCTGGAACAACGCCAGCGTTTGAATATTCCTATGCCTTCACGCTGCCAAGCGATCCATGGTGCTTGAAGGTCATTCGCACCAAATGGGAGGCGGAAGGGTATTCATCTCGAGAATCCTACAATGATGGGGTTTGGTCTGAATCGCGCATCCCGTATCGCATCGAGGGGCGAACACTGCTTGCCAACGAGGCGACGTGCTCGATCGAATACATCGCCCGGATCACTGACACGGTGCAGTTCGATGCGCTCTTTACCGATTGCCTCGCCGCACGTCTGGCGGCCGAACTGGCCATTCCTCTGACTGATAACAAGTCGATGACCGAGACCATGTGGCAGGTCTACACGTCGAAGCTAGAGGAAGCCCGGACGGTTGATGCGCAGGAAGGCTCAGCCCGCGAAACCGTTGACACTACGCCCTTCGTGACAGTGAGGCTCTGACTTGGCCAAAGTCAACGCGATCGTTAATAATTTCACCGGCGGCGAAGTCTCGCAACGGATCTGGGCGCGGCCGGAAGTGTCGAAGGTCAAGAACGGTTGCCGTGCGCTAGAGAACGCGATCGTCGCGGTGCAGGGCGGTGCCTATAAGCGCTCCGGTACGCAGCACGTTGTCGAACTGCCATCGACCGACCGTCACCGGTTCATCAGGTTTCAGTATTCGACCGAACAGAGCTATATGCTGGTGTTCGGGAATAACTTCGTGTGGTTTTGCAAAGACAAGGGCATCATCACGCATTCGGCCAAGACCATCACCGGCATCACGCAGGCCAACCCGGCTGTTGTGACGAGCGCGAGCCATAACTTTTCGAATGGTGACAAGGTTTATGTGACATCGGTTGCGGGCATGACCGAAGTCAATAACCGGTGGTTCACGGTTGCTAATCAATCAACCAACACGTTTGAACTGTCCGGCGTCGATAGCTCGGGTTACACGGCGTATTCATCGGGCGGCAATGCGGGCGAGATCGTTGAACTGACAACCACCTACACGACCGCGCAAATCCAGAAGTTGCAAGTCGTGACGGTTCGCGATGTCATGTATATCGTGCATCCGGCGCATCCCATCCGCAAGCTGTCGCGGCTATCGGATACGTCCTGGACGCTGACGGAGCCATCGATCACGACCGGGCCATTCCGCACGATCAACGCGGATGATACGCTGACGATGACGCCATCGTCGTTTGATACAAGCGTGACGGCATTTGGCACCTACACCGTGGGCACGACGTTTACGATGACGGCGGCCAGTGCTTATTTCACATCGGATATGGTCGGCGGCTACTTCCGACTGTACGAGGAAGGCGGCGGCTCTGGTATTGCCGGCGCGGCGCTCGGTGACAGCACCAAGTCGCTCGCAAGCGGCAACGTCTACACGTATCAAGGCAATATTTACGGCATATCCAATCTGACGGGCGCATCGAATTGGGCCACGTTCAACAGAGTGCCAGAGCACACATCGGGCACGGTGCGTGTGCATGGTTCGTCATCTGGAACGGTCTATTTTGACAGCAACTTCCTGCATCCAGGCTATTGCGTGATGCAGATCACGGCTTATACGTCATCAACACAGGTGACGGCTACGATCGTGCGCTATCAGATGCCTGAATCGATCGCGGGTGAAACCAAAACGATCAGCGGTATTACACAAGCCAATCCCGGCGTCGTGACGACATCAACGGCGCATGGTTTGGCGAATGGCGATGTCGTTACGCTTGAAAGCGTCGTCGGCATGACGGAGGTCAACAATGTTGCCTTCACCGTGGCAAACGTTGCCTCCACTACGTTCGAATTGTCCGGTGTTGATACGTCCGGGTACACGGCTTATTCGAGCGGCGGTTCGGTTCGTTTCAATGGCGCGACAACCTACTGGCAAGAGGGGGCATGGTCAGACTATCGCGGGTTTCCAAACGCTATTACGCTATTCGAGCAGCGGCTGTTCACAGGTGGCACCGACTACGATCCAACCGTTATATGGGGCACGCGATCGGGCACCTTCGAAGATTTCGAGGATGGTGACGACGATGACGATGCACTTGCTTACCGGCTGCCGGCCGGTCAGGGCGATATCATCCGTTGGATGTCGGGGCGTCGGGCTCTCATTTCTGGCACGTCGTCGGGCGAGTTTGCAATCGCGGCGTCCAGTCAGCAGGAAGCACTCAGCCCGTCGAACGTCAAAGCCACTCAGCAAACCGATGTTGGCTCAGCAAATGTTCTGCCTGTCCATGTAGACCAGGCGGTGCTCTACTGTGAGCGTGAAGGCGAGCCGGATAATGCTTCGCTACGGCTCAGAGAGTTTGCCTATTCGTTCTCCGATGATCGGTTCAACTCGGTTGACCTGACGGTATTTTCCGAACACATCCTTGGAGAAGGTGCGATCAAGGTTGCGTACCAGCGCACGCCGGAACGGCTGATATGGGTGTTGCGCTCGGACGGCGAACTAGCGTCGATGACGTATCAGCGCGAGCAAGAAGTTGTGCCGTGGCACCGCCACGCGCTGGCCGGAACCGGGGCTCTGATCAAGGAGATCGAGGTCACGGCTGGCGTGGATTCAGATGAGCTATGGTGTCAGGTCAACCGCACGATTGATGGCGGCACGGTGGCCTATGTCGAAGTGCTCGGCAAGCGGTTCCGCGAGAATGTAGACGCCAAGGCGGATGCCAAGCTGCTTGATAGTCACCTGACCTATTCAGGCTCGGAAACATCGACCATCACCGGGCTGTGGCACTTGCGCGGGGAAGACGTGACGATGCTGATCAACGGCGCGGTCGAAACGGGCACGGTATCGGCGACCGGCAGTCTGACATTGCCGGTGGCGGGCACGACGGTGACGATCGGGTATCCCTATACGATGGTGATCGAACCGACCGAGATCGAGGCAGGTGCACAAGCCGGCACTGCACAATCGCGGTCCAAGCGCGTCAGCCAAGTCTATGTGCGCGTGATCCAATCGCTCGGCGGCAAGGTGCGCGTGCGCAACGCTGATGAGCCTAATGCAGCCAATCAACTATCGGCGGGTAAGAGCTTGGTTTATCGTGTGGAAGCTGACCCGATGGATACATCGCCGCCGCTGAAAGACGGGTATATTGAACTTGATACGGACGGCGGATGGGGGAAGGAAGTGGCGATACGCATCGAGCATGACGAGCCCTTGCCGTTTTATTTGAGCGGCATCGTCGTTGAACAATCGGTGACGGGCTGATGTGCGCCCCTGCCGCCGCTCTTGGCTTGGTTGGCGCCGCAGTGTCGGCGGCCGGCCAGATGCAGGCCGCGAACGCACAGGCGGCGAATCACGAATACAATGCGAAGGTCGAGAAGATCAACGCGCGCTCGCGGCGCCAGGAAGGCTTGCAGGAATCCGAGCGTATCGGCGAGAAATACGACAAGCTCCAGGGTCAACAGACGGCGGGATATTCAGCGGCCGGCGTTGATCCTTTCTTTGGCTCGGCTATGTCGGTGTTCACGGATACCGCAGAAGCTCGCAACATTGATCAATCGACCAATTACACGAATGCGGAATCCAAGGCTGTCGCGCATGAGAACAAGGCGCGGCAGGAGGAATACGAGGCCAAGTCACAGCGCAAGGCTGGCAAGCTGGCCGCTGCCGGCACGTTGCTTGGCGGTCTCGGCGGTGCTGCCAAGGGGCTTGGCGGCGGCAATTTTGGCGCAGCATTGAAGATCGGATAGATGGTCAAAATCCCGCGCGCTGATCCCGCGATCGCGCTCAACATCCAAAGTCAACCGCATATCCCTGCAAGCTACGGCACGGCGCCGGGGCGGGCAATGCAGCAGCTTGGCCGCGGGATTGGCCAGCTCGGCTCTGGGCTCGAAGGCGCGTTCGGCACGGACAACGAGAACGCGGCGCTCGAAGATCAGCTGAAGCGTATCCAGGTCGCCAACGGGCTTGAGGAGAACTATCTGCAATCCAAGGCGAACTACAACGTTGATAAGGATGATCCGAACGATTGGCAGGCAAAGCGTGCTGAATACAACGAAGGCCGATTCAATGAGTTGCGAGGCAAGGTAACATTTCGAAATGAATCTGATCGTCTAAAGCATCAGATATGGGAAGAGCGGTTGCGCGGTTCGTATCGCAACCGTGCGATGAACGATGGCAATATGTTTGTGCGCCAGCGCACGGTCAACCGCACGCAATCGGCTGTCACATCGGAATGGGCCAAATTCGACCGCACGTTCGATCCGAAAGACCCGTATTATATCGACCCGACCGATCCGCAGTTTGAAGAGAAGTTCGGGCAGCGGTTTACGGCTGTGCAGCAGGGCACAGATGCGATCATCAATGAACTGAAGCTGCCGGACCAAATCAAGGATCAGCTGCGAGGCTTGAATACCAAAGCCGCGGTGTCACTGCTTGACCGCTTGTCTAAGTCCTATGGTGGGGCGGGCGCGGCGCGGGCTCTGTCCATTGCACAACGGATAATCAACGGCGAGACGCAAAACCAGGCGCCGGATAACGCGGCAAGCCAGGCAGATGTCCCGCCGCCGGGCGTAGGGCCGCAAGAAAGCACTATACAGGAAGGCGACACGCCGCCGCCCGGTGTTGGGCCGCAAGATGAAGCACAAAAGCCGGGCACATCGTTGGGGCGGATTACACCGCCGGAGCCGCAGGCAGCAGAACGCCCACAAGACAAGATGCCACCCACTCCGAGCAAGGTGGACCAGAAGCAGGCAGCGATAGCGTATGAGGTGGCGATTGAAAAATACAAAGGACGCCGCACGGTAGGACATCCGAGGACGCGGCCTGTTCGTGGTGTCATCATGCACTACACAGAAGGCGGCACCCAAATGGATGGTTTGGCGTCATGGGCGAATAAGTCGAACACAGGATATAATTACTACATCGATCGCAACGGCAAGGTGATTGATTTCGCTGGCGATAGTGTAATGAATCACGCTGGCCGGGGTCGAGGGCGAGATGGTGATGCGGCAAGGTATCTCAGCAACCGCAACTCGATCGGCATCGGCCTTATGACCCCGAAAGGAGGGAAGGCGACACCGGCTCAGATCAAGGCGGCGCATGCTCTTACAGCCCAGCTGGCGCAGCAGCATGGATTTTCTGAAAAGAATGTTTTTGGTCATGGCGAGGTTGCGGTCGGCCATAGAAAAGCAACTGAGGCTATGGATGCGGTTGAGTATATCCGAAAGAATGGATTTGGCAGATCGACGCAGGTTGCAGGCGAAACGCCGTCAGCCACAAGCACGCAGACAGCCCAATCACCGCAATCATCCGGCACGATGCTGCAACGCGCCCTTATGCAGAAGATGCCGGAATACCAGGCCCGATTCCAAGGCGCTGTTGTCGGCATGATCAAGGAACTGAAGGACAACGCGGCGGAAGGCTATTCGTTGCCGGCGGTCCAGATGCAGGGATTGCGTGGCATGATTGCAGCGAGCGGCAATAAGGACTTGGCTGCTGAGTACAATGGCCTTGTCGGGTTTCAAAAGCTGACATCGACGCTTCAGCAGAACCCGGTTGCTCTCAACGAGCAGTATCTGACAGACATGCGCGAGCGCTTTGCGAAGTCGCCCCCAACTGTCGGCCAGCGCAAGACGCTTGAGACTGTCGAAAAGTTCGTTGCAGCACAACGCACGGCACTCAAGGATAACGCGATCCAATGGGCAGCCCGCGCCACCGGTCAGGACGTGCAGCCGCTGCGCATCGGTAATCCTGAATCCATGCAAACCCGTCTGGAAGTGGCTCAAGCTACGTCGCAGCGGTTTGCAATACCAATGCAGGTGTTTACCAAGACGGAGCGTGATGCCTACGCCAAGGCATTGGAAAGCGGCAAGCTGTCGATCGGCGCGCTCGCCAAGGACATGACTGCGGTGTGGGGTCAAGACACCGCGCGCGTGGCGTTGAAGGAATTGTCCGATCAGGCACCGCAAGCGGCCATGCTTGGCGGTCATGTCGTTGTGATGGGGAAGACGCAGGTCGCAAGCTATGCGGAGCAGGGCATGATGTTGCCTAAAGTGCTGGGCAAGACGTTCAAGCCCATGGCACCTTCAGCAACGGCAGCACGTGCGGACATGACGACTGTGTTCGGTGATGTGTTCAAACATTCCACTACGGCGGGCGATACTATCATCGCTCTTGCCAATGCGGCATATGAAGCGAAGGCGCGCGAAAAAGGTTGGAGCGGCGGTGCTGACTATAACAGTTCGGAGTATCGAAAGATTTTGAGCGAATTGATCGGTGCGCGCGAGGTGGGTGGGGTTTCCTATGGTGGCGTCGGCTACCGTGGCGCGGGATGGGACGGCGTTACACAGCATAAGGTGATTGTGCCTCATGATGTTCGGACGGATCGCTTTGATGATGTCATGGCCCTGATGAAGATCAAAGATTTGCCGGTTAGACCGGTAACATTGACCGGACGGCATATGACCGAAGCAGAACTCAAAAACGCTTCCTATATCTCTACGGGTACAGGAAAATATATTCTGGCGCGCGAGGGCGAAGATGGGGTTCTTGAAACGTATAAATCCCCGGACGGTCAAGACTATGTTTTGGACTTTGCAACGGTGCGCCCGATCCTGAAGCGTCGGCGCAAGGAATGGTTTGTGCAGGAATAGATTATTTCGCCTTAGAGAGTTCGCGCTTTAGTAGTTTGCGCTGAAAGTTTAGGAGTCCGTCCACCATCTGGTATTGCGTCTTATCGTAATACTTCGCGCAGGGTATGCAGTTGATGGTGAGCAATGGCATGCCGCCGAACCAGGGAGGCTTGCCCAGTTCGGCTTTGGCTACGGCAGTTTTTTGCAGGCGTTCGCAGCGCTGCATGCTGCCTTCTTTTTGGACGATATCGACGGCTGGCTCGGGAAGCATGGCCCGGACAACAAAGTAAGCAATGATTGCACAATCGCTCATAACAAAGGCTTTCTGATGGACTTCGGACCAATCAGCACAATCAACCTCCGTGATGCGCAAGACTCGGTTCAGTCGGAGTCGATTGTCGATGAGGATGGCGCATTTGTCGGGAACAATGAACCATCAACGTGGGATATCGTTACTTCGACGTTCAAAGCTGATGCACTAGGCCGTAACGTCAACGCAAGCTGGGCGCGCTCTGAAGAAGCATATGATAAGCGCATCGAGATATACAAGCGCGTTACCGGACAGGAGCTGCAAAACCCGGAGCGCATGACGAATTTCGGGCGGCTGGCACAATCCGTCAATCGTCTTGTCGATGGCAGCACCGGGTCGATCTATGATGATTTCCGCAAGCGTGAGCTGGAGCTGTTTGAGAAACATCCAGAGCTGAAGAACTACATTGATCCTGAAGCTGACATTCGCTCAGATGCGGCATTGATCGGCCGGCGTGCAGAACAGACGATGCAAGAACGCATGGATGCATATCAGGGCTGGCTCAAGTATCCGGCTATGATGGCGGGCAGCATGGGCGCCATGCTTGTTGATCCAACGAACGCCGCAGCGATGTTGGTTGGTCCGATGGGGGCGGCGGGGCCGGGGCTTCGAGGCATTGCCATGATGGCATTGAGATCAGGTGCCTATAATGCGGCCGTGGAAGCGGCCTTACAGCCTTATGTGCAATACCAGCGCAATCAGATCGGTTTGCCGTCCGGGATCGGCCACGCGGCGATGGATGTTGCGTCAGCCGCGGCGTTCGGGTTTCTGGTTGATGCAGGCGGCCGTAGTATCTGGCGAGGCGGGAAGGCCGGCGTCCAGGCAGGGCGTCGGGTGTTGGGCATAGAGGAGCCGAAGGTCAGGGATTCGGAACCAGCAGCGGCGCCAGAAGCACCACCAAAGATCGAACCGGAGCTGATCGAGCGTGTGGAATCCGGTGATATCGATGCAGCGCGTGAGTTCGCGGCCAAAGTAGGGATTGACCAAGAACCAGCGGTTCGCGGCGCGTTGAATGGCGCTGAAGACTATGTTGACCTGATGACAACGGTTCATCTAGAAGGCGTTGACGATGGAGCCCGCGAGCGCGCATTGCTGCAAGCATACCGCTCCACGATGGACGAAGCGGAACCGCCACCGCGTATCCCTGACCCGACGCCGGATGCACGATCTCCAAGGCTGGCAGATGATGCCGAACTGCCGGGTGAGTTCACGATCGGCGATAGGCAGGCATCCAAGGTGATGCTCGATCTGCGCAAGGCGGAAGCCGATGTCGAAAGTCTCAGGGCGCGTGTGACCGATCTGGAACGGCAAGGCCGCCTGGACACGGATAACGTCGGCCGCGTGATCGCGTTCGAGGAACAAGGCGGCAAGCGTATTCTGGTTGACGGTCGGCAGCGCAAAGCCATGGCGGATGCAGAAGACGTGAAAGCCGATGCAGAAGCGATCCTGCTGCGTGAGAAGGATGGCTGGACGCTCGATGATGCGCGCAAGGTCGGCATCAAGAAGAACCTGCAGGACGGCACAATACGCGGCATGGAAGCGGCGCGGTTGCTTCGTGGTATGCCGGACCTGATCGATTCAAACCTGCCCGACACACTGACGACGGCGCGGCTGTTATCCCGCCTGTCGGATAACGCATTCGATATGGTCGAAGCGGGTGATCTCAGCCCGCGTGCTGGCGCTCTTGTGGCTGATCTGGTGGAAGACCCAACGCGGCACGCTGGCATTGCCGAGCGGGTTGGGCGCCTCGAGGACGATAGTCCGGCAGCGGTTCGCCAAGAAATCGGTGATGCGCTTCGCGACGAAGCCGACATGGAGCAGACGCAAGCGATTATTCTGGGCGGCGTGAGCAATGGCCTTGATGGCTTGGGGCCGGTCGGTTCGGAGTTTCTTGGCGCGCTGCCGATCGATGAAATGGACAGTGCTGTGGTGCGGGCGATGATGACGCCGGGTACGGTTGCCAATCGGTTCATGCGCCAGGCGGCACGGGCGGCAGATGAAGGCCAGCCGCTACAGCGCGTCATGGATGCCTTCGATCGCCGGATTATGGATGCGCTGGATAACGAAGGCGTTGACGCTCTGACACGACGCTCGTCCGATGAGCCGCGTTTGATCGATGACCCGAACGGCCCGGAAGCCCGCGCGCTCACGGAAGAACTTCTGGATGGTGCTGGCGAGCGTGTGCCGGACGGGCAATTGCGTGATGCGATTGATGCACAGCGCATGGCGCGGGAGATTGAAGACGGCGAAATCGGCGGCGACAATACGATGTTCGCGCTTTCCAACTTCGACCGCGACCCCGTCACGCCCGGCCTTGATATGTCGAAAGAAGCGCGTCTCCAAAGAGCAAGGGACATGGGGTTCGATACGGAACAAGTATGGTATAATGGATCAGCAGTGGCGCCGAAGTCTTTTGATCTGTCTTTTGCCAACAAATATAATAGAAATCCTGGTGACATAGTAGGCGTGTGGTTTTCTGAATCTCGAAAACGGGCTGAATGGTATTCTCAGCGTCATGCGGATAAATATAATTATCGGCGTCAGCGGAAGCTTAGAACGCTACTAGATAAAATCATAGGTCGGAAACCATCTTTCGATAGTGCCTATGCGCCGGGTGCGATTACGGATGTGTATATCAAGCCCGGAAATCAAGTAACCATAGATATGAATATCCCGGAAAACCAAGAAAGAATGGTGTCCCTTGTAAAAAAGGCAATTGATGATGGAGCCGACACCATCGTACTAAAGGATCATCATGACATTTTAGAGTTTGATGCGAATGGCAAGCAATATTATCCTGATGAACTGATTGTGCTCGACCCCTCGAACATCCGCTCAGTCAACGCCGCCTTTGATCCTGCCCGCTCTGACAGTTCGAACCTCATGTTCGCGCTTTCCGGCAACCAGCCGCCTGGCAACTTCACCGACATGGGCCGCAACCTGATCCGTCAGGATGAGCTTGGCTACTACTCCAAAGCGCTAGAAGCAGCCCGCTCTATAAAGCAGGAGAAGGGCACGCCAGAGCAGATGCTGAGCCAGCTGCGCAAGGCAGGGGTGAAGGAAGCAGAGATTGATGCGGTGGGGCTGGATAAAGTTCTAGCGCAGTCACCACTCGATAAATATGCCAGCAACCTGATCGGCAAAGATATTGTTAATGTTCATCTTGTTGGTAGTACTGCGCGCGGTGAAGTGGGGCGTGATATTGATTTGGTTTATGACCTCGGAAACCGTCCACTTCCCTCTGACCCGATTGATGCCGCAGAGCAAGTCACATCAATCATTGAGGGTATCGACAAGACGATTGATCTCGATTCTTATGATAGCTTTTTCAAGGTCGGAGATCGTTATTTTCATGCGTCATCCGGCGCTGGTCGAGAGATTGTAGAGAATACGTCATACGCCATGGAACAGGCGGGAAAGCCTTCAGTTGCCCTTGGTTCGAAACAACAGATCACCAAGTCCGCGATCATAGAACACCTTGAACGGTCGCGGGTGGAAGTGAGAGAGGCGGTAATGGACGAAGGACAGCCGCTGTTTGCAAACCCGCGTGCGCCCGACCCGCGCCAGCAAGAAATGGCAATGCAACTGCGCCAGCAGGCCATGGAAGGCGGCCTCACGTCAATGGGCGATCCGCAGGCCCGGTCACTGACACCGCTTGCCACATACGACTGGCCGGATGTCCGGCGCGGCCTCGATGAGATCATAGCACGTTTGCCTGATGAAGTCCGCTTTGAAGTCGAAGATCGGCTTGTGTTTCGTGATAACCGGTCGGGTCAAAGCTATGCCCTCGACGGCTACTTCGATCCAGATGAAATGCTGATCAAGGTATCACTGGCGTCGAATGACCCGGTGCGGATGGCACGCCACGAGGAAATACATGCCTATCGCCAGTTGGGCCTATTGCGTGATGAGGAATGGGACGCCTTCACACGTTTCGCCCGCGAGAACGGCATGCGTGAGCAATATGGTGTTGATGGCAAATATGGTGAGGTCTACGGCCGCCGCTACAACGATCCTGACCGTCTCGAATCCGCGTTGATGGAAGAAACCATTGCAGAGATGTTTGCTGATCGAGTGGGAGCGGGCCGCAGCTTCGGGGCCACGATCGATGGCATCATTGACCGCATCGTGAAGTTCGTTTCCGAAGTCCGGCAGATGCTCGGCATGAAAGGATACGCCCGCATTGAAGATGTGTTCCGCCGGATTGAGAGCGGTGAGGTTGGCGCTCGGTCGCCACAGATGGAAGCAGATCGGATGGCAATGTTTGCGGACAAGCCGATCACTCCGGGTCTGGACATGAGCCAGGAAGCCAGGTTGCAACGTGCTCGGGATATGGGGTTTGATACTGAGCAAGTGTGGTATCATGGGACTATCGAGGATTTCGATGCGTTTGGCACGGGTGGCGGGTCAAAATCAGCAAATCCAGAAGGTGCTTATGCGTTTAGCATGTCTCCTGACATAGCATCGTCTTACACGAGGCCACTAGGAATCCCTTCACGAGAAGGACAGCGCATTGATCGGGAGCTTGACAAGGCGCGGTTTGATTTCGAAAACAAAAACCAGGGTGAAATTCTTAAAAATCTTAGGCGTTTGCGAAAGGAAGAAAGCGCGAGAGTTGGAAAGTCACCGGAAGGTGAAAATATTATTCCAGTATATTTGCGTTATTCGAATCCTTTGGAGATAGATGCGGCCGGCCGGATGTGGACGAATGTTAATGACGGAGTGTATCGTGGCTCTCAAGCGGCACTCGAAGGGGCTGATATTGCAAAAGATATTCCAACGTTAACCAGTGAAGCTATGAACGCAGGCCATGATGCGCTAATTGTTCGAAATGTTATTGATCCTGGAAATAATAGTAGCCATATTGTTTCCGATACTATAATTATCTTCGACCCCTCCAACATCCGTTCTGTAAACGCCGCCTTTGATCCCGCTCATGAAGGATCATCAAAGCTGATGTATTCCTTCGCAGGCGAGCGTGCAGCAACAGCAGATCACCGTGCACTCGACCAAGCCAAGCAGATGGAGGCAGAAGGTCTCAGCCGTGAAGATGTCTGGCGTGAGACCGGGTGGTTCCGGGGAGTGGATGGAAAGTGGCAGAGCGGAGCAGAAACGCTGCCACAAGTTGAAGCCATGACGAACGTAGACGCTCACACTCTCGCTTCCATGGAGATGGGCGAAGCCTCCCGCATGAACCAGGTAGGCGAAGCAGTGGGGGCGTGTAAGCGATAAATGGCTGGATTGAAAGACTGCATTGATCGGCTTCACCAAGCGGGCGAGATCACGCTGGAAGACGCCCATGCGCTCAAGAAGCGCTATGACAACCTGGCCAAGCAGGTGCTTCCAACCGGCGCCGCGCGGGATCAGATGGTGGCCGAACTTGAAGCTGCCGCAGCGGATAAAGCCCGCCGTGCCGCGCTGACCGAGAACGCACGGCAACGCAACGAGCGAGCCATCTTGAACCACGTCAATGCCTCCGGATATCGCGATCCGGCAGAAGCTCTGATGTGGTTGCTTGAGCACAACGGGCAGGCACGATTCCAGGACGTACAGTCACGCATGATGGCAATCCGTGGTATGGTGCACGCCAAGATGGAACGCGCGCTGCACGAGTTCTCAGCCAAAGCCAAGATCACCGGAGACATGGCACGCCGTTTCGGGCGCACCGCAGCAAGGCTGGATAATGTCGTGCGAGAAATGTTCGGCGAGAAAACCGGCGATCAATCGGCTGCCGAGCTGGCCATGGTCATATCTGACACCATGGAAGGACTACGCCAGCAGTTCAACGCAGCCGGTGGCGCAATCGGAAAGCTTGACCGCTACGGCGCACCGCAGCACCACAACCAGGAAGCGCTAATCAAAGCGGGGCGGGGCCAGTGGGTTGAGTATATCACGCCATTGCTTGATCGTGAACGCATGCGTCATCCGCTCACCGGCCAACGACTATCTGACGATGATCTCCAGGAATCGCTTGAATTCATATGGGAGCGAATCACGACGGATGGCTGGTCAACCCGTGAACCATCCGGGGCGATCATGGGCAAGGGTGCTCTGTTCAAACAGCACGCCGACCATCGCTTTCTGCATTTCAAGGATGCGGATTCATGGCTCAAGTACCAGAAGGATTTCGGGGAAGGCGATCCATGGTCATCGATCATGGGGCACATCTCAACCATGACCCGCGACATCGCCTTCATGGAAGTTCTGGGGCCTAACCCGGTTGCTATGATGACGTACTTGAAGCAGCTTGTGCAGGCGCATGCGGCCCGCGCGAAGCCCAACAATGTAATCCGTGACGAACTGCTGACACGGATACGCCGCACGCTCGCCAAGGCGCCGCAGTCGATGGAAGAGCGTCAATATGAACTAGCCAAGGCCACGACGGAGCTTTATGACCTTCGCCGCCGGATCAAGGGGGCCAATCAGCAAACGGCAACGCGATTGCAAAAGCAGATCGATGCGAAGAACGCCGAAGTCGAGCGGTTGGGCTCTGACATGCTCGACAACCTGAGCCGCATGGAATGGCCGGATCCGGACGCGGATGAGCCGCTTGGTTCACAAGTCGCAATGAACAAGGCGGTCATGGATGAAATGGCGGACTTGCTCGCCAAGGTTCGCCAGGAAATGCCGGACCACTTTGACGATCCAATGAGCCGGGCGCGGGACTGGATCAAGTCGGCTGATAGCGTGTTCGATATTATGCGAGGCTCGCAGAATACGCCGGTCAATCGCACACTGGCCAACACCATGGCGGGCCTTCGAAATATCTCGACAGCCTCAAAGTTGGGTTCGGCGGCTGTATCAGCTATTACGGACGTTAGCTTTCAGAAGGCTACGCGCGTTTTGGCTGGCATGCCAAAGCGGTCTATCATCAAGTCAGTCATTACGGGGTATGTGCGCCAGTTGATGCCGGGTGGCCAGCAAGCAGGGGTGCGGGCTGGCCTGATCCTCGATAGTGCCATGCACGTCATGGACAAGCAGGCGCGCTATGCAGCGGCAACGGATTTCGCCGGAACAACCGGATATATCGCGGATCGGGTGCTGGCGTTGTCAGGGCTTTCCCCTCTGACGACTGCGGGCAAGCATGCGTTCGGGCTCGACCTGCAGGCGCACATGGTTGATACGCTGGCGCTGCCATTCGATGAACTGACGCCGGAATGGCGCGGTTTTCTGGAGCGCAATGGGTTCAACGCCGCAGACTGGGATCGATTGAAAGCAGTGCCTGTTCACACAGAGCGCGGCGTCTCGTTTCTTCGTCCGAAAGACGTCGAGGCGGCTGGTGATCGCGAGCTGGCATTGAAGGTTCTGGCGATGATCCACCGCTTTACTAAAATGGCGGTGCCGGAGCCAACAGTTCGTGCGCGCGCTGCCATGCAGGCTGGTACGGCGCCGGGTACGCCATCGGGCGAAGCTATCCGATTGGCGATGCAATTTAAGGGGTTCTCTGTCGGGGTGATGTTCCTGCATGGCACATCGATCTATCAGGATGTGGCACGTGCACAGGGCTTGCTTGGCAAGGCTGGAGGGGCCGCTCGGGCCATTCCGCTTCTCATCAATCTGACCATCCTTGGCGCTCTCGCGATCCAGATCAAGGAACTGATCAACGGCAAAGACCCGCGGTCTATGGATGATCCCAAATTCTGGGGGGCCGCGTTCATGCAGGGCGGCGGTCTCGGCATCTATGGTGATTTCTTGTTTTCGGATGTCAACCGCTTTGGTGGCGGCCTGGCGGATACCCTGGCAGGTCCGGTGGTCGGCTCCATCGTCGATCCAGCGCGAAACCTGATCATTGGCAACATCGCCGAGGGCATGGAAGGCAAGGACACGAACATCGGCCGCGAGTCCGTTGCCTTTCTCAAAAAGAACATGCCAGGCGGCAATCTCTGGTATTCGCGTTTGATCTGGGAGCGCATGGTTCTCGATCAACTGCGCCGCTACGCTGACCCGGAAGCTGATCGGGCATTTAGGCGCATGATGCGCAAGCGTCAGAAAGATTTCAAGCAAGAGTATTGGTGGGCACCCGGCGAGACAGAACCGCGGCGCAATCCCGATCTAGGCGCCTCTGTTTCGGTCAGATAGTACACACTCGCCACACCATCTAAGAAAAGTTGCCGACACCAACGAGCGGCTAACAAACTGATCCGTAATCAGGTATGTATCAAACGGGAATGTGCTGCGTCCCAACAACCGAGGAATGACCGCAGCACATGGCCGTTTCAACTGCATATGCACCGCTAGAGTCTGCTGGCAACGGCAGCACGACCGCGTTCTCGGTAACGTGGCCGTTTTTCCTGTCGTCTGACCTCGTGGTTACGTTGGTGGCTTCAACCGGCGCTGAGACCGTGCAGACCATCTCGACGCACTATAGCGTGTCGGGCGGTACGGATTCGGATGGCCTGCCGGCGACCGGAACGGTGACGATGGTCACGGCTCCGGCTTCGGGTGAAACGCTGCGCATCGAGCGCGCCACGCCGAACACGCAAGCGAGTGTCTGGACCAAATCAGGCTCATTTTCGGCAAAGACGCTGGAGGCCGCACTTGATCGGCGCACGCTGGTTGCACAAGAAACCTCATATCAGCGCCAATTGACCAACCGCTCTGCCTGGGCGACGGCGACAGATTACGACCAATACGATTTTGTCACGCACAACGGCAACTCATATGTGGCTCTTTCCGATCACACATCGGCGGCGACGAGCGAGCCCGGCATTGGTGCGACCTGGACGACGTATTGGGCCATTCTTGCCAAGGGCGTTTCATCCGGCATCGTCTGGGAGTTCAACACCGGCACATCCGGAGATCCGGGATCGGGCAAGTTCCTGCTTGATAATGCCACGCTTGCGAGTGTGACCGGCGCAAACATCTCGGACAGCGAAATCAATTCCGTTGACGTGTCGGCGTTTCTGGCAACGTGGGATGATAGCACCGCCAGCCCGCGCGGGCACATCATCATCAAGAGCCTGACTGACGCGAGCGCATTTGCGATTTACACTATTACCGGAGGATCGACTGACAATTCAACCTATTACACGCTGGCGCTGACGCATATCGCGAGCAACGGCACGCTTGCGGATCATTGTTCAATCTCATTCTTGCGGTCTGGTGATGATGGCGCGGATGGTGACACGCAGGAAATTTATGTTCAAAATTCCGAGCCTGCCACGACCGGCCCTGATGGGTCGTTGTGGGTGGATGCTGACAGCGCTGATAATGATCTATATCAGCTATCATCTGGCACATGGGGTGATACTGGCGTTAATCTCAAGGGTGCGGCAGGTGCTGGTTCCGGCGATATGCTGGCCGCAACGTATGACGCGGCGACCATCTCAGAGCAGCTTGTTGGCTTGACAGCAACTCAAACGCTTACCAATAAGACGCTCACAAGCCCAACGATCAACAGCCCGGTACTCGGAGCGGATAGCGTTGACGCAATCACGGAAATTGCGGCGAGTCTCAAATCTGGCGCTGATGGGACGCTGATCACTGGGACAGCAGGCACGGATGGCGATCTTGCCGTCTGGAACGCGGACGGCGATCTTGTTGATGGCCCGACGCCTCCGACTGGCGATATCGTTGGCACTAGCGACGAGCAGACGCTGACTGACAAAACGCTGACCAGTCCGGTCCTGAATACGGCCGTGTCGGGCACTGCCATTCTGGATGAAGACGATATGTCTTCAGATAGCGCCACGCAGCTCGCCACTCAGCAATCCATCAAGGCGTATGTAGACAATAACGCTGGTAGCAACTGGACGTTCGCAGCCGAGCAGGCATCAACATCTGGAACTGCAATAGACTTCACTGGCATTGCATCCGGGGCTAACCAGATTGTTATTTGGTTTGAGGGCGTCTCATTTACCGCTGGTGATGATCTGTTGGTGCAAATTGGCGATAGCGGCGGCGTTGAAACCAGTGGATACGTTTCAGCGAGCGGCTATGCAAGCGGCGATCGGTCTAGCACTGCCGGATTCATAATTTACAACGGCAACAATTTCGATGGTGTGATGGTGCTGTATCGGGTGTCTTCAGATGGTACGCATTGGGGAGCATCGCACGATGTCAATGCATCTAACGTTGGCATTAGTGGCGGCGGTTCGAAAACGCTTTCGGCTGAACTTGATCGTGTTCGCGTGACACGATCAAGTTCAGCTAGTTTTGATGCCGGTGCCATCCGGTTGGCCTACGTGTAGGAAATAATCAGATGTCGTATTCAGCAATCATGGCATGGGACAATAGCAACCGCGTTGCTAAACTCATGGATTTCCCGGACCAAAATGGTGCAGACGCACATATCGCCGTGCACGTTGGCAATTATCCTGGCGCGTTCTCTGTCGAGACGCCGTCGGCGCCTGTCTCTCACTGGCTCGTTGATCCGAATGGTCCATCTGTGTCCATCAGCCCGCCTGCGCCGTTACAAGAAGAAGTACAAGCCGAACGTGAGCGCCGTCTAGCGCTGGGCTTTGCCTATGACTTCGGTGATGCAAGGGGCGTGCATCAGATCGGCACAACGCCAGAAGACATGGTGGGCTGGCGTGATGTCATCGACTACGCCAATGCTTTGATCGATACGGGCGACACGACTACACAGATCACGATTGTTACAGATACGGGGCCAACGGCCGTGACCGCGCCGGAGTGGCAAGCTATAATGCTGCAAGCAGCAGTTATCAGGCAAACCATCTGGGCAGGATCATTTACTCTACAGGCTATGTCTCCCATTCCATCTGATTATATGTCTGACATTTATTGGGAGTAACGCGGATGTCTTGGCTTAAACCAATCTGCCTCTGGCCATCCTTTCCGGATTCTGTCGTGTACCATGTGAGGCTTGATGCCTTCCGCGCGGGCAGCTTCCGTTATTGTCATGCGCTTCCCGTTGCGCATGACATAGCGGTTGACCCTCCGGTTATTGGCCTGAACTGTCGGCGTGGCCCAGCGACAATTGCTAGGCGTATAATCTCCGTTGCAGTCGATGCGATCTATGGAGTGTTTGCGTGATGGTCGTGGTCCCATATCAGCATAGAACTGTTCGAAGTTATTTCGCCATTCCGGACAAACTGAAATTCCTCGTGCGCCATAGTTCAGGAAGTCAGGGTTGTTCGGGTTTGTTGTGCGCTGATTCATTCGTTTCCACGCGGTATATTCTGGCGTTCCGGTGCGCCCATGCTTCTTGGCTTTTGCGGACGCATTTTCGCGCTGGAAGCATCCGCATGATGTCACGAGCCCGCGTTTCAGATTTGATCCGTCTACAAAAGTGGTTGCCCCGCAATCGCATTGGCAAATCAGTTGCCGTTTGTCATGTTTCCGAGGAGCGTCAGCAACAACCGTTAGGCGTCCAAAACAAAATTGTCCGCCAAGATATTCTTCAAGTGGTTTCCATTTCGGCATACGGTATTATGCCTTTGCGTGATGTTCTGCGTCAAATCAAAAGGACTGGTTATGCAGAACACGTTGCCTACAGGACATAGCGATCGCACGGCTGCGATTGTCGAGCAGATCAACCGCCGGCACTCGGAATCGCGCGAGGTCACCGTCAAGGAGTTCGCGCTTCCCGATGACGTGGCGGAAGCACTGCGCCAGCTTGATGAACGGCTGAAAGCGCTTGAGGAAAAGTGCCTGGCGTTTGCTTCATTCGGCAGTGCTTTTGATGGCTTGTCGGCACGCATCAAAGCGCTTGAAGGCACACAGCCACGCATTGCCGACAATGATGCTGTGGCAGTGCCGAAGGCGTTCGGGGATCTGGTTGAGAAAGTCACCGAGCTTGCGCAAGCTGTTGCCGATCTTGAGGAAGGGTTTGCCGTTGTCGTCAGTGAGGGCGACCAATCGACAAGCATCAGCGTGACCGAAGAAGGTTCAACAGAACTGGCCAATGAGGTTGCTGATTTGACGGCAACCACTATGCGCATGTTCCACCAGCTCTTGAATGAGATCAACGAAGTTCGTCGTCGCACCAACAAGATCGACGGCGACGTGGTGGACCTGACGACATCGCTCGGACAGTTCGCACAGCAACGCGCGGGTTAGCGCGAAAGGAGGTGTGTAATGCGTGCCTCAATGTCTGATTGGCTGCGCCGGGCTGCGTTTGCGGCGGCCGGCATATCAATGGGTTTCACGGCATATTTTGGCTGGGTGACGGGCGGCGACGATCGTTTTGCGCAATATTTCAATGCCGCCGGCGGCGCGTTGATTTCTGCGGCTGTGCCGTTGTTTTTCCTGCTTGTCAGCTATGCCGAGCAACGTAAGGCGAAGGTGCCGCTTCGCATCTTTTTGATCTGCGGTGTTCTGTTCGGCGCCATGGATGCCGGGTCGAATACCGGCGCTTTGTTTGCCATGCGAGAAGGATCGCGGCTTGACGCGAACCATGCCAATAAGGTTTCGAAGGATGTCCATTCACGCCTGGCCTCGCTGGAAAGGCGAGAGGCGACATTGCTTGAAAAGACTTCGAATGTGAAAGTCTGGCGGGACACGCGCAGCATCAAGAAAAACATTGCAGACCTCGAAGCAAAGCGCGAACGCGAGTCCAAGCGAGGCGGGTGCGGGCGTCTTTGTGAAGGCATCGATGACGAATTGCGCAAGGAGCGCGATGAGCTGGCTGTATCCTTGACCGTAGAGCAGGCGAACTCTGAGCTTGCGACGATCCGCAAGGACATAGCCACGGTCAGAGCGGAAGCAAAGAAGACGCCTGGCAAGGTGTCGCCTATCGATGTGATCACGAACAAGATCGGAAAAATTGCGAACTGGGACTTGGCGCCGAATAAGAGTGTGCAGGAATTCGTTTACCTTGTCATGACGCTTGTTCTCGGTTGTGGTCTGACCATTCTTTCTGGCGGCCTCGGGTATGGTTCAAGCTGGCTCCGCGGTGGCGCGCCTCTTGAAGAGGATCAGAACACGTTCGCCAGCCGAGAATGGTTGCCGGCGCCTCAGCCGCTTCATGCAGAGCCAGCACCGCCCCGTCCGGCGCAGACGTTCCAGGCAACAGCCAGCGCGACAACAAACCCGGACGGCATGAAGGAGACGATGGAGGCCCTGGAGCGCGTTATGGCGCGCGTGCGAGAGCGCCAGAAGCAAAGGGCGGCGTCGGCATGAACATCACCGATCACAAGCTCGACGGTGCCCGATATGATCAAACGGCGCATATCGGCGATGTCATCGAGCCGACGCTCATCGTTGTGCACGGCACCGGCACGCGGATTGATAAGGGATCGGCAGTTGACTACTGCAAGAAGAACGCGCGAAAGGTTGCCTATCACATTATCATCGAGCGGGACGGTGAGATTGTACAGTTGGCGCCGCTCAATCGCCGTGTGAACCATGCTGGCCGGTCAAGCTGGAAGGGCAGGCAGTGGTGCAACAGCTTCTCGATCTCGATCGGGCTTGTTGATCCAGGCGAATTGAAGGGAACGCCAAAGAAGGCGATGGCGTTTTATCGCGAGTGGTTCGGTGAGCGGGACGGCTTGGTGGCAAAGGACACGCCGCATCATGGCCGGGGGCATATCTGGCTACCCTACACGCCAGAACAGCACGCCGCGATCAATGAGGTTGTGGCGTCGATCCGAGATGCCTATCCCGGTATCGACATTGCAGGCCACTACCAAGTCTCGCCAGGCCGAAAGATTGATCCGACGCCTTTGATTGACATCGCGGCGCTGGGAGGCACGGCGCCGACGCTCGATGAGGGCATGGCGGTTGCAGTTGAATCGACGCACAAGACGCTGGCCAAGAAGTCCCGCGAATACAAATCGACCAACATCCTTGGCGGCCTGATGGCGGGCGGTGCGGTTAGTACGTCCGTTGTTGAGGCGGTCAGTATTTCGAACATCCAAGCCACAAAAACCTATCTCGACGTGTTTACCGGCTTCGTCAAGGCATACAGTGCACCAGTCGTGATAGGCGCTTGCGTGTTCGGTTGGCTGATTTGCGAAGCCATCAAGCACTGGAAGCGTGAGAGCTACGAAAACGGGAATTATCAGCCTTCAGGTGACACATGATATGGGCACTATTTCGGGCCGTAACAGGCTCATTCATGGGGCGCATGGTGGCTGTCGGCTTGGCTGCGCTCACCGCGCTTGGCATCAACAATATGTATCAGCGTTCGATTGGCGGCAAGAAAGCAATCGCCAAGGTCATCAAGAAATCGAACGAGGTCGCCCATGAGCGCGATAAGAAGGTGCGCAAGATACGTCGCAATATCAGCCCTAACACTGCTTGGAAGCGGCTGCGCACAGAATATGCCAACACTGATTGAGACGGCGAAGCTGTGCGAAGCATGGACGGTCTACAAGCCGCGCAAGGGTGACGTGCTGAGTGCAAAATCAGCGGCGCAATTACTCGCCAATAATGAGGCACGCATTGTGTATGGCTGCAAGCGTTTGGAAAACGAGGCGGCATGATGGCATTCGGCGACTTGGATTTCGTGGCCGCTTTCCGCTTCATGGTCTGGACCGTGGCGCTTGCCGCGGCAATTGTGCTGGCGCATTACCGGCACCATACGCCAGTCCCGGAGATGAAGGTCCGCTTGCTTGGCGCTGTTATCGTCAAGCTCAGCCTAGCTGTGCACCAGTGTTATTACTGGCTCAGCTGGCGGCATAATACGGACGTTGAAATCCAAACGGCTCTTGAGAGCATCCGGCACATCACGAGTGTTGCCCTTGTGGGTATCGTGATCGGAAATGTGCTCATCATGCAGCCGTTGTTCACGAAATACGCCGGGCGCTGGTGGTGGCCGGCCGGTCTCGCCTGCCTCGTCGCGCTTTGGGCGATAGGATACGGAGACGCAAAGTGGCGGACATGAGACATGAACTTCGACCCATTGACCTACGCTCTGCGGCGGGTGGATCGCAACGAGGATCGCATTCGCCTCACAGAGCAGGCGACAATGCAGCACGAGGATCTGTTGCGATCGCACGGAGCACGCTTGGACCGGCTGGAAACCTGGAGGCAGAGATTGGACGGGCTCTTTCGCAAATGGCCCTACCTGGCCGCCCCGGCCGTCGTAATCGTAGCGAACATGACGCCGAAGGAGATCGGAGGGCTGATCGCCACGATCATAAAGGCTCTGGTATGAGCAAACATCTGTTTTGGTTTGCGATCTGGCTTGGCGGGGTGGTCGCAGGGATGCAGATATTTGCAGAGGTGCTAAGGAGCTTGTAAGGCCTTTCTAATCCTGTGGCGTTGCCGGTTTCAAACGCCAATGCGTCGGCGCCGGTTCCATTATTCCAGTAATGTCGGACAGGGCCGCATCGGCGTGGTCCCAATACGCCCCATCTGGTCCTTCGCGATAATAAGCAACCACCATATCGGGGAGGTCGCCAGGGACGTAGACGAGCACTTGCAGATCGTAATCCGGCAAAGTGTCTGCAACCTTTATCCAGTGGCTATCGCGCATCGTCGGGGCCTCCAATTCCAATTTTCCAAATCTGACGGCTACCGGGAATTCATCCCGGCTGTGGTACTTGGCCTGACCATCGCCACCCGCCGTCCCGGTGGTCTGGTTGATCCTATTGCTTCCGCTTTAACGGTCGCTCAGATCATCCCCTTGGGCATCTCGCATAGCGGGGCTCCAATTCCAAATCACCAGCGATAATAACCCAGGTCGCGGTCAGCCTGTTCGTGCGCCTCTTCACGTTCATGTCTTGCGGCGTCGCGGGCCTCGCGATCGCACTCGGGTTTGCCGCAAGTATCTAGGCGGTCATAGTCGAAATATGCGCCCATTTCTTCGCCGCAAGCAAAGCAGCGCCGCATTTTCGGCTGTCTCTTCTGGGTGTTCGTATTCATGGTGGCCTCTGTAATAATTAGCGCGCCGATCGCGCCATGCTGATTAGTGCGTCTCGAAACTCAATTGGCGTGGCTATGCTCTCACGTCGTCCAAGTGTCGGTTTGTTGCGACTTTTTCCGCGTTGATCGTGAAACCCTATCTGATGCGTCCCAACAATTCTGTCCCACTTCATCTCTGGTGGAAGACTGTCTCCTGAGTAGTAAAGCCACGTCGCTTTGTTGGCTCTGTGCCCATATGCAGATTGCCAAACCTCACACACCCATCCGCCATCAAACACTCGTTGCCATCCCATTGATACAGGTTCCGGCAAGCCGTGCGCGGCGAATGCTCGGCTATTAGCTGGGTGCTCCAAAACGCCACCCCATTCTCGCACGGCAGCAAGTGCGGCAGCAAAACACCCGCCATCATTTCCTGGCCGGTTGTGATCCCCACCCCACCGGCTGTAATTGACCGCAGCCATGTTGCCCCATCGCTGGCACGGTGGATGCGCTACAACAGGCCACGGGCCTGCGTAATTTCTTGCATCGCGCACTTCGCACCAAGCATCAACATCCGGCAGCCCCGCATAACATCCCTTTGGATCAATGTAGAGTGCAGCGATCACGCCGGGCCTTTGTTAGCTTTTTGCGTTCACGTGATCTGCAATATCGGCAAGCATATACTTGGCTTCGCCAGATAGCCCGTCACATACGCTCAGCCATTGCATCCCTGCTGGTCCCGGCCACTCCGAAACGCGCCGCGCGAGTTGGTTGAAGAAGTCGGCTTGCTGCTCGTGATCAAAAGTAGAAAACAGATCAGCGATGTCGTGCGCCATCGACTTGGGATCGTTTGGTAAGCCAATGTAGGTGTGTTCGCCAATGGTAATCTTTGTCGTCGCCATAGTCGGGCCTTTGCTCCCTTTATTTGACTTCCATTGTTCGAACGCCTGCGAGCTTCGCGCGACGCACCATGTCGGCAGTTCCGCGCCCGCCCGGAAATGCTAGAACCATGTCCGGTTTGAACGTTTCCAGCATCTGCTGATTTCGCTTTGGTCCAGCCGATCGGCCATGGGTTTTCCAGTCCGCTTTGAACGTGACCCACTCAACACGATCACAATTTGCCTTCGCCCAATCAAGGGCAAGTTCATCTGCGCCACTGGCGCCGCCCTGAGCAATCTTCATGCCATGAGCGTCTGCCAGCAAGCTATCGAGCATCTCGTTTACCTTGCCCTCATTGGCGTAGTGCCGTCCACCGCAAACGATGATCTTCATACGAGGCCCAAGTGGCAAGCATCAAGATATCGGAACGAACCGAAGGCGCCTCGCATTTACTGGTGGCCGAAGGGCCGTCGCCGCACGACATTCGAATGCAACTTACGCAAAAGCTCGTAACCGGCATCAACGGAAAGATCGACATGGAAGTTGCGCGACAACTTGTTTCGCTCGGCTGGACACCGCCGCCCGGTCATCCGGTACTCGACGATGAGAAAAATTCCTAGAGGGAGGCGCATTGCGAAACGCGCCTCCTAGCTCGTTTTCTACACAGCTTCGATTTCCTGGAGCCATTTCGGCTTGGGACCATAGCCGCCATATGACAATGTTTTGTCTGTCGGGTGATAGATGCGCGGCTTCTGTTTGATTTTGCGCCGTTTTGGCGTCGCGCCAACATCAAATATGTCAGTCAGCTTGAAACCAGCTTCGGCCGCCATTTTGCGCGCTTCGGTCTGAATGCGCGCCTTTTCTTCGTCACGCCGCTTTTCAATAACCTCTTCGGCATTAGCCTTGATGGCGATCGCTTCGCGCATCGTTACTTTTTTCCAATTGATTTTCGGCAGCATGTTTAATCCTTCCATACTATATCGCCGTTGAACTTACGCCAGCCACGAAAGCTGGAGCGCTTTTTTATGCCGGCATTCTTATCACGCAATCGGCGCGATTTTGCGATGACCGGCGCATTTTTCTTGGTCTTCCCGCTATGGCAAGATTTGCAGAGCACCCGGCAGTTATCCAGCCCGTTCCCGCCGTCAAAATAATCCTCTATGATGTGATCATATTCGACATCGCCGGGCCGCAATGGCTTGGTGCAGTTCTCGCAATGGCCGGCTGCTCGATCCCACGCCGCCCGTTTGGTCGTCTTGGAGAACTCAAGCCTTGCCATCGCCTTGCCTCGGATATTCGTTTGCCGCCATCCAGTCAGATATGTCGCCCCGATCGAGATCGGGGAACGCCCGGCACATAGCATCAAGGTGGGCGCCCTGCCTGGCTCGGTTGTGCATGCGGTCGAGCAGGTCGGCCATCGGGGCCATATAGCTTGTCTCGCTTCGCGGGCCGGTTAGGCCGGGCAGGCCAACGAGGCGCCAGTCCTGACACCCTCCACCATTCACTAGCACAGAATGCTCTGGGTTTTTTCTTTCCGCCATTGAGAACATACTCCCTGACCATGTGCATCTGGCCGGGTTCTGTGATGTTCCAGAGCACGCAAACGTCCTGCCAACCCAGCCCGGTCATTATCCCGTGCCAATACTTGCCATCTGGCATCTACGCTACCTCTGCTTGACTCTCCAAAAGCTCATCACCGGATATTCCGAGTTCGCGACCAATCACTATCGAAACATCATCATTCAAAGCGCAGAACGTGTTATGTCCCATTTGCGCGAAGGCGATAGAATGAGGTCGATATATTGTC
>Ga0208019_1000084_pt1 | contig 44961 bp, 53 predicted proteins | sample CB_VirMetaG_5_FD_184540 | JGI IMG/M metagenome (GOLD analysis project Ga0208019, IMG submission 184540) | Freshwater to marine saline gradient viral communities from Chesapeake Bay - CB_1508_1D Viral MetaG (SPAdes) (version 4) | ecosystem: Environmental > Aquatic > Marine > Coastal | place: USA... | reverse complement strand
ACCATCTATTCTCCCAACTGCTCATGAGATGGAAACCGGATGGCTCAATGCTTCCACCCTGAGTCTCACGAGCATGTGGGAGAAGACTACCTGGGTAGTTCTTTAATTAGCTCCCTTAAAGACTAATAAATAATCTTGTCATGAATTATGGCTGCTGAGGTAAAAATTATTGCTAAAGCCAATATACTGAGTATTGATATACTTAATCCTCCAACACCAGTCATTGACCAGCTCTCATGCACTATCGTTTCACCTGTACAGTTATTTGTTGCGTATCCGATATCAGTACATGTAAATAAACTATCTCTCTCTGCACAATGAATGATCGAAAGTTCAGTTTGACAAGATGAAATGTTACCCGTTACTTCATTTGGAACTATTAGATTTGTATTTGGCATATTCTTCTTCTTCTTAAATCCCCGTCAACGCTGATTTAAAACACGCTTGTGCAACTGTATCAGCGATTCTAGGTAAGATTAGATACTGAATTAAAGCTATCGTTATGATCCCTAGCAAGAAGCCTCTGGTGAAGCTAAACAAATATCGTGGTCTAGGTTCCTTAGCAAAGGATTTGTACTTTACATAGTTACCTTGTTCTTTATTTATTTCAGTCTCGTGAAAATGAGGTTCGGGTTTAATTGGAGGTTTTATGTGTGGCATATTTTTCAGAAGTAATAGCTCTTATAAGAGCAACACAGTTATGACAAGCATGATCCCAGTCAGCCTCTACCCAATTATACGGTTCTGAGATAGATCCATAATCTATTCTCCCAACTTCCTCACGTCCACAAAAACGACATTTATACACTGCTTCTTGTTTCATAATGTCCATTTTCAATTAAATAGATTAGAGCCTTGGCTCGTGCGTCGGCTTCTGTTTTGGCTTTAAAGAACCTCAGCGCTTTTCCCTTATCAACGTCTGTGTATTCTCGTGAATCACCAGCTTTACAAATCCACTCATGCTCAATGTTTGCATTATGTGTGCAGTAGGAACCTCTCATCCAAGCACCCATAATCTCACCCAGCTCTGCGACTGTCGGGGCGGAGATTTTTTCATCTGGGCAAACGTTTGCCATCAACTGACAGCTATCACATGTTACTGACCAAGAATCTTCACCTGCGATATTGATCCTCACCCACATATTCAAACTCTCTTGTTCAACATTTAAAGATTTTAACTTTTTAGCCAATTCAAGAGAGCAAACCTGATCTTCAATCTTTAACATAAATCTTGTTTGTTAGCTTTTGTAGGGTTGTCATATTATCTCCTTAGTTTCTTTAGTGCTTCGGCTCTCTTGCGTCGTTTCTTTTCTGCTCGCATCATGTTGATCTCGGTTCGTACCTCTTCGGCACTGAACCCATTAGTTATCATCGTGCCTGCGGTATATATCTCCTCGCCGTAAAGTACAATGCCTAGTTCTAATAGGGCGTTGAACATATTACTCCTTTACAATCTTGTAACCGTTCTTCTTTAGAAGCTCAATTGCTTCTTGTGTTGCTGTATCTTCTTTAATGTATTCAATCTCGTTATCTAGGCAGAAGTGCTTAGAGTTTTCTCGTCGTCCTTTTACTGACTTGCATTTGAAAGTTTTGCAAGCGAAACAGACGGCATAGTAGTCGATGTTCCCAGCGTCGATGTCTCCAGCGTAGATGTTCCAAGCGTAGATGTCCCAAGCGTTGATGCCCAAAGCGTCGATGTTCAAAGCGTCGATGTTCCAAGCGGTGATGACTTCAGCGGTAATATCTCTTCTATAACCTTTTGAGTAGATATTATGACACTTGATATCCGCATCTGTTTTGAATCCATCGAAGGCGATTTCGATGTCGTCACCTACTTCAAGTACACCGTTCTTAATAAGAGATTCAGCTTGTTCGTTTGATGTTAGTGTAAGCATATTATAAGTCGTTTTATCGTGAATCTTTCACCACTCTGTCGTGGGTATAATCCGGCAGCTTGTCGTGATCGCGAAGAAACTTCACGATCAGCCAGATTGTAGCCCACGATCAGGGCAGTGAGAGACACACGAGGTGTGTCATATAAATATAGTTAGTAGCACAGCCGCTATGAAGCTGAAGGCCACGCACTGAAGTAATAGTCTTCTGAAGTTGCTAAGGCGACCCCAGTCCTGGGAGTGCTTAGGCTCATAGTCTTCGTTGTCTTCGTTAAGGAGTTCGAAGAACATAATCGTACTGATACATGCTTAGAGCTAAAGCTGGGTTGCATGTGTACTTTCCTTCATTTAATACTCGCTGAACGCGTCTATTGTCTACTTTTAGCCCTCGGCACACCTGTTCTACGCTCCAATGTCTATGATAGTAGAGGAAATGAACGATTTCTATGAAGTAATCACTCTCTTTTTCATCAAAGTCAGGTACTGAACACATTTTGTATTCATCAAATGTACAGTAGTAGTTACAGAATACAACGTGCGGATTAGGTTCTGAGATAAGCATAATAGAATTCTAGGTTTCTGTCAATTGTGCCAATGTGGATAAGTCGCGATCTGGCTTGTTAAAGTAACAACTTTGGCAAAACCACACGATCTTCCTCGTCTTTTTGTTAATGAACGTAATGTTTGAGTGCGCTTTTTGAGGTGATACTTTGCGCCGACAAGCTGGGCAAGTGAAGGTCATACACGTGGCTTGGAAAGATTTTCTTTTGCTGGAATCAGCTGCAGAATCGCCCGTTCTTTGTGGAAGTCATAAAACTTTTTAGCAAGAGACTTTGAGTCAAACTCTTTCCTCCACTCACCATCACCAAAACCGTTGATCTTAACTTTTTTGACGTTGATATCGTTTTCAACAATAAAAGTTGTAACAAGAACATTGAATGAAGGGTCTTTGTGATCAACATGTGTTCCGTTATTCTCTTGTGGTGAGAATTGGGAACGAAACTCGTTGATCTGCGGTTCAATCGTGGTACGACAAGCAGCATTAAACAAACGTCGCTGAGTTAATTGACCAGAGATGCAACGGATATAGCTAAAGTCAGTCCGTGTTCCATCAAATCTTGTTAACTCAAATTGTTTAACATTCCTATTCCTGGGATTCTGTATAACTGTGATAGTTTTGATACCTCCACCTATCTTCTGCTCTGCTCTCGGGTGCCCATCTATAAGTGAGCGGATGAAAATATAATCATCACCCTCTAGTTGTGTATTGAGTTGGTGACTATTAAGTATGGCCTTAGCCTTTTCCTTAAGTTGAGTCTTTGTCATACTAAGTATTTGATTGCTTCTTTAAACTCTATGCCGTGTAGCTTCATTAAGAAAGCTATAACGTCACCACCTGCGTTACAACCATAACAAAAGTAAGAATTCGTATTTGTGTAGATGGTAAATGATGGTGTCTTTTCCTCATGAAATGGACACAAGGCTTTTAATCTATTAGGTGACGTGGTGATGATCTTCTCAAAAGCGTGTAGCTCTTCTATTGGGTTGCTGTGTTTCAAATGTTCAAGCTCCTGAGGTGAGAGGTGATTGTGGTTAGAAGTAGGATAGGTAGCAAACAGACGTTGGAATCTCTTCGCTTGTTGCTCCAGTTCCTTTATTGGGTAAGTGTCAGTTAGATGTGCGAGAACGAGAGTACGGAGAGTTGGGGAGTGGGAAGTTAAAAAGTTGTTATTGAGCTGAGAGACCACATCTCTTTTATACTCGTTAATCTTGTCAGAAAGCTCCCCGTACTTCTCTTGCGCAATTGTTTTTAACCACGGTGGTGGATCACTTAAGAGGTCAGCTACATACTCCCTATGCTCTTGTGTCATAAGGAGGTGTTATAGACCTTAAGATTCTTCCTACGTTCTCCCGATGTGACTTTAGTGTACACAGCAGGATGAGATGAGAGTTGACGGAGGAAGTTCTGACGTGAGAGCGAGTGGTGCCCAGCGTCATCGCACCAAGAACGATAAGCTGTGTATAACTCAGCGTTAGGTGCCCATGTATTGAATGGTGAATCCTTTGGGAGAGTCTGGCACACTTCATCAACAAACAAATAAGCTGGAACAACCATGTGCGTGAACTCCTTCTTCAGTTCAATTGAAGACTGTGGAAATATAAACTCCTGGTTACGCTGAACAAAAGCTGACGCGTGTGTGAGGGCACGCCCAACAATCCCAGGAATCTCCCTTTTAATCTTATGCACAAGATCCTTATCCTGCTCAGGAACTGGAATCGGGTTATTAAAGTGCAAGAAGTGCAACCGGCGTTCAAGCCCATCTACATATTTGAAGTTCGGCAACTGGTTACTTGATACGATGTACTTAGCAAATGGGATGAGAGTGAACGGTGGGGAGTACAGACGTCGTGCCTCAGTAGGACTGCAATCAATTAATGCTTTGAACTTGTCACTAGATATACGAGATGACTCATCTTCATCAAGAATGTTGATGAATGTATTAGAAAGCTCCGCTACTGTGTGATGTTGAGTAGTAAGGCTTTGTAGGGAGTATGAGGATGTGAACTGAGACGGGAAGATGTTTGAGAGTGTTCTCATGAATACTGATTTTCCAGTACGAGGAGCGCCATATAAGTAGAAGGCCGCCGGCTCCTTTGGTTTTGGAAGAAAGAGATATCCAAGTACATCAAAGACAAAAGCCTGAGCTACTGGATCTTTGAATGCTGTTTGCAAGTAATGATCAAAGAACGGTGTGGGCGTAGTGAGCAGAGACGAGTCGAAGGGGAGTTGAAGCAGTGCAAAGTGACTGCGGTCGTGTGGTGTGGGTGTGAAGGTAGTAAGGTCAAACGAGCAATCAGAAAAAACGATGTGTTTTGGTGGCTTGTTAGACTCAAAACGATTCGGACACGCGCGAAAGAACGACTCTTTGATCTCAATAATCTTGTTAGTTGTTGTATTAAGGGTTGGGAAATGGGTGTTGAGGAACTTTTCAATAAACGTTGCTGTTAAACCAAGCTTCGGGTTGCGGTCGGTGAGAAGTAACCAAGCTCCATTTGTGTAAATGTAAAACTGGAGGTCGGAAAGGTTAAACGCGACGTCTGAGTAGGGGAAGATTGAGGATGATGGATCGAGGGGATTTTCAAGTGAAGTGGCAGGATCGAAAAATTGCTCGATGATCTCTTTTTGAGAGATTTGTTTTTTAGCTGCCATATCCTCCTATTCTTCATTTTCAGATATTGATGTCTTTGCCTCCCAGTATTTGAAACGTTGATAACAGGCTTTACAGAGTCCTTGAGAACAATGTCTGCGGTCTGTTCGTTTACAAGATCGGCATTCAGTCCAGTAACGAGACCAAGAGCCTTTTGGGAGGATCTTGAGCATGAAACCATCTGGAATTTTAGCGTACATACAAGCATGGGGTTAGATAAATAAATGGGGATGATTTCAGTATAACAAGGACGAGAAATAGGGGCAATTGTGGATAGTTTTTTGACATAAAAATGTAGGGAGAAAAGTACCGAAGATTCAGCCAAACGGATCATTTCCTGGTCATTTGTACGGAAAATATAAAAGAGAAAAACCTGTACTAATGTCTAGGTTATGCGTTAAGTACATTTGTACCTACTTTGCTAAACTTAGCCAAAATATTGAGCTACACTGCTACGCTCAACGGCTTTACCTTTTTACAAAGAAAAAAAATATTATATATATATAAGCCGAAGCGTTGAGCGTAGCAACGTAGCGATGACTAGTCAGGCTTCCTTCTTTGTTGGTCTCAAGTGCGGGTGTGCTATGATGGGGGTATTGAGAGATCGTAATACCTGCTTACGCAGGCATTGAATATCGTAATACCCACTGCGTGGGCATTGAGCTATGAATAAGGAGGAAGCAAAGTTACAAGGATTGGTGACGCGTTGGCTTCGTGTTGGTGAGGGTAAGGAGTGGATTGAAGGTAAGGGGTGGAGTGGGTGCGGATTTGAGTTGAAGGTTGATAGGGGGAAAAGTAGGATTTCATTTAGTGAGGTGGTGGGGGAGAAGCGGGTTCATCAGGCTCATGAGTTATGGCGCGTGAGGCATGAGTTGTTGAGTCATAAAATTGATGATTCGGGGATAGGTTATAAACCTTTTGATATGGTGGTGATTTGTAGAGGGGGTGCCGGGTACATTATGGGGTTTGAAGGGTGCGGCGCCTGGTTTGTGGATGTGGAGGAAGTTGTGCGCGAGGGGTTTATCGATGGAGATATAGAGAAAGGTGGTAGGAAGGGTGGATCGTTTTCGTTTGAGTGGGTCGAAGGGGTTGGCGAGAGGTTGGAGGGGATTAGGTGGTGAGGAAATAAAAAAACACTAGCCCCCTCGGCTAGTGTTTTTGTTAGATGGTTGGTTGGAAACCTGTTAAGAGGATGAGAATTGAACCTAGCGTTGCTGAGAAGTAGTAAGAGGCTATCAAGGAAGGGTTAAGCTTTATATGCGCGTTGTGGAATGATGAGCGTGTAGATGGAAGGTGGATAAAGCGCTTGAGTGTTAGGGGCATAGGGAGATTGTTAGGTTAGTGTTCCGTTTTGCGCGTACTGCTTAGCACGGAAGGCAAGCCCGTCTTCGTGACCTTGTGCGTAAGAATCCTCGGCGATAGTACGGATCAGGGTGTGGAGGTCGTGAGCCGTTTGTGCAGGGATGTTGTGCTCAGTGAAAAGGTCGTAAAGGGCTGGTTCGTGGGGGAAAGGGATGGAAGGCATAGGGTTGGGGGGTTAAGCATTGTCTTGAAGGTCTTTGAGATAAAGAACATTGTAAAATTTGAAAAACTTATCAAAAGCGTTCTGTGTGTTGGTTGTGCGATAGCATTGGCCATAACGGAAGCCTTCAATGTCTGCGTAAGCATAGATTGATGATTCATTCTGTTGCAGTCTGATTGCTCTCGCAAATTTTTTAGTAGCTTTTAAAGCATCTTTGTTTTCCATATAAGTCGTTTGTTAAGCGGTAAAGCCCGCAAGCGATGGCGCGTAACTGTTAAGGTTATGCGCGCACGTCTGAGGGGGTTAAAGGTTGCAGTTGTTACATGTTTCGCCGTCTTCAGAGAAGATCAGTTCGCCCTCTGATAGAAAGCCCTCAGCTCCACAATTTGGGCAATTGTGCCACTGCTCGAGCTTGTCGCCGTTCATCATAGCGACGTTGTATTCTTCATCAATTAAGAAAAGGTTGTCGCTGTGTGGGTTGTATTCCCAAGTAACGTTATCGCCAAGGAAGTCACAATCGCCTTTAGCGTATTCTTTTAGAAGGTCTGCGAGGATGTAAACTTCACGATAACCGAGTTTTGAAAGGTCTTTCATATAAGTCGTTTACTATTAATATGGTATTATATAGATATAGTATCGGGGTGGGCGCATTTTTCGCTAAAGCTAGTAAAATACCAGGTTTACGATCCTGCGCCCTTTCATCAACTAATTCTAGAATAATATAAATATAGATTTATGTCAACAACAAAGGGGGGCGTGCCTGTGGATAAGTTAGATATAGTGGCAAAAAGACGAGAAGCGCGGGAGCATAGTAGTCGCGGGGGGAAGAAATCTAACGAGAACACAAAACCTACAGAAAGACAAAGAAGGGTTGCAAAGATGTTGATAGAAAACGAAAAAGCAGAGAAACCAAAGACGCAAACGCAAATTCTTAGAGATGCAGGATATGCAGAGGCAACAGCCGCAACAAAGCCGGGTATAGTGGTGGCAAGTCCTGGAGTAAGAAAAGCCCTTGCAGAATGGGGTTTTACGCCTGAAAGAGTGAATCATGTACTTAATGAAGCCCTAGACGCCAAGCAGGGCGCTTGGTTTAAAGGCGAGTATCACACGAGCGACGAAGCAGACCACAAAGTCAGACTCGCGGCTACAAGTACACTTGGAGACTTTGCGGGTATAAAGAAATATCAAGTGGAGCAGAGAAGCGTGAACGTTAATATCGACGGTAAAGACTTAGCTGATATGCTCGGTTTATAAGCGACACATATATATGTGTCGCTCCTTATGTTATTTCTTTGCTAACTTTAGCTAATGTATTGTTGGAATCATAAAATGTACCTTGCACGACACTAAAAACAAGGGGGGATTCTTACACGCGCGCACAAATAAAAGAAAAGAAAAGTAACAAAGAAGCAGAGAAGCAGAGAAGCAGAGGGACAAAGAAAAGCACGAGCCGACAAGCTCGCGCACAGGGGAGGGGGAGTCCCCCCAGCCCCCCCAAAAATATTTCATACGTACCCCCGCCAAATCGTACAATTTTTCCAAAACCAATTTGGGCCTTATTACAAAAGCCCCCAAGCTATTCATAGCCTGAGAGCCTTAAAACGAGCTTCTAAGCGCCTTAGCACCCACTTACTAGCGTTCCACCGCCCACTTCTCCTTCTGCGTGTGCCTTGCCCGCATTGCAATCGTGGCACAAGACGCGGAGGTTACTGGGATTATTGTCACCACCCTTGCATCTTGCGACTATATGATCGATCTCCAGAACCTGTACGTCAGGTCCACAACCGCACATCTGGCATCTGAACCCGTCTCTCTTCATGATTTCGTAACGTAGCTTTTTTGGGATCTCTAATCGATCTTTCTTTACACGCCGTAGCTTCCAGTGAACGCGTCCTTTCTTAACAGCAAGTCTAAATGATTCTTTCTGTGTACGGACCACACCTGTTTTTTCTACAACTCGTTGGATGGATCGGGGGCTATAACGCACGCCTGTTCTTTCGAAGATGTACTCAGCAATCTCTGGCGAACCCATTTCATCAGTTAAGTATTTGGCTTTTAACCAGTCTTCAAAATCTGTTCGCTCAATACCCAAAGCTTCGCTGATGACCCTTCTTTTGTTGTGACCATCATACTGTCGCTTATTGGCTCTCTCTACTTTGTCCATATATTTAGGTTATGTTTTACTTACTGTCTCACCATAGCACGACACTTACACTATGTCAATAGATAAACTACTCACACCTGAACAGAAGCAAAAACTTAAGGAGAAGATTCTTTCTGGAGAGGTTACAGCTGAGGACCCAGCGATTCGTACATTGGTGGCGAAGACCACGCAGGACTGCCCTCTTGAGTTCGCCAGGAAGTTTCTCTCCGAGCACATGAGTGACCAAGATTCTCAGGAGCCTATTCCCTCTCCTCCTTTTCATAAGGAGATGACGACCTTAGCTCTCACGAATCCTAGGGTTGCGATTGCAGCACCACGTGGTCATGCGAAGAGCACTTCGATGACTTTCTTCTATCCGCTCTATATGGCTTTGTATGAGAAGAAGAAGTTTATTGTGATTATCTCAGCGTCTGAGGATTCGGCGAAGAAGTTCCTACGTCGTATTCGTAACGAGCTGGAAGCGAACCAGAGGCTCTTGTTTGCTTTTGGCCATCAGAAAACTGATAAATGGAGTGAGACGGAATTAAGGTTACAGAATGGTGCGACGATTATTGCGAAGGGGAGGGGAGCTCAGATGCGTGGTTTGATCTCAGGACACACTCGACCGGACTTGATTATCTTGGACGACTTGGAGGATGACGAGTTGGTACGCTCTCAGCTTAGACGACTTGATTTGGAGGATTGGTTTAACGGGGCGGTTATGCCTACGTTAGCGGCTAAATCAGGTTCTGTTGTGTATGTGGGTACGATTTTGCACGAAGACTCTTTGCTTAACAGGTTGCTTAATAAGAACTTATATCCTGATTTTAAGACTAAGAAGTACGCAGCTATTCAGGACGGAGCATCTCTTTGGCCTGAACACTTCTCACTTGAAGAGTTGGAGAGAAAGAAAGCGGCGTATATTGCACGTGATAAGCTAGCAAACTTTTACATGGAATATTTAAATGACCCGATCCCTCAAGAGAGCGCTGTATTTAAGCCAGAGTTCTTTCAGTACTTTGAAGATCTGCCTCCAAGGAATGAATTGGTTACGGAGGTATTCATTGATCTTGGTGGTGGGAGTACGAAGAAGTCGGCGGACCCCACGGCAATGGTGGTTCTTTGCTTAGATAAGCACAATACGATCTTTATTAATGACTACATTAATGATAAAATGGGGGTAGATACCAAACGCATTGCGAATGCAATGTTTGAGCTCTATGGTAAATACAAGCCAAGTAAGTTTACGATTGAGAAGACGGTGGCGAGTAACATGATCCAAGCGGCTCTGAACCAAGAAATGATTAGAAGGGGGATCCACTTAAATGTGGAGTATGTGAACCCTACGAGAGGTTCATCTTCTGATAGGCGAGGGTTGATGTCTGATGGTAAGTATCAGCGTATTGCTGCAATGCAAGCGGCGTTTAAACTTGGTGTGATTAAGATGCGTCCATGGATGACTGATCTTAAGGAACAGCTTCAAGCTTTCCCGAGAGCAACTCACGATGACTTAACGGATGCGTTGGCTTATGGGTATCTTTTTATGAAGCGTCGTATCGATGAGATGGAAGAAGAGGATGACGATCTTTTATATGAACCACTTTATCCTGAATTAGGAATTTAAAAACTTATGCAACTTTCTAAAACAAAACGCGAAGCTCTCCTCACACAAGTTATTGAGGAGCGTTCCCACGCGCTCAAGTATCGCCAGAAGCGAGAAAATAAATGGGCTGAGGTAGACGATCTCTACTTTGGTAAGAAGAAAGCTTCTCTTGTTACACGAGCAAATATCCATATCCCTAAGGTATATGGAACGATTGAGACTTTTATTTCGAAGACGGATGACCCGCCTTATATTTATTTTGAAGCGATGGAAGAAGGCGATCGTCCTAAAGCTCCTAAGCTTAATGCTTTGCTAAAACATTTTTCCAACAAGGAAGATTGGGAGTTGAAGGACATCATGGCTAAGAAACAAGCTGCGATGTACGGACGAACTATTTATAAGAAGTTCTCTGATTCTAAAGGTGGATTCTCTGATTATCTGGAGGTTATCGACGTGCTTGATTACTTAATAGATCCTATGGCTGGTGGTGTGTCTCCAATGACATCAGCTAAGTACATGGGGCAGGAGAACCTTATTCGAAGTAAGTATGAATTGAGGGATGATGTATACGATCAGGCGGCTGTTAAGCGGCTGGCTCGAAAACTCTCCGCTGATTCTGAGGCGGACTCTTCACAATCCCCTAAGCAGATTCGCCGTTCCGCTTTGAACCTTTCACAAGCTGTACTTACAAGTCAGGATTCGTTAGTGCTCACAGAGTGGTACACACATTTCGAGGGTGAGAAGTATTACGTGTTGTTCTCCCCAGATTACATGGAAGCTGTGCGAGTAGAGAAGTTGTCTGAGATCATTGGTGCAGATGAGTTCCCGTTTGCTTCATGGGCTGTATATCCAACATTGTCTGAATTTTGGACACCTGGTTTGGGTGAATTGATGATTGAAACTAACAAGGTTCAGAACATCATTATGTCACAAGTTATTGACAATAATGCGTTCCGAAACTATGGAATGAAGGCTTACGATGCAACGAAGGTTCCAAAGAAATCTCAGCTTACACCTCGTCCAATGGGAATCATTGGTGTAAATGGAAACCCTAACGAGATCATTAAAGACATTACATTCCCTGACCTTTCAAATGCACTGGCAACATATCGAATGTTGGATGGTATCTTTGATTCTGAGGTTGGTATGACATCTCAGGCGAAGGGTACGCCAAATACAAAACGAATGAGTGCGACAGAGTTTGCTGGTCTTCTTGATCAGACTGCTGATCGTTTGTTCACAGCTAACAAGACATACTCAAATTGTCTTAAGCGTGTGGCCTATCTCTTCCTTATCGGCGTAGAACAGAACCTTAAACGGAATCAGCGTGTACGTATCTTGGGAGCAGGTGGTTATGAATGGAAGGAAGTTAGCGCTAAGGATGCGAAGGGTCAGTTCGATATTCTCATTTCATCAGGTATTACAGAGGAACAGAATAAGAACATGGAACGAGATCGTTTCCGTGAGTACCTACGAGATGCACGAGCTAACGAGCGTTTGAATCAGAAGTTCTTGGATGAGAAGGAAGCTCAGGTTATGGGTATGGATCAAGGTGAGATCGAGCGTCTATTGAATCCAGAGATGGAAGGCGACTGGGAGATTATTGCTGAAGCTGCTGCGGAGAATGAGGAGATGCTTAGTAAGGATATTAAACCTAACAAGGGTGCGACTTCAGGGCATGTACAGAAGCATTTGGATTATGTAATGAAGACTGATCTACCAGATAAGATTCGTTCTAGAGTGCTCAAGCACGCGCAGGAAGAAGTGGGGTTCGTTCTTAAGAATGTTGAATACAACGCGAGTAAGGTAATTACTCAACGAGCTCAGGCAGGAGTTGTGGCACAACAGCCAGTACCAACTTCTGGTCCTCGGCCTGCTTCGCCGCAGTTTGCGCCAGCCGCCTCTATGCCTGAACAGGTACGACAAACAGCTATAGCGAATGCCCCTGTACCCCCTACAATTTAGCTAAATCTAGTAGAAAAATATGTCATTACGTGATAAAATAAAGGTAGCAGCAAAACGTTTAAATCCGTACGACGGTTCACTTGAAGCAGTAACTGAATGGGAACGGATTATCGATGACGAGAAGGAAATGGAGGTACTACTACAACAAGCCGGATTCCGTAGTTTAATTGATGCAATGGCACGAGAGTTCAGAGCTAGGTTAGAAGAAGTAATTAAAAATGACCCAGAGCTTACAGCTCAAAAAAGAATGTTCGATCGAACACTTGGGTTAAAGGGGGCAAAGAAGGAGATCAATAAAATTGTAGATGAACTTATAGAAGTTCAAGACGATTAGTCTATATACCCGGAAGCTTGCACTTCTGGGTATCCAGGACTCATTGTCCATTTATTCTTAAGACATGACACGCAGTCGAGCCTGCGAAACCAAACGAATCTATGTCTGAATTGCTAAATGGCGATAATAAGGAGACTGACACTCCTGCCGCTACGCCAGCGGAGAATCAAACACCTACACCTGCATCAGCAGAACCCAATGGGGGGGATACCCCATCTGATGGAGAAGGTAGTAGCTCTGAACACATGATTCCGAAACATCGTTTTGATGAAGTGAATGATCAACTCAAGGAGTTGAAGCGTTCCATGAATGAGACGACTAGTAAGAATCAGAAGACAGAGGCAACCATTGATGCGTTACGTAATGCCCTAGATGGAGGCAGTAACGTGGAAGTGGATGACGCTGTAAAAGAAATAATGACTAAGCATAAGTTGCAAGGTGCAGACCTAGCTCTTGTGGAGGACATTCTTTCAGCAGCAGAACGTAAGGTTTCAAAGAAGCTAGAAGCTTCAATGAAGCCACTAAAAGCGCAACAGGTTCTCGCAGCCTATGATAAGGATCTCCGCGCTTTGGGGGAAAAATTCCCTGAGGTCTCTGACCTTTCCAAAGATGAGAAGGAGGAATTTCGCAAAATGGCTTTCAGTAAAGAATGGGGAAGCGCACCTCTTGAAGGTGTGTGGAAAGCATTCTCTTACGACAAACCAAAAGGTAATTCCAAAACTCTTGAGTCTTCATCATCAGGTCGTGCTAGAAGCATGTCTGATGATAAGTCTGTTAAGGACATGACCTTGGAGGAATTTGAAGAATACTCCAATAGCATGGAAAGATAGCGAGAAACTTTGTTGCCGATTATTCACTAATTTTAATTGGCACCTATGAGTAACTCTCTTGATGCAGTGAATCCGGAATATTGGTCAAAGCGAATGCAGATCGTTCGTCGTGACACACCGGTTTACCCAAAGCTAGCTAGCTTTGAGGAACGCGCAAACCTTAAGAATGGGGACACAGTTAACCGTCCTTACCATTCATTGATCCGTGTTCGTGATTACGCTAAGAGCACCGATACTACTCTTACTGACATCACAGCAACTAACGAGCAATTGCTTGTTAACCAGTACAAGATTGCAGGTTTCTATATCGATGATGTAGAAGAATTGCAGTCAAACTACGCACTTCTAAACCAGTTTGTTGACGAAACAGGTAAAGAGCTAGAGCTCTTCATCGACGGTGACTTCTTGGGAGAAGTAGCTAGTGCTTCTAGTTCTGTTGACGATGGTGACATCAACAGTGGAACTTCAGGAATTCCTCACGCAGTAACAGTCGCTACAGTTAAGAAGCTTTTCTCTGTAGCAGCTAAGAAGTTGAACCGTGAGCACATTGACATGGCTGGACGATACGCTGTTATCTCTCCAACAATCCACCAGCTTCTTATCGAGGCTATGGACGGAAAAGACACAGCACTCGGCGACAGCACTGGAAAGAACGGTCACATTGGTAAATACATGGGATTCGATCTTTACATGTCTAACAACTTGCCACTCTCTGGTAAGTGGACACCAGCTAACAACCCATCTGACGCTGACACAGTTACAGTTTCAGGTGTTGAGTTCGAGTTCAAGAACACTGCAGCAACTGCTGGTCAGGTTAAGATCGGTGGTTCTACAGCTCTCACACTTGACAACTTGGTAGCAGCTATCAATGGTTCAGGTACTGGAGATGGAACTGACTACTTCGAACTTTCAGAAACAGACCGAAAGACCCTCGAAGGTTGTGTTGCAACTGATGGAGCAACTTACGTTACTATCTTCCATGAAGGTGCAGGTGAGGCAACTCTCTCAGCTTCTGAAGTAGCAGACCTCTGGTCAGTTACTACTATTCACCAAATGATTGGTAAGAAAGGTTCAGTTGACGTGGTTGTTCAGAAAGCTCCAGGAGTTGAATTCCGAAAACCGGCAAAACTTCTTGGAACAAACGTTCTACCTTGGACTGTTTACGGACTTAAGACCTTCGACGAAGGTGCTAAGGCTCTCGTAGACGTGCAAGTTGACTCTTCTCAGCTCTAATAAAACAGTAGGTTAGGAGGGGTCATCCCCCTCCTAGTTGAATTAATTGAATAATTCCTATGGGAGACATTCATAATCAAGATCAATATCTTACTGGCGGAGCAGAGCTTAAAGCATCTGACGGAACAACTCTCGTTAGTGAAGATGGTGTAGAAACAATTGCTGATGACGCTGTTGATAGTGATGCTATCGCAACGGGTGCAGTTGATAGTGATGAAATTAAAGACGGTGCTGTTAAGGAAGATGAATTAGGGGCTAAAGCAGTAACTGCAGCTAAGATTTCACTCACAGAAGGTTCAATCTTCCGTGGTACAGCAGGTGGTGTAGCACAAGAACTCGCTAAAGGATCTGCATACCAAATCCTGCAAATGGATGGTGCAGGTTCAAACCCTAACTGGGAAACACCTCCACAATACGTGTGGCAGTCAGCAGATGTTTTCATTACCGCTGCTGAACTAAAAGCTCTTCGAGCAGCACCAAAGGAAATCCTTCCAGCCCCAGGTGGTGGACAAGGTTATCAGTTCCTTACCGCAACTCTTGAGATGCGTATTGGTTCTGACCAAGGTGTTGATCCGTATGTAGAAGGTGGAAACGATCTTGCTTTCAAATTGACAGATGGAGCAGGACAAGCTGTATCAACAACAATTGATGCAACCGGTTTCATCGACGCAGCAGCAAACTCAATCATCACTTCAGATGCAACAGCTAGCTTCCTCTTGGCTTCTACAGCCGTAGACGGACAAAAGCTCGTATTGCACAACGCAGGTGCAGGTGAGTACACAGGAAACGCAGCAAACGACGCAGAACTTCGTGTTCGAGTTGTTTACCGCACATTCCAGGTCTAGTTTATTGATTATGTTAGAGGAGCAATCCTCTAACTAGATCAGTTAATTACTACTATGCTTTCACGTAGTTACAACACAGTCACACCAACACTTGGTTCTGCTTCTGAAGCTATCTACGCACATCAAAAAGTTCTTTTGCGTCTAGCTGTTAAGCCAACCACATCCTCCACTCAGTACGATTTTGAAGTTATAGACCAGTATGGGTTGAGTTTTTACTCTATTCAAAATCAGACTGGGGAATTAGAAGAGGTGATGGAGATACCTAGTATCACAAACCTATCGCTTAATATCACCAACTCATCAGCAGATGAGGATTTTGAAGTTCTATTTATTTTTAGAGATGAACGTTGATATGTATAGAATCATTAGAAGATTTTTTATCAAACAAAAAATCAAGCGAGCTTACGCGAGACTTGAAGATGGTTTTATTATATTGAAAGGAGATTATCTTCTAGGGCTGAGAGAAAAAGGAGAAAAAGAAAGAGATCGAAGTGAAGATGAAAAAGCTAAGTGGATAGGTTACGTTAATGCTATTAATGAAATAATCCGCTATGCCGATTCCAACAAATAAAGGACCACTGAAAGCGAGGCATAACTTTGGTTATGTTGAAGCGATTAAGAAGTGGGTGGCACAGTCTTTTACTTCATCAGGCGCAGCTGTAATTTCAGTAGAGAAAACTACTGACACTCCTGAGTTTTTTGAGGATACAAGTTTTGGTGTAGGAGATTCGCCTGCAATTTTAGATTTGAATACAGCATTAGGTAGGAATGCCAATAACGTGATTGTCTTAAACGATGGTCCTGGTGATTTTACTTATTCTATTTCAAATGACGGTACAAACTGGGGTGATGAGATTACATTAAAGCGACGCGAGGTTGCTGAGTACCAAGATATTTCAATTGATTCTTTTCGCATAACACACACAGGAGTAGATTCAGCTTATCGAGTAGAAGCAATCTAATATGGCACGCATTAAGAAAGGCACATTTGGAGCAGGCTTCGATCTATGGGATACAGATCGTGATACAGGTATTGAGGTTGAACGCACGGCAGATGAAGACAAGATCCGTTTTAGTATCGGGGGTTTATTAGATTCACCGATTGTCTGGAGTTCAACAGAATGGATTTTTAATGACAACAATGAAGATGTAGACATGAGGTTTAAGGGGGTTACAAATGATTCCCTCTTCTTCATCGATTCATCTTGGGATGCGCTAGGACTAGGAACAGATGAGATCACATTTCCGTTTCAGCAAGTTGGTGGTTCTCCGTTCACCTCAAACCCACGTGTACTAATTGAGGTTGGTCCTGATGGAAATGACACTGGATTCGTGATGCGCTCTCTGTCAGACACAGCTTCTAAAGGTGGTCTGGTTGAGTTTTTGCGTGCAAGAGCTGGACTAACTCTTCCACAACAATTTGACACTGTTGGAGGTTTCCGTGCGGCTGGTTGGGATGGCGTTAAATATATTGGTGGTACAGGGTTGTTCTTTGGATTAGATTTTAACTCAACACTTGACTACATGCCGATTGGTCTTGATTTTAGAACAGGTGATGGAGTTAGTGCATCATATGTAATTTTAAAAGGAACGAGTGGAGGTAATTGTGGACTCAGAACCAGTACACCGTCTGCACCTATTACCGCTGAGGGAAGTGCGGTTTTTAACTTCTCACACGTAGATGCAGACTTCCGTGTGTGTGGGCTTTCGATGCCGTTTGCGATCAGTGTAGATGCTGGAACTAGTCAGATTGGTATTGGTGGCGCATCAAGCGGATCAGCTTTTCGTTATGACGAATCAACAGGTCGTATCAACATCAACCGATTGAAAGGGGATATTGATTTCCAGGTGTCATCAACGTCTTACAACAAGATTTTTAACATGGACGCTGGTTTGAATATTATTGGTTTTGGAATGTTGTGGGGGTCTGAGTGGTTAATTGCACGTGCATCAGGATTAGTTATCAATGAAACCGGTATAGATTATCCATTCAGAGTTGAGGGGGTTACTGACCAAAACTTACTTTATACACAAGCCTCTACTGATAGAGTCGGAATAGGAACATCTACACCCAGTGTTAAGCTAGATATTAACGGAGACACTAACGTTCAAGGAAATCTTACCGCTGATGAGTATATTACAGGGTTAAAGACAGGAGTATTTGCATCCCTTGATTCATCAGCAAGCACAACAATCACAACAGCATTAACGTATTATGCGATCAACGGGACATTTACCAATGATCCATTTGAAAACTTTGCCGCCGCAACTGTATACACACCTGGAATTAAATACAGTGGTGAGTTAACTCAATACTTTGAGGTTGATTGGCACGCATCAGTATCAGCAGATGTAGCAAACACAACTGTATATCTTGGTATAAGTAAGAACGGTACAATTAGAACTGGATCAGTCATGTCGCAGTTCTGTAAGAACGCAGGACAAACATATAACATCAGTGGTACAGCGGTTGTTTCACTCGCACAAGATGACGAAATTCAATTAACAGTATCGAGTGATGGTAATGGTGACGTAATTACTTTTGAAAATTATACAACAACAATTTGTGAATTCTTTGATTAAAAATATATGGCAATAGGACAACAAACAACTCAAACAACAACAGATAATGAGGGAAAGAAAGTTAAACAAGTTCTTGAAGTTATATCTGAGGAGGTGGTGACAAAAGCTGGTGATGCAACTGAACTAATCAGAAATATTATTACAACAAGAGCTGACCTTAAAGAAGAAACTATTGAGGATCTAGTTACTCTTATTATTGAAGGGCTTGATGCTTTGAGGTTATTCGAGGAAGAGGTTGAAGAAGAAGTTAATAAGAAGAAATAAATATGGCTAATGAAATCACAAAGGTCGTCTGGCGTAATGGCGTGAGAGGAAAAGTTGCTTATGATGAAGCCAGCTTTACTCCTATTACAAGCGCAACCGACCTACATGACATCGTTGTAGCTAAGCTACAAAGTGCAGGTGTCACAGATGCGTGGCTTGCACAAATTGGAAACGTATCTCAATCAGGCCTTGGAACGATTATCGCGACTCAGGCTGGTAATGATAATATTCTTGTTTAATATGGAACCAACAAAAAGACAATTGGAACTCAGAGAACTATCAGATAAAGTTGCAAAACTTGCTGATGAGTATGATGCAATTCTTATTGCAAAAATTTATGTGTCTGAGGACGGTATTCGTCCATATCCTACTTTTATTGACGCTCCAGTAAAAGAGGGTGCTGCAAAAGAATAATGATATGTCGGAGGAACCAACTAACGGTGAATTAGCAGTGATGATAGAGGGTATAACAAAAATACTCGAACTTCGCTTTGACCAAAATGAGAAGGATCACAACTCAGTTAATGCTCACCTTAAAAAATTAAATGGTCAGGTAGTTAAGAACACTCACTTTAGAACCCGTTGGTCTGGTGCTTACCTAACTATCGGTATTACAGGAGCTATTGCAGGTTTATGGGCAACCATTAGAAACCTATTCGTCTAAGTCATAACAGACTTTATATGTTCAAACATAATTCAGGATTCATCGAGGACTCATTCGATCCGAGGGATGTGTGGGCTGATGAACTGTTTGCTGGAGAGACAGACATACCAGAATACTACAAGGTAGAAGGGTTAAGATACGAGAAGCAAGGGGTATGGCCTCTGTGTACATCGTTCGCCTGTACTACTCTAGCGGAGTGGAAGTATGAGCGACTCAATGAAAAGAGATACGACTTCTCACAGCAACACTTATTCTTTACATCGGGTGGTGGAGAACACGGCTCGTCTGTAAGGCAGAACTTGAATGTGTTGGAAGACATCGGTGGCGTTGACTACAAAAAGTACCCAATGCCTAAAGATATAATGAAGAAACCTAGTAACTGGGTGGAAATAGGTCGCAAGACTGCTAAGAGTATTCCAACCGGTAGAGCTAGAAAAACCCCTGGTTATCTACGGGTGCTACCGTTTAAGAAAAGTATTAAACAAGCAATCCTCAATCACGGCCCATTAGCAATAGGTGTGAACGCATCTAAATCTCAAGGTTATTACACAGGTAATGCAGTGAGAAAGACTGATAGCGACAACCACTTGATCTTATTGGTCGGGTGGGACGATGTGGATAACAAGTGGATAATCTTTGATTCTCTCTCATGGGTTGAAAAAAACCAAGGTTACGGGACATTGAATCAAGACTACACCTTCCGATTCGCCTATGCTATGGAAGAATTACCAGAAGACTGGAAGGAGAAACGAGATGAAGCACGAGCAGTACCAGGTGCATTAGATCATTACGGTAAGCAGAGAGTCTGGTCTAAAGAGAAAGATGCTGAACAGGCATTATTAAAAGCGTTCAAGAAGTTCAAGGACAAATCAGTGTTTGATGCAGCAGGTCGCTTCTGGACTACCTACATAAACGCTATTGCTTACGGTGGATATACAGTACGAGATGTAGTGAATGACTGCTACAACTGGAGACGAACTGGTGAGCATATCTTCGACTTCTCATACGAGACTCGATACCAATGGCACCAACGAATAAAGGGGATACTTTAGCTAAAAAATGGTATAATACAGTTAGAAATAAACTTTACAAATTATGTTACGTAATACACCAAAACCTTTCTTTGATGCTTCTGTTCTAGCAAGTGTTGAAGAGATGTCAACTGCGAAAGCAGCACTAACTCATATCGCTGTGGATAACACAGATGTTGCAAAAGTCTACATTCAGATTTTTGATGCAGTCGCAGCAACAAATGTAGTTCTTGGAACTACTACTCCAGATTATGTTATCCCAGTTCTTGCATCATCTAGACAGAGTGAATGTTTCTGTAAAGGCTTGATGTTCAAAAAAGGAATCTGCTACGCAGCAACAACAACCGCAACAGGCGCCGTAGCTCCAGGTGCAGCTGCATCTGTTTCAGCTTCTTATTCCGTAGAATAGAAATATGACTAAAAAATGGTATTCATCCAGAATGATGTGGGTAAACATTCTAGGATTCGTTGCTTCTGCAATCGTTCTTATTCAGCAGTTCTTAGCTGAAGGAGACTTCACAGAGGTGGCATTACTAGGTCTTGTATACGCACTTGTGAACCTAGTGCTTCGAAAATTAACAACAAAGAAAATTAAGTAAATATGTTACTCGATGACAAAAAAGTAGAGCTATACGTTAAGCGTTCTTCACGGGACGGACGTACAGGAGATATCGTTTCAGTAGTGCAGCTAGTTGGTGCAGATGTGGTTGTCTCAATGAATATCAAAAAAATGGGCTACTTCCCTATGGATGAGCTCGAATTCCACAAAATGATGACTGGTGAGATCTTGAGAGATAAAGTAGTGGAGCCTGAAGTAAGTTCCGAAACATCTCCCTCAGGAGGTGACGACTCGACCCCTAAGGAGGAGGCAAGCGAAAAAGAGAAGAAAACTACCACAACAAAAAAGGTAGCAACTAAGAGAGTACGAAAGGTAAAAAAAGCTGAGTAGGAACTTTTGCAGGTAAGTTATCTGCCCTATATTTCTCTGCGTGAACACATGTACGCATTAACTCGCGCAGAGTGGATATATGACAGGACAACAATTAATCGACAAGTTTGAGTTCCTTGTCGACGACACAACAACAGACTCTACACGAATCCTTGAGTTGATTAATACAGGTTACAAAGCAATCTGTTCTCGCAGAGTGTGGAACTTTTTAGTTTCCTCTGATACCAGCAACACAATATCGTCTGGTACTACAGATTATTCTTTACCTTCAGATTTCTTGTTACCTGTTTCGTTACGAACTTATAACTCAGCAAATGACAGCTACACAGACTGGGCCGTAGTTCCTTTTAGAAACCGTCGTAAGTATCACAACTCTTCTGAGTACGCGACGATTGATAAGAAGAATTCAAATCTAGTACTTACTTCTGATCCAGCTGATGCGTACTTCGGAGATTCGATTGAACTTGATTACACATACTTACCAACAGACATCACACTTTCAACTCAGCCAGTTCTTCCAGAAGCATTCCACTCGATCCTTGTGTACGAGGCAGCAAAGAACTATTTCTACTCTGAGCAGTCTGATCGTGTAACAGAGGGTGCGTTTGATTCTAAGATGGCTGCTGAATACAACAGACTCTACTCAGCCTTGTTGGACTACGACTCCATTTACGATGATAGTGTCGATGATAATTTTATGCCACAGACTGATTGGTCAGGACTAAACTAATATGGCTTATAAAGAGAAAGAGGTAACACTTTTTAAAAACGGAATAATCAATGAGCTTGATGCTGAGACGCTCCCGCCTGGGTCAGCGTCTGATTCTGATAACTTCCTTTCTCTTGGTGATAAACTTGAACTTGCACGAGGGCAGATGCAGCTTGGTGATTCTGAAACTGATAGTGGACATGTAGATGGTATTGGTGCTGGAACAGACGTAGAAGGTAACGAGTACTTATACAAATACTTCAAAGGGAAGATCAGGCGCTATAATAGCGTGGGAGCTTTATGGGGGGATGTAGTAGACTTCGGTTCTGCTAATGCTGAGGACATGACGTTCTCACTTGGACGCACCCCAGCTGGTGCGTTTCTTTGGGCTTCATCTCCAAATACAGGATTGGTAAGAATGAACATGGCTAACCCCGATAGTTACATAGACTTCTACGGTGCAGCAGCAGACGTATGGCGTGGGTATTGTAAGATTAAGTCTAACGCTCTATGGATGTGGCAGGTGAACGAGTTCGGTGCAGTGTTCTGGCGCTCACACTTAGGTGACGATTATCCATACACAGCAATTACGTTAGAGAGTTACGGAACAGGTTCTCCTCCACAAAAAACTTTTGCTCACACAACAGCGCAGCCACATGTGGTTGGACGTAGTGTTGTTATTACAGATAGTGTTGAGAACTTTACCGATAACGGAAACGGTGTGCTTACAGGAGATAAAGGGGGTTCAGGTACCATCAATTACGTTACAGGAGCTTGTAGTATCACATTTAACACGGCGCCAACTGGAGCAATCACAATTGACTACTCATACGAGGTTCCTTATACAGATGGACTAGCAGACTTTGGTTACACATCACCTACTAGAGCAGCAGGAGAAGGGTTCTTCCTAGCTCAGTATGACGACAACTCCGCTATCCAGGACATGCACATATTGGATGGAACAGTTTACGTAGGACACCAGAAGTCATGGTGGAAAGTTGATGTAGAAGCAGATGATACTGATGCGGTAAATGTTATGTTCCGTGAGGGTACTGGGGTACCTAGTATGAGAGCTTCAGTCGCAACAGGTGATGGAATTTACTACATCGATGATACAGATGAGAATCAGAAAGTAGTGCGACGATTACAGTTTGATAGAAATGGTCAGAAGGTTCGTCCAATCGTTGTATCAGAACAACTTAACCTTAGCGGTTATGACTTCTCTGATGCCGCTGGAGTTCAGTATGGCGAGTACATTATATGGGCTTGCCGCAGTTCCTCTGATGTAAACCATAACGACACACTACTTCTTTACAACGAACGATACGAATTGTGGGATAAGATGGAAGGTTTCTTCCGATGCTTCGCTGTATATAACGACGGCTTATACGGAGGCTCATCAATCAATGGAGATGTTTATGAAATCTTTAGTGGCTTCGATGATGATGGCAGTCCAATCCTAGGATCATGGACATCAAATGATTGGGATCTTGATAGCGAGGAATTAAAGAAAGCGAAGAAGCTTGTAGTAGAAGGTGATATGGGGATTTCTCAAGAACTCATTGTAGAAGCTTCATACGACAACGGAGTCTTTGAAAGAATTGGAACAGTTGAGGGTGATAGTGAGTATGTAGATAAAAGTGTTGGGACTTCTTATGGGCATCGTTTATACGGTAGTGGGCCATATGGTTCAGGAGAATCTGTTACAGCTTATAGGTACATGCGGGAATTTAAGCTCAACTCAGGTAAATTCCAAACGGTGCGTATTCGCTTTAGAACTGAAAAGTACGGGTACCTAAACATCCGTGGTTATATAATCAAAGATGTTCGTGATTGCGGACGTCGTATTCCTCAAAAATTTAGATAATAAATATGTCTTTCTATACACCTCGTCCATCATACGAGTCTACAATGACAGAGACATTTTCAGCAGGTACTACATCGTTTGGAGTAGATTCTACCTCAGACTCGTACGGAAATGATCTCGATACTCTAACGTTGTATTTCACACTTGATAAAGGACAATCAACAGAAGAAGGTATCATCGCAACAGTTGATACAGCGACAAGCAAGGTAACTAGCGTGTCGTATCTTAACGTAGCTACTGGAGAAATCCTTGGAGCTGGTACTCAGTACGCTCATCGTAAGGGTTCAGGAACAATTGAGATCACTAGTTTCCCATATCTCACTCACGCTATCCGCGCACTTAAAGGTGATAAACAACTCGACAGCACTTCACCTATGGAGTATGACGGAGTACCTGCATTCACACCTGGGTCGAATGAGGTAGCAACTGTTGAGTACGTAGATAATATTGCGATCTCTGGTTCACCTGATGCAACAGATACAACAAAGGGTATTTCAGAGGAAGCGACTAGCGGAGAGATTGATGCAGGTACAGCAGCAGGTGGTACAGGAGCTGAACTGTTCGTTAACCCAAGTGCTCTTGCAGCAAGTATTTACAATAGTCAATTACCAAGTGCAGGGCAGAAGGCATTGTTAGATGGTATTACATCCGATGCAGCAGAAATCAATACTCTCGACGGATACACCGGCGATGTGAATGACCTCAACGAAATGAGTACATTCTTCCAAGCTACTGATATTTCAGGAGCAGAAGCAGAGACGTTGACTGATGGAAGTGATGCTGCTGGGTTACACGGTCACAATAAACTTAATGGTGTAGGAGAAGCTACAGATACAAAGGACTACTGGAACTTTCAACTACCTATTGGCTTAGACTCTATTGGAACAGCAGGTTGGGTAAATTATGGAGCTGGAGCAACGTCTCAGTCATATGGTATTGGCTACACACGTGGTAATAGTGGCGCATGTGGCCTAATAACAAACGGCGGATTTTTTACATCTGGATCAAATGCAAGATTATCTTTCGATACATCAAAAGAGGTCATTGTAGAGTTCGGGCTAGGATCCAGCAGAAATACAACATCAGAGGGTGGTTTCGGACTCATGGAAGACACAGCTCCATTGAGTGACTATGATGATCAGACAGACGATGCAGTGTGTTTCACAGTTGATGGATCTGGAAACCTCTATGCCCACACAGCTGACCGAGGAACAGGGCACACAGAAACAGCAATCACTGGTGTAACTCTTGATTCACTCAACACATATCGTATTGAGTTTAATCCAGGAGTTGATGCTAAGTTTTATGTGAATGGCACTCTTAAAGCCACTATTGCCACCAATCTCCCAAGTAGTGCTCAGGTAATGGACTTTGGTTACGGTGTAGGTACTGGAGATTCTGGAGCGCAATATTTGTCTTGTACCTGTCTTAACTTCGCAATAGAGAAATAAATCATATGGCAACACGAAACTTAGCGGCTGAGCAGGATGCGCTCAAAAGAATCCTGGAGTCACCAGAAAGAGATGGTGCATACACGGGGACTCCAGGTGCGAGTATTCCTGCTGCAAGCCCAGCAACACAATCGCTTCTACAAGAAGCAATAAGATCAGATGTATATGGTTCAGGTGTAGCTCCACGTGATGTTTCAGGTCGCTTAGCAGAAATGCAAAAGCAAACCCTCGCACGTAGCTCACAGGCTCCTGGTACAATTGGCACGCTTACTGGTGCAGAAGGTACTACTGGCACATTAACTGGGGCTACTGATACAACCCTCCCATCTACTGAGGATATCTATTCTCGCTATGGGCTTACAGAAACTAAGACTAAGGAGCAGTTGGAACAGGAAGCAATTGACGCGATCCAAGGTCAACTCGCTGGTATCGAAAGTACTTACGCTAGCAAACTTGCTACAGAAGCAGCAGCAGGTGCAGGACGACAAGCACAAGGACGAGCACTCGGGTTCGCTTCAGGTACACAGTACTCACCGTTTGCACAGACACGAGCTACTGAGATCGAGGAATATAACCGTGGTGTAGTAAGTGCCATTGAAGCTGATAAACAAGCTGAGATTGCAAACTTGTACGCATCAGCACGAGGAGAAGCAACAGAGAGCTACGAGAACCAACAGAACCGTGCGATGGAGATGGCTAACACCTACATTGATCAGATGACAACCAACTATCAACTTGGTTTGCAGGAGCGACAGATGTTGATGAACGAGGCACGTAACATTGCTGAGATGACTGGTACATACGGTGGAAGCCCGACACTTGAGATGCTTCAATGGGTAGAACAAACAAACCAACAAGCTGCGGAGAACGCGCGATCAAATGAGTACTTGAAGATTGCACAAGAAGATGCAGCATCACGTGGATATGAGACTATCGAATACGGAGGAACTCTATATGAGTACGACCCAGCACTAGGACTCGACAGTGCAAGAGCTATCTATACAGCTCCTGTAAGTACAAGGGGAGGACAGGTAGATCGATCTGATCCATTAGTTAGAGATACTTTATACGCCTACGGTAGAGCAGGAGGTGACATAACAAACCTTTCTGATCAGGATATTCAAAACCTGGTGTCGTATTATTCTGCAGGTTCTGGAAGACAAAGTATTGAAACACCAGGAGAAATTTTTGCTGGAGTTGGTGGAACAGGGGACGGAGTATTTCAATTTTAAAGTAAAAAAGTATGGGGCTTTTCGACATCTTTAGACGAGAAGAAGAACAAGAAGACAATCAACCTTCTTTCTTCAGCACACTAGCAAGGAGTGCTGCTACAAAAGCTATCGGTGGTAGTAACCCCTTGCTTAGAAGTGCTGCTCAACGCATCGCGACCAGTGAACCTGCGAAGAAAACAGCAGAGGTTACTACAGATATAGGCGCTTCTATTTTACGCGCTCCTGGTCGTGCTATAACATCAGTTGGGTTACAACCTGCCGCAGATATACTTTCTCTTATTCAAAAGAGACCTGTATCGGCTACCTTTACACCTGAGACAAGAACTCAGAAATTTTTGTTTGGTGAAGAACCGGTGGTTGGTATTGGTCAAAGAGCTGTTGAGGCAGGGGAAAAAACAACTAAATACTTAGAAAGTAAAGGTCTAGATCCTATACGTTCCCGTGCGCTAGGTTTAACTGTTGCACCAGCAGCTATAGCTGGATTTACTGCATTGGATATAGCACCAGTTGGTGGCACAGGTAAGAAGGGTGCTCAAGAAATAGGTGAACGATTGGTGTCTAGGTATGGAGATGATGCTATAAGAGCATTGAGAACCATCAAGACAGGAGATCAACGTGCAATTTCATTACTTCCGAAAGCATTAAAGAATGATGTTCTTCAGTCCACGTCTAGATTGGGTTCAACTGGAGTAGATGATGTGCTCACAAAATATGTGGGTAGTATTAATGTAGACAGATTAAATATATCTAATAAAGGTGAGCGAGTTTTAAGAAGTTTTGCAAAAGAGTTAGAAGCTGTTAAAGGCGCACCTTTAAAACAAGCTGAGGTACTAGAAGCTTCACGTTCTGCTGATTTACTTAAGACAGCAATTCCAAGAAAAAAGACGTTGGAGTTATCTGCATCAATTAAAGCAACAAGGGATCAGATTGCTCAGGATTTGAACAAGGGTACTGTTACACCAGAGTTAGTTAAGAACTTAAAAAATCTTAACTCAGTTGCTGCTGATAGCGGTCGTATCCTTAACTCATTTAGATACACAGCTGACCCAGCGTCGAGTAGGATTAAGGAAAACTTACTCAGACAACTTGTTAAGTTATCTGATGACACCGATCAGATTGTTCAAGCTGCAAAAGGTGTTGATCTTGATAACCCAACAGAGGTCTCTAAGTTGTATAGACAATTTGTTAAACCAAAAGCATCAGAGATTATCGAGGAAGCTAGATATATCAACATGCTCTCCTCACCACAGACGCACGTTGTAAACGTAACTTCTAACGCTATACAAGCTGGTTTACTAACACCAGTAACTCGTGGTGCTGAAGCAGCAGTAGATTTTGCAACGTCGATCTTAACAGGCTCTGATAGGGGGGTTTTCTTTAAAGAAGTTCCTGAGTATTACAGAGGTGCTATTAATACTTTTGGTGATGCTAAACAGCAAGCAACTGAAGTGTTGCTTGGTAGACGTTTTGGTCAGAACCCAGACTTACGTTATTTACCTACCGGTAGTAAGCTCACCAGTAAACTTCAAATTATTCCGCGAGCGATGGAGGCGATGGATACATTCTTTCAGTCGCTTATTAAAGGTGGTGAAACCAGAGCGCAAGTACTACGTTCAAGAACTTTAGGGGTGCCTATTGATGAAGCTTCCATAGCAAAACAAGCATCTGAATTAGCTCAATACTCTGTATTTCGACAAGGGTTAAAACCAGAAGGACAAGGTATATTTCTTAATGCTGTTGATGATGTTACAGCAGCTGTAATGAACATGCGAAAGACTGTGCCTGGTACAAAATGGATGATACCTTTTATTCAGACACCGATGAATATTTTGAAACAGGGTGTTGAGTACTCACCACTTGGTGTACTAACAATCCCCGGTTCAGAGCAGAAGAAACTACAAGTCGCTAGAGCTTTTGTTGGCTCAATGGTTACATTAAGTGCCTGGGAAGCTGTGAGTAAAATGGATTCAACTTGGGCCGCTCCTACAGATCAAGAAGAAAAAGAACTCTTTTACGCTAGTGGTAGAAAACCATATTCAATTCGTGTTGGAGATAATTGGGTAAGTTATTCAAAACTCGGGCCATTAGCTTATCCTATTGCTATGGCAGCAGCGGCGAAGTGGAACTTTGAGCAAGACCCTGAAAGATTAGATCAATCAACTAGTGACAAAATGTCACAAACATTGTTTGATCTAGCTGAATTCTTCTCAGACCAGAGTTATGTACAGGGTATACAGACATTATCAAATCTCCTTGAAGAAGGTTATGAAGGTCAAGCTGCACGATCTCAATTGGTTTCAAGTCCTGCTAAGCAGCTTATACCGCTGTCATCTTTAGTTGGTTGGGTGAATAGAAACTTTGTTGATCCTATATACAGAAAAGCTAAATCTCCAGCTGAGCAAATTAAAGCTGTTATTCCAGGACTTTCTAAGGAACTTGAAGCTTACACAACACCTGAAGGGGTACCTTCAGAACGCCCAGGAACTTTATTTTCTGCATTAACCCCTATAGCCATTACTCCTGCGGTAGATAAATATGATGAAGAATTAATGAGAGAGCAGGGTGCAAGATCTTATTGGGAGACTATAAAAGATAGATCTAGTGAGGAGAAGAATGAGATCCTTAAAGACTTATACACCAATGACCGTTCGTATTACACATCTCTTCTACGTGAGATTAAGTGGGATAAAATGGAAATCACAAGTGAGGAACGTGAGATGTATAATGAAGGTGTATCAAATGGGGGAAGAGCTCAGTCAATCGTTAACGCATTAGCAGGAATGGAGAGTAAAGAACAAAAAAATACCTACCTACGTAGACTTTACGAAGCAGGTATTTTAACTGATAAGGTGAACAAACAACTCAAAGAGCTGTTATCTCCATAAAAGCACCACGAAATTAATCAAGATCAATAGCCACATTGCGCTGTTGGTCTTTTTTAGTTCGTCTAATTTTTTCTCTATAGAGAGTTTGTCCCAATCTTCTTTAATTGTGTAGTCGCGCCACTTGTTCATACCTACTTCTTCTGAATCTTACCGTCCATTAGGATGTTCACTTCTTCCCAGTCGATCTTACGTTTACGTAGTTGATCGATGGCAATGATCACCTCATCAAATAATGGTCCGACTACTGGGCGGATTAGCCACCCAATCACTCTGACTTGTAATAGTCCAGCCGTTAGCTTCATAGAACTTACGGCGTTCTTTAGCTTGTTTCTTAAGTACATAGTTATTTGTATCTTGAATGTCGATTATTAATGGTTCCTTCTTATCATCGAACAGTCGTAGGATTCTACCAACTGACTGCCTAGCTAATACACTACTCTTCAAGTCCCCTGCCACGACAAGTGTATCAAGCTTAGGGATATCTACACCTGTGCTGAGTAGCGAGTACGTACCAAATATTACATTATAGGGGTGTTGTCCTCTGAGTTCCCCCATAACTCTTTCCCGTTCTGATTTTGTTGCATTAGAAGCAAGAGCAATACATCTAACATCTTCTCTGTTCTCTCGCAGCAACAGCATGAGATGTTCATAGTGGGAAATTCTTTTTGTAAGAACAAGCGTAGTTCTCCCTCGTCCATAAGCTTTGATAATATTATCAACTATTAATTTGTTTCTTCGCACATCTTCTACCTGCCTTTCAATGATCTGATAATACTCTCCCATTGCTATGTAACCAGCATAGTCCACAAAATGGACTATGGGGCTTTCCTGTGGCAGTGCCTTATCTACAATGATGTCTCCGAAGATGAATCTTATTGCTTCTCCGTGTCCGTCGGTTCGCTCTGGGGTAGCGGAGAGACCGTATCGGTACTTGCTACGGAAATAATCAACGCTTCTACGGGTTTTTTCTGGAACGTAGAGGTGGCACTCGTCAGCGATAACGCACCCGAATTCTGAACCGGTGAATAGATTTGAATCGATCCTTCTTCCAAGTGTTTGCGCAGTTGCGATAGTACACGATTTGATTTCGAATTTGTTGCCCTGAATGATACCAGGCTGTTCTCCAAAGTATTGCTCATATGAATCTGCAAATTGTTTTAATAAGTCTAATTTAGGTACCACTATAAGTGTCTTTACTTGTAGTAGTTCAACGAGTTTCAATGCTACGATTGTCTTACCAAAGCCCGTGCTAAGTTTGATAATGCCTCCACCTGCTCTGGCACAGTCCTCGGGAATTCCTTCTTGATAATCCCTGAGTTTAATAGTTGACTGAAACTGTGCGGAGCGTACTGCGCGATTATCAATAACCTCAAGTTCAATGCTGTTTCTCTTGGTATAATCAAGTATCCGTCTCTCCACTCCATTTCCCACAATGAGTCCGCCGTCTTTTGTTTCTTCATAATATTTTACATAAGGAGATAGGAAGTACTTAGCTCGCGGATTTCGTTTAACAGCTTGCCAGTAACTCTGGTTCTCAAGACTTAATGAATCTTTCATTTCCTCCCGCATCTTCGACGGCATCCCAGTCAGAAAGATCTTGTTCCTTATTATCATTTTCATAACCTATCTTTTGCGCTTGGTTCCATGTTACTAGTTTGTCGTCAAAGTTCTCGTCTTTAATATTGCGTGCTATTTCCCTCACCTCTTCCATTGCTATATCTAGTACAGCTTGAGGTACTCGGAATAGTGCAACGCGTGTAATACCAGGTTGAATGTACGAAGCTGTGGAGTGAGAACACATGATGTTAGTCACTGGTACGCCTTGCTTCTGTGCCCATAGATACTGGTACAAAGCTAGTTGTCGTAGGTACCCCATCTCCTGTGCGTTCCAGAACCATTTCTTTGGACTACTGTTTTTCATTGCTGATACAACCTTCAGATCCGTGAGGTGATAATGAGTTTCACCAAGAGGATCTATACGGTCTGGCAGTCCACAAACTTGCAACCCTTCCACCTCACCTTCTAATGGTATCTGGAAGTAAGCGTCATCTACATTCGTGTACCAAAACGGTTGCTTGGCTACGTACTCTGCTACTTGTAGAGCTTTATCATAGATGGTTGAAGATAAGACGTTCTCTTCATCGTGATTTTTTATTTGATCCTCTATGATCTTGGATTCTTTATCATACACCACGTCTTGTTTGTTCTTTAGAATAGTTTCAGCTTCAAACAATTCCTTATCATCCGTTTTCTTAACTGTGCGTTTAAACCTCTTAACCGTTCTTTCGAACTTCCGACAATATTTTTTATCAAAAGCTTTTTTACTTTCAGTAAGCCAGATATCTACAGCCATTCCAACCTTCATAGGGTCTGTTACCTTGAACTCATAATCAGGGTTCTTATTCAGATACTTATCTGCATAATAAGCACGGCTCTTAAGGTAATCGTTCATCATGGAGTTGGATACATGAGGACGATCAGGACTGTAATAATTGTCTAAGGTTAGCTTAAATTTGCTCATACTAATCCTTTAGGTGGTAGGCGATTTCCATCACTATCAACTTCGTACCCACCAAATTCTTTGATTAAAAAGGCGATGCTATCATCGCCCTTGTCCACAGTCGGCGCAGCCGATTGTCTAGAATGGTACTTGTTCTTTGTTCTCTTCACTATCATCGGCTTCTTCCTGCTGTCCATCATAACCTTCTAATTGTTCAGGGAATACAAATGTGTTCCAGTTCTTATAGGTTTTACCAGCTTTTGATGTGCGATCCTTGTCATACTTGACTCCTACGAGACGACCGAGCTCTACCTCCTCAAAGTCATCGATGACTTTGATGTTAGATCCATCACTGGTGAAACGTCCGTAGATACTCATGCGCTCACCAGCTTTAACCTTAACTGGTGGTTCACTCACCTTAGTTGTTGCTTCGTAGGTCTCCTTCTCTGGCACTTCGATGACGTACACGCGTTGTTGCAATGCATCGTTGTGCATATCCTGACGGAGCTGTGTTGCAACTAAGTAACCACGACATGCGTCACCAATCTTCTTAGGGTTGTAGTATGGATAAGTAGCTTGAGTTGAGAACTCTTCTGAGAATGGATCTTTTGACATAAGTTTAGTCTTCACTTAAACGATAATTAACATATTGTTGTACCTTCTCGGTAAACCATTTGGTCATGGAATCATACCCCTCATCATATAGGAGACACATCTTGAAGTCCTTTAGTAACTCCTCATTCAGGTAGAAGTTTAATTGTTTCTTTGCTTTCATACAATCCAAAGATACTAGATATCTTGCTTTCTGTCAATAGTAATGCTTGTGGATAAGTAAAAAGGGAGTGTAACCTCCCTATCGTTTGAACCCATGCCGCTTGATGGGCGGCGCAGGTGGCGTTGCTTGATGCGAGATGTGATCGCAGGTGAGGCACTTGGTGACACTCACCAGATCGAAACCCATACGGGTAGTGTAGACGAGGTGTGACTTCATAGCCATACACTTCTCACAGAACAGACGAACCACAGGTTCCATTGTGACCTCCTAGCGGTCTTCGGTCAGGATGATGGGGCAAGCCACAGTGACACCCACCCGTTCGTCGATGAGGCAGAACGCCTGTCGGGGCAGTTCGTAACCTGCATGGATGAACGAGGCGAATGGCGCCCAGCCGATGCCGGAGCCATTGACGATGGCTTTACCGAGGTTCAGGTACTGATGGAAGTGACCCAAGAGAGTCAGATCCGCAGAGATGGTCTTGTTCATCTTGAAGATGGCACGGAAGATCGGAGCGGTGATACCGCCGATACCGCCACCACCCTTGATGGAGTGACCATGCATGCAGCGAACCGTGAAGTTCGGCCACACCTGAACGTAGGTCTCTTGTGAGCGTTCGATGATGAACGTCACACGCTTGTTGCCCTTGAACCGGTTGGCGAGCGTGTTGTAGATGAACCACTCCAGGCTGTTGCCGCTCTCCGTGGAGATATGAACCTTTTTCGTGATGCGAGAGTGGTTGCCCACCTTGCACGGGATGATGAGATCCACGTCGGTGTTGTCGAGGATGTACTGGACACCCGTTTCCAGGTATTCCAGAGCTTCCAGGGCAGCGTCGATGGGCTGACAACGTGCAGTCTCCAGCAACTCGTCATGGATGTTGGAGCTGATGAGGTCGCCCAGGATGGCGAGCAGAAGCGTGTCGATCTGCGTGTGGAGCTGGTTGAGCTTGATGAGCTTCACCATATGCACGAACAGACGGTTCATGCGCACCTTGCAGACTTCCTCGTTGTACTCGTTGAGACCGTTCACAGTCTCGGGATCGACAACCTCCTCGATGTGGAGATCAGAGATCACCGCCACGGCGACAGCGCGAGTGTCGGCCTTGGTACTGCGATGCTTGATCTCGAACACACCTCGGTGTTCCTTGAGCTTGAAGACCGCTTCGATCTGCTCCCTGGCACGCTTGAGCTGGTCAGCCAGCTTGCGAGTCTTGGTGCGTTCGGTGCGGAGCTTGAGGCTCTCACTCACCTCGTGAACGATGTCGTCGGCCGTCTCCTCCTCGTATGGCGGCAGACCGAGTTCGGCAACATCACGTCGCAGGGTGCGGCGAGACACTCCGAGTTCGTCAGCGATGGTGCGTGGATGGTATTTGCCCCACATCTTGCGGAGCTTCGCCTGGCGTTCTTGCTTAGTCATGGCTTCCTCCTTATGGAGCCTTGAGTTAGTTCTCCCCCTCTAGCTATCCCCGACCAATAGGGACAGCACGGAACTATACCGCCATCCAATGTGTATTATTGGATACTGTTTCAGAAACAGCTAGAGATGGGCTAGATTTTTTCGTCAGGAAACCTAGCAAAAACCTGTTCATGTGCATCACTCACCTCCAAAGATCCAGAGCATCGCCAGTGAGAAGACGATCATGATGGTTGCGAGCAGGATGTAGGTTTCCATTAGTCCTCCAGTAGGATGGTTGCTAAAAAGTTAATAACTTCTGGTGATTGTGCTACAAGTTCATAACCAAACTCCCATTTTGCAGGTATCACACTTCTACTTACAGTGTTGTGAAAAAAGCCATTTCCAGAAATTTGCCACTTACCTCCCAGAACAATAAGAACATGATCTAATGTTATTGGAGAGTCGTTGGATTTAATTGCTACAAAACCATTGATCTTAGCTTCGACCTTTTTGTAAAGCTCTGCGTCGTTTGTTGTGTATTTTGTCATAGGTTATTGTCAGTCTCCTTTTTTATTTTTGTATGAGTAACTTGTGAAAAATAAAGCTATAATTCCAACTACTGCCCATTTGTTGTTTATTGGGTGGGATAGAATCAAATAGATAAAAGTTAGAGACGAAATGTGTTTCAAGAGGTTTGTTATAAATAGTGTCTTCATAAAAATATTGGGGTACTAAGTATTAAACTGTTCCCCCATGCGTTAGGTTGAAGATTGTCAATCTTCATCAGAGCAGAAGCCGATGCGACGCTTGGAAGGGGACTCTTCGTCCTCCTCTTCTTCCTCGCCACCAGGCATCGGTACGACCTGCTTCATGACAGGAACCCTAGCCTGCACCAGAGCGTTGAACTGATCGACGGTGATCTCCTCGGTGTCTTCGTCGATCTGAGTCTCGTCGTAGTCACGCATCTCGTGACAGTACTTGCACTTACCAACGCTCGTGAAGAGCGTCTTGATCGGCAGGTGTTGCCCCATCCACTCGATCACTTGCAGGATCAGGAGCGGCAGTACGGTCGGGATGTCTCGACCACAGAGCTGACACTTGAACACGTGTGTGCGTCCCATAGCTACCTCCTGGGCTTCTTGTAGACGTGCCGCTTGACGGTGTCTTCGTCCTCGTACTGAGTGACAGTGACCTCACCCTCGAAGAAGTGACCCTCGTCGTCGTGGTGGTCTTCCTTCACCAGATCAACGACCTCCTCTGCGTCAGAGATTCCATCGAGAATGGTGGTCTTGCCACACTTTTCGCACGGTGCCACGGCTTTGTACAGCTTCATCGCTTGAGCCTCTTTCTCAGGTTTACAAGGTCGTCACGAGTCCAGTGTTTTCCTGGAACCATCACGATACGGATCATGGCAATCACTTCGTCCACCGTAAGGTTTTCAAAGAGCCAATGCCAATGCTTATGGAAATCATCGTCCAGATAGACAATGTTGCGGTGGTCCTTATCAGCGTCGGGATCGCACCGACTCTGAGGTCGGACGTGATGTTTTGTAACATGACGTTTGTTTCTGCGTCCCAATGTTGCCTCCTTATATATCCTTTAATCTCACCTGTATTGGCAAGGATTTGACGAGATAAAGGTGTGATTTTCATAGGCTGGCACCAAACCCAGCTTGTACTCGTATAGTCACCTTGCATAGCTACCCATATCGGCACCTATAAATGGTTTTGTGGGCCGCTTCGCCGCCAAACCTCGTGGGCTTACCTACACCCTCCTAAAAGGTTTAGATGTAACTCTCCACGTGGGATTTGCGTCTACCTATTCCGCCACAATACAGATGAGGTTAAAAGATATATCTCACTGCTCACCCCTGATCGATGGCAGGGGCGAACGGTCAGACCACGAGTACCTTCTCCTTACGGCATTTACCTTACTTGAACCGTACACTCGTGCGGTAGTAGCCATCTGTAACAACAAGCGATACAGTCAGCCCACACTTATATATAAGCACGAAAAAAAACTCACGTCAATAGTGAGGTGTGGGTAACTTATACGATGTAGAGAAATGTGTCAAGGGAGAGAGAAAACAGGGTGGTTAATCCTGTTCAATTAGTTTCTTTAGGTTTTGTTTGTAGTCTGAGATGGCGGAATTATAAAGATCGTTCTTTTTCCAAATGTCAATGAGCATATGTCCGCTGTAAACTTTCTCAAGCTCTTCACTTGTTCTCATCTCTGGCTCCCCTTCCTCTATCAGCCACAGAGCGTAGGATTTGAGGAAGTCTTCAATAAGTTTGTTCCTTCCACGGACAATATCTCTTGCTCTTATTTCACCATTATCAACATGTTGTGCTGCTTCATAGAGAAGGTTGTTTATTGTTTTAACTATCTTCTCAAGACTTTTTGGTTTCATATTATTTTATCTGTTGCCATTCTTTTATTTCTTCCTGAACCACAATCTCTCTTTCTCGTTTTCCACAATTCTTACATGTTCTTTCACTTGAAGGAAACTGTGGTGGGTAAGTTGGATAGATCACATTTGGCGTTGTGTTGTCCCACAGGTGCTCAAATCCATTGTCTTCACATTTGGTCATATTTGTTTTGTTATTCCCACTGCCCCACAGATGATAGGGCCAGCGTGCTGCGCCTCCAGGTGCAGCCTACTGTAAATTGTATCCTCCTAAGAGGAGGGTGGTTAGTCCTGTTCAATTAGTTTCTTTAGGTTTTGTTTGTAAATCTCCAACGGTTGCGCCCATGACCTATCAAATTCAGGTGTTTGACTATAACCTTCCTCTATCACCCATAGAGCGTAGGATTTGCAATTCTCTAGCATTGGTTCAAGCCAAAGCTCTTTGAGAGCAGTATACTCCTGCTCATTAATATCTCGGTCAACTGTTTTATACCTCTCAGCGACCTTGTGTTCAAACTCCTCAATTATCTCTTCAAGACTTTTTGGTTTCATATAGGAGGACGGGGACACTCTACTTCCAAGTGGAGCATCCCCTGATTGTATTCTGCTCGCTCTTTAAAGTGAGCATGTTGGAGCCGGTACGACTTATGAACCTTCTCCATTGACACCACCACCGTAGTGATGGTGTCTAGGAAATGGTTATTATATATATTTACCAATTAGCAAATTCACCATGTAATTCTCGTGCGGCTAGACGATAGGCTAATACAACATTTTTTATGTTTTTGCTTCTTCCCAGATTAAATTGTTTACCATTTTTATAAATAGTAGCTTGCCACTTATTTTTATCTTTTGACCAACTCACTCCTTTATAACCACTCTTATTAGTTTTTGGTCTCCCACGATTACATTGATTTTGTGAATTTGTTGCTTCACGCAGATTACTTCTTCTATTATCTAGCCCGTTTCCATTTATATGGTCGATTTGTTTAGTTTTATTAAACAATAATCTATGCATTTTCTTATGCTTTGCTGTTATGGCATAACCTTTAGAATGTAAATACCAGGTGTGTTTGTTAACATAACTGAAATCTTCATCATCTATAAAACATGGAATAGATGCTTTTATTTTCGGTAATTTAATTGGAATTATTTTCATATATGGAGAGGAGAATAGAGCAAGGATTTGACGATACAGCTTGCTCCGCAGTGTGTTGCGATGCTGAATCGTATAGTCACCTTGCAGAATCATAGATAGGCGTGAAACGACGCCTCGTTTTATTGCAGAAGCATGGAATTAAACCATGTCCTCTCAAGCCGTATTGAGTGTGCTAACTTTGACACTACTTCCGCTTAAGATTCTCTATGATTTGATTAGCGTCTACCTATTCCGCCATCTATTCTCCCAACTGCTCATGAGATGGAAACCGGATGGCTCAATGCTTCCACCCTGAGTCTCACGAGCATGTGGGAGAAGAGGACGCTAGTCCTCAATTAGTTTCTTCATTCTCTTACTACACACGTCACATACACGAAGTACTTTGCGTGCTGCCATTCTTCCAAGCTCGATGAAATAACCTGCTACATAAAGAAGGACACAGACACCAACCAAAACGAAGATAGTTGTTAAAAGTTCCATGATGAAAGACATACTAAATCCCCGTTAACGCTGCGAAGCACGCTTGTGCAACTGTATCAGCGATTCTAGGTAAGATTAGATACTGAATTAAAGCTATCGTTACGATCCCTAGTAGGAAGCCTTTGGTGAAGCTAAACAAATATCGTGGTCTAGGTTCCTTAGCAAAGGATTTGTACTTTACATAGTTACCTTGTTCTTTATTTATTTCCGTCTCGTGAAAATGAGGTTCGGGTTTAATTGGAGGTTTTATGTGTGGCATACATCAAGTATGTTAGCGAACCAGTTAATTGTTTGTTCTGATTGTTTTGAGAGTGGTTTGCCGAGTTTCCAACGAGAACCTCTTAAGAGCTCTCCGTTAATATATGTGGGCATGGTAAGTTCCAATACTTTTTCTGATTGATAGCTCATGTTTAATGATAGTAAAAACTTACTGTTCATTGCCTTCAACACATGTTCAAGTGTGATTGGGTGGCCGAGGATTTTCAGATCGTCTGGACGAAAAGCTTGCTTAGTTCCTTCAACACAAACAATTTCTGGATAATCATGCGCTGTTACACGCAAAACTTCATGGCTCTTCAGTTGAATCCAGCACCCAAAGCTCAACTCCACCGTCTCAGGAACCAGCTCGTGAATCTTGTTTGTTAGCTTTTCTAGGGTTGTCATACTATCTCCTTAGTTTCTTTAATGCTTCGGCTCTCTTGCGTCGTTTCTTTTCTGCTCGCATCATGTTGATCTCGGTTCGTACCTCTTCGGCACTGAACCCATTAGTTATCATCGTGCCTGCGGTATATATCTCCTCGCCGTAAAGTACAATGCCTAGTTCTAATAGGGCGTTGAACATATTACTCCTTTACAATCTTGTAACCGTTCTTCTTTAGAAGCTCAATTGCTTCTTGTGTTGCTGTATCTTCTTTAATGTATTCAATCTCGTTATCTAGGCAGAAGTGCTTAGAGTTTTCTCGTCGTCCTTTTACTGACTTGCATTTGAAAGTTTTGCAAGCGAAACAGACGGCATAGTAGTCGATGTTCCCAGCGTCGATGTCTCCAGCGTAGATGTTCCAAGCGTAGATGTCCCAAGCGTTGATGCCCAAAGCGTCGATGTTCAAAGCGTCGATGTTCCAAGCGGTGATGACTTCAGCGGTAATATCTCTTCTATAACCTTTTGAGTAGATATTATGACACTTGATATCCGCATCTGTTTTGAATCCATCGAAGGCGATTTCGATGTCGTCACCTACTTCAAGTACACCGTTCTTAATAAGAGATTCAGCTTGTTCGTTTGATGTTAGTGTAAGCATATTATAAGTCGTTTTATCGTGAATCTTTCACCACTCTGTCGTGGGTATAATCCGGCAGCTTGTCGTGATCGCGAAGAAACTTCACGATCAGCCAGATTGTAGCCCACGATCAGGGCAGTGAGAGACACACGAGGTGTGTCATATAAATATAGTTAGTAGCACAGCCGCTATGAAGCTGAAGGCCACGCACTGAAGTAATAGTCTTCTGAAGTTGCTAAGGCGACCCCAGTCCTGGGAGTGCTTAGGCTCATAGTCTTCGTTGTCTTCGTTAAGGAGTTCGAAGAACATAATCGTACTGATACATGCTTAGAGCTAAAGCTGGGTTGCATGTGTACTTTCCTTCATTTAATACTCGCTGAACGCGTCTATTGTCTACTTTTAGCCCTCGGCACACCTGTTCTACGCTCCAATGTCTATGATAGTAGAGGAAATGAACGATTTCTATGAAGTAATCACTCTCTTTTTCATCAAAGTCAGGTACTGAACACATTTTGTATTCATCAAATGTACAGTAGTAGTTACAGAATACAACGTGCGGATTAGGTTCTGAGATAAGCATAATAGAATTCTAGGTTTCTGTCAATTGTGCCAATGTGGATAAGTCGCGATCTGGCTTGTTAAAGTAACAACTTTGGCAAAACCACACGATCTTCCTCGTCTTTTTGTTAATGAACGTAATGTTTGAGTGCGCTTTTTGAGGTGATACTTTGCGCCGACAAGCTGGGCAAGTGAAGGTCATACACGTGGCTTGGAAAGATTTTCTTTTGCTGGAATCAGCTGCAGAATCGCCCGTTCTTTGTGGAAGTCATAAAACTTTTTAGCAAGAGACTTTGAGTCAAACTCTTTCCTCCACTCACCATCACCAAAACCGTTGATCTTAACTTTTTTGACGTTGATATCGTTTTCAACAATAAAAGTTGTAACAAGAACATTGAATGAAGGGTCTTTGTGATCAACATGTGTTCCGTTATTCTCTTGTGGTGAGAATTGGGAACGAAACTCGTTGATCTGCGGTTCAATCGTGGTACGACAAGCAGCATTAAACAAACGTCGCTGAGTTAATTGACCAGAGATGCAACGGATATAGCTAAAGTCAGTCCGTGTTCCATCAAATCTTGTTAACTCAAATTGTTTAACATTCCTATTCCTGGGATTCTGTATAACTGTGATAGTTTTGATACCTCCACCTATCTTCTGCTCTGCTCTCGGGTGCCCATCTATAAGTGAGCGGATGAAAATATAATCATCACCCTCTAGTTGTGTATTGAGTTGGTGACTATTAAGTATGGCCTTAGCCTTTTCCTTAAGTTGAGTCTTTGTCATACTAAGTATTTGATTGCTTCTTTAAACTCTATGCCGTGTAGCTTCATTAAGAAAGCTATAACGTCACCACCTGCGTTACAACCATAACAAAAGTAAGAATTCGTATTTGTGTAGATGGTAAATGATGGTGTCTTTTCCTCATGAAATGGACACAAGGCTTTTAATCTATTAGGTGACGTGGTGATGATCTTCTCAAAAGCGTGTAGCTCTTCTATTGGGTTGCTGTGTTTCAAATGTTCAAGCTCCTGAGGTGAGAGGTGATTGTGGTTAGAAGTAGGATAGGTAGCAAACAGACGTTGGAATCTCTTCGCTTGTTGCTCCAGTTCCTTTATTGGGTAAGTGTCAGTTAGATGTGCGAGAACGAGAGTACGGAGAGTTGGGGAGTGGGAAGTTAAAAAGTTGTTATTGAGCTGAGAGACCACATCTCTTTTATACTCGTTAATCTTGTCAGAAAGCTCCCCGTACTTCTCTTGCGCAATTGTTTTTAACCACGGTGGTGGATCACTTAAGAGGTCAGCTACATACTCCCTATGCTCTTGTGTCATAAGGAGGTGTTATAGACCTTAAGATTCTTCCTACGTTCTCCCGATGTGACTTTAGTGTACACAGCAGGATGAGATGAGAGTTGACGGAGGAAGTTCTGACGTGAGAGCGAGTGGTGCCCAGCGTCATCGCACCAAGAACGATAAGCTGTGTATAACTCAGCGTTAGGTGCCCATGTATTGAATGGTGAATCCTTTGGGAGAGTCTGGCACACTTCATCAACAAACAAATAAGCTGGAACAACCATGTGCGTGAACTCCTTCTTCAGTTCAATTGAAGACTGTGGAAATATAAACTCCTGGTTACGCTGAACAAAAGCTGACGCGTGTGTGAGGGCACGCCCAACAATCCCAGGAATCTCCCTTTTAATCTTATGCACAAGATCCTTATCCTGCTCAGGAACTGGAATCGGGTTATTAAAGTGCAAGAAGTGCAACCGGCGTTCAAGCCCATCTACATATTTGAAGTTCGGCAACTGGTTACTTGATACGATGTACTTAGCAAATGGGATGAGAGTGAACGGTGGGGAGTACAGACGTCGTGCCTCAGTAGGACTGCAATCAATTAATGCTTTGAACTTGTCACTAGATATACGAGATGACTCATCTTCATCAAGAATGTTGATGAATGTATTAGAAAGCTCCGCTACTGTGTGATGTTGAGTAGTAAGGCTTTGTAGGGAGTATGAGGATGTGAACTGAGACGGGAAGATGTTTGAGAGTGTTCTCATGAATACTGATTTTCCAGTACGAGGAGCGCCATATAAGTAGAAGGCCGCCGGCTCCTTTGGTTTTGGAAGAAAGAGATATCCAAGTACATCAAAGACAAAAGCCTGAGCTACTGGATCTTTGAATGCTGTTTGCAAGTAATGATCAAAGAACGGTGTGGGCGTAGTGAGCAGAGACGAGTCGAAGGGGAGTTGAAGCAGTGCAAAGTGACTGCGGTCGTGTGGTGTGGGTGTGAAGGTAGTAAGGTCAAACGAGCAATCAGAAAAAACGATGTGTTTTGGTGGCTTGTTAGACTCAAAACGATTCGGACACGCGCGAAAGAACGACTCTTTGATCTCAATAATCTTGTTAGTTGTTGTATTAAGGGTTGGGAAATGGGTGTTGAGGAACTTTTCAATAAACGTTGCTGTTAAACCAAGCTTCGGGTTGCGGTCGGTGAGAAGTAACCAAGCTCCATTTGTGTAAATGTAAAACTGGAGGTCGGAAAGGTTAAACGCGACGTCTGAGTAGGGGAAGATTGAGGATGATGGATCGAGGGGATTTTCAAGTGAAGTGGCAGGATCGAAAAATTGCTCGATGATCTCTTTTTGAGAGATTTGTTTTTTAGCTGCCATATCCTCCTATTCTTCATTTTCAGATATTGATGTCTTTGCCTCCCAGTATTTGAAACGTTGATAACAGGCTTTACAGAGTCCTTGAGAACAATGTCTGCGGTCTGTTCGTTTACAAGATCGGCATTCAGTCCAGTAACGAGACCAAGAGCCTTTTGGGAGGATCTTGAGCATGAAACCATCTGGAATTTTAGCGTACATACAAGCATGGGGTTAGATAAATAAATGGGGATGATTTCAGTATAACAAGGACGAGAAATAGGGGCAATTGTGGATAGTTTTTTGACATAAAAATGTAGGGAGAAAAGTACCGAAGATTCAGCCAAACGGATCATTTCCTGGTCATTTGTACGGAAAATATAAAAGAGAAAAACCTGTACTAATGTCTAGGTTATGCGTTAAGTACATTTGTACCTACTTTGCTAAACTTAGCCAAAATATTGAGCTACACTGCTACGCTCAACGGCTTTACCTTTTTACAAAGAAAAAAAATATTATATATATATAAGCCGAAGCGTTGAGCGTAGCAACGTAGCGATGACTAGTCAGGCTTCCTTCTTTGTTGGTCTCAAGTGCGGGTGTGCTATGATGGGGGTATTGAGAGATCGTAATACCTGCTTACGCAGGCATTGAATATCGTAATACCCACTGCGTGGGCATTGAGCTATGAATAAGGAGGAAGCAAAGTTACAAGGATTGGTGACGCGTTGGCTTCGTGTTGGTGAGGGTAAGGAGTGGATTGAAGGTAAGGGGTGGAGTGGGTGCGGATTTGAGTTGAAGGTTGATAGGGGGAAAAGTAGGATTTCATTTAGTGAGGTGGTGGGGGAGAAGCGGGTTCATCAGGCTCATGAGTTATGGCGCGTGAGGCATGAGTTGTTGAGTCATAAAATTGATGATTCGGGGATAGGTTATAAACCTTTTGATATGGTGGTGATTTGTAGAGGGGGTGCCGGGTACATTATGGGGTTTGAAGGGTGCGGCGCCTGGTTTGTGGATGTGGAGGAAGTTGTGCGCGAGGGGTTTATCGATGGAGATATAGAGAAAGGTGGTAGGAAGGGTGGATCGTTTTCGTTTGAGTGGGTCGAAGGGGTTGGCGAGAGGTTGGAGGGGATTAGGTGGTGAGGAAATAAAAAAACACTAGCCCCCTCGGCTAGTGTTTTTGTTAGATGGTTGGTTGGAAACCTGTTAAGAGGATGAGAATTGAACCTAGCGTTGCTGAGAAGTAGTAAGAGGCTATCAAGGAAGGGTTAAGCTTTATATGCGCGTTGTGGAATGATGAGCGTGTAGATGGAAGGTGGATAAAGCGCTTGAGTGTTAGGGGCATAGGGAGATTGTTAGGTTAGTGTTCCGTTTTGCGCGTACTGCTTAGCACGGAAGGCAAGCCCGTCTTCGTGACCTTGTGCGTAAGAATCCTCGGCGATAGTACGGATCAGGGTGTGGAGGTCGTGAGCCGTTTGTGCAGGGATGTTGTGCTCAGTGAAAAGGTCGTAAAGGGCTGGTTCGTGGGGGAAAGGGATGGAAGGCATAGGGTTGGGGGGTTAAGCATTGTCTTGAAGGTCTTTGAGATAAAGAACATTGTAAAATTTGAAAAACTTATCAAAAGCGTTCTGTGTGTTGGTTGTGCGATAGCATTGGCCATAACGGAAGCCTTCAATGTCTGCGTAAGCATAGATTGATGATTCATTCTGTTGCAGTCTGATTGCTCTCGCAAATTTTTTAGTAGCTTTTAAAGCATCTTTGTTTTCCATATAAGTCGTTTGTTAAGCGGTAAAGCCCGCAAGCGATGGCGCGTAACTGTTAAGGTTATGCGCGCACGTCTGAGGGGGTTAAAGGTTGCAGTTGTTACATGTTTCGCCGTCTTCAGAGAAGATCAGTTCGCCCTCTGATAGAAAGCCCTCAGCTCCACAATTTGGGCAATTGTGCCACTGCTCGAGCTTGTCGCCGTTCATCATAGCGACGTTGTATTCTTCATCAATTAAGAAAAGGTTGTCGCTGTGTGGGTTGTATTCCCAAGTAACGTTATCGCCAAGGAAGTCACAATCGCCTTTAGCGTATTCTTTTAGAAGGTCTGCGAGGATGTAAACTTCACGATAACCGAGTTTTGAAAGGTCTTTCATATAAGTCGTTTACTATTAATATGGTATTATATAGATATAGTATCGGGGTGGGCGCATTTTTCGCTAAAGCTAGTAAAATACCAGGTTTACGATCCTGCGCCCTTTCATCAACTAATTCTAGAATAATATAAATATAGATTTATGTCAACAACAAAGGGGGGCGTGCCTGTGGATAAGTTAGATATAGTGGCAAAAAGACGAGAAGCGCGGGAGCATAGCAGTCGCGGAGGGAAGAAATCTAACGAGAATACAAAACCTACAGAAAGACAAAGAAGGGTTGCAAAGATGTTGATAGAAAACGAAAAAGCAGAGAAACCAAAGACGCAAACGCAAATTCTTAGAGACGCAGGATATGCAGAGGCAACAGCCGCAACAAAGCCGGGTATAGTGGTGGCAAGTCCTGGAGTAAGAAAA
>Ga0208019_1000083_pt1 | contig 45089 bp, 69 predicted proteins | sample CB_VirMetaG_5_FD_184540 | JGI IMG/M metagenome (GOLD analysis project Ga0208019, IMG submission 184540) | Freshwater to marine saline gradient viral communities from Chesapeake Bay - CB_1508_1D Viral MetaG (SPAdes) (version 4) | ecosystem: Environmental > Aquatic > Marine > Coastal | place: USA... | reverse complement strand
GCTTGGCGACTTGCATAAAAAGACCAGCCAAGCCGACCACCGCAGCGGTCAACAAAGCTGGCACCATCTGGGTGAACGGGCTTTCAGGTGGCTTGGCGGTGATCTGCGCCTCTTCGTGGTGCTCCATTGCGAGGCATACAGCCGACCTTTTCTACAGGTTAGTGGTTGCTATGGTGTAGGCGGCCATTGGACATTCCAAGGAAAACCGGCTTGTTGCGGCACCAGTCGCAACGTCTCTCGGTATAGCTGCCATGCAAGCTTGCCATCTAGGTCTAAAGGGCTGTCTGCAAGCTGAGTCCATCCTTAAACGTCTAAGGCGTCCGCAAAATCATGATGTTGCTTCAGCCATAGATAAGCATTTTGCAGTGGGTTATCAATTACCAATGCTGGATCTGGTGCGGCAAGGATGGGGTTACCATCAGCATCAACCTCGCCAGTGTCACGCGGTGCATTTAACGCACCAACACTTAACGAAGCTACGGAGGTTTGGTAAGACCGCTGGTCAATTTCTTGTGAGTCAGACTGTCTTGCCTCAGCGTTAGCGTAAAACTTAACAGCAATAAGAGCATCCGATCCAAGCAGTCGAACAAATTCAATCCGTGCGTATGATTCAGGCAACGGAATGCCAACGGGGGTTGTGGTCAGGCTGAGCTGTAAGGCCATGACGTGTCTCTGTGGAAAAGAAAAAAAAAAGTGGACAGTGGTTATGTCAGTCTAGGGCTCGTCTGTCACATAGCAAGTCAGATAAGCAGTCCAGAGGAGTGAGTGTGATCCTGAGCCGTCAACCCGTATCCTCCACCAGTACTCCGTGGAAGTTCCAGACCCGCTCTTTCCGAAATCTGCGTTAATGGTTGGGGCAGAATAGCTTGCGGGGTTAAATTTTTGGGTTACGTTTGTGTTTTGCATGGATCCGTTATAAGCACCTCTAATGAATCCTGATATTTCCCAAACTGCGTAGTCTGCGTGGTTACTTCCACCGCCTACTTTGGATGCTTTGACAATACCCTCGACGTACATTTGCCGTGAATTTGTGCCATCTTCTCTTCCGACATAGATTGAATTGTTTTTGCTTTCTGTTCTGGTGCCCTGAACCACAGACCCCCCATCAGTTGTTAGATACCGTTGCCCGGAATCGCCTGAATTTGCAGGAGTTACAGCAGTAAGGATTACCTTATAGAACTGTGGATTTTTGTATGTTGAGCTAGTAGTCGCAATTGGTGCAATCGCATGTAATCCTTTGATACCTTGCGTGTTAGCTCTCGTTCCAATCGCTACACTATACAGCGAACTGGATGTTGACTGTAATCCAATTGCTATGGCATAAGTGTCTGTCGCAGAGTTAGAAACCCCGAACGCAAATGAATAACTTCCAGATGAAGTGTTTGAATATCCGTATGAGTGAGCGAAAACGCCTGAAGATGTGTTTTGGCCTCCCATCGCAACTGAATAAGCTGCAGAGGCTATGTTCGACAAACCACCAGGAATTATGGAATAATTGCCACTTGCAACTTGAGTCGCTGCAGTGCGAATCGTTTGAAGATCAACTGCGTAACTACCTCTAGCGTTGCCTCCTGCTGTTGTTCCATCAGGTTCATGAGCAATAAGCGCACCATTGCCTTTTGGGCTTAATACAGCATTGATATTCGTATCGGTTCCACTAGCCTCAAAAATGCTGCTTACAGAATTGCTATATGTGGATTGGCTTTCGGTGAAGTTAGTTAAACCACCGCCGCCACCACCAGCGCCGACCTCCACCATATTGCCACCGCCATCTTTGATATAAAGCTTTCCTGCCGTCTTATCCCACGCCGGTTCAGCCGTGTCAAAATCGACCGCACTCGGCGTAGTAGTGCCGTTGCGGATGACAATCTTGTTTTGGCGCGGCATTAGAAACTGCCTCCATTTATTGAGCTGGTGTTAGAAAGATAATCGGTGCCCACCTCACCCAGCGCCAAATCACTGGTGGTAGGCACTTTGCCTGCAACGGCGCTGCGCTTGAGTTTGATTGTTTGTGCCATGTGGCTAACCCTGTCGGCTATTTAGCCGGGTACGGTGATCAGAAGGTGCCGCCGTCTACCGTGGCTACGGCGATGGTGACGAAGCCATTGCCGGCATCCTTTGTCCAGCTCAGGCTGCTGTTTAGGCGGATCACGCCATCAGTGCCATCGGTGCCGTAGATGTAGCCGGCAGTGCCGCCATTCACGACAGCCACCTTTTCGTCAGTGCTCTCCGAAGGGATATTAAGTGCCGACTTGAAAGCGTTAAAGGTGATCTTTTTCTCGTTTTGGCCAGAGCTTTCGCTGGCGTCATGGACGATCAGCAGGTCAGCAGCGCCGTCTACAGCGCTCATCGTGCTGAGATCATCAATCGCAGGCACCACCGGCAGCTTGGTGGTTGCATCAGTAGCGACGTGAAGCGTGCCGCGATCCGTCGTAATGTGCGGCTCGCCTGCCAGCATCCCTGTTGTGGGAAGGTTGGCCTTGAGACCACGCTTTAGCTGCAGGCGTGCCATAGCTAATTAAAGGTTCCTCCATCCAGTGTAGCTACCCAGTCTGCGTCGTAGTTAGCGTTTGTCTGCTTTAGTAAAATGTTGCCTGGATTACCGCCTACTGGCAATGCTCCGGCAGCAATACCTGATGGACCTTGCGGGCCTTCTGTAATGACCGTAACGACAGTGCTGCTGCCGTTTTCCGTGACGACAACCGTGTTGCTAACGGCACTGACGTTGACTGCTGTCATGCCGTGTAGCCCTCGCTGACGTAAATGATGCCTTCTAAGTAATACTCTTTAAGACCGCTACCGTTGGTAAGCAATACGTCGTAATACGCCTCGTTGGGGAATGACGCAGTTTGTTCATCCGTCAGCGCAATAGCAACCGTACCAGTCGCGCGGTCGGTGTAGGTAACGGCAAAGTCAGCGTATTTTGTGGTCCGCCCTCGGTTCCACGCTTGCGCTTCAACAGTCCAACCTGTCAAATTGATCGCAGTACCACTGCTGTCTTTGAATTGAAGCGTGACACCGTAATCCGCCCGACGCTGCAAGCTGATGTTGTAAGTGCCGGGTGAAATTGCCATGACGCACCTCCTTGGTACAGATTAGCGCCCCTGTCCACGCAGGGCTTTTTTGCCGCGACGTGCTGGGCGACTGTGCTGACCGTAACCCTGCCTTGTGGTTTTGGGTCGTCCGGCTTTGTGCTCAACACGCCCCAGTGCGGTTTTGCTTTTGACTGCCATCAGCTTGCACCTCCTTCAAGAGCGGCAACTTTTGCCTCAAGGGTTTCAATGCGTTCCATCGCTTCCTGCAAAGCCTTGACAGCCTTCATGTAAAGAACGGAGTAGGCAACCGACTTGACTGTTTCTCCGGTATCTTCGTCGTAAACGCGCTCAATAACAAGACCAGGGCTTACTTGCTCAAGCTCTTGGGCAATTACACCAATTTGCTTGCGGGTGGGGTTTGCAATTAGTTCGTATTTGCGGACTCGGATGTTCTTGATGTCATCCCATTGCGAGCTAGCGTCTTCGATGTTCTGCTTTAATTTAACGTCGGAAAGACCCGTATAACGATTATTGGTATTTTCTAAGTCGCCATCACCCATGATGCGAGCATAACCAGCGTTGCCGCCTGCTTCAAACACCCTGATAAGAGAGCTGGCAGTAGAGCTGTACTGAATTTGCCTGCCGGTTTGCGTAAATAAAAAGCCGGAAATAGAGGATGTAGGCGAAACAGTGGTGCCGATATATGTATCTCCAGCATCGTCAATTCTGACTCGCTCCGATGGAGTGCCAGATCCCGTGGGAGTAGTAGAAAAAACTAGTCTAGTTGGCTTGTCTCCGTCACCATGAGTACCATCGGCTTGGGCTTCAATTTTTGCGCACTCTTCATATGTACCGTTTGCATCATTACCTCTAAAAGAAATTACGCCAATTCCGTTTCCATCAGTAATTGACGTGTCATTTCTTCCAAGGATTAGCGCGCCATTATTTGTAGTGTCTCCGACTATTTCGACTGCTGCAACGGACCAGCTTGAAATGCTTGTAGAAGTACCAAGCAATAGTCTGCTGGAGCTATCAATATACGCTGTAGCCGATCCCAATAAAACAGTGCCAGTTTGATCGGGGAATGTGATCGTGCGGTCAGCAGTAGGATCTGTTACTGCAAGAGTGGTTTCAAAGCCATCAGCAGTGGATCCCTCAAAAGTAAGGCTACCAGTTGTTCCAATTTCTAGGTTGCCAGTAACCGTGCCGCCAGACTTAGGCAATGCTGCATTGGCGAGATCGTAAGCACTTTTAACTGCCGTGCTCGATGCAATAGTTGTTGAGCTGGTGGTACTGGTGCTATCGCTTACCTTGCTCTGCAGACTTGCGGGGGTTACAGCACGAGCGGTATCAGAGCCAGTCTGCGTTTCGGCGTTGGTGGCAAGTTCCAGCAAACCTTGAACAGTGGTGCTACCAGCGGGAGTGACGTTCACCCATGCGCTGCCGTTCCAGATCTTGACGCCGTTGGGGGTCAGGCTCGTATCCTGCCAAACTTCACCAGTGCTATTGCCGCTGCTGCCTGCAGGACTTGCGTTGGGAGCAGTTGTGCCTACATGAACCGGACCAACTTTGATGATCGTCGCGCCAGTGCTGTCCTTAAAAAACAGACCGGGACTGGTGATATTGGTGTTAAGCGCAATCTGCCCGTCAGCAATGGCAGTGGTGGGGCGCTTGTTGGCGGTGCTAGTACGAAGGCTCTTATGGGTGGAAGCCATTTCCCTTAACTCCTTGAGGACGGGATTATGGCTTCAGTGTAGCGACTTAGTACTCGCCGTCGTCTAGCGTTACGTCATATTGGTCTAATACAAAAGACAAATCGCGCCAAGCAGTGTAGTAATTACTGCCTTGTATTTTTACAAGTACCTCGCCTGGATTTCCACCAATAGGCACTTCAGGGCCGCTATAGATTAAGCTTTGCGTGCGCTGCATGATCAATAGGTGCCATCGTCAATAATTCCAATGCTCATAATGCCAGTGCCACTTGCTACAACTACTTCAGTTGATCCTCTAACAATCCCGTACGCCGAAGATGTTGCTACCTGAACTCTTCCCCATACGTTCTCGTTGTAATCCTCTTGCGTGGCAATAGAGGAGGCTGAAGGGGAAAGCGCCGCTCCATTAACGAGAACGTCGGCATCCGACACGCCAGCCACTACAGAAGCGAAGTCAAGCAGTTCCCAGTTGGAGCCTTGCCCCAAAGAAACAATCCAATCTCCGGCAGCCAAACTGCCTACAGGGGCAAAACCGCTTCCCGTACCCGCCGTAGTAACGATGTAATAAAGCCCGTTATTGTTATCAGCAGGTGCATTTAATGTGTCTCCAGAATCCAAACCAGCCTGTGTTGAATACTGCGTAACTGTTTCAACCAGGTTTGTAGAGCCGTTATAGGTGCCAGCAAATCGCAGGTTTTCGTTTTGAAGATTGCCGTAGCCGAGATTTAACCAATAGCCATTACTTTCTTCCAGCGTGGCGGCAACACTACCCACCCAGATGTAGGTAGATCGGTCGCTGGGGTTTACCCACCATTGACCAGAAAATTGCGGTACAGGAGCTGTTTGGCTTACTTGAGCGATGCCATTATCAGCAAGCTGTTCGGCGGTAACACTGTTTTCTGCCAGAAAAGCACTGCCAAAAGTTCCTGATGTGATCTTGCTGGCATCAAGATCGGGAATGTCCTCGGAAGCAATAACATCACCAGTTGTAACGTGACCTTGCGCGTCAACAGTTACCTTTGTATAGGTGCCAGCGGTAACACTGTTAAGGTGATTGAGTGTGCCAGCACCGTCAATATTAAGTCCAGTGCCAGGCTGTACAACGCCAACTGTGCCGACCTCGGCAATGGGAAGGTCAGTTGGCTCTAATGCACGGAAGCTGGGCTCTGCATCAACACCAGAAATGGGACCGGCAAATACAGACGCAGCAGCCTGCGTATCAAGCGTGGTAGTTACTTCCGCACTGGTAGAAGTGGGGTAAGCAACGGCAAATGTAATTGGAGTGGAGTCTGTAAAAGTTATCGTCTGAACTGCTTTTGAATCAATCCATTCCGTACCATCCCAGATTTGAGTGAGCCCCGTGTTTGCATTGATCCACTGCTGACCAACAAAATCGCCAGATCCAGACGGATTAGTTGTGTCAACGACAGTCGCGGAATCGTCAGCAAGCTTTGCGCCAGTGACAGCATCGTCAGCGAGGCTGTCGGTTGTGACGTTGCCATCTGCAATTTTTGCAGTGATAACAGCATCGTCAGCAATAGCAGTAGTATCTACTGCTCCAGGGGCAAAGTTAGAAGACGCAATGGTGCCATCAAGAATTTTTGTTGAAGTAATAGCGTCGTCTGCTATCGCCGCAGTACCAAGACCAGCAGCATCAACTTTTACTGTGGTAACTGCGTTGTCAGCGATTTTGTTGGTCGTTACAGCGCCGTCTTCAATACCAGCGGTAGGCGCTACAACTTGCTGAAATGCGCTACCGTCCCAAACTTGGAGATTTTTGCTGGTGCTGTTGACGTAGCCACGGCCTTCAAAATTATCGGCTACAGGTTCAGTGGAGTCGTAAACAATGCTGCTGTCGTCTGCCAGCTTTGCTGCTGTTACGGCATCGTCGGCTAACGCTGTAGTGCCAATCTTTGTTGTACTACTTTGATTGAGCTTGGCGAGGTCGATGCTGCTGTTATCAGCAAGTGTGGCGCCAGCTTCAAACAGGTCTTTGGCCGTGACCTTCTTGGTCTCGCTTGCCGAAATATCTACAATCGGCAAAACGTCGATAGCCGCTACGTCGGCCTCGGCAAGCTGGTTTAGCTGGGTTATCCGCTGGTCAGCCACACGTCAGCTCCAGGAACGGCGAGTCTTCTAGCAGTTTAGTCCGTCAGTTCCGTTAGCAGGAAGTCAAGGCTCTGATTCAACTGTATACGGTCGTCGTCTTCCTTAAGGACGTAGCCGGACGGTTCACCGATCAGCAGTCTAATTTCGCCAGTGGTAACAAAGTCAATCGCGCAGTTGATGACTTGATCCGGTTGTACCTCCACGCCAGTGCGAGTTACCATCGCGTCAAACTCGTAATACACATCTTGTGTGCCGGGATAGTTACCGCTTTCAACTAACTGAAGAAAGCAGCTAAACTCGCTACCTATTTCGGTGCGGTTGATTAGCTGCAGCATCAGCAGAGAATTTTCTGTCAGTCCGCTGTTTTGGGTATTAAAGAGACAGTCAATAGAACCGGAACCACTAATTAGTCCGGCAGAGTACATTCTTTTGAAACGGTCGGACATCGTTGTTGTGTCCAACGCCTCACGATCAGTGTTAAAAGTGAAGCCAGCTACATCACCCAGTACACGCTCCACGCTGCCATAAACACTTACGTCTACTGGGATTGGGTTGCCAGCAAAAGACTCAAGCGGGTACTCCCTTGTGCGGTCGTTATTAACAGCTTCTGAAAAATACTCGAACAACCGGATGCCGCCAATCTCGTTGATATTTGAATAGGCAACTACTTCATTCAATGTTGCACCACCCCCATCAGGCCATGTGGACGTAGGAAGGAAATCCAGTCCCCGTGGGTCGTCAGTGACGATGCGAAGCTGATCGCCAGTTAGCAGGTTTTCAATCGAACCGTCAAAACTAAAACGATTAAGCGTCGTATTGACATCTGCGGGCGACACCTCAGTGCGAAACGCCAGTGTGCTTTTGCGCTTCAGCTTGACTTTGCCGTAATGCCCTAAAAAATACGTCATGCGTCAATCAATTCCCTGAACGGACCATCAACAGTGAACTGCAGCGACACGGATGTAAGCTCTCCAGTGCTTACGGAAATTGATGCGTTTGTAAGGTAAGCGTTGAAAGCAATATCATCTTTAATATCGACTCCAGATCCGGGTTGTGTGCCAGCACGCAGCACAATCGTAACTCGATCATCTTCCGTTACGCCAGCCGTACTGGTTTTCATTACTTTGTTCAAAAACTGATCAAACTGCACACCGGGCTCGGTTGAAGTGGTGCCTTCACGTCTGTAGTACAAAACAGTGGCGCTGCCGGTGGCGCTAACAGCGCCGGGGGTATAGCTCTTAACGGCGGTATCAACGGTCGTGATTTCCAGCAACTCAAGGTTGGTTTCAAGCGACCAATCGCGCAACTTCAATGCCTTGTCTTGGGCCAGTGGTGTTACGCCGCCACTGGTATCCGAGCTTCTTAAATAAAGAGCGCCTGTGCGTCCGGTGTAGAAACCCATATCACAGCCTGTAAGCGTTTAGCAAAAGTCTAGCCGAGTCGTCCATCGACGTAAAACTCGTCAGATCCAATCAAACGCTTAGCGATCAGGGAGCGTCCGTCCGAATCAGTGGGGTGTTCCACAGCCTTGATGGTGGTCTCGCCCTCTTCGTCCATGCTGACTTCAGTAACGCGAAAGACACGTTTGTTTTTGACCGACCGCCCCAGTACAAACAGGGCATCTTCGTAGCTTTTCAAGGCCGGAGCAACACCACCAGAAACAGTGACGTTACTGAACTGCTTAGTACCTTGACCGCCGCGATACACAAAGACTGTATAAGTACCATTCGGCACCTGTTTGGGGAGCGGTGCATTAAGGGCTCCGCCAGCTTCGATCCGCCCGCTGTAGATATTGTTCCACTGATTCATGCCTATTTCCACATAAATGTAAGCGCCAGGGAATACAGGGCTGTCTGTGGGGAATGTTCTAAATTCAATGGCACGACGAATATACCTTTTACTGAGACACAAAAATTTGGCTAGCAAAATTGCCTGTTCTCGCCGTGTTACAAACTGCGATACATCAAGGGTTTCCAGTATGGCTTCATCGGCATCTGTGTCTTTCAGCCGCACTTCCACGCTGGAATTGATCGGGAAAATATCGTTCTTGGTTGTGTCACGAAAAACAGCGGTAACGATAGTGTCTTGAACACTGGCGCCGTAATCAATAAATTCTTCTTTGTATGAGTCTTCAAGGATATTCCCCGATGTAAATAAGGCACTAATTGCAAGCATCGGATCTATAGCGCCAGTAGATCTGTCATAGGGGACGCCAGGCACAAGCGTGTCACAGCCACCAATCTTGGCAAACTCCAGCAAACTGAACGGTGCGGTTTGCGCCCAGAACTCGCGCCAGCTACGTTGGTCGGCAATAACGCCGTCCATATACAGCTTGTTCTTACGACAAAACCGTTTTGTCGTGGCTAACTGCGGCACATCTACAGAATGAATATCGGCGTACTGACCGATGCCGTTTTCGGGATCCAAAACAGTATCTAAGAAAATGTCGGACGCATAACTGGAGGATCCATCAGGACGGCTATTAACTAAAGCACTGATCTCAGAAGTGCTGTTGTATGAATCTGGGTTCAGCGACAACCGCCGAACTTCTTTGCCTTTAGTCACCCAGGCGCTAACGCTGCGAAGACTCTCGGTGGTTGTAGAAGCAAAAACGTGGAGACCTAAGGTGCTAATACCGTTATACAAGGATGGGCCATAGGTGGTCCAGCTCTGCAGCAACTGCTCATTCACTGCTGTAATTGTTATTTCAGGCCCTTGCTCAAAAGAGAATTGGCTTTGGGAGGTTACATCGTAGTTAAACAGATCCCACTCTTTGATGTCATCAGCTGTTTTATTGATGGGCAGTTTATCGGTAAAATTATAAATGTTGCCGTTGAATTGAATAAAAACTTCTTTGTCGCCTGCATTGACGCGGCGGACAGTGCCGTTGGGGTTTAAGTAGCAGTAACGAGTGACGCCTGGTTCGGATTTGGGCTCTAGGACAGGTTCAAGTTTGATTTCCCAAAAGCGTGCTTCCTCCGGGCGAGTAAACGCCGCATTAGCATGGATCAGCTTTAGGTAAGTAAAAATATCCTGCTCATTTGTTCCGCGCACGCAAAATATGTATGGAGTGTCGGTATAGTTTGAAGCACCAGCAAAACGCCAGTACAGGCGGAACATTACTGTTCGGGGTTGATAGCCATTCTGCGAACTGCGATAGTCGTACTCAATTTGATCCGCTCCATACACTTCGGACCTTCCGCTAAGGCGTCGAAAAGCCTTGATTTTTAGTGCTATATCTAGCGCGTGGCACGATGTTGTAGACGCATAGTTTGCTTCTTCAATATGAGCCATGGCTTTCAAGTAAAAAGCCTGACGCTCGTACACGCCTAATGTTTGGACGCGGTTAATTTTATCCGCTAGCGCACTGTTCTGATTTTCAAGTGTTGCGACGCGCTCGTCAATATAGCTAATTGCGCGTTTTGCGTCACCTTTACCAAAGGTACTACCTTGCTGAAAACGCTCATACCTATTGATAACATCACTAAAATTGCCTTGATAGATATACCCAAAAACGTAAGCATTTGACGTGGCGACAGATTCAAGAATTCTCTTATCGCTGTTGAGAGCGACTATTTCAGCATTGTTGTTATTTATTTCTGCTTGTTGATTGCTTATACTTGCGGATACATCTAACCAGTGGCGCACGTCATAGCGGATACTAGGAAATTTACCTTTTCGCTCGCATTGCAATACCGCAAACATTGGAGCGTCGTCTATCTCGGACCCAGAAATACTTACGACTCGAAGAATTACTGAGCCAATCTTAAAACGTGCTCCCGAAAAGATGGCAGACGCCTCCCCGCGTCGAGCCTTAGCTGTTTCTTGGTCGCCAGGCAAGTCTGATTCTCCACGAGCGCGTGGAATTTTGAGGGTAAATTCAGTTCCAACCGGCACCAATGGACGCGAACCGTCACTACGCCAAAAATTACCGGCTCCAGATAGATTTGTATCCACGCTATTTTGCCTTCTCCTACCGTTTTGGTTGAGGCGTAGCGTGTCTACATTGATTGGAATTACAGCAGTAACACCACAGGCTACGCTTGTCGTTGGTGCATAGGCTTGACTAAAACCAAACTCGTCAGTGGTTCCAGCGAGTGTGTTTAGACGGGCAGTTGGACGCTTGACAGATCCAGAGCGGGTTGGATCCTTGAAGTCGTTGCCATTAGCAAGCTGGTTGTAGTGTGTATTGCCGTTAGGCGACCAATACGCCCAGATGTTGCTTTCTACAAAATCACGCAGCGGCAGTTGTCCTAGTGCTGTGCGTTCAATGTCGATTTGTTCAATGCGTCCAGCACCAATCGCCAGCATGAGCTGCATAAACTGGTTGCCGCCAAAACTGAGCACTGCGCTCCAAAGAAGAGCGGTATTAACGCGCACGCCACCTTGGCTATTGTCGGCGGTGTTTGTATAAACCAGCGGGATAGGATCGCCGTAGTTTGCAAGTTCTTGTACGCCGTTAAAACCGAAGCGTGGTGCAAATCGCTGATCACGACTGCGAGCTGCGCCTTTTGTATCAGGAAGTTCTGGACGTGGAGCGAGCAATGCCGCCGCCACCTGAAACAAAATTCCGACAATGGTTAAAACAATCGCTACTGTTCCCGCGTCATTGCGAATATCAAAACCAGTTCCCTCTTTGGGGTCTTCGTAAACAGGTGTTTTGGCAACAAAATCTAAATACTCTTCCTTGGTGATGCCCAGTGCATCAATCAGTTGGTGCTCATACGGCAGTAGCTTGCGGGTCATTTGTTCAGCCTGAAGTACCAGCCGTCGTCTGTCGGTAGTGCGGCGCGGATAACCTTACCGCCTGGACCGATAAACAGAACAGTGTTATCTTCCAATACTGTACCGAGTGCGCCAACCCCCGGACTAGGTAACAGCACCACGGCATGAGGCTCTGGCTCTTGGAGGCGTGTTCCGTTTTTTAGCAGCCACTTGGCGATGAACTTGGGCGGCAGAGTGTCATCGTCATACTCGGCAAAAATTTGACGCAGTTCTGGTCCGTAATCCCAGTAGCCAAGCCGCTTGTGCATTTCAGCGGCAAGGGCGCAACAGTCGATCTGACCGCTTCCGTCTCCGGGTAATGCGCCCCAGGCTCGGGTCAATCCGATGAACTCGTTGGTGTCAATCACTGGAGCGAAATCTGCGAGCTAGTCGGCAGTGGGCCAACATTGCGACGGGTCATGGTCTGACCGGGAAATCTGGCGCCAACGCTATCCATAGCTGAGCGGAAGCGTAGTTCCAGCGTGGTATCTGAGATACCGGCTCCAATGCCTACATAGCGCTCTTCGTAGGAACGCACTACCTCTTCATTCGCATTTAGCCACTGTGTCGTCAGCGTTAAGCGCGTAAGCCGGTTGCCGTCTGCCTGTTCGGCTAGTGCGATTGAAAAATCTTCCGCCGGAAAAAGCACCTGTAACAAGGCGTTGTCTCCGGTTAAGTTCGAGACAGTGCCTTCAGCACGAAAGGGCGCAAACGTGTACGACCTGCGGCCGATCTTTTTGTTGCTGTTTACAAAATAGTTTTGAAATGCGTAACGGTTGTCGTTTTTGTCTACTAGAAAGAAAAATTGGGCGACTCGAATTACAGCAGCCATTATGCAAGCTCTCCAATAAAGCGGATGCGTACTGTACTAAGCCCCTTGATGACGCTTTGTACATCTGGTGCGGCAGCGTAAAACCATTCAATACCAGACGGTATGCGGATAGCATTGCCTACTGCAGTGCTATATCCAGAAAAAAGTGATGTAGGTAGCGCGAAACTTGTCAGCGTACCTTTTTGTCCTAGGTAGTGATCCAAGATTTGATCCAGAACACTACTGCTGATATTTGCAAATTCCAGTTCCAGTTCGTAGCCGGTGGCACGGTTGCCGAAGCTGCGTTTGACGATGGCACCCGAAAGAGCCCGGTACGTTTTGGATGGGAAATCGCCGGGTTTGAAATTGCGGGAGGTTGGCTTTAGTGCTGGGAACGTAGCCATTAGATGCCAACCCTCCTACGGGTTTGTGGGGATTGCTGCAGGCGATCCAAGGTCATGGACATACCGCGTTTGGCGCCATCATTGGCAGCTTGACGACGAGTGGCTGCCATTGCCTGCTCCAGTTGATCGCGGCTGACGTACTCCACACCGCCAATGTTGGTGGATTCAAAGCTCATGTTAAGCACGGGGGAACCACCGGAGCTACCCGGTGCAGCGCCCATTGCAGCACGAAGGTCGTTGGCTGGAACGACACTACCGCCGGTGCCAGGTACAAATAACTCGGGACCGCGTTCACCAACCAAATACGGGGAACCCCCGGTAACAGGACCGCCAGCAGCTCGCTTACGAAAACCGCTTCCAAAACCAAGAAATGACAACACACCTTCTCCGTCTGTACCTGCGAGCATATTTAGACCTGCCATCATAAGAACTTTACCTATAGACATCAGCGCATCACTTAAAAATTGGTTCCAATCTTTTGTTTTGTTAATTACATTATCTAATGCTCCCGTCAATACATCACCAAGACTGGAGCCTATGGCCGCAATCTGCTGTTCAACAAGTTCTGCTTGGTCTTTTGCCTGTTGGATTTTATCCTTTCTATCCTTATCTTTCTTTTGTTGTTCTTCGGTATCTTGCTTAGCTTTGTCCACCGACTTACCTTGTAAAGCAAGTATTTCCTTAATACTAGAAATTTGTCTTTCTAGGGCTTTAGCGACTTCAGATTCAGCAGATAATTTACTTCGCGCAGCCTCAAGTTCTGCAAGACGCAATGTAAGCGTTTCACGCTGTTTTTCTGCGGTAAGTTCGAGTTGCGCAAATTCTTTTGCTAGTTCAGGATTGATCCCTTGATCCAGTAATTCTTGGTATCTGTTCTCAAGCTCCAGTCGGTTAGCAGCTTCTGCGACTAACCTAGAAAGCGAATCAGTAACTTTATCTACTTCTGCGTTTAGCTCTGCCTCTAAGGCTAGCGCGTTTGCTTGTAGGGCTTTGCGTTCGGCTAGTTGATAGTTTAGGGTTGCTTCTGCACTTAGAGATTCTTTAATTTTAGCCGCGTACTGTCTTTGTATATCAAACTGTTTTACTATAGCTTGGGTAATTTTTTGTTGCAGAGGATCGGCAGTTTCGGCCACTTGCAACCTACCTGTTTCAACGGCCAAAGCTTTAAGGGCTTCGTCTTTTTGTTTTGCTATCTTTTCTGCAAGTCGTTCGGCCTCACGTTCGGCGGCAGACTTGCCTTTTCTCTGTGGTCTTAGAGACTCGCCAATAGCTGCTTGAGTAGCTTGGGCGCTTGTTTCTTGCCGCAAAGCAGCACGAATATCGTTTAAATCTTTGCGTAACTGCTGTTCTAATGCTGCGCCGCGTTGGCCTGCGATTTGTTCTGGGGTTCGTCCGACTACCCTGCCCAAAACCTTTTCGATGCGGTCTAAAAACGGTAGTTTAATTAAACTGCCCTCTTGCATTTTTTGGATAAAACGTGCAGCTAACGAAACAGAACTTGCTACCGCAGCTACGATATTTTCCCATGTACTAAGTAACCTATCTGCAAACTGGACTGTTTTACTTTGGGCGACAAGAATGTCAATGTTCCGCTCACTGACAATTTTCAGTAGTGCGGCTTGTGTCTCTGTTGCTCCTACTGCTCGTAACTGAAGTGCCAGTTGTTCTGCCGCTTCATTGCCTATTTGTTTGCGAAGACTAAAAATAGCGTCTAAAGCTTCTTTTTCTCCGATACCTGCTTTGGCGATCGCTTCAAAGGTTTGTGCACCACCAACAGCGCCAAAACCTCTTGCTAATGCTTCACGTGCAGTACCTGTATTAAATTGACTAAAAGTGGATATTAACTCTATAGCTTCATCTTTAGTTATCCGCAGATTTTTAGCTAACTCACTAATATCACCAGCTGTAGTTATAAAAGCAGAACTTGTAGAGAACAGCGTAGCGTTAAGCCCCGACAAACTAACGCTAAGTTTGTCTGTTTGTGCGATAAAGTCGCCTATCGCTGTACCGGCGATGGACAGTGCAAAACCAAATCCTCCGCCAAGTAACCCCCCGGCTAGACCGCCAAGAGCACCGCCGGCGGCTGCGGCCGGTCCTTGTCCAAAAAGTAACGGGAAACCACCGCCAATTAGCGCACTGCTAATTGCACCGCCAGCCCTTCCTCTAAGTCCTGCGCCAGCAGTCGTGCCTGTGGTTATTTCTGGTTGCGCCTTTAAACGCCTCTCTTGTTCCGCCCACCACGCATCACCCTCTCGTTTACGTTTTGCTGCAATAAGCTCAATAGCGTCTAATTCAGCACTAAGTTCTTTTTGTATGGCTGCCAAATCGGCATTATTTTGAATAACACTTAAACGTCTTTCTAGCTCTGCGTTTATACGAATGCCTTTGGCTTGATCGTCTAATAAGTTTTTAATGCGTACGTCTTGATCGGTAAATCCAGCTGGACGTAACGCTAGGGCAGTACCGCCATAGCCCAAATTTTCAGGTTGAGGCCGAGTAGCCTGCTGATACGCAGACAGTGTTTCTGCTTGACGTAAACGTGCCCGGCTAGCAGCATTTGCGGCTTGCGCCCGTAAAGTGAGCGCAATGTCTTCTAATTCGTTTAGTGCTGCGGACCAGCTCTGCTTTAGGTTTAGTGCTCTAGCTGCTGTAGAAGTTTTTAACTCTGTAGCAAGTTCTGCAGCATCTGTAAAAAAAGTATTCCAGCTCTGCTTTAGGTTTAGTGCTCTAGCTGCTGTAGAAGTTTTTAACTCTGTAGCAAGTTCTGCAGCATCTGTAAAAAAAGTATTCCAGCTCTGCTTTAGGTTTAGTGCTTTAGCCGCTGTAGAGGTATTGAGTTCTGTAGCAAGGTCAGCTGCCTCATTAAAAAATGTTGTCCAACTTTGTTGAATTTCTCTACTGCGTACAAATGCAGGAGGTAAAGCAGGCATCTGCTGCCCGTAGCCGGCATTAGTTGTTGGAATTATTTGACGCTGCGCGGCTGTTTCGGCGGCTTCGATATTGCGGATAAGCCGCAGGCGTTCCTGTAGACCGGCGTTTAATTCTCTCGTAGCCTTAACGTAGTCTTTAGCGGCCGTTACCGCTTCTTCGGTACCTAAAACAACTTTATTGAAGTTAGTTGCTGCTTCTGCGACAACGCTTTTTAAGTTGTTTAAACTTTTAGGTAATAAATTAGCGACACCCGCAAAACCTGAGTTAAGCGAATCTATTGCATCTCCTGTAGTTTTAATTTGGTTTTGAAGACGCTTGAGTTCTTGAGCGCCGCGTACTGCGATTTCAATATCGGCTCTGTAAGCCACGGCGCTGCGTCACACTCTGGTACTTCAGTTTAAGGGACAAAAAAGCCGCCGGGTTAGCGGCGGCGGCGGGCTTTTTCCATCTCCTTCTGCTGGTCCTCGTTGAGGATGCTGAAGTAAGCGCTCCAGCCGAGTAATTCCTCGGCAGTCATTGTGGTGCGAACCTCGGTAAGGGTTAGGCCCAACTCCTTGGCGACGCCAAATTGGAGCATGAGCCAGTTGTCCTTGCGCAGTTCGGCGCTCAGGATTTTGGGTCGATCGGCTCGGCGTCGTCGGTCAGGATTGCCAGCATCAACGCTTGGAGATCCTTGTCCTTCACTTCGTTTTTAAGTACATCCAACTCGCCGACGCTGAACAGCTTGGAACCAGTCTCGTCCAGTGCTTTGGCGATCAGTAGTTGGAGTGCGAAGGCGTTGGCGTCGTCGGACTTGGCTTGCTTTTGGGCGCGTTCGCGCTCAGCCATCGTCAGCGGTGCCACCCACATTTCAAATGTGCTGCCGTCGGACAACTCGACGACCTTCTTTACAGGCTCCAGGTTCGCTGCTTTACGCAGGCGATCAATGGCGCGGACTGGAATTGAGGCAGGCATAAAATCCTGTTTGTTTGGATCTACTGTAGCGGACTAGACACAAAAAAACCCCGGCGGTTAAGCCGGGGCTGCTGAACTGGCTACGGCAGAACCTTATCAGGCAGTCTTAACCAGGTCGAAGGTAGGAGTAGAGCTGGGACGGAAGTTGATGGCCACAGCAATGGCATCGTCAGGGTTGATGGTCAGGCTGGCCGAAGTCAGCACGATGGGCATTGCAATAGAACGGCTGAGAGTTTCGCTCACGCTGCCGCCGCTGAACACGCGGTCCACGTACAGCTTGACGTAGGCACCTGTCTGGTTGCGCTGGATGATGTCGTTGATCATCCGGTTGGCGAAGTTCTCGTCGTCAGTGGTGAAGTACACGGTGGTGGAACCAGTGCCTTCAGCAAAGCCGGCCACATAGCTGCGGAAAGGCGCAAACTGTGCAGCGTCTTGGCCGATCGTAGTTACGTCGATTTCAGTACGGGTAATCTCAAAAGTCCACTCACGCACCTGGCCGACAACCTCGTAGTCGGCATAAGCAACCTCGAAGTAGTTGTTGCCGGTTGCGGTGCCGTCGTCGGTGATGTCCACGGCGGAACCGCCATCGGTTGCAGACACCTGCAGCGCACCAGTGGCAGCGGTGTAGCTGATGACGTAGTAGGTGGTTCCTGCAGTCAGACCTGCGGGAAGTGTGCCGCTAGGAGATGCGCCAGCGCTGTTTTGCACGCTGAATTTGACGGGATCGCCGACTTGGAAGCCGTAGAAGGTTTCGACGGTGATCGTGTCAGTGGCGATATTGACGCCGGATTCACCGAAAGTGCCGGTGGTGCCAGCGGGCTTGTAGTAGAAGGCACCGGAAGTGCCCGTGATGACGGTCGCGGTCATGGGAAGTAAGTCAAGTGGGGCGGGCACTGCCCGGCTTAATACAGGTTAGCGCCTATCACTAACCATCACCTACGACAGCACAGTTGCAACATAAGAAGCATCAAGCCGGCCCACAAAATGGGGAGCGCTGTCTGTTGCCGTAAATGATGGTCCGTTAATTTCACCTACACGAAAATAAACACCCGTATTTGTTTTTGCTGTTTCGTTAAGAGTAGTCAACACATTTACAGCCGCAGTCAAAAGTGTCTGGTTGCGGGCTGGGCCACGTCCCTTTTCCGTAAAAACGCGGATAACAATCGCACCACGGGCGTTGTCCACACTGCCGGTAAGTGTGGCCTCGTTGGTAATACCGAAAGTAACATTGACGCGAACGTATTCAGTAGTGGTGTTAGGTGGGACCGCCGTGATGTTGTCGAAGTACACAGGCACCGCCGGCACTAATGCGCCAAACGCTGCAAGCAGCGGGTTTTCGACGGCGGCGCGAATAGCTTGGTAGTTCATAGTCGGACTCTACCTAGCTCTGCATCAAGTTCAATCCTTATTCGTCTGTCGATAGCGCCGCCTCGTACATAAGTTGTGTACCAATCAAGCGGAGCGGTACTGCGGTTAGGTCCTTCATCGTCGCCTACAAGGTCTCCACGGTATCCGCTTACACGTGTACCTCGATCGTATTCTTTTAAGGGAGGTGTACCTGGATCTATAAAATAACCCTCAACTAGATCACGTGCTTCATCCGCATACGGCGAAAAATTAGAGATTGTGTATTTAATGTCATCAAACGCAAAACCACGACCGCTAAGCAACGGTGCGGGTACTCGTTGAGGCAAACCGGGCGAACCACTTCCAGCCGTACGCCTTCCATCTGTTGTTTCTATCTGCCAAGAATTAGAAAATTTACCCGTCCACACAGGACCAGCTTCCTGCAGATCGACGACAATTTCTTCTGCGGCACGTGCAGGTCCTCGGCTAAACGCAGCAACTGCAATGCGGTCAATGTTTTCAGCTAAACGATCTAGCTCGTTTAGGAATCCGCGATTGCGTGCCATTACTGGGGCCTCACGATTAGAGAGTGGTAAACCGGGTTATCGCCGCGATAGGTGGTGATGGCGATGATCTTGGCCTCGCGTGTTGCTCCAGCTTGGGTGTACTGGATGCGATCTGCCTCGGTTGGGTAGTACGTGCCAAGCTCGCTAGCGCCAATGATGACCTTGAGGTCAGTTGTTTGGTACAGACCTTCGGCTTCGCGGGGGCTAATCCTCGTGATAACGGCTTTGACCGTCACAGAGGTGTCGGAGCCGTAGACCTCGCCTGTAGTTGGATCGTAAGTGCGTGGTGTGTACGTTTTGATGTACGTAATGTTTTGGCCCCAGTCAGATAAGACTGCTTGGGGGATTGGGCCAAAAGTAGTGTCGATTAAGCCCATATCACCCTCGGAATAGGCGGACGGCGTAGTTGGCGGCGCCGCCCATGCAATAAGGGCCGAGGTAGGTCTGGAGCCAGGGGTATACGTCGAAGACGTTGTTGATCACGCCGCTGGTTTGACTGGTCTTGTTGTATTTGACCTTGAGTTCGCCCAGCTCCACCTCGTCGTAGATGCCGGTCGTGCCGGTGTTGCCGGTGATGGCGTCGGTGTCGTTGGCGAGGGCTCGTGCCAGTTCGTAGGTGGCGACTTCAATGCCGACTGGAATCAGCGTGCAGGCAAGTTCGATGCCGTCGACCTTGTAGTCCTCGCGTGGCCACTTCAGTGCCTGAGTTTCGCTGCAACGGTCGCCGTAAAAGCTCAGTGCGTCGATCCAGCGGGTGGCGGAAATCAGAGCGCGGTTTTTCTGGTCGTTGGTCTTGTCGTCCCAGCTGGCGGAATCCGGCGTTGTCTCGAAGTAGGCGTCAGCGTCTGCCAGCGTCACATACGAGTTGGCCGAAGCCCCACCCAGAGTGGCGTCAATGACAGCGGCCACGGCTTAGTACATCCTTTGTTTGAGTCTAGCGCCAGTGCGAGATTTCCTCTGTTTGGGTGGATCGCTTAAAACCATCGAGTGGTAAACCTTGGCGCCAAACATCTCTAGTTCAGCTTGCGCTTCGGCATGAACGCCGTAAGGAACGTCAACAAAGCTGCGACAGTTATCCTGTAGTACGAAGAGGCGAACTCGTTTCATGACTCCGCGTAGAAGTTCCAGTGTTGAGGCCAGCGTAGAGCCGGTCACTCAAGTCGCACAAGAGAAGGTCGACACTTCCAAACCGAGGAAGTGGGCTGATGTAGCCAAGGAGGTGAAGGCGCTGCGCGAGAAAGGTGCCAACGTGCCTGAAATATGCGAGAAGTTGCAGGTTTCCTATGTGCTTGTGAACCAGCTCATCCTGCAGTCGTACAAGATGGCGATTGACTCGGAAGCTGTGTTCCAGCGGCAGGAGGAGATGCGGCTTCAAGGCTGAGCCTGATCTATACGTGTTTCCACGTCTGCCGCAGCAAGATTTTTGATGTGGTTGAAGCGCTGATTTTGTATTTCAGCCCCAAACGCTCTAGGTATCCTGGTTCGCGGTCTGTTTCAGCCCGTAGAGCCAGGACTTTTTCTGTGGTCATTTTTGCCAAGTGCGTGAGCTGCTCTCCGTAGCGCGTAGGCGGTTTCGGGCTTAGTCCTGTGGCGTAAGAGTGCTTCATATTTTCTGTTTGTGTTACATATTCAAGATTTTCTAAGCGGTTATCGGTTTTGTCGCCGTTTTTGTGGTTCGTCACCATGCCCTCTGGGCGCGGTCCCACCCAAGCCTCTAACACAAGTAAATGGACCATCCGAGTCCGAAAGCCTTTGTCTGTTTTTACGTTGACCTGTCTGTAGCCCTGCGTGTGGTTGGTTTGCTTTAGGGGAAAAGGCTCAAAGCGATGGTGGCTGTAAATCTGTCCGTCTTGTGTGGCGCTGTAGCCAATAACGGAAGGTATGCGGCGCATATTCATGAAAAAAGGGCCTCCGTAGAGGCCCTTATCATACCGCGAACAAAGCGGTTTATGAGTACACCGTTTGGTCGAAGGGTGTATTAACGAGCAGGCGGGTGATGGGCACCATCTTGGTGGTGCTGTACACCAGATTCCAGTTGCCGGTGGTGGCCAGACCAGCGTTGGTCGGGTTGTCGGTGGCGTTGGCGTACTTGGTGCCAGTCACGTGATAGCCGTAGTGGTAATCCACGGCGATCACATCCTGCATGGAAAGGATGTTGCGGTCGGCAGCAAGGCGCAGATCCTGTTGGATGCCTTCGGAAACGACGCCAGACTTGAACAGGTAGACGGGGTACTTCACCAGATGGGTGGCGGTACCGCCGGTCAGGTAGCTCAGTTGGTCGTCGATCACCACGCGGAGACCAGCAAAGGTCGCCACTTCAGGTTGGCCGACGCCCACGCCGCCACCACCCCAAGTCACGGCGCCAGCGGCGGCCAGTGCGGAGGTGCTGAAGGTCAGCATCCCGATCTGTTGCAGGTAATAAGCAACAGCCGAGTGCATGGCGATGGTGTCGAGTTCCTCGCCGCGCTCGCCAAGCTCGTTCTTGGCCTTGATCACGTTGGCAGCCGAGATGTAGTTTGCCTCGGTTGCGCTAGTGGTGCCAGTCACGTCAACTTGGTTGGGGCCAAGCACGCCAGCGCCGGAGATACCGCCGAAAAGACCCAGCAGCTGGTTCTTCAGGGTGGTGGTCTTCAGCTTGTTGATGGCGGCGGTCAGCTGGTTGCGGACGTGAGCAAGGGGATCGGCGCCGGAGCCGAGCTTGCTGAGATCGTCTGCAGCGTAGGCAAAGCCACGGTGCAGGATCGTCATGATTTGCTCGTCTGCGGTGGACTTTTGAGGAGTCAGATAACCAGCGCCAGAGGTGCCCCAAGCAGCCGAGGAGAGGATTTGCTCTTCGGTGGGGTTGATGGGGTCGAAGAAAGGCACGCGGACGCGGGTGCCGCCGGCACGTGCGTCAAGAGCAGCGTTGCGCTGCACAATGCCGCTCTGAATCCACTTCGATTGCTCGAAGATGCCTTCAGAGGTGTATTGCAGGAATTCCGGGCGAGCGACAAGATCGCTCAAAAAAGTACCGCCGGAATAGTTTTCGGAGATGGCAGCCATTGTGGGCTCCTAGGTGGGTTTGCGGAGGTCGCCCCACAGGGGCTAGTTGAGACCGGCTTCTGCCTTTAACAACCTGGCTTTGTCGGGATCGCTCGCCAACATCATCATTTGCTGAGTGATGTTCCAGCTGTCCTTAGACCAGGGGTTGGTTTGGCCGGGAAGGGCGGTGGCGCGGGCACTACCCGTGACACCCATGCCGGAACGGTTCGTAGCTGCAAAATGATGCTCGTAACCGCTGCCGGGGTTTTTCAAGTTGGTGATGTATTCACCAACTGGAACTTCGACGCCGCCGACAACAGCCACAGGCTGACCATCTTTGGCGCGTAGGTTCTCCTGAAGTAAACGATACAGCTGATCTGGTGCCAATGCACCAGCCTGCGAGAGTTGTGCAATCGCGGCGGATTTTACTTGCTCTTGTGTAAATCCTTGGCGAACTTGCTCAATCTCGGATTCTTTTGCAGCAAGTTGTTGCTTGAGTTCAGCAACAGTTTCTTGGGCTTGTTCCCATAGAGTTTTGAATTCGCCTGACTCGGCCAATTTGGCGGTTTGGGCGGATTCTTGTGCAATGCGTAGTTCTTCGATCTGTTTCTGTAGGTTTTCGCGGTTTTCGCGGTCCTTGCGACGTTCAGCGATCAACTCTTGGTTTTTCGCACGTAACGCTTCAAGTTGGGAGGCCAGATCGGAGCTTTCAGCCACAGGCTGAGGGGCAGTGGGCTCCACAGGAGTAACCGCTGCTTGCTGTTCTTCGGGCACAGTTATGTGTTACTTGGACGTTTCTAGGTTAGCAGTTAAGAGTTGAGTTCTTCTTCGCGGCGCTCCATGTCCTCGTCGCCGGTGTTTTCTGCGCTCTCCGGCAATGCCAAGGCGTTTTCAGTTGATGCCTCCAGCTCGTCTTCGATGTTGATGTTGTCGGGCAGGATTTCACCGCGACGCAGGATCTCCAGCAGCATCTGATCGCTGATTTTGCCCATTTGGTTGAGCTGAGCCAATACGGACACGTCTTGGCCGATCAGGCGGTAGTAGTCGAAGTCGCGGTCGATTGTGATTTCTGGGGGTTCCATGCCCACGTATTGGGCGGCAAAACCGAAGGCTTGGTTGAGGGCGCTTTCCAGTTCTTGGCTGATGATGGAAAGAACGCTGTTGCTTTGGGCTTGGTCGATACGCTTGGCCTCGGCAGACTCAGCGACAAATTTCTGTCCGAACAACTTGGTGACGCCAAGTGTGGACATCTGACCCTCCAGTGACTGGAGTTCTTGCATTTGCGCGTCGAAGCTGGTGGCGTCTGCCTGCACGTAATACGCCTTGTTGCCCGGTTGCATGGCGATGGCGTAGTTCACGCCCATCGTTGCGGAACCAGTCGTGTCGTCCCAGCCCTCTAAAACGAGGGTGGGCATGGCCGCGATGTGGAGCGCGTGGATGAGATCCGCTTGGCGTTGGTAATGCGTGATGTTCAGATTGGCGATATCCAGCAGCGGGGGCTGGGAGCGCAACATCCCTCGGCGGTTGCTGTAGATCGGCACTACCGGGATCTCGGCGAGGCTGTAGTCGCCGGTTTCGCTGAACTCAACTACGTCCTGACCGAGGGTGTAAAGGTCGTAGCGGCCGGGGTAGATCACCCGCATTTGCTCGATCTGTTCTTCGCCAAACTCGTTCAACGGGCGGGTGGTGTACTCGTGGATGCGAATTTGAGTGAGAGGAGAGCCAGGCATTGTGCTCTCTTGGCGCCAGCCCCAGATTTGGGGGGCGTCGATATGCACGAAGTAGGGGCGGCGACCTTGGGCGCGTTCCTCAGCAAGATTTCGCGCTCCCATTGCTGCGGGGTAGTCCACCAAAATGGCGCTGTGGCCAAAGGTGAGGCTGCTGACAAGAGCGCGGCGGGCATATTCGTTGATGTTGGAGCCGAGTCCGTCAATATCTTGCGCAAGTTCCAGCCAGTAGGGGTCGCCCTCGATATGGATGGGTTTGCGGAGGATGGCGCCGGCGGCAGTCTCGATTAGGCGGCTGGTGTACGGGCTGAGGACGCTGCGGTCTACGCGGGTTTGATAGGCGTCGTCATCTTCGCGGGGTTCTTGCGGTAGGTATGTCTCGCTCAGATCGCGGATATAGTTCGTGCCTCTGGTGACTGCAGCCATCACGCTCCAGTCGGCCATCATTGCGATGACATCTAGGCTGCGAACGAACGGGGATTCGCTGACTACAGCTCCAGTCGGTGGGATATTGGCGCTGTAGACCACGGCTAGGCTCCTACTTTGTACCTATTTTGGCACTTAATCATCGTCTTCTTCCTCGTCGTCGGGATCTGCGATGGGAACTAAAACTTCAATGCCTTGAGCAAGCATTGCAACAAACCCACCCAGAATCGCCGGGTTTTGGGGTGATTTGAAAACAAAAGTGGCGTGGGTAAGGCCGTCTTCAGCGTCAATTTCGATGTGAACACAGCCTCCGTTGACCGTTTGGATTGCCATTAGCCGTGATAAGCAACCCCGATGTGTGGAACAATGCTAGGTGTGCCAGAGCTGATGGAAGCGACACGCATACGGATGCGGTTAGAGGGTTTTCCGGTATAGAAGTAAATGTAGGAACCGTTTGAGTTAATAGTTTTGCTGGTATCGAGTTCGTACCAGGTATTACCGCCGTTGAAGTTGGTCTCGAAGGCCAGGGTGAAGTTGGCGCCGCCGGTAACTGTTGCGGCGAAAGTGAATTCGCTGCTGTCGGCGTGGACTTCCATCGAGTCGTCTACAGCTGTGAGTGGAGTGGACTCGTGGTACTCCACTAAGTTGGTGCCGTGGGCGATAGTTAAGGCCATTATTTCCTCCGTTTTTTGACGGTTTTGGCGGCTGCTTTGAAGGCAGCGGCGGTTGGGGCACCCTTAGTGCCGGGTTTGCGCATTTTTTCGCCACTTCCGGCGGCAATGCGCTTGCGTTTTGCCTGGATGTTGCTGTACAGGCCGCGTTTTGCCATTATTTTTTCCTCTTTTTCTTGCCCGAGCTGGACTTAAGTGCGCCAGATTTATATTCGGACATTACTTTTTCTACCTTTTTCTTGCCTTTTTTAGGTTTGTCCTTGTCGCTGTAGTGTCCGGGCATAGGATTCCAGCTGCTTACCACACACGATAGGACGTTTTACCGAGGCTCTCGGGCTTGGCAAGGTTGAAAGTTTGTAGGCACAGGTAGCCAAGAGCATCGAAAGCATGATCGACGCCGAGATTCTTATTGGGGAGGCCGGTTCCTGGGGCATAGGTAAGAGTGCGTAAGGATTTGATCAACTCCTTGCATTTTGGGTTGATAAAGAGACGGCGGGTTCCAGATGCGTCGAGCAGTGCTGTGTTGACGCAGGTGATCTTGTCGCGGATTTTCCACGGATTTCGGGGGCTGGAAACTGTGAAGCCGCTTTTGCGGAGGATGTTGTGGTCGGTGGCGCCGACGCCGCTGGTTTTGCGGGCACCACCTGTTGGGTCCGGGCAAGCAATAATCCGGCGCTCCACGCCGTAGCGGGACTGGATTTCTTCGCATAAATCCCAGGTGGTGGCGCCGCCGGTCATGATGATTTCGTCGAAGACCCAGAGCACGTCGCCTTTTTTGACTGCGCAGACCGCGCTCATTGGGTCCACGTTGAAGTCCACCCCAATCAGCAGGGGTAGTACGGCAAGGTCTTGGACCGTTTTGTCGATGTTTTCGTCCGAGAAGCTGATGGCGACGAGGCCGCTGAGGTTTTCGAAGCTGGCTTCGAATTCTTGGCGGAAGGTGCGGGGGTCGAGTTGGGCGCGGGCAGCCTCAATTTCTTCCGGTGGGACGTTATCGCCGTCGATTGTGGTGAATTGCCACCGTTGCCAGTCCTTGTCACCTTCCTCGCAATAGCACCAGAGGTCGTAGAACCAGCTGGCGGTGCCATCCGGGGTGGAGATGAATAATGCCCAGCCTTGTTTGTCGGCGAGGGCGGGGCGGATCACCTCGAACCAGACCTCCACGTCCATAAATGCGGCTTCGTCCAGCACCACGCCAGCCAAACTGCGGCCGCGCAACGCCATTGCGTTTTCAGTGCCCTTTAACTCGATCGTCGAGCCGTTTACTAGCTCGATCTTGAGGTCGGTTTCGTTTTTTGCCTTGATCCAAGCCTTTGGGACAAGGCGTTTCATTACCTTCCAGGCGATATCTTTCGCCATCCGGTAGGTGGGGGCGGCATAGAAAAAAGTTTCGCCCGGCCTTTCGATCGCCCCACGCAATAACTCGATACATGACAGGTAACTTTTGCCGAATCGGCGGCCGGCTACCAATACTCTGAAGCGTTTTCGGCTGGAGAAAACTTCGCCTTGCGCGTAGCGAAGGGTGAGTGCTCCAGCAGCGTCGGGCATTTTTGATGTAGGTGGGTACTTTCTAGGGTATTACAGGAATCGAACCCCTGCCCCGGTGTAGTACAGAAGAAGAAATTGAGGGTATGTCAGTAGGTTCCCTGGGTGGCGTCCCGCGTTGGGCAGCGCCGAACCCTACCCCCTAGTGCAGTTGTACTAGCTCGCGAGCAGCCGTCGGACCGTGGTGCGCGAGCAGCCGAGGCGATCGGCGATCGCCTGCTGTGTCATGCCGTTGCGACGCCAACGGCGCGCGCGTTGTTGCCGTGACTCGCTAGCCCACAGCAGGACTAGCAGCGGTAGAAGGATCAGCGCCAGCAGGATTGCGGCGGCGGTGGTGATGGTGGCCATGGTGTGGCGTGTTGTACTCTCGTAGTGTAGCACAGCAGGCCCGCTAGGCGGGCCATACTGTAATACTCTGTAACATCAGCAGAGCTTATCTGCCGAGTACAACCAGCCGGCATTCGGCAGCCGATCGGCCGGCAGACTCACATCGATCTAGCAGCGTGTCAGTTCTCGGTGTTGAGAATCCCCACGCAAGCGTGGCGGCTACAAAAGCCAGGAACACAGGGGGGCGAAGTAGGAAGGCGAGCATGGTGGGAAGCGTGGTGAGCTTCCCCGTATTGTAGCACAGGATCGCCGGCTGCCTAGACCTGGCGCCGATCCTCCACGGTGATCTGTAGGGTCGGCGCTGCTGCAGCCTGGGCTTCCGGTGCGACTTCGCCAACCACTGCACCGAGGTCTCGCATCAGCAGCTGAGCGCTGCCGATCTGGCCCTTCCGGATCGCGGCGTCGATTGCGCGCATGCGCATAGCCTGCAAACGTGAAACTATACTCTCGCGATCCTTGCTCCAATCCTCCTCATTCCACCTTTTGACCTCATCCCAATCTCTCCAAGCTGTAACTTCGCCGATACCTTCACGATCAGCATGATCCAGCACAAGCTGACGCACCGGCAAACCAGTCAACTGCCGCTTATAAAGTCGCTTCCGGCGCTCTTCAATCACGGCATTAGGGTTCCGCTTGCCGTAGGGTCGGGGCTTATTTGTTACAGCTTCCGGCGCAATCTCCGGTGCTTCGTTGTTAGCTTCCGGATTGTCCGACATTGTTAGATTCTGCGGCCGTTTGATTCAATACTAGCGCCACCACTGCGGCACAATAAAAAAGCACCGCCGAAGCGGTGCGGACTGAGCGAAGCGAAGGCCGCTCAGTAAGACGGCAAGACAAAAGCAACGGTGCACGATCCGACCGGGCGAAGCTCAAACCCTTCGCCGTGCTCAAACGTCCGGCACCGGCAGCCGGTCAGACCTAACGCAGCCTTGGCAGCCGTTACGATCTGGCGGCGGCTGGCATCCTGTGGCAGTGCCAGCTGATCACGCCGCACCCAGCTGTAATTGGCTTCGCCGCCGAAGGTATCGGTCAGCTCTACATCCCAAACGGTGAGAGTCTTAAGCATCGCTCAGAACCCCACAACGTAGGTATCGGAATCAATGCTGTGACAGGTGAGAGCCTGCCATTCCAGGTCGGCCTTAGTGGCAGCCCGAAGTGCGGCAGTTATGGGTCCCTCCTGGAAAGTGGCAGAACCACGCCAGGTAGTGTCAGAGTCTCGCTTGATGCTGGCAAACCAGCGAGAGCCACGGCCGCCAGCGGTCGGGCCTGAGTAGCGAACCACCGCACAAGCCCGAGAGCCGTCTACGTGGGTTCCGGTCCAATGGAAAGTGTGAGCCATGGTTTGAGCCTTAGGGTGGGGTCTCGTGAAATACAATACAGCAGCACGCGCCACTAGGCAAGTGCCGGCGCCAGGGCATCGCCGGAACCATCAGGCCACGGGTAAGATTCGCGGCGCCATTCCTGATCCGCTGGCAGCAGTGCCAATCCGGTAAGGTCCGCAAGGTCTGAGCGTGTCAGCGCTTCAGCGGCGTCGCGGAAGTTGAAACTCGGGCCGTCGCTCTCGTGCTGGCAGCACCAGGGCAAGCGATCCGCGACGGTGTGCCAGAGCTCTCCTATGGCATCATCGCTTACTCGCTCCAGCTGCTCATCGGCCCAGTAGCGGTCGGCGTCATCCGGCGCGAACTCCTGCAGCGCCTTTTCAACCACGCCGCGCCATTCAGCCATGGCCCAATTCTCCCATGCTTCGGCTTCGTGCTCGGATTCGAGTTCGCTCCAATCCGACTCATCAGCGACGCAGTAGTCTGCCAAGCTGGCGGCCCACTCATCAGCACACCGCAGCGCCGCGGCGTCGCTCTCGTGAATTAACCATAGTTCATACCAACCGCAGGCCCAATGGCCGAAGCTATGGGCGCCGCTCTCATCGTGCTGCGCTAGTCGCTCCAGCTCGGCACTAATCACGCGCCAGTTGGAGAGGGTGAGAGCGTCGCTAGTGTCGCGGCCGTTGCTGATAGGTGCGATGTAGAAGGCGCTCAGATCAGCACCGCAGTAGTTGCCGGTGCTGCCAAACGCGGGATCCGCTGAGCTCCAGCGCTCCAGATTCTCGGGTGTGTAGAGGTCGGCCATGGGTGGGCTTCGACTGAACTTCACCACAATACTACATCAGAGCCAGCTGGCAAGACTAGCGGCCCGTGCTACTGTCGCAGGGTATCCCCAACCCATAGGGAACCATGACCACACAATCACGCAGCCTCCGGCTCGCTGATCAGCTGAGCGCCAACCCTTACGCGTGGCCTGGCGGCTATCCGCTATTCGGCGTGTTTCACGATGGCGGCGCCTGCTGCGCAGCTTGTGCCAAGACTGAGCGCGAATCGATCGGAACCACTACCGGCCGCGACGGCTGGGGATTGGTGGCGATCGACGCGAATTGGGAGGATCCTGAGCTTTTGTGTGACTGCTGCAGCCGTCGCATCGAGTCCGCCTACGCGGAGCCGCAAGAATGACAGGCGGACAATGGGCAACGCAGCGCGAACGCAAGCGTTCCAGGGATGAGGCACGAGAGGCTAAGCGCCGGCTGCAAATCGAGTGGGCAGACAAGCTATGGCTAGCTCAGCACCACCCCTGCGGGGATGAGGTGCTGGCCTGGCTTAGCGAGAACCGTGCGGAAGCCTCAAAAATAGGTTCGAGCCGGTGGCACCTTGAAACGTTGCCGGACCTCCACCAGCGCCAGCAACAGCTGCGACAGGCTGCAGCGTTCCAGGAAGTGCTTGATCGTGCCAAGGTCAGCACTCAAACGCTCACCGTTGAGGAAGTGCTAGCGGCTGGAGGTTTTCCACAGATTCCACAAGATCAGCTGGGGAAAACGGAAAACGCCGCACAACCTGCCAAGCGTTCCAGGCGTAAGGATGCCGGCAAGGCCCGACCCTCCCGGAAGCGTTCCAGCTGATTAACCTCGGCTCCTGCCTAGCGGTGGGGGCCTTTTCTGCCACCGTTAATCACCCGAAGCCGAGAGGGTAGAGTCTCACCCCCCGGCTCCCTATCGGGCACCAGCAGCACCAGCGCCCGCAGTGCCAGGCCAACCCCAACCAATACCAGTGCCGTAGCGATGAGACTCATTGGACCCAGCTGAGACAGCATGAATGGCCGATCCAGCTAGTGAATGGCCTTGTGCTCAGTCTGGTTAATGAATGGCGTTTATTCAGCGTGTTTATGAATGGCGAATGTTAAACATGAATGAATTTTTAGGCTTGAATGGCCTCTTGAATGACATCGAAATATCTGTGGCATCGTTCCATGAATGACTGCTCAGCTTGTTCCAGCTCTGCTGCATCCATGTAGTGGACGTTAGGTGTACCGCAGCGGCGGGCTAGTACGATTGCCGCTCCAGCTGGTTTTAAGCCGGTTAAATACTTAAGTCCCAGTGAATAGGCTCCGCACTGGTCAATGTAAGTATGTCCGCTGGGAAGCCTGTCGTCGCGGTCGGTTTTACGTCCCACGCTAGTTTTCCAGTCGCAAACATAGATGCCTTGTTTACCTTTTATGGTGAGCAGGGCGTCTGCTGTTCCAGCAAATCTTGCTGGGTGATGAATGGAAAATTCACTTGCAAATACTTCGGTTACGTTTTCAGCGATCCAGTCAGATAGTGATCGAGCGTAACCTTTTGCACTGAATCCTACTGGAGGAACATTGGGGCGTACCCTTTTGAGTGCCCATTGTGTGATCGGGACAGGAATACGCGCCAGTCCTTGTTCGTCCCAGCGAATGGAGTTTCTTTTGTTTGCTGTAGAACGGGCTAATTGCATTGAAGTTTTTAATAAATACTCTGCTTGATTGTGCGTCATATTGCCTCTGTTTGCTGCAACATTACGCTGACATGTAGCTTCAGCTTCCCCGAGGCGTGCTGTCCAGCGTTCCAGTCCGGTAGTGTCACTGGTCTCTTTTAAGATTCTTGTGACACTGTGATACACGTTCCCGGTTTGGTCTCTGTAGATCCGGCCGCCGGGGTCGCTTTCGTCATCACGTTCCAGCTTCCAACGCCTTAATCCAGCAAGTGTGTCTTGTGTATTAGGCATTGAAGGTACTATTTCCCTTCTGGATTCTAATACAGGTGTCAAGCTGCGAAATCGCCGTGCAAGCGCCTCCTGGCTTCTAGGTATGCGGCATGAGCTTCTTCAGCCGTGTCATACGTTCCAAGGTAAACAGCTTTCCCTTGGGTTATAAGGCGAGCCTTGAAGCGCCCATTTGCCTTGCACCAGCCTTTCATCCCAAGAATATTGGCGCGGTTTTGTGTATCACTACATAACCTGAGGTTCCAGATACGGTTGTTTGCCTTGTTTTGGTCTTTATGGTCGATCTGCACAGCACCTGGATCGGCACCTGTGACCCATGCCCACACAAGGCGATGGGCTCTCAACTGAAAATTACCGAGCTTGATAGACCTGTAGCCGTAAGCGTCTACAAAACCAGCAGGTACATCCAAGCGTGTTTGAGAGCTACGGCGAACGCGCCAGAAAAGCTCTCCAGTGAGAGGGTTAAAGGAAAACAGCTCCCATAACTCCGCCGTGGAGGGAAGGGGCCTGTATGCTCGTGCCATCGCCTATTGCAGGTAGGTGGTCGGGGGCAGGGTGTTGGAAGCACCGCTGCCCCACCATTTTACCTATCAGGCAGGCTTGAACGGGTTCGCACCTGTGAGCAAGCGCGAGATGTCGAAGCCCTCAGCTTTGGCTTCAATCCAGGCGGAATCAATATGTTCCTGCGAACCACGCTTGCGGGGTACAGGACGGACGGCGTACTCGGTGGTAAGACCAGAGCCTTTCTTGCTGATGGTGAAGTCCCACTCCAGCAGATTTGAATAATCCTCAAGCTGGCTGATGGCGTCGATCTCTTTCAGGATCGACTTTTGGGTGATCTGCAGGACTTGGACTTTGCCGGCGTCATAGACGTAGACGGGCAACGCCACAAAGAACTTCAGATCTGCGGTGCCGGGGCCTCCACGGCCTTCACGGGGTTCGAAGTCGCCCATTTCGGCAACCACGTCTTCGTAGGTGGGCTCGAAGTCCCAGCGGAAAGGCTTGTTGGTGCCGTTTGCTTGGCCCCAGCATTCCCATCCTTCCAGAGGTTCGTCAGTGAGTAGGGCGAAGCGGACGGAGCCACCATCGGGGAGTTTTGAAAGGCTGAGGTAGCCGCCGCCGGTGCTGTTGGAGGTGACTGCTGCTGAGGCGGTTTTGCTGAGAAATGCCATGGTCTAGGTGTTTGGTGTGGTCGGCAGGAGTGCCAACGCCTTACACAGTAACACGGGTTGACCGAGGGCGCTAGCCTACAAAAACGCCCCTACAGCTGAGCTGCGGGGGCGTGGTGAACATTCTCGTGTGAGACTCTAACATGTCGCAAAGTAAGACGCAGGATCTGCTGGCTTTTGTGCGCCAGCTGCCTGTGGGGATGGCGTATGCACCGATCTACGCCAAGGATCAGGCGATCCAGTCCGGGAAAATCTCGAAGGGCAAGACCCCGCTAGAGCGCAGCCACCATCAGGTGATGGCGCCGTCTGATGTGGCACTTCAGATCGAGCGCAAGCCGAATGTGTTCCAGGCGGTCGGTGTGTTCACCGGCGGTCGCAGCATGGGACTCGTGATTCTCGACGTGGATCGGAATCTCAGTCGTCTCAAGAAAAAGTGGGGTGAGTCGCTGGAGGGTGCTCCAGTCATTACTTCGACCAAGGCCAATGCGGCGAAGTACCTCTTCCGCGTTCCTGAGGCGTTGTGGGGCTCGGTAAAAGGTTTTGGGTTGTCGGATACCGGCGCTGGTTACGAGGTGCTGTGGGGCCGTCAAGGCGTCATCTACGGCGCTTATCCGGGTTCCAGTGATGGGAAGGCACCAGAAGGTCACTACGGCTTTGAAGGCGACTTGGAGGCGATTCCTGACGCCCCTGAGTGGTTGCTGGCGGAGATGCGTGATCACGCCGGTAAGGAGATCCAGGACGGTGGTTTCATCAAGAACCGCAAGGCGCTGGATTTCTCGGATCGAGACCCAGCTGAAGTTGCCGAAATCATCCAGTCGGCGCTGAAGGTCATCCCTGGGCAGGGCGCTGGCAGCCGGGACCATTGGGTCAAGGTGGGGATGGCGATCCACTCGGAGTTGCCGACTGACCTAGGACTAACGCTGTGGTCCGCATGGTCTGCAGAAGATCCCGAATTTTCACAGGAATGGTCTGAAGGCAATCCCTGTGATGAGGTCTGGAAGTCCTTTCGCAAAGGGCCAGTCAGTCTCGGGACGCTCTTCTGGATGGCGGACCAGCAGATGCCTGGTCGCATGTGGCTCGCAGAAGACCTGCGGAAGGTCGTTATGCAGCTGGAGGCCGATGCCGGTCAAGAGCATCTTCCCCGCTTCTCCGAAATCATCCTGGCGACACGTGAGGCGCTCCAGCTTGAAAATCCGGCAGAGCAGAAATACGAGCTGCACAAGATCGCGTACAAGGCAAAGATGCGCGACGCCTTTGAGTTGGAGAAGATGTATGTCGATCAGGTCCAATATGAGTCTCAATCTGAGACGATGACGGTGAAGGAGCTGCTCCAGCAGGACTTTGAGCGCAGCTACTTGATTCCTGATCTCCTTCCCAACCCCGCAGTCGTCCTGATCTACGGCGCTGGTGGTGATGGCAAGTCCATGGCGGCTTGGACTCTTGCGAAGCACATTGCGACGGGTGCGCCCTTTGTGATTCGCGGCCAGCACGTTCCAGTGCAGCAGGGGCCGGTGCTGTTACTAAACGGCGACCAACCGTTGGTGCAAATGCAGGAACAGCTGCTGGAGATTGAAATGCCGGCGGACGCTCCGGTGACGTTGCGTACCGATTGGACGCTCCAGTCCTATGCACGCTTCCAAAAGCTCATGGACCGGGTGCGCCCCAAGCTGGTGGTGATCGACTCGCTGATCGGCTGCTCTGGCGGTCGGGCGTTCGACGAGAACAAGTCCGATTTCGCTACCCCTCTCTACTGGCTGACCCGTAATAACGGGGTGCTATTCCCGGCCACCACGATCCTGATCATTCACCACGCCAACAAAACCGGCGGTTTTAGGGGCACCAGTGCGATTCGGGATGCTGTTGACGAAACCTGGAGCCTTCGGCGTCCAAGTGACAAGCAGTTGGAGCAGACAGGAGCTAATGCCCGAATCATCACCATTGAAAAATCGCGCTCTGGTCGTGGTGGCACCAGCTTGATGCTGCGCCAAGAAGCCGATCTGAGCTTCACGTTGGCGGATTGGACACCCGAGGTCGATCCGACCGAGACAACCCCGTCAGGCGTCATTGATCGGGTGCTCCAGCGCCTTCGTGTCGTCTACCCAGCCGGCAAAACCCGTGATGAACTCAACTCTGATCCGATTTGCGGAGGAAGTGTCGCCGGAATCAGGAAGGCGCTCCAACGCTTGGAAAAACGTGGGCTGATCCACGTGATGGAGGAGCGCAAAGCCGATGGAAAGCGCGGTAGTGCCAGCAAGGTCTATCAAGCTGTTCTCTCTCCCTCGCGGGGAGAGGTAGGAAATACCTGTCCCACTAAGGAAAAACCCTGTGATACCAACGAATCCAAAGTGGGACAGCAGCCCGAAATTCAGGAAGTTGTCCCACTTAAATCGAATGTGGGACAACCTGACCCTGAAAAACAGGCCTGTCCCACTTTGAAACCCCGTGATACCAAGGGATCTGGTCAATGGGACACCTCTGGGACATATCCCCACGCGCGTGAGGAAAGGTCTCAGGCCGAGTTGGACCAGCTGATGCAGGAAGCCGCACGGATGTGGGACTGATGGGCCAGTTCACCCCGCCTAACTTTTTCTTAGGGCTCATGCGGGTTGCCGCGTGGGTGTTTTGGAGAGATCCAGTGAAGCCGGAACCGCCCCAGCCGAAACGCCCCAGGAAGCCTGTCCTGGGGTACAACGTCGGTGACATCCCCTACGAGCTGCTCGCCGTGATCCGGGTCTCCTGGTATCGCAAGGGCATGACCTACGAGGTGGAGGAGTACCAGATCGAGGAGTCCGACGACGCCCCAAACCAGTTCGCCTACATCGTTGGCACTGCCCTCCGCCAAGGCGCTGACGTTTGCGTCCTCACGCAATACGAGCCAGAAGCCTTAGGTGTGCAAGAGTAGAAGGGTTCCCGCTCTGCTTAGCATAGGGCTGGGTCGGTAGTCCATTGGTAAGGACAGGCGGACAACGCTTCAGACAGTCGGTTCGATTCCGGCACGACCCGAGGGGTGCAGCTCGGTCGGGGCTGCATTAAACGCGACTCGCCCATAAACCTTTGTACGCCCCTCACCCCAAATCCACTGGTACGACTAGCTTTTGTACCTAACTTAAAAACTTTTATGTAATGACACAACATCCAATCACCCCGCCACCAGAGCTGGTACAGCAGTGGTCTGATATAGCGTTGGCCGCTTCCGGCATGTTTGAAGTCAAGATGCAGTTCGCCACCCTCGCCGCCCGATGGGGCGCCGACCAGGAGCTGGAGGCGTGCTGCGAGCTGGTTAGGGACAACGACGGTTACGACGCTGGGATGGCACTCCTCGCTGAGCGCCGCATCCATTCGCTCAGCTTGAAGCAGCAGGCACTCCAGGCGATTGGTAGGTTCTCCTCCAATGCTCACACAACGGCCAACGAGATGACGGCCGACTTTGAGCTGCTGCGCCGCGCAGTGGAGCAGCTCGATGACTGACCGCACCATCACCCCACCGCCGGAGCTGGTACGGCAGTGGCTGCTGGAGTATTACGGCGGCGACCTTGGCGAAGTGAGCCCCGAGGAGATGTATGTCGCTAGGTGCGCTGCCCAATGGGGTGCTGACCAAGAGTTGGGGGCGTGCTGTCAATGGATTAGCGATGACGCGGAAGCGCTGCGTATCTATCGCCGTCCCAAGCCGCCAAATTTAAGGGAGCAGCTCGATGACTGAGCGCCGCGCCTGACCTAGTGCCGGCGATTGTGAAGAAACGCAACAGCTCGGCCTTGCGGTCGGGCTGTTTCTGTGCAACACTAAGGGCAAGCCCGCCAAGGCGAGCCCTCCATTACTGATTAACAATGTACGAGCCATTCCAAGCCAAAGTTGACAACAGCGACCTCAGCCCCTGGTATTACGCCGTTGGCTGGGCTAAGCACACGCTCCAGCTGCAGATCACCCGTTACAACGGGCTCGGTCTGAACACCAGCTACGAAGAAAAACAGCTGGAGCGCTTGATCGAGCTGGAGCAATTCTTGAAAATGTCGTGGGATCAGTGGATGGATTCCCTGCTTCCCAGCGAAACTGCAAAGGAGGTCAAGTGAGTCAGGTACAGAGCATTGAAGAACTCCGTTTTGAAGGAGACCATCTTGTTGTCGATGCCGTTGTTGACGACATGGTGGTGCGCTATCCGCAAACCGCCCTTGAACCAGCGGAATGGGGGCCTGCCTTGTGCCGAGGCACCCTCTACTTTTCAGATGAGGATTTGATTCCAGCTACCGATGCTGAACTCCGGGCCATGCTCACAGATCGGGTCGATGACTGGGCACCACTCGACACGTCTGATTCCTACGTCTGAAGCTCGTGACCTACGTAACCAGTACGACTACGACGACTGGGAAGTAGGTCTAGAGCCAATACCGGGGGATACGCACTGGGTCAGGGTTCGCACCTTGACCCAGCTTTACCGCCACCTCATCTATGTGTTCGCCACCAGCGACACCATCAGCTCCACCCGACTTGCACAGCTGGCTATCCACGAGATTCTCAAGTTGAGACTCACGGATCTCACCCGGATACGCCAGCAAGATCCCAACTATTTCGCATGACTGACTGGTACGCCGATTACTACCGCCAATCGCGGGGGTACAACGACAACGACATGCGCGAACTGCGCAGTCTTCAACGCAAGCCATCGACAGAGGTGCCGGAGGTGTTCAAGCACAGGTTTGCTGATCCAGCTGAGTACGATGCCTGGGTCGAAGAGCGCCGTCGCCTCTACTTCGGCTGAACTTGATCCAATCCCGAATGACCGAAACTTCAATGGTGCCGTTTTACCGCTCTTACCTTTTGGGCGGTAAAACTATTTACCTCGACAAGCTGGCGGAGTTGCCCGACAGCGAGCTGAACCTCCTCAACATTGAAACGATGGCGGCACTGGAGGAAGCTCGCCGCGACTACGACGCCCTCGAAAACAAGCAGTCCGAAGAGGCTGGTTCTGTCTATCGCCGTTTGAAGGTGGCTGGTTATTTCCAGGCCGCTATCAAACTGGAACTCCAGAACTGACCATCCCCTACTACACTGCACCCGTTCTTACCTACGAACATGTACATCCTTTCTGCAGCGCAGTTCGATCAGATCATCAAAGCGCTGGACGACGCACGCTTTGCCTTGGATACGTGCCAGCACATCGAGCTGGATATTGCCGATCCAAAGAAGACCATTGCTCTGCCCGTTACCGAGAAAGCGGTCAAGGCACCCAAGTCTCAAGTTAAGACTCGTAAGTCCAGCCGCAAGGGACGGCGTGGGGTGGCGGTATTGACGGAAGCCAAGGTGCTGGAAATTAAGCGCCAGTTGGCTGATGGTGGGAAGTCGGTGGCCAAGATCGCTAAGGACTTTGGCGTTCATGTCACCACCATCAACTGCATTAAGTCCGGCAAGACTTGGAAGCATGTTGCTCTCCAGCAGGCAAGGGAGGTTGTTGTCGCTTGAAAAACACTCGTCACGGGCATAGCGCCGGTGGGTACATAACCCCTACCTACCGTTCATGGTCCAGCATGAAGGAGAGGTGCTGTAACCCAAAGCATCACGCTTTCGATCGCTACGGCGGCGCTGGAGTTCGGGTTTGCGAGCGCTGGCTCAGCTTCCCTAATTTTCTAGCGGATATGGGTGACCGCCCTTTTGGTACGTCCCTAGGACGTATTGGAGATGTGGGAAATTACGAGCCGGGTAACTGCGAGTGGCAAACGGATAAAGAGCAAGCCAAACGTGGTGAAGCTCAAAACAAGGCCAAGCTCACTGAAGAGCAAGTTTTGTGTATTCGTGCCCTACACACTCCGTTTCGTAAGGGTCTTGTGCATCCGCACAACATCGCCGCTGACTTGGGCATAGATCCAAGCACTGTGTATCGGATTGTTCAACGGAAAATCTGGGCTCACGTCTGATGGCCGTATTAGCTGATCACGAGATTCACAACCTGGCACGTCGCAATCTGGTATTCCCGTTCCAGTCGGAGCTGGTGAATCCAGCGAGTCTCGATGTGAGACTCGGCGAGAACTTGCTGGTGGAGTTACCGACTACCACCAGCTTGGTGCCTTACTCCATTGCTGGGCATACGAAGGAAAAACCTTTCATGCTCCAGCCTCACGAATTTATCCTCGCCGAGACCGTGGAGGAGTTTGATTTCCCGGATTGTGTCGCTGGGCAGCTGGCGCTCAAGTCGTCTCGTGCCAGGGAGGGGATTGAGCATCTTCTTGCCGGGTATATCGATCCCGGTTACAAAGGGCGGCTAACACTGGAACTACAAAACGCTAGGTCCTTGCACGCTGTTCCGTTGTGGCCGGGTATGCGCATCGCGCAGATTGTGTTCCACAGAATGTCGATGCTGCCCGGCAAAAGTTACTCCGTTACTGGTCGCTATCAGGGCGACACTGCTGTTCAGGCTTCCAAAGGATGAGTAATTCAGTGGACCATCCCCCGCATTACACGGCGGGGAAGATTGAGGTAATTGAGGTTCTGGAGGATTGGGTGCAACATGCGCCTGATGCTCGCGTTGGGTCGCTCCAGTGGCAGTGCCTTAAATACCTCAGTCGGATGTGGCTGAAGAAGGATCCACTGGAAGATGCGATGAAATGTCGCTGGTATCTGAACCGCTTGATTAACACTCTCGCTACTGAACCCTACAAAAATGACTGTCGAGATTAACCCTAAAGTTGTTGCCACTGCTGTGCTCATGGCTTATGACCGATCTTCAACCGTTGAGGATGGTCTAGCAAATGCCGTGCGGGTATTGGCAACAAGTATGTTTCCGATAGAGCCAGAACCCGAGTGGTGGGAGCCCGTTAGGGGGTATCAGCGCCGCGCCTTGTTGCGTAAGTGCTTGGAAACCATTGCTTCTGAACTGGAGGATGGCGAGCTCGTAGGCGGATTGTCGCCAAGGCGTTGGGTGAGAAGGCGCACCATCACAATCGGGTCGCTGATCAGGTTGCACTGGTGCGCTTTTGCATCCTGCTGGCTTACATGACTACAAACATTTTCATTTGCGCAGGAGTTATTCGGCACTGGAATGGCTAACCATTGCACTCACACTTTCAGGCATATTGTTTCAACACATAAATGGCACTCCAAAAAACGTGTTACTTATTGGCTGCGGTGTAAGAGCTGCGGACATAAGTGGAAGGTTTACTACGATCCACACAAACAAAAAGAGATCCAGCAGTCCAACAAAGTAATGCCGCCTAGTCGGCGGAGACTTTCAGACTTGGAGGTCAGACTTGCTTTGCTGGATCCCAGGTCAACGTCGGATGTGGCGGTAGATCTAGGAGTTACGCGCCAAACCATCGGGTACATCCGAGCCGGTGTGTATAAGGCAAACTTGTGGCCTGATATTCCTCGCTACCCCACAGAGAGGCAACTTGCTGGGCACACCAGAGCAGACAACGGCTGCAAAAAGTGCGAATACTGGTCTAATGGGACGTGCTCATTTGATCTTCCAGAGGCTGGGATGCCCGGTTTCGCGGAGGAGTGCAACTACTTCACACAAACAAACTGATGGCAATCACAATCAGCAGCAGAGCGTGCCAAGGCTGTGGTGCGCAAACGACCAATCCGGTGTTGTGTATGAAGTGTTATCGCTCCAGTCCGGCTGGACGGGAGGAGTTGCGCTTGGATCGGTTGCGGCAGGGTTACAAGCCTCAGCCGGATGGGGGGCCATGCAAGAACTGCATACATTGGAAGGCGCGATGCTTGCTCGGGTTTCCCGAGGGTGGGACACTCGCGGCGGCGGTGCTCTGCTCCGCTAGGGAAGTTGACAGCCTGCTAGAGTAGTAGGGTACACGCCCTACCAGGCATGAAAATCCTCCAAGGCATCGAGCACCTGTCCACGCTCGATGATGCAAGTTTCGTTGCGTTTGACGTTGAGACCACCGGGCTCCAGCCGAAGTTCGGTGGTCTGCGGCTTCTGCAGTTAGCCACCTTCGGGAAGGATCCGGTGGTTCTTGACTGCTGGAGCTTCAGCGATGAAGACTGGATCACGCTCGAAGAGTTCTGCAGCGTTCCACGGCAGTGGCTGGCGCACAACGCGGTGTTTGACCTCGGGTGGTTGCAAGAGCACGAGATTTACCCGGAAGGCAAGATCTACTGCTCGATGTTGGCGAGTCGGATCTTGACGAACGGGCTGCCAAACCTGAAGCACGGGCTCCAGCACGTTGTTCACCGCTATCTCGGCCAAGACATTTCCAAGGAAGAGCAGAAGAGCGATTGGTCGGCTGATCTGCGCGTGGAGCAGATCGAATATGCGGCCAAGGATGTGGTGGTGTTGACCCAGTTGTGGGAGCCGATCACCAAGCGGATGGCGACTGGTGCGTTAATGCCAGCCTGGGAACTTGAGTGCAAGGCGCTTCCGGCAATGGCGCAGCTATGGCGCACCGGGCTGCCGTTTGATAAGAAGATGCTGGAGCAGCTAATTGAAGATTTAGATATTGAAAACGTGGAGGTCGGTGAGAAATTTATTGAAGACTTCGATGCCGCGCTTCCGCCAGAACACAAGCTCCACCGAGGGTTAGACGGGAAGTTGTTGTACCAGACAAAACCGGGGCCAAAAGGTAAGAAGCCGGACCCGAATGTTTTTAATCTCAATAGTCCTGCGCAGCTGCTCAAAAAGTTCACAGCTTTGTTGGGTGAGCCGCCGATGGATATGAAGAACAACAAGCCCAGTGCTAGTCGTTCTGCGCTCCAGGAATACGTTGGTGATCACAAGGTTGTGGCGGATTATTTGCGGTGGAAAAAAGTTGAGAAGCGGCGGCAAATGGCTGAAACTTTGCTGAAGAATTATTCGGAGGATGGGTTTATCCGCGCCAGTTATTTGCAGCTTGGGGCTGATACCGGAAGGATGAGTTGTATTTCGCCGAACCTTCAGCAGATTCCGCGTGATCCGCGTTTCCGTATGGCGGTGCAGGCTCCAACTGGTTGGAAACTGGTTGTAGCGGACTATGGGCAAATGGAGCTGCGGCTTGCGGCGGCAGAAGCACAGGATCCCTTAATGACAGCGGTGTTCCAGTTCGGGGAGGACCTTCATACGATGACGGCGACGCAGATTTACGGGGTTGAAGCCGATGAGGTTACAAAGGAGCAACGGCAAATTGCAAAATCGGCAAACTTCGGATTGTTATACGGAAGTGGCGCAAAAGGACTCAGAAATTACGCAGCAGCGACCGGAATCCAGATGGATATTGATGAGGCGGCGGAAGTGCGGCAAAAGTTCCACGCTGCATATAAAGGCATCTCCAAATGGCAGCGCGAAAATGCTGCAGCTGCTGATGCGGCTAAGGACAATCCATCTATCCGCATACGCATCTCGGGCTTGCGGCGGTTTTTACCGGGTGAGCACAACAAACTCACCACGCGCTGTAACACCCCAATCCAAGGTGCAGGTGCCGCAGTTCTCAAACTTACGCTCGGCAAATTGTGGCCGCTACTCCACGCCGACGGGGAGGACGTGGTGCGTTTGGCCGGCGTGGTGCATGACGAAATCATCCTGCTCGTAAGAGCAGAACATGCCGATGTTTGGGCGCTCCAGTTGCGGACCGTGATGGAGGAAGCTGAAGCTCGTTGGTTAGGTGAGATTCCGCCGCTTGCTGAAGCTAAGGTCGGGAATAGCTGGCAAGAGGCCAAGTGAGCGAGCTGACCGAATACCGCGTAACCATGTGGCCTCGCCACGGTCCCACGCACAACCTTTACCTCGAAGCTCCCGATGCCTATACGGCACGGGAGTATGCGATGCGGATGTGCCCGGACCAGAAGGTGATCGGTATTCGGAGGATTGAAGACCTCAAGAAAGACGGGCTGGCATGAGTCGGCCCAAGACTGGTCGTGAACTGGTGCTCGAATGGCTAAATCGGGAGATTCGTGCGGCGAAAACGGCAGATTTGCAGCGGGCTGCCGCTTTTTTGCAGTGGGCGCGGGATGTACGAAAAGGGTGTGCCAAGCAGAGGGGTGGGGCGCGAGTGGCGCAGGCCAATGCGTGGCGGAAACGGGTTGATGACGACGTGCGGTGGTGAGACTACTGTGACTCACTATGCTATTGTGTAGCAGACTAGACCGCAGCCCATGCCGCTGAACCACGGAAACAAGTATTACTGCCAGCTGCTTCTGGATCCGCACCGCTACAAGTTGGCGGAAAACCTTGCGGTGGCGGAAGGCAAGAAAGTTACGGCGTTGCTGCGGGAGATGGTCTACGCAGCGCTCGAAAAGTCTTTGCCTGCTTCGGACTACAAAGCGGCTCAGGCGGCTGACGAGGCTGCATGGAGAGAGTCGGTGAAGCGGCGGGTTGAGGGAAGGATGCGCTCCAAGCAAGAAGGCAAAGTGTCAGAAACTGACGCATAAGACTCAGTTGTGTTTCGTGATATACCGACGCACACTAGGTCGGGGCTGTAACCTTACACAGTAGTCACTGAAGAGCAATGACGCGCTATGTCGTCATGGTCGAAGATCGCTGGGTTACGGCGGTTTACGGCCCTGGTAAAGGAATTGGTTTCACCCGATCCAAGGAGGATGCATCCTCGTGGGTCACGTATGAGCGAGCTGTCGCTGCGGCGAGAACTGTTGCTCAGTCTTTTCACTGTGACGCTGCTGTGCATAGCGTTGATGAACCCGCGTATCCCCGGTCATGGAAGTAGTACCGTTCCAGGAACAGCAAGACCCGGAACTTCGTCTCGGTGAAGGTCGCTCGCGTACCAGTGCAGCAACGGCTCAGCTCTTCGAGCTGAAAATTTGGTTGCCGGGTCAAGGTGCCATGCGGGATTTGGTGCGGGCTGAGTCGCTCCAGCAGGCGATTGAGTTTGCCCAGAACCGCTACCCAAACTGCAAGGTGGAGGTGCCGTCAACGGCGGCGAAAAAACCTAGGCTGGCTCGTGCCAAAAATGGGCCGCGTGAAACGGCCCGTAGGCGTCTCAAACTCGTGGAGAAAAGGAATGAGTCAGCAGATCGCTGATTGGGCACGCCAGTCGTGGGGTGAGGTCATCGTGGATCAGAACCGCGCTGACCTCATGGATAAGCTCTACTTCTGGGATGGACGCGACAAAAAAGACCACCCCATGCACGGCACATATACCGGCCTGTACTCGAAGTACACCGCCAACTAGGCGGAGTCGCGGTCCATTCCAAATCGCTCGGCCAGGTTATCCGCTGCCTCGCGGATAGCCCAGGCCGCTTTTGTTTTTTCCAGCTGGTGCAGCGTGTTCAGCACCAGTGCGGCTTCAAGTAAACCGCGATAATCCTGTTTGTTAAACAGGTCAACGAGCCAGCGATCTTGCGCTGTTTTATGGAAGCTGGACTCGGGGGTGTGTTCGATGGGGCGCATGGTTAACCTCGGCGGATGCGGAAGAACCAGCCCGTGTCGTTGCCTTCGATGAGCCAGCGAGGCAGCCAGTTCTTTCTGGAGTAGGCGATACCTGCTCCACCCTTGTTGCTGACATAGCCGCCGTTTTGCAGATTTGCCTCGCCGAATGGGTCGTTGTGGATGAAGTGTGTTGGGGTATATCCCACCACGACACTCCAGTGGCCGGTGCCGCTGGGGTTAGACACGGGACCTTTGTGAAGCCAGCCGACAGGAACTGGATAACCGTTGGCGATTTCTGTCACCAAATCTTCGACGGTGCCGTCCATTTCAAAGGTGGCGTTTAATCCCAGTGCTTTGAGAGCGGCGATTTGTGCTTTGGGGTCGGTGGTGTCGCCAAAGCGGGCGCGGAGTTTGTTGTACTCGTAGTCGCCGGAGATCTTGCCGTAGTAGCGGGCCACCATTGCGCAGCTGGAGCTGAAGCACTGGCGGTATCCCGTCGCTCCGTCATCGGGTCCAAGCTGATACTCGTAGGGAACCTTCAGTAGTTTTTGACCTGGCGGGACAACAGGTTTTGCTCCGGCATGTTGCTTTATCAGCTGGATCAACTTGCCTGGATAGTTAGGGTCGGTTGCGTAACCTTCCGTATGCAACCACTTTGCTGCTTCTTCGCGGGTAGCGGCGTTATTGCAGCCTTTGTAGTTCTTGTAGTCCTTGTACCAGTGATCAACAAGGTAGATCACGCAGGACAACAAATCTGGAAAATCAATGAAGCTGTCGGTGATCGTGATCCATTGGCCGTTAATAAATTCTTGGGTTCTCTTGTCGGTGCCTTCACCCTTGAGACCGAAAAAATTATTTCTGCCGGATACCAGCTTGCCGTAGCTTGATTCAAGTGCCCACTGCGCTGCTACAAGCTCTGGAAACTTGGCGCCAGCAACGCGGGCGGCTTCTAAGACACCTTCCCAGCTATTGGGGAACTGGGTCTGTTTACCTGCAACGCTCCAAGTTTTGAACCAGCCTTGGTCGCGCCCCAAGATGTGGGGATTGGCTTTGTTGATGGCAAGTTCCAGCTCAGTGATGGCTGCCATCTGATGGGGCAGAGCCTTGTAAAAACGAAACAGGTCGCTAAGGCGGATTTTGTTAGTCGTCATGACAAGGCTCCACGGAGTCAGCGGCGCTTTTTAGGGAAAGCTAGGCGCAGTGCTCGCACCACTAGCTGAACCCAGCTGTTCGAGCGCAAGCTGCTCATGCCGATGATTTCGGAACCAGCGGCAACAATGATGGCGATGATGGCCACATGCTGTTCGGTCATGCAGATCCAAGAGATTTACTGAAGTTTAGCTGTACTAGAGAAGAGTTCCGGCGCACGTAATAGTTTCTATCGCTACATTCCAGGTAGCCACTGCTGGGTATGGACCATCGCATTGAGGATGGCGAATACTTAAACAAAAAAGAGGCAAAAGCGAGATTTAGGCAATCAATTCTTAACCATTGGAATAATTCGTGCGCTTATTGCGGGGTAGATCTGGGGCGATCTGCAACCCTCGATCATGTTCACCCCAAATTCAGGGGTGGACACACGCACCAGCAGAACTTGGTAGCTTGCTGCTTTGGGTGCAATATCTCGAAATCGGCTGCAGATTGGCTGGAGTGGTACAGGGATCAGCCGTTTTGGGAGCCGCACCGAGAGGGTGCGATCATCCGCTGGATTACTGAGGGCCTTGTTGCGTAGGGTCCCAGGCCATTCCTTCGAGGTACATCACCGCGATGTAGTGGTCCTCGGCATAGCGGCAGACGCTTCCCTTGCAAGCGCGGTAGTACAGCTCGCCGCGTTCGTTCTCCAGCTGGTCCAGGCTGTAGCCGTTGCCGTAGTAAGTGGTGTGGACGACGCTCATTTGTTGTAACCGACGCGCATCTCAATCTGACGCACTCTGGTTTCAAGATCACTAAGGCGTTCCTTGCTGTCGTTCTTCAGTTCTTGGATGTCAGCCGCCACCGTATTGACCGACTGATCCAGCTTGGCGACTTGCATAAAAAGACCAGCCAAGCCGACCACCGCAGCGGTCAACAAAGCTGGCACCATCTGGGTGAACGGGCTTTCAGGTGGCTTGGCGGTGATCTGCGCCTCTTCGTGGTGCTCCAT